>Ga0209153_1000893_pt1 | contig 11640 bp, 12 predicted proteins | sample GraSoiAngelo_120_FD_185877 | JGI IMG/M metagenome (GOLD analysis project Ga0209153, IMG submission 185877) | Grasslands soil microbial communities from the Angelo Coastal Reserve, California, USA - 14_0919_09_20cm (SPAdes) (version 2) | ecosystem: Environmental > Terrestrial > Soil > Grasslands ...
CGCGGCAATTCGTCGACCACGAACACCCGTTTCGGCATCTTGAATTTTGCCAAACGGCCGTCGAGCGCCTTCAGCACCGACGCTTCACTGACGCCGGCGTCCTTGTTGCAAACCACGACCGCAGTGACGCCCTCGCCGAAATCGGCATGCGGCACGCCGATCACGGCGGATTCGATCACGCCCGGCATGGCGTCGATCTCGCTCTCGATCTCCTTGGGGTACACATTGAAGCCGCCGGAGATCACGAGATCCTTGCCGCGGCCCAGGATATGCACATAACCCTTGTCGTCGATCTTGCCGAGGTCGCCGGTGATGAAGAAGCCGTCGTCGCGGAATTCGGTCTTGGTCTTTTCCGGCATCCGCCAATAGCCCTTGAAGACGTTGGGGCCCTCGACCTCAATCATCCCTACGGTGCCGCGCGGCAACTCCTTGCCGGTCTCGGGATCGGTGACGCGGACGGTGACGCCGGGCAGCGGATGGCCGACGGCGCCGGCGACGCGTTCGCCGTCATAGGGGTTCGAGGTGTTCATATTGGTCTCGGTCATGCCGTAGCGCTCGAGCACGGCGTGGCCGGTACGCGCGGCCCACTCCCGGTGGGTGTCGGCGAGCAGCGGCGCTGAGCCCGAGACGAACAGCCGCATGTGCCTGGTGGACTCTTTGGTCAGCGCCGGGCTCTGCAGCAGCCTGGTGTAGAAGGTCGGCACGCCCATCAGCACGCTCGCGCGCGCCATCAGCTTGATGATCACGTCCGGATCGAACTTCGGCAGGAAAATCATGGAGGCGCGAGCGAACAAGGTGACGTTGCTCGCCACAAACAGGCCGTGGGTGTGATAGATCGGCAGCGCGTGAATCAGCACGTCTTCATTCGTAAAACGCCAGTAGTCGACCAGCGAAAGCGAATTCGACGCGAGATTATCGTGGCTGAGCATCGCGCCCTTGGAGCGGCCCGTGGTGCCCGAGGTGTAAAGGATTGCGGCGAGGTCGTCGTTGGTGCGGGCTACCGTTTTGAACTCGGAGCTGGCTTTGTCGGCGGCTTCCGTCAGCGAACCCTTGCCGTCAGCTCCCAGCGTCTCGACCTTGGCGTCGACCTTCCTTGCGATTGCACCGATCCCTTCGGCCCTGGAAGCATCGCACACCACCAGCGATGGTTCGGCGTCGGTGATGAAATAATCCAGCTCGTTCAGCGTATAGGCGGTGTTGAGCGGCAGATAGACCGCGCCGGCGCGGACCGCCGCCAGATAAAGCACGAGGCCCGAGACTGATTTTTCGGACTGCGCGGCGACGCGGTCACCGGGCTTGACGCCACGGCTTGCCAGCACGTTCGCCGTCTGGCCGGCGCGCGCGATCAGATCGCCGTAAGAGATGCGCTTGCCCTCGAGAGTTTCGATCGCAAGCCGGCCGGGATCGTCAAGGCCATCGAACAGGCGAGAAAACAGATTGGCGTTGGCGATTGAGTTCATGCAACATTCCATGGGGCGGCGGCTGATCAGGCGGTTGGATTAGCAAAAACGCCCATCAAAAAGCAACGGAGACAGTTTGCATGACAAATGGCGGGAAACGCGTGGCCTGGGTGACCGGCGGCGGCAGCGGCATCGGCGAAGCCGGTGCGGAAGCGCTGGCGGCGGATGGCTGGACGGTGGTGGTTTCGGGGCGTCGCAAGGACGCGCTCGATACGGTCGTGGCCAAGATCGAAACAAGCGGCGGCAAAGCCGAAGCGATCCCGCTCGACGTCTCTATCGCGGCCGACGTCAACAAGGTGGCCGAGGAAATCCTCAAACGTCACGGCCGGATCGATCTTCTGGTCAACAGCGCCGGCGTCAACGTGCCGAAGCGAAGCTGGGCCGACATGGAGCTCGAAGGCTGGGACAAACTGGTCGATATCAATCTCAACGGCGTGCTCTATTGCATGCGCGCGGTGCTGCCGGCGATGCGCAAGCAAAAGGATGGCTGCATCATCAACGTCGCATCATGGGCCGGCCGTCACGTGTCGAAAATGCCCGGCCCGGCCTACACCACGACCAAGCATGCAGTGCTGGCGCTGACCCATTCCTTCAACATGGACGAATGCGTCAACGGCCTGCGCGCCTGCTGCCTGTCGCCCGGCGAAGTCGCAACCCCGATCTTAAAGCAGCGCCCGGTGGTGCCGTCGGAAGAAGAGCAGGCGCGCATGCTGCAATCGGAAGACCTCGGCCGCACCATCGCGTTCGTCGCCAGCATGCCGCCCCGCGTCTGCATGAACGAGATCCTGATCAGCCCGACCTGGAACCGCGGCTTCATCCAGACGCCGCATAGCCGGGACTAGCGGCTTCAACGGGTCGGGCGAATGCGCATAGCGAGCGACGGGGGGTCATCGCTCGCGCTCCTCGCAACGACGGAGAGGCGCATACACGGCCATCGTTTCAAAAAGTTTCAAATCCGCAAAAATTTATAATTCGAAACCGCGGCCAAAGCCTCCCGTAATTCCGAGCAACGGCGACGCCGATCATCAACCAAGCAAGCGTCGTTGTTGCCCTTCATCGCCGGCGCGGCCCGCCGGTCAACCTATCCAATCGGGAGACTATCCATGTCCAAGCGTATTGCCCTTTTGTCCGCCGTTGCCTTCGGCGCATTGGCCCTTACGGCTACCATCGCAGCACCCGTCAACGCGCAGGAAAAGACCGTGATGGTCGGCGGCGCGGCGATGTTCCCCTCCAAGAACATCATCCAGAACGCCGTGAATTCCAAAGACCACACCACACTGGTTGCCGCCGTGAAGGCTGCCGGGCTGGTCGAAACCCTGGAAGGCAAGGGCCCGTTCACGGTGTTCGCGCCGACCAACGCCGCGTTCGGCAAGCTGCCGGCCGGCACCGTCGACAATCTGGTCAAGCCCGAGAACAAGGCGACCCTGACCAAGATCCTCACCTACCATGTGGTCCCGGGGAAGCTTGACGCGTCCGACCTGACCGACGGCAAGAAGCTCAAGACCGCCGAAGGCGAAGAACTCACCGTGAAGCGGTCCGACGGCAAGGTCTGGATCATCGACGCCAAGGGCGATAGCTCGATGGTCTCGATTTCCAACGTCCATCAGTCGAACGGCGTCATCCACGTGGTCGACACCGTCTTGCTGCCGGCGTCGTAACCCGCGCGCCCGATTGGTTCCCGTTCCCCAAAGGGACGCGCAAGGAAGCGAGCCTGCGGAAGCCCGGCTCGCTTTTTTGTGACCTTCATGTCCACCATCAATGGTTCTGATAGCGCCAATGCAGTAACGGAAAGCCGGTTCCCCGCGTATAAGCAGGGTGACGGACGCCAAGGACGGATCAACGATGTCGAGCCTAACAGTCAGCGAGCAGGATGTGACACCCCAGACCGGCAAGGTCATCCAGCCCGGCTGGGTTCGGGTGACGCACTGGATCAACGCGTTCGCCATGGCCCTGATGATCATGTCGGGCTGGCAGATCTATAATGCCTCGCCGCTATTTGATTTCCGCTTCTCCAGCAGCATCACGCTGGGAGGCTGGCTCGCCGGGGCGTTGCTGTGGCACTTCGCCGCGATGTGGCTGTTGGTGGTCAACGGCCTTGTCTATCTCATCGTAGGTTTTGCCACCGGCCGATTCCGCAAGAAATTGCTGCCGATCACGCCGAGCGGCGTGATCTCGGATGTCAAGGCGGCGCTGACCTTCAAGCTCGCGCATGACGATCTGACCAAGTATAATTACGTGCAGAAGCTGCTCTATGCCGGCATCATCGTCGTCGGCATCGTCATCGTGCTGTCGGGCTTGTCGATCTGGAAGCCGGTGCAGCTGCGTTGGCTGGCGGCGCTGTTCGGCGATTACGACATCGCGCGTTACGTGCACTTCATCTGCATGTCTTTGATTGTCGCGTTTCTCATTGTTCATGTCGCGTTGGCACTGCTGGTGCCCAAAAGCCTGCGCGCCATGATCATCGGCCGCTAAAATTTCGAGGAGAGATATCATGGGCCGCATGCGTTCGCTTCTGATCCCGGGCGTCGACAAGAAATTGCTGGTCAGGGACGCGGTGAAGGCGATGCCGGATCCGGCGCGTCGCCGCTTCATCGCCGGTGGCGCCAGCCTGGGTGCGCTGACCCTTTTGACCGGATGCGACATCATCGACAGCTCCTCGGCCGAGGAAGTGTTGAAGAAAGTCTCGAAATTCAATGATGCCGTGCAGGCATGGATCTTCAATCCCGACGCGCTGGCGCCGACCTTCCCGGAAAGCGCGATTACAAAGCCGTTCCCGTTCAACGCCTATTACGAGGTTGACGACGCGCCCGAGGTCGATGGCAAGTCATGGAAGCTCGAGGTGCGCGGCCTCGTCGACGACAAGAAGTCCTGGACGCTGGAGGAACTCTACAAGCTGCCGCAGGTCAAGCAGGTCACCCGCCATATCTGCGTCGAGGGCTGGAGCGCGATCGGGAGCTGGACCGGCACGCCGTTGCGCGATTTCCTCAAAATCATCGGCACCGACACATCCGCGAAATATGTCTGGTTCCAATGCGCCGACAAGGAAGGCTACAACTCACCTTTGGACATGCGCACGGCGCTACATCCGCAGACCCAGATGACGTTCAAGTTCGCCGACGAGATCTTGCCCCGCGCCTATGGTTTTCCGATGAAAATCAGGGTGCCGACGAAGCTCGGGTTCAAGAACCCGAAATACGTGATCTCGATGGAAGTCACCAACGACTACAAGGGCGGCTACTGGGAAGACCAAGGCTATAATTCGTTCAGCGGCAATTGAGCCGCGCGAGCCGTTGTTACGCTACGTCCGATGTAGCGTATCTTGCGGCCATGACGGCGTCGAATGCACCTCCCATCTCGGAGATGGAAGGAGCGAACCCCGTGAATAACTCGAACGCGTTGGCGGCGGCATAGATCGCAAGCTCGCGCCCGGTCATGACGGTGGCGCCCTTGGCCTTTGCGGCGGTCAGGAGCGGCGTCCACAGCGGAGAATAGACAGCATCCGCAACCCACAGCGCGGGATGCAGCAGCGCCTCGGGAACCGGCGAGCCGAGGCTCGGCAGCATCCCGACAGGGGAAGCGTTGATCACGCCTACAACATCACGCAGCGCGTTCTCGACGTTGGACGCAATGCGCGTGATTAGGTGGCCTTCGAGCCGGGCGGCGAGATCCACGGCCTTGGTCTGCTCGCTATCGAAGATCCGTAATTCGGAGACGCCCAACCCGGCTAGCGCAAAGGCAATGGCCTTGCCGACGCCGCCAGCGCCGATGATCGCCACCGCGCCATGCGGGGAGGCGCTGACGAGCGCGGCAACGGCCCGCGCAAAGCCTGTCGTGTCGGTATTGTGGCCGATCAATCTGCGGTCACGCACCACGATGGTATTGACCGCGCCAATCGATTCGGCGCCCGGCGACAGCTCGTCGAGCAGTTCGAGAACGGCTTCCTTATAGGGAAACGTGACGTTGATTCCGGCAAAACCCAGCCGCCGGACGCCTTCAAGTAGAATTTTCAACTCCTCTCGCCCGGCACCCGCGATCTCGATGAGCTGATAGTGGCAGTGAAGCTCCAGCGCGTCCGCCGCCCGCTCGTGCATGGCCGGCGCCGCTGACTGCGCGATCGGCGCGCCCAGCAAGCCTGCCAGAATGCGGCGGCTCCGAGAGGCGGGGCTGTTGGCGGATTTCATCATCGTTTCGCTGGCGTCGACAGGTTGATTGCGAACTCCCATGGCCTGGTCGACGTCACGATAGCCCATCGGCAACCCAACTCAATTACCGTTCTTAAGAGGTGCTCGAAAGTTTCCTCTGGAACATCGCGGCGATGGCGCCGAGAGCCAGCATCGCGGCGGAAACGTTCAAGGCAAACGACAGGCTGCCCATCGCATCCGTGATCGCGCCGACCAAGATCGGTCCCAGCGTCTGGCCAATCCCGAATGCGATCGTCATCGCCGCGATCCCGGCCGGCCAGCCGGCCGGTGGATAGTTGAAGCGCACGAAGGCGGTGGTCGATCCGACGACTGCAAAAAAAAGCCACGCCGAACACCAGCGCCGATATCGCCAGCAGTAGTGGCGAATGTCCGAAGATCGGCAGCGCGGCGCCGATCGCGTTGACGCCGAGGATGATGGTGGTGGCGAGGCCCCCGCGATCGAGCGCCAGCACGGAGCGCCATACCCATGGCGTCGCGAACGCGCTGATGCCGATCAGGCTCCAGAAGACACTTTGCGCCGCAGCTCCACCGCCGCCGTCGCGAACATAGGCGATCATGAAGGTCATGTAGGCGATGTATCCGGCGCCAAACAGGAAATAGCCCACGAGATAGATCAGCACCGGCCGGACGGAGAACGCGGTACGTGTCGCATGGTCAACGGCGGCGCGGGTATCGAGCGGCGCGAGCATGAGCGGGATCGTCATGACGACCGAAAGCAGCGTGAGCGCCCACCACACGATCCACCACGAGCCCGGGCCGAAGGCTTGCAAAACGAACGGCGCGATCAACCCGGAAGACAGGATGCCGAGCCCGGGTCCGGCATAAAACAGGCTCATGAGAAAATTGGCCCGCTCGGGCCGTGATTGCGCAATCGTCGTCGCCAGCGCCGCTCCGCCGACGAATAATGCCGCAGCGGCGACGCCAATGAGCAGGCGGGCCAAGCTTAGCACCACGAAATTTCCAGACAGCGCGCACAGCGCGAGCGACAAGAGGCAGGCCAGCGTCGCCCAGCGGACGGTGCTGGACAACCCGAAGCGGCGGATCATGCGCGACGCGAGCAGGGCGCCGGCGAGGTAACCGACGGCGTTGATGGTGTTCATGAAGCCGGCGGCCGAATACGACCAGCCCAGCTGATCGCGCATGTCCGGCAGCACCAGCGCATAGGCAAAGCGGCCGATGCCGAGACCGATGGTCGGCGCCAGCGACAAGATCAGGATCAGCCGCGCGGGATGCGCGTAGGTCTGGGGACGATCGGGGGCGTGCAAGGGATCACTCCTGCAACACCCAACGTGGCAGAGTTCGGCGCCCTTGCACAGGGCAGCGCCGGCAATGGTGTCTTGCCATCAGCGCAATGCCGCACTAGCACTCCGCGCACAAGGCGAGATTAGTCGTCATGCCCGGCCTTGTGCCGGGCATCCACGTCTTTCTCGACGAAGCCAAGACGTGGATGGCCGGGACGAGCCCGGCCATGACGAGTGGATGAGGAACAACCATGGCGACCCACAAACTCCTGCTGCTCCCCGGCGACGGCATCGGCCCCGAAGTGATGGCGGAGGTGAAGCGGTTGATCGACTGGTTGAACGCCAACGGCATCGCGCATTTCGAAACCGAACAGGGGCTGGTCGGCGGCTCGGCCTATGACGCGCACAAGGTCTCCATCACCGAAGACACCATGGCCAAGGCGAAAGCCGCGGACGCCATCATCTTCGGCTCGGTGGGTGGGCCGAAATGGGACAGTGTGCCCTATGAGGCGCGGCCCGAGGCGGGCCTGCTTCGCTTACGCAAGGAACTCGGCCTGTTCGCCAATCTGCGCCCCGCCGTGTGCTATCCGGCGCTGGCCGATGCTTCCAGTCTCAAGCGCGAGGCGGTCGAAGGCCTCGATATCATGATCGTGCGCGAGCTCACCGGCGGCGTCTATTTCGGCGAGCCGAAAACCATCACCGATCTCGGCAACGGCCAAAAGCGCGCGGTCGACACCCAGGTCTATGACACCTACGAGATCGAGCGCATTGCGCGCGTCGCCTTCGACCTCGCGCGCAAGCGCCGCAACAAGCTGACCTCGATGGAAAAGCGCAACGTGATGAAAACGGGCGTGCTGTGGAACGAAGTGGTGACGCTCCTTCACGCCCGCGAATACAAGGACGTGACGCTGGAGCATCAGCTCGCCGATTCCGGCGGCATGAATCTGGTAAAATCGCCCAAGCAGTTCGACGTCATCGTCACCGACAACCTGCTCGGCGATATGTTGTCCGATATCGCGGCGATGCTGACCGGCTCGCTCGGCATGCTGCCGTCGGCTTCCCTCGGCGAAGTCGACGCCAAGAGCAAGAAGCGCAAAGCGCTGTATGAGCCAGTGCATGGTTCGGCGCCCGATATCGCTGGCCAAGGGCTTGCGAACCCGATCGCGATGCTCGCGTCGTTCGGCATGGCGCTGCGCTATTCCTTCGACATGGGCGCGCTCGCCGACAAGCTCGACGCGGCGATCGCCTCTGTGCTTGCAAGCGGCCTGCGCACCGCGGATATCAGATCCGAGGGCACCAAGCCCGCGAGCACGATGCAGATGGGCGAAGCGATTTTAAAGGAATTGCAGGCGCTGCACGCTTGAGTGCGCGCGCAACACGTAGGGTGGGCAAAGCGGCCACCTCCGCCGCAGCTCAACGAGTGAAGGCGGAAGCGTGCCCACCATCTAGCGTCAAGTGCAGTTCGTCTCGTTAAATGGTGGGCACGGCGCGAAGCGCGCCTTTGCCCACTCTACATCTTCGCGCTCAATACAGCGGGAAGGTCTGCGGATACCATCCGCCAAGGTCGGATGGCGGATTGAGCGGCTGCCGGTCGATCGGGCGGTTCTTGTTCTCGCGCGCGAACGATGGGTATCCGATCTCCGGCGGGAAGGCATAATCCTGGAATTTGCGGTCGCCCGGCAGGACCTCGGTGCCGGCATCGAGCCAGGAGCGCTTGGTGACATAGATCCGGGTGTGCGGCCCTTGCTGGTAGGACACATTCGGTCCGTTCGGTCCGTAATAGGGCCGACCGCGGTTATCGTAGGCGCGAGGCGACTGGGCATTGGCGGGAACATTGAAGCTGGTCGCGATCACGGCTCCTGCCGCCAGCAACAGCGCGAGCTTGCTCGCGACAGGGAATTTCCAAATCATCACGTCCTCGTTGGGGCTATCGGCTTGGCTGCCATCTTAGGCCGGCGGGGTATGTCGTCACTAGGTCAATTGAGCCACACCGCGCCACAATAATACGGCGCGAAGCGAAAAAGTTGCATCAAAACCAGTATCTTGATGCGCCGTGGCAATTAGAAGGCGCCGCGCAGCCCAGGGTTCGCCGCAGCCGTCACCCAGTCGGCGGAAGCCGTGGTCGCCGTGGCGGCACCGCAACCGCCGCGCCTGAGCTCCGCGCGGGCGAACATTTTAGCGAGTTTCGGTTCATTGCCCGAGGTGAGCAAAATCAGCCGGTTCAGCGTGCAGGCAATCGCCACGCGCTGCGCCGGCCAGCCGTTGCCCCGGCATGACCATCCTGAGACCTGCAGATCGGGCGCCTCGAAGCGTCTGGTGAAGCCAAGACATGACGGCGCTCCGTCCGTTTCGCCGGCGCGCCGAAGCAGCGTGACCATGCCGAACTTGCTGTCTACGAGACCCGCTGGCTCCAGTTCCGAGGCCCCGGAAGGCGTCATCCGCGCCGCGAGATCGGCGACCGCGGATATCGAGGAATAGAATTCACCGCCGGGACGATAGATTTCGAGCTCGGCCACGGGCTTCTCGTCCTTGCCGGCCCACCGGAATACATCCTTGCGGCCGCCTTGGGGATGCCGAAGGATACTATAAGTCTCTGTTTTCTCTGACGGATCAAGCGGGCGGACGGCGAAGGCCTGATAGGAACGGCTGGCAGCGCTCCAGCCCGCCCTGACGGGCGGCTCCGCCGCGCCCCAAGCCGCCGACCATGGGTCGAAAAAATGTACGCCGACGATGCCAAGCAATCCGAGCGCCCCCACATAAGCAAACAGCCGCGCCAGCGTGGCACAGGCTTCATCGGCAAAGCTGGTCAGGGCGGGGTGAATTCTCGTCGGGTCGTGGGATTGGCGGGACGGGGCGAAAACGAACGCATCAAAACGCCTAAACGCCATGGTAACGTTGTATTGACGGTGTTTCTCGCATAGAAGCGCTGCCTCTTTCCTTTCCGCTCGCAGCAGTGGAGAGGCATTTTTCTCCGGAGAGTGAACGATGGGTTACAAAGTCGCAGTGGTTGGCGCGACCGGCAATGTCGGACGGGAAATGCTCAATATTCTCGACGAGCGCAAGTTCCCGGCCGATGAGGTGGTGGCGCTGGCGTCACGCCGCAGCATCGGCGTCGAGGTTTCCTATGGCGACCGTACTCTCAAGGTCAAAGCGCTCGAACATTACGATTTCTCCGATGTCGATATCTGCCTGATGTCGGCGGGTGGCGCGGTATCGAAAGAATGGTCGCCGAGGATCGGCGCTGCCGGGGCCGTCGTGATCGACAATTCGTCAGCCTGGCGCATGGATCCGGACGTGCCGCTGATCGTGCCGGAGGTCAATGCGGATGCGGCCGCGGGATTCGTCAAGAAGAACATCATCGCCAACCCGAACTGCTCGACCGCCCAGCTCGTGGTCGCGCTGAAGCCGCTGCACGACAGGGCGGTGATCAAGCGCGTCGTGGTCTCGACCTATCAGTCAGTGTCGGGCGCCGGCAAGGATGCGATGGATGAACTGTTCACGCAGACCAAGGCGGTCTACACCAATGATGAATTGATCAACAAGAAGTTCCCCAAGCGGATTGCCTTCAACGTTATCCCCGAGATCGACGTGTTCATGGAGGACGGCTACACCAAGGAAGAGTGGAAGATGATGATGGAGACCAAGAAGATTCTTGATCCCAAAATCAGGCTGACCGCTACTTGCGTGCGGGTGCCGGTGTTCGTCGGCCATTCGGAGGCCGTCAACATCGAGTTCGAGAAGCCGATCACGGCGGATGAAGCGCGCAACATCCTGCGCAACGCGCCGGGGTGCCTGGTGATCGACAAGCACGAGCCGGGCGGTTACGTCACACCTTACGAGGCGGCCGGCGAAGACGCGACCTACATCAGCCGCATCCGCGAGGATGCAACGGTGGAGAACGGCCTCGTGCTGTGGTGCGTGTCGGACAATTTGCGGAAAGGCGCCGCGCTGAACGCGATCCAGATCGCGGAGAGCCTGATCAACCGCAAGCTGCTCAGCTCCAAGAAAAAGGCGGCGTAAAGCAGGTTCGAGGAGCCGGGAAAACGCGATGTCCGAGCAACCGGCTCCTTCCCGGCCCAACCCTGTGCTGCAGCGCATCGGACGCATGCTGGAGAACGTGCTGTTCGCCAGCCGCTGGCTGATGTTGCCATTCTATGTCGGACTTGTCCTCAGCCTCGCCGTGCTCTTCCTCAAGTTCCTGAGGATGCTGTGGGACTTCGTCCTGCACGCGCCCGGCGCCAAGTCGACCGACACCATCCTCGACGTGTTGTCCCTGATCGACGTTATCCTGGTCGGCAACCTCATTCTGATCGTGGTGTTTTCCGGCTACGAGAATTTCGTGTCGCGTATCGATACCAGCGGCCAGCCGAACTGGCCGGTATGGATCACCAAGATCGACTTCGCGGGGTTGAAACAGAAGCTGCTGGCGTCGATTGTTGCGATCTCGGCGATCCACGTGCTGGAAGCGTTCCTCAATATCGATGCCGCGTTCGATGCCACCAAGATGACCTGGCTGGTCGCCGTGCATCTGGTATTCGTGGTCTCGGCGCTGCTGCTGGCGCTGTCGGATCGCCTGGCGGCGGACCGAGGGGGCGAATAGCGATGACCGTGTAGATTCCATGGGGCGGTGAGCGTGGCCTTTCCGATAGGTTTGGGTTTCCACACTCGAACCATCGGAGAGTCAGATGCAAGCATCGACCGCAGACACGCCCACCGCCGGCCATTGTGGCACAATTT
>Ga0209153_1000896_pt1 | contig 11624 bp, 7 predicted proteins | sample GraSoiAngelo_120_FD_185877 | JGI IMG/M metagenome (GOLD analysis project Ga0209153, IMG submission 185877) | Grasslands soil microbial communities from the Angelo Coastal Reserve, California, USA - 14_0919_09_20cm (SPAdes) (version 2) | ecosystem: Environmental > Terrestrial > Soil > Grasslands ...
AGATCCTTGTTCAGGTCCGGATCCACCGCCGAGAGGTTCGGGTTGTCGAACGTCCCGGTGAACAGCGGGTTGGCCGGCGCCTGCGACTGCCCGTTCTTCGTCACGTAGGCCCAGTTGATTGGCTCCGGGCCGCCGAGGATGAAGTCGTTACAGGCGGTCGTGTTCTCCACGCCGGTGTTCTGGTTGATCGTCCGGCTGTCGATCGTCATCGCCGCGCAGTACTGGTGCGCGGTGCAGCCGAAGCCCTCGAACTGCGGCACGTAGCCCGGACCGTAGAACTGCAGCTCCATGAAGGCGTTGCCGGGGTGCTTGCCGATGTAGTCGGCCCTGCGCGGGTTGGTGCCGACGAGGTTGTTGGCGTCCGAGTCCGCCGTGCACTTGTTCGTGAACTCCGGCGCCGACTCCGTGTCGCAGAGCGTGAGCCCGAACCAGAAGGTCGGACGCAGCTGAAAGTTCCACGTTGTGCCGCCGGCCCCGCTGTTGTTCGGCTGCTGGCTGGGTTCCGTCGGCAGCGTGATCGTGTAGGTGATGTCGTTGCCAGACCCCGCAACGCCCGACTTGAACTCGAGCGAGGGCTCGTCGTGGCCCACGTACTGGCCCGGCGGGTTGACGTAGGTGTCGGCGCAAAGGGATGCCCCGCTCGTACACAGGGGCCTGTCGTAGAAACCGAGCTTGCCGGGGGCGGCGGCCATGGCCGCACTCGCCAGGACGGTGAGAGCCGCTACGGCAAGGGTTACCCCCACTGCGATCGCGGCCGGACGAAAGTGCTTCACTGATCTCTCCTCCCTAGATCGGCGAAACCGTCACCGCGGCGCCTGCCCTCGTCGTGCGGCGGTTCGTCACTTGCCCCGATCGCGGACCGTCCCGGTGGGGGAGGATCGGGGTTATTGGCGCGCCGTAGGGTAACGCGATTGCGCCAGCGATGGTGCAGCCGTGCGGTTTTGCATTGCCAAGTTCCTAGTTCTTGGTTCTTAGTTGCGTTGCTTCGGTTGCGCGTGGGTCGTCCGCGCGGGCTGAGAGGTTGATCTCCACGAGGCGTGCCGCTGCTCGTCGGGCCGCTCCCGCCAGCTCGGCGGCGGTGTTAGCGTCGCCCTCGAGCGAGCGGTTCCCCGTCGCCGCGAGGTCGCTCGCCAGCTGCTCCACCTCCGCCGCCACGTGGGCTATCTCGAGCGGCGGGTTCGCCGCGGCGGACAGCGCCTTGTCGAGGCGTTCCGTACGTGTGGGGTCGTCCTTCGGAAGGCGGGAGGCCTCTAGCACCGGCGCGTACGAGGCGAGCTCGCGCTCGGCGAGCTCCATTGCCCGGGCTCGCAGCTCGCTTGGACGGGCGGTGTCCTCCCCCGCGAAGGCTGCGGCCATCTCGGTCAGCGCGGCCGCCAGCGCGGTCGCCCAGGCGGCGGCGCTTCCGCCGCCGGGCGCCGGAGTCTCGGCCGCGAGGTCGTCGAGCAGCTCGTGGAGCGGCCGCTCGGCGTGAGTGGGTGTGGCGTGGTGATCGCTCAGAACGGCGCCGACTATACGGGCGCAGGCTCCCGCGACGGAACCCGCGGGACGGCATGCTCGCGTTCGAGTCCGCCATGCCGGCGAACTGTGAGTGCGAGCGCGATCGAGCCGGCGATGAAGAGGCCGAGGCTCTCGAGCTGGGCAGCCGTAAGCCCGGCGGCCACGTGATTGTTGCGCCGCCAGAACTCGACGATGAAGCGCTCGATGCCGGCCAGTACGAGGTACATGGCGAACAGCACGCCGGGTCGGAAGCGCTCGCGCCAGTTCCAGAGCACGAGCGCTACGAGCCCCATCGACACCGTCTCATAGATCGGCGTGGGCTGGACGGTCACGCCCGGCGGCGTCGGGGTGGTGCCGTGCGGGTAGCCCATCGCCCACGGCAGGTGTGAGGGCTTGCCGTAGTCGCCGTCGCCCGACACCTGGCAGCCGATGCGGCCGATCGCGTATCCGAGCGCAAGCCCGTAGGAGGCGATGTCCAAGAGCTGGAGGCTGAGGAATCCGCGCCAGCGCGCCCACGCCAGCACGGCGATCGTGCCGCCGAGGAAGCCGCCGTACCAGACGAGTCCCGAGCCGCCGAACACGTTGCCGAGCAGGCTCCCATGCAGCGAACCATGGTTCTGGATCAGGTAGTACGCGCGCGCGCCGATCAGCCCGCCTATCACCGCCGCCACCACGATCTCGTAGGCCCAGTCCACCGGCCTGTCGATCTCGCGCAGCCGGCGTGCCGTGACCAGCCCCCAGGACACGAAGTTCAGCGCGAAGAAGACCCCGAAGGTCTGGATCGTGATGCCGCCGATGTGGATGTGGGCGACCACCGGCTACTTCCCGCGCTCCCGGGCGCCGGGGCGCGCGGCGAACAGCATCACGACGAGGAGCGTGGCGGCGAATGCGATCTGGCCGAACGTGAGCGCGGTGCCCAGGTTCTTCGCGCCGAACGCGAGCGAGAGCAGGGTGGCGCCCACAAAGGCGCCGATTACGAGGACGAACTGCTTGCGAATACGCCGGATTCTGGCAGCCCGCGCTCATTCCGCTCCGGCGCCCGCATCCCCGGCAGCCAGAGCGCGCCGAGAGTGACCAGACCACCGACCACGCCCGCGCAAACCAGGGTCGTCCGCACGCCGATCGCCGCGCTGACGGGACCGGTCAGCGCGAGCGACAGCGGCAGGAGACCGATTGAGATCAGCCAGTCCAGGCTCGAGACACGACCGAGCAGTGCTGTCGGGACATTGCGCTGCTTCAGGGTCGCCCAGACGATCGTGCCGGCAGTCTCGAGCGCGTTGAAGGCTGCGCTTGCGAGCATCACTTGCCACAGCGCCGTGGCCAAGCCGTAGCCCGCAACAGCAAAGGTCGCGATCGTCCAGGTGACATAGATGAACGTGATCGACCTGCGAGGAAGCTCGGACTGCCCCATCACCATGGCGCAAGCCAGCGAGGCGAGCCCGCCCGCCGCCAGCACTACGCCGAACTCGAACGCGCTCCCGTGAAGCGTGTTCTTCACCAGGAAGGGCAGGAGAACTTCCGTCGGCCCCATGAACGCGAGGTAGGCGATCGCGGCCGCGGCGAAGGTGCCCCACAACCACACGTGGCGGCGCACGTAGCGGATGCCGCCCGCGAGCTCCGCGCCGATCTGCCCGCGCCCGCTGCGCCGTGCCGCTTTGCGCCCCGGGGTCATCGCGAGAACGGCCCCCGCCGACGCCAGGAAGGACGCCGCATCGACCGCGAACGCGAAGCCGGAGCCGCCGGCGGCGATCAGCACGCCACCGAGCGCAGGCCCCGCGAGTCGCAGCGCGAGCGGCCGCGCGAACTGGTCGAGCGAATTGGCCTGTCCGAGCTCCTCGCTCGGCAGGAGTTCGGGCACGATCGAGTCGAACGCGGGCGCGAAGAAGCCGGTGCCCGTTCCGTACACCGCGGCCAGCACGACGATGTGCCACAGCTGGAGCCAGCCCCCGACGGCCAGCACGGCGATGAGCCCCACGGCCGCCGCGCGGCCAAGATCGCTGGCGAGGATCACGCGCCTGCGGTCGAAACGGTCGCTCACGACCCCACCCAGCAGGAGGAACGCGATCGTCGGCACGGTCATCGCTATCCCGACGGTCGACAGCGCGGTGGGGACGTTCGAGAGCGCGTACACCTGCCACGCCATCGCCACGAGGAAGACTCCGTCGCCGACGAGCGAGATGCACATCCCACCCCAAAGCAGGCGGAAGTCCCTGTGCCTCAGCGGAGCGAGCAACCGGACGCGGCTGAAGCCGCCCGGCCGGTCGAGCGACTCGTGGCTAGGCAGCATCGTCGCGAGATTTCGCGACGGGGGATGCGCCGGCTACCAGTCCGTCGGTCCCGAGCGCATTGGTCAGGTACTCGATCGCCGAGTCCACGTCCATAGGCCTGGCGAAGTAGAAGCCTTGGCCGTGGTCGCAGCCGAGCTCGCGTAGTGACGTCCACTGGTCATGGGCCTCTATTCCCTCGGCCACGACCTCCAGCGCGAGCGTCCGTCCCAGCGCCACCACCGCGCTGGCAAGGCCGGTCTGCTCGGGCGTCGCGCCCTCGCGCAGGAAGGAGCGATCCATCTTCAGGATGTCGACCGGGAACATACTCAGGTAGCTGAGCGACGAGTAGCCGGTCCCGAAGTCGTCCATCGCAAGCCGCACGCCCAGCGCCTTGAGCTCCGTGAGGCGGGCCACGGCAAGCTCGGCGTCAGCCATCATCACCGTCTCGGTGATCTCGAGGGTGAGGGACTCCGGAGCCAGCCCCGACTCCTCGAGCGCGTCGCGGACGTCCGCAACGATGTCGCTGTGCTGGAGCTGCTTGACGGAAAGGTTGATGCTCATCGTCATCGGTGTTCCGGGGAAGGCGTGGTGGAGCAGAGCGCCCTTACGGCAACCCTCGCGCAGCACCCAGCGCCCGATCGGGACTATCAGGCCGGTCTCCTCGGCGAACGGGATGAAGTCGTCCGGAGCGACGCGGCCGCGCTCGGGATGGCGCCACCGCACCAGCGCCTCCACGCCGCAGACCGAGCCGTCGCTCAGCCGCACCACCGGCTGGTAATTAAGCTCGAACTCGTTGTTGACGAGCGCCCGCTGCAGGTCGGCGCGTAGCTCGAGCCGCGCCAGCACGACCTCGTGCATGGTGGGCTCGAACAGCCGGTAGCCGCCCTTGCCCTCACGCTTGGCGATGTACATCGCGGCGTCGGCGTTGCGAATCAGCTCATCGGCATCGGCGCCGGGCTCTTCGGCCACGGCGATGCCGAGGCTCGCCCGGATCGAAAGCTCCTTTTGCGCGAGGCGTATCGGATTGACGAGCGCCTCGAGGATGCGGTCCGCGGCATCCGCCGCCTCCTGCACGCTGCTCACGTCCTCGAGCAGGACGGCGAACTCGTCTCCTCCGAAGCGCGCCGCTGTGTCGCTCGCGCGGACGCAGGTCTCGAGTCGCTTGGCCACGTCCAGCAGGACCTGGTCGCCTGCGGCGTGGCCAAGGCTGTCGTTGACGGTCTTGAAGTCATCGAGGTCGAGGAAGATCACGGCGACACCTTCGTCGACGCGTCGGGTGCGCGACAGGGCGTGACGTACGCGCTCGACGAAAAGGGCGCGGTTGGCGAGGTTCGTCACCGGGTCGTGGAACGCCTGGTGGGCGAGCTGGCGCTCGAACTCCTTGCGCTCGCTGATGTCGCGGCCGTTGAGCACGATGCCGCCGACCGCCTCGTCGTGAAGGAGGTTGGTGCGCAGGATCTCGAACTGCCGCGCGGTGCCGTCCTTGTGGCGCAGCATGCATTCGATCAGCTCGCCATCGCGGTAGTCGGGAGCGTCGGCGAGCAGATGCAGGAGGCGGGTCTCCTGACCGGCCGCGAGGAGGACCTCGAAACGCTGCCCGGCGACCTCCTCGGTGCTGTAGCCGAGCACGCGCTCGATCGAAGGGCTCTGGTAGACGACCGTTCCGCTTGCGTCGATCACCGTGATGAGATCGCTGGCGTGCTGGACGAGCGAGCTCAGGCGCGCCTCGCTCGTCCGCCGGAGGACCTCCTCGGCGAGCGCGGCGCTTTCGAGCGCCAGCGAGACATGGGTGGCGAGCGCCTGAAGCGCGCTCGCCTCGCCGCGAGACGGCGTGCGATCGGGATGGCTCGTCACGAGCGCGCCGCGCGTGACGCCGTCCCATTCGAGCGGATGGACCAGCACGCAGTCGGACGGATCAAGGCGCAGGGCGGCGACGAGATCGGGATCGGTGAGCCGGCGCTTGCTCGCGCTGTCCCTCGAGGCGATCCGTTGCAGGGCGCCCGAGCCAGGCAACGGCCATGGCGTCTCCGTCGCCGCGCCTTCCGCGGCAACCACCTGGGCGCCAGGCCCGAGCACGCAGACGCGTACCTGAGTCTGGTCGCCGGACAGCGTTCGGGCGGCCTCGAGAGCGGCCACGCAGATCTCGTCCCTTGACGTCGCCGCGACCAGCGCGGCGCCTGCCGCGCTGAGCACTCGCTCGCGCCCCACCGAGCGCTGCTGCTGGCGGTTCAGGCCGGCCATGCGGGCGATCACGAGAGCGAACAGCAACACCGAGGTCTCCATCACGATGAGCATGTCGATGCCGCCGTGACGGAGCTCGTGCAGGATCTCGACCCCCGGCGCTATCAGCGAGGCGGCGGTGAGCAGGCCCAGCCGGAAGCCGGTAAGCGTGCGCTGGCGGTCAGGCTCGGAGTGCTCGACGGTCCGCATGGAGGGGTGGAGCGCGGCGGCCCCCCAGAACAGGTAGAAGGCGATCCAGCCGACGTCCAGCCAGAGCTGGTGGGTGTAGGGGTTGTGGAGGATGAGCAGCCCGTACACGTAGTCGGTCACGAGCAGGCAGACGAGGCCCGAGCCCAGCAGGTAGAAGGCGGGTTGGCGCTTGCCCGCGTCTACCACCAGGCGGATGGCGGCCGCAAGAAGCAGGATGTCGCCGAGCGGATAGGCGATCGACACCAGGCGCGCCACGAGCGAGAGCCCGTCGCCGTGGATGTACGGGGCTATCAGGCCGACCCAGGAAAGCAGGGCGAGACCGAGGGTCATGATGAGAGAATCGATGAGCCCCGCGCGGTCGGACTCGGGGTTGCGCCGCCGGACGAGGAGCAGCAGCCCGGCCATGAGCACCGGGTACATGAATAGGTAGATGCCGTCGCCGAGTGACGGGAACGGCACGTCGTGGTGCAGCAGCTTCGGATAGCTGTACGTGTAGAGGTCGCCGAGCCAGAAGAGCCCTACCCCGAAGGTGAGAAACCACCACGGCAGCACCGTCGCCGGGCGGTTGCGCCGCACCCCCACGATCATGGCAATCACGCCGGAAAGGCCCAGCAGGTTGATCACCGGGCCGCTCCCCTTGAAGGGGGGCACGAGGCAGTAGAGCGCGGTAAGCACCCCGCCGGCGACGAGGTACACGCGCCACGCCCAGGCCCGGGTCATGCCGCCACCTCCACCTTGTCCAGCACGTCGTCGTCCACCCTGCGCAGGTCGCCGCGCTCTGCGAGCTCATCGATCGCATCGATCAGCATCGTCACTTCCTCGTCGGTGTTCGCCGCCGTGAGCTGAGCCCGGAAGCCCACCTCGACCTTCGGCACGAGTGGGTAAGCCGCGAGCGTCACGTACACGCCGCGGTGGAAGAGGAAGCGCCCAACCTCGCCGATGCGGGTGTGGTCGCTCAGCGGGATCTCGATGATCGGGTAGCCGGAGCGGTTGGGGGTCTGGACGCCGAGTTCCTCGAGGCGGTCGAGCACGCGCATGGTGTGGCGGCACAGCTCGGCGCGGAGCGCGTCTCCTCGATCCTCGTTCACGTCGAAGCCCTTCAGCACTGCGGCGAGGGAGGCCACGGGCGACGGACCCGAGTAGAGGTATGGCGGAGCCGCGACCTTGAGCAGGTTCTTCACCTCGGTCGGGCAGGCGATGAAGGCGAGCAGGGCGGAGTAGGCCTTGGAGAAGCCGCCCACCAACACAACGTTGTCGTAGGTCTCGTCGAAGTGACGGATCACGCTGTTCCCCCGCCGGCCGTAGTGGCACGTTTCATCCGGGCTGCGCTCACCGATCACGCCGAAGCCGTGTGCGTCGTCGACGTAGAGCAGAGCCCCGCGAGCGCGACAGACCGCGGCGAACTCGCGGATGTCCGGAGCGTTGCCGGTCATGCTGTTCACGCCGTCCATGCAGACGAGGCGGGTGGTGTCGCGCTCGGCGCGAAGGAGCTCGTCGAGGTGCTCCGGATCCTCGAAGCGGAAGCGCTTGACGGCGGCGCCACGGGAGCGCGCGATTTGGCAGCCGTCATAGATGGTCTTGTGAGCGCGCTGGTCGAGGAAGATCGTCCCCGACGCCGCGAGCAGCGGAATCACCGACATGTGGATGTGGGTGATCGTCGGAAGGACGAGCGAGTCCTCGGAGCCGAGCAACGCGGTGAGCCGCTCCTCGATCTGCTCATAGAGCCGCGGGCTCCCCAGCAGGCGAGACCAGCTTGGGTGCAGCCCCCAGGCGTCGAGATAGGCGGGGATCGCGTCGATGATCTCCCGGTCGAGGTCGAAGCCCAGGTAGTTGCAGGACGCGAAGTCAGCGAGCCACTTGTTGCCGACGCGGATCATGCGGCCGTCCACCTCGTCGATGACCGCGTCCATCATCGGGTGCGACTCCCTTAGCTCGGAGAGATCGCGACACGTCTCTAGCCAGTGGTCAAGCCAGGGCTGAGTGTTGGCGGGAATCGGGTTTCGCATGCGAGTCGGCCCGGTGCAGAGCGCCGCGGTGCGGCACCAAGACACAAGAACTAAGTGCCATATCGGACTAGGGCCTCAGATCTTTAGCCCCGGGCGGGCCAGTTGGCGCCCGTTGGGAGGGCGGCAGCCCCCGCATGGGGACTGCCGCATCCACTTTGAGACGAGCTACGCAGTCGCCAGGGCCGGCTGCTCGTCGCTGTAGGTCCCGCCGCGCTCGGCCTTCTCCACCAGCGAGGCCGGCGGATCGAAGCGGTCGCCATAGCGCTCCGCCAGCTCGCGCGCGCGAGCCACGAAGCCGGCCGGGCCGCCCTCGTAGCCGTTGATGTACTGGAGCACGCCGCCGGTCCAGCCGGGGAAGCCGATGCCGAGGATCGAGCCGATGTTGGCGTCGGCCACCGACTCGATCACGCCCTCGTCGAGGCACTTGACCGTCTCGATCGACTCGATGAACAGCATGCGCTCCTTCAGGTCATCGAACGGGGCCTCGACGCTGTCGCCGCCGAACGCCTCCTTCAAGCCGGGCCACAGGCGCGTGCGCTTGCCGTCCTCGTACTCGTAGAAGCCGGCGCCCTCCAGGCGGCCCGGCCGGTCGAACTCGTCGAGCATGCGGTCGATCACTGCCTCCGACGGATGGGCGTCCCAGCCGCTGCCGGTGGCGTTCGCCTCCTTGGCCGCATTGCGGATCTTGCGCATGAGCTTGAGGTTGAGCTCGTCGCTCAGCTGCAGCACCGGCGCGGGATAGCCCGCCTGCGACGAGGCCTGGTCGATTGACGGCGCCGGAACGCCCTCGGTGAGCATCGCGATGCCCTCGTTGATGAAGGTGCCGATCACGCGGCTCGTGAAGAAGCCGCGGCTGTCGTTCACCACGATCGGCGTCTTCTTGATCTTCTTGGCCACGTCGAGCGCGCGATAGAGCGTCTCCTCGGAGGTCTGCTCGCCCTTGATGATCTCGAGCAGCGGCATCTTGTCCACGGGGCTGAAGAAGTGAAGCCCGATGAAGTCGCTCGGCCGCGACACGCCCTCGGCCAGCTCGGTGATCGGCAGCGTCGAGGTGTTCGACGCGACCAGCGCACCCTCGGCCAGGTGCGGCTCGATCTCCGCGAACACGCCGGCCTTTACCTTCGGGTCCTCGAACACCGCCTCGATCACGAGGTCGGCGCCGGCGGCATCCGCCGGGTCGCCCGTGGGCGTGATCCGCGCGAGCAGGGCGTCGGCCTTTTCCTGAGTCGAGCGGCCCCTCTCGATCGCCTTCTCGAGCAGCTTGGCGGAGTACGACTTGCCCTTCTCGGCCGCCTCGCGCGACACGTCCTTGAGCACCACCTCGATGCCCGCCTTCGCGCACACATATGCGATCCCGGCGCCCATCATGCCTGCGCCGAGCACCACCACCTTCTTCGGGTCGAAGCGCTCGATGCCCTCGGGCCGGTCGCGGTCGCCGCTTGCTTTCTGCATGTCGAAGAAGAACGCCTGGATCATGTTCTTCGACACCGGCCCGCAGACGAGGTCCACGAAGTAGCGGCCCTCGATCTCGATCGCGTTGTCGAAGTCCACCTGCGAGCCCTCCACTGCCGCGGCCATGATGTGGTGCGGCGCCGGGTAGTTCGCTCCCTTGAGCTGCTTGCGCAGGTTGGCCGGGAACGCCGGCAGGTTCATTGCGAGCTTGGGGTTGGACGGCGTGCCGCCGGGGATCTTGTGACCCTTCTCGTCCCACGGCTGGTGCGCCTCCGGATTGGCCTTGATCCATTCCTTGGCCGCGGGGATGAGCTCATCGCTTGACGCGACGATCTCGTCCACCACGCCCAGCTCTTTGGCCTTCTCCGGCCGCAGGCGCTGACCCTGGAGCAGCAGCTGCATGAGCGCGTCGACGATGCCGAGCATGCGCACCGTGCGCACCACGCCACCGCCGCCCGGGAGCAGACCGAGCTGCACCTCCGGGAAGCCCACCACGGCGCCCGGGTCGTCGACCACCACGCGATGGTGCGCGGCGAGCGCGATCTCGAAGCCGCCGCCCAGCGCGGCGCCGTTGATCGCGGCCACCACCGGCTTGCCGAGCGTCTCGAGCCTCCGCAGCTGCGCCTTGATCTCCCGCACGCCGGCCGTGCAGGTCGCCGCCGGCGAAGAAGGTCTTCTTCGCGGAGGTGATCACCACGCCCGCGATCTCGTCCTTCTCGGTCTCGAGGCGGTCTACCGTCGCGCCCATCGACTCGACGTAGGCGGCGTTCATCGTGTTCGCCGACTGGTTCGGGTCGTCGAGCGTGAGGATGACGACGCCGTCCGCGTCCTTGTCCAAGCGAATGGTGCTCATCGAATTGCCTCCACCACAGTCGCGATTCCCATGCCGCCGCCGATGCAGAGCGTGGCGAGGCCGTACCTGCCGCCGGTGCGATGGAGCTCGTCGATCAGCGTGCCGAGGATCATGCCCCCGGTGGCGCCGAGCGGATGGCCCATGGCGATCGCGCCGCCGTTCACGTTGACCTTCTCCATGTCGAGGCCCATGTCGCGGACGAAGCGCAGCACGACGGCCGCGAACGCCTCGTTGATCTCGATCAGGTCGAGGTCGTCCACGGTCAGGCCGGCCTTGCCGAGCGCCTTGCGGCTGGCCGGAGCCGGGCCGGTGAGCATGATCGTCGGGTCGGCGCCCGACACCGCGGTGGCGAGGATCTTCGCCCGCGGGGTGAGCCCGAGCTCGTCGCCCACCTGCTCGTTGCCCACGGCCACCAGCGACGCGCCGTCCACGATGCCGGACGAGTTGCCCGGCGTGTGCACGTGGTTGATCTTCTCGATCCAGTGGTACTTCTGGAGCGCCACGGCGTCGAAGCCGCCCATCTCCCCCATCGCCTCGAACGACGGGTTGAGGTTGCCGAGCGTCTCAACGGTCGTGCCCGGGCGGATGAACTCGTCGTGGTCGAGCACCACCTGCTCGTTTAGGTCGAGCACGGGCACGACGGACTGCGCGAAGCGTCCCTCCTCGCGCGCGGCGGAGGCACGCTCCTGCGAGCGCGCGGCGTACGCGTCCACGTCCTCGCGCGAGAACTCCTCGACGGTGGCGATCAGGTCTGCGCTGATGCCCTGAGGCACGAAGCTCGTGTCGTAGTTCGTCTCCGGGTCCATCGCCCAGGCGCCGCCGTCCGAGCCCATCGGCACGCGCGACATCGACTCGACGCCGCCGGCGAACACGAGGTCCTCCCAGCCGGATGCGACCTTCTGCGCCGCGACATTCACGGCCTCGAGACCGGAAGCGCAGAAGCGGTTGAGCTGGACTCCGGCGACCGTGTCGGGAAGCCCGGCCTTGATCGCGGCGGTCTTGGCGATGTCCGCGCCCTGGTCGCCCACCGGCGAGACGCAGCCCAGCACCACGTCGTCGATGCGGTTCGGGTCGAGTCGTACGTGCCGGGAGAGCAGCTCGTGCATGAGGCCGACCACG
>Ga0209153_1000898_pt1 | contig 11617 bp, 8 predicted proteins | sample GraSoiAngelo_120_FD_185877 | JGI IMG/M metagenome (GOLD analysis project Ga0209153, IMG submission 185877) | Grasslands soil microbial communities from the Angelo Coastal Reserve, California, USA - 14_0919_09_20cm (SPAdes) (version 2) | ecosystem: Environmental > Terrestrial > Soil > Grasslands ...
GGGCAGCAGAACCGCTACGTGCTCGGCAGCGACGCAGCCGGTCTGGTGATGGGCACGTACAACACGAAGGCGCTGCCGATCTACCAGTACCTCCATGCGATGCACCATCCGCGCTACGCGATCCTGGACAACTTCTTCCAGGCGGCCTTCGGTGGCTCGTTCCTGAACCACCAGTTCCTGATCGCCGCGGCGCCGCCGACGTGCACCCCCTCGGCTGGGCCGCCCGTTGTTACATGCCCAGCGCATGCTGTCCTCGACAGCAACGGCTTCACGACTGCAAGCTCGCCGCCGGCTTCGAACCGCCCGCCCGGGCTGGGAGCGCTCTACACCTCGCCGGGCAACCCCGCGGGCACCCCGCTGAACAACGGCGCGACCACGCAGGCGTGCAGTCTCCCGTCGACCATCGCGGGATTGGCTTGCGGCAACGCGGTCGTGAACACGACACAGCCGGCCTTCCAGCCGTCCGGTGCCTTCGGCGCCAAGATCCCGGCTCAGACCAATCCGACCATCGGCGACCGCATGAGCGGTGCCGGGGTCGATTGGGCCTGGTACTCGGGCGGCTGGTCGAACGCCGACGGAGACGTGGGCGCGCCGGGTTGGACGAACGGCTCCGTTCCGAATCCGGCCACGTCAACGCACTGCTACGACCCGGATGCGGATCCGGCCGTCGCATCGTGGCCGCGGTGTCCGAACAACCTGTTCCAGTACCACCATCAGCCGTTCAACTACTACGCAAACTTCTCGACCGGGACTCCGCAGGGCCTCGCCAACAGGGCTGCGCACCTCAAGGACGAGCAGGAGTTCATCCAGCTCGCGCAGGGCTCGGACAAGCACTGCAACCTGAAACCGGTCAGCTTCATCAAGCCGATCGGCCAGGAGAACGAGCACCCCGGCTATGCCTCAGAGCCGAACGGCAGCAGCCACCTCGTCTCCCTCCTTCAGGACATCGAGAACAGCGAGTGCGCCAAGAGCACGATGGTGATCGTCACCTACGACGAGTTTGGCGGTCAGTGGGATCACGTCCCGCCGCCGGGCCAGGGAAACAACAACGGTCCGCATGACCAGTGGGGCCCGGGCACCCGGATTCCGGCGCTCGTGATCTCACCTCATCTGGAGGGCCACTTCGTAGTCGACAGCACCGAGTACGACACGACCTCGATCCTGGCGACGATCGAGCAGCGCTACGGGCTCGACCCGCTCGGGCCGACGACCCGGGACGGGCAGGTCAACAGCCTCTCGCACGTCTTCGACGCCAAGAAGCCGCACGACGTCAAGGACGACGACTGATCAGTAGTGGATTCGTCCGGCCCTGGCGCGTGCGTTAGGGCCGGACGAAGCCCATGCGCTCGTACATCGCCTCGAGCGTGGGTGCCGCCGTTTCGCTCGCCTTGGCGGCGCCCCGGGCGAGCAGCCCGCGCAGCTGCGGCTCGTCGGCCCGAAGCTCCTGATAGCGGTGCTGGATCGGGACGAGCAGCGCGACGACCGCCTCGCCGACATCCTCCTTGAACGGCCCGTAGCCCTGGCCGTCGTAGCGGGCCTCGATCTCGCGGATCGACTCGCCGGTTGCGACCGACATAATCTCGATCAGGTTGGCGATGCCCGGCTTCTCGGGATCGTGCAGGACCTCGCGGCCGGAGTCAGTCACCGCGCTCTTGAACTTCTTGCGGACGACGTCAGGTGGATCGATAAGTCGCACGACACCCTGGGGCGCGCCGCGCGTCGTGGACATCAGGCGCTCTGGCTCCTGGAGGTTCTTCACGCGTGCGCCCTCCTCCGGGACCATTACTTCGGGGACGATGAAGGTCTCCCCAAAGCGCTGGTTGAAGCGCTCGGCGATGTCGCGCGTCAGCTCGACGTGCTGGCGCTGGTCGTCGCCCACCGGCACGACGTTCGTCCGGTAGAGGAGGATGTCCGCGGCCATCAGCACCGGATAGGTGAAGAGGCCCGCCGAGACGAAGTCCTGCTCGGCGGATCGGTCCTTGAATTGGGTCATCCGGCGGAGCTCGCCGAAGCTCGTGACCGAGCCCAGCAGCCACGCGGCCTCGGGATGCTCGTGCACGTGGCTCTGCACGAAAACGGTCGAGCGATCCGCGTCGAGACCGGTGGCGAACAGCAACGCGGCGAGGTCGAGCGTGGCCTCGCGCAGCTCCTCGGGCTCGAAGGGCGTCGTGATCGAGTGCAGGTCGACGATGCAGAAGAAAGCCTCGCCCTGCTCCTGCATTGCGGCGTACTGGCGGAAGCCACCGCTGTAATTGCCGAGCGTCTTCGCGCCCGAGGCTCGAATGCCGCTGAAGATCCGCATTGCTCTCAGCGTCAGTATCGCAACTACATTTCGTGACGAATGGCGGTCAACGGATCACCTGAGCTCCTGATCGTGATGGGCGCGGGCGCGACCGCGGACCAGACCGAGCACGTTCTCGCGCGGCTGCAGGAGGCGGGCGTCTCGGCACGCGTTCAGCGCGGGCGCGAGGCAACGGTGATCGGGGCGATCGGCGACCGGGAACTGCTGGCGACGCTCCCGCTCGAGGGGTATCCCGGCGTCGAGCAGGTGCTGCCGATCCTGAAGCCGTACAAGCTGGTCGCTCGTGAGGTCGCTCCCGATCCGACCGTGATCGAGGTGGACGGGCGGAAGATCGGCCAGGATTTCTTCGGCCTAATCGCGGGGCCGTGCTCGGTCGAGTACCGCGAGCAGACGCTGGAGGCGGCGCGGGCGGTCGCCGCCGCGGGCGCGACGATGCTGCGCGGCGGCGCCTTCAAGCCTCGCACTTCGCCGTACACGTTCCAGGGCCTGGGCGACGACGCGCTGGCGATCCTGCGCGAGGCGCGGGAGGAGACCGGGCTGCCGGTTGTGACCGAGCTGATGGACCCCCGTCACGTCGAGGCCGTCCTGGAGTCGGCGGACGTGATTCAGATCGGTGCGCGCAACAGCCAGAATTTCCTGCTGCTGGCCGAGGTCGGCCGCGCCGACAAGCCGGTGCTCTTGAAGCGCGGCCTCTCGTCGTCGGTCGAGGAGCTGCTGATGGCGGCCGAGTACGTGGCCAAGGAAGGGAACGAGCGGATCATCCTTTGCGAGCGGGGGATCAAGACCTTCGAGACCTCGACGCGGTACACGCTGGATCTCGGGGCGGTCGCGGTGTTGAAGCAGGAGACCCACCTGCCGGTGATCGTCGATCCATCGCACGCCGCCGGCAAGCGCGAGCTGGTGCTGCCGCTGGCGCGGGCGGCGGCTGCCGTCGGCGCCGACGGGATCATCGTCGAGACGCATCCGCGGCCCGAAGAGGCCCTGTCCGACGGCCCGCAGCAGATCCCGAGCGCGGAGTTCGGCGCCTTTGCCCGAGAGGTCGAAGGCATCGTCGCGCTGATGGGCAAGCAGATCGGCTGACCTTTCCGACCGTGTCCTCGTGCCTGGCACCGGGGACCGGTCCGCACGCGGCTGCGACCGTCCCTTCGGGGCATGCCCTGGTGCCAGGCGTGTGACGTAAGCAGTCGTCGGGGAAGTCAGGCGGTTGGGCGATCGGGGCGTGGCGTCGCCCCGGTCGCAAAACCGTGGCCGGTGCCAGGCATGGGGACCGGTCCGAAGTGGGCATTGTTCGGCCGCCGGGCTAGGGCATCGGCGGCCCAGCGTCGTAGTCTTTGCCTGTGCCCGTTTGCGCAACCTGCGGCCAGGACAATCCGGACGTCGCCCGGTTCTGCCTCGCGTGCGGTGCCGCGCTGGGCGCCGACGAGGCGGAGCCGCAGGAGGAGCGCCGGTTCATCAGCGTCCTCTTCGTCGACCTCGTCGGCTTCACCGCTCGCGCCGAGAAGCTCGATCCGGAGGACGTGCGGGCGATCCTGACCCCCTACCACGAGACTGTCCGCCGGGAGATCGAGTCCTTCGGCGGCGTGGTCGAGAAGTTCGTCGGCGACGCCGTCATGAGCGTCTTCGGCGCGCCGACGGCCTACGGGGACGATGCCGAGCGCGCCGTCCGCGCTGCCCTGGCCGTCCGGGACAGCGTCCACGAGTTGAACAACAGCGATGCCCGGCTGGATCTCCAGATCCGGATCGCCGTCAACACCGGCGAGGCCCTCGTCTCGCTCGGCGCGCGTCCGAGCATGGGGGAGTCGATGGTCGCAGGCGACGTCGTCAACACGGCCTCCCGGCTCCAGTCGGCAGCGCCGGTCGACGGGATCATCGTCGGCGAGGAGACGTACGCCTCCACGCGCGACGCGATCAGCTACGAGCCGACAGCGCCGGTCGAGGCGAAGGGCAAATCGGCCGTCGTCCCGGCCTGGCTGGCCAGCGCGCCGCTCTTCCCGGCCGGCGAGCGGACGGTCTCTCGCGCGCCGCTGGTCGGCCGCGGGCGCGAGCTGGGTGTCCTGCAGGGCATCTGGGAGCGAGTAGCCGACGAGCGGACACCTCACCTGGTCACGATCTTCGGACCGCCGGGGGTGGGGAAGACCCGGCTCGGGATCGAGTTCGGTCGCGCCGTGAGCGAGCTCGGCGGGCGCGTCGTCCGCGGGCGGTCGCTTCCCTATCGCGACAGCAGTGCCTACGGTGCCTTTGCCGCTCAGGTCAAGCAGTTCTGCGGGATCTTCGAGAGCGATCCGATCGAGGTCGCCCTGAAGAAGCTGCACGCCGAGACGGCGAAGCTACTCGGGCCTACGGAATCGCAGGAAGTGGCGGGTCACCTGGCGATCATGCTCGGGCTCGACCGCGAGGCCTCGGTCGCCGACCGGGAGACGCTGTTCTTCTCGGTGCGGGTCTTCATCGAGGCCGTCGCCCGGAACGGGCCGACGATGCTCGTCTTCGAGGACGTGCACTGGGCCGACCGGAGCCTCCTCGACCTGATCGAGCTGCTCGCGGCGAGGCTCCGCGACCTGCCGATCCTACTGCTCGCCCTCGCCCGGCCCGACTTGCTCGATTCCAGGCCAAGCTGGGGAGGGGGTCTGCCCGCCTACACGGCGCTTCCGCTCGACCAGCTGAAGGAGTCCGAGGCGAGAGAGCTCGCTATCCATCTGCTCAGCAACCTGGAGGATCGCGGCCGCGCGGAGCGCGCGGCAGTGCTCGCCGAGACCGGCGAGGGAAATCCGCTCTTCATCGAGCAGCTCGTCGCGACGCTGACCGAGGCGCCCGGCGAGGACTCCGCCCTGCCGACAACGATCCGGGGGATCGTGGCGGCGCGTCTCGACGCGCTCCCCGCCGCCGAGCGGGCCCTCCTGCTCGATGCCGCGGTCGGCGGCAAGGTCTTCTGGCGTGGCGCGCTCGAGCGGATGAGTGACGACCCCGCGGCGCTCCCCGCGCTGCTGGGAGCACTCGAGGGACGCGACCTGATCCGGCGCCAGGCTGTCTCGTCGATCGAAGGCGACCAGCAGTACATCTTCAAGCACGTGTTGATCAGGGACGTCGCCTACGACCTGCTACCGCGAGCCCGCAAGCGAGAGCGACACGCCGAAGTGGCGCAGTTTCTCCAGGAGGCGACCTCAGAGACCGGTGAGGCTGCCGCCGCGCTCGCGCGCCACTGGCGCGACGCGGGCGAGGCGGAGCGCGCGATCGAGCACCTCCTGGCGGCGGCGGAGGAGGCCGAGCGTGGCTGGGCCAAGGGCCGGGCGGTGGCCTTCTACCGCGAGGCGCTCGAGCTCCTGCCCGAGGACGACGGCGATCGGCGGACCGACGTCAAACGGCGCCTGGCGATAGCGCACACCGCGGCGTTCCACGCGCTGGACGCTCGCCTGCTTCAGCTCGACGCCGACTAGCCGGCGACCGGCGGAAAGTCGGCGGGCGTGACGTCGCCCGCGATTTCCCAGACGTCGTCGAGGGTGTGCTTCCCGAGGCGCGTGCTGTGATTCCTGACCGTTTCCTCGTCCGGCGCCGCGTAGACACAGAACGTCCTGACCGTGCCGTGTTCGTTCACGATCACATGACTGTGCTCCCAGGTGATCTCGGGGAACTCCTGCTCGACGATCTCCCGCGAGCGCCGGCCGACGTCCGGCATTGCGTCCTCGCTGACCTCGAAGGTTCTGACTATCAGGTATCTCGGCATCCGCGCCATTCTATGGGGATAGCCTGAGCTGATGGAAGTGCGGCGGCTCGCAATCATCGGCACGGGCTTGATCGGCGCGTCCGTCGCGCTTGCCGCCACGCGCGCGGGCCTCAAAGAAGTGGTCGGCTACGACCCAGAGCCGCAGGCGCTTTCCGCCGCGGTCGCCAGAGGAGCCGTCGAGCCCGGTGGGGGCTCGCTCGCCGAGGCGGTCGCCGAAGCCGAACTGGCGGTTGTCGCTGCCCCGGTCGCGCAGCTCGCCTCCGAAGTGCGGGCAGTGCTCGAGGCCAGCTCGGGCGGCTGCACGGTGACGGACGTCGGCTCGACCAAGGTAGGTGTCTGCTCTGCGGCGCTCGGCTCGGACCGATTCATCGGCGGCCATCCAGTTTGCGGTTCCGAAGCTCGAGGGGCCGAGCACGCGAGTGCGGAGCTGTTCGACGGGGCCACGTGGTTCCTGACGCCGCTTGCGGCCACGGATCCGGAGCGCTACCGGCTCGTCCACGGCTTCGTCTCGTCGCTCGGAGCGACCCCGGTCGCCGTCGACCCGGTCGCCCATGATCGGCTCGTCGCGCTGACGAGCCACCTGCCGCACGTGCTCGCGAACCTACTCGTCAACCAGGCCGGTGCGAACCGGATCGACGGGCACGACCCCGTTGCTGCGGCAGGCGGCTCGCTGCGGGACATGACGCGCGTGGCGGGCGCCAACCCGCGGATCTGGATCGACATCTTCCTCGACAACGCGGGCCCCCTCCGCGAGGCGCTCGGCGAGCACCGGAAGCAGCTCGACCGGCTCGAGCAGGCGCTCGAGAACGGCGATGCAGGCTTTCTCGCCAAGTGGATCGGCGAAGCGGTCGGCAACCGGCAGCGGATGCTGGCCGAGGCATACCCGGATCCTGGATCCCTCCAGCAGCTGCGCGTCCACGTTCCCGACCGTCCCGGCGTGCTCGCCGGGATCACCCAGGCGCTCGGGGCGGAGCGGATCAACATCGAGGACTTCGAGCTTCAGCACATGTCGCCGGACCGCGGCGGCACGCTGACGCTGCTGATCACCGGCGAAGACGAGGCGCGCCGCGCCGCCGAGCTGCTGCAGGCGCAGGGTTACGGAGTCGTGGTCGCGCCGGTGCTCGGCGAGCAGTGACGCGGGTCGAGCCCGCAGCGGCGCTCGTCGGCGATCTCGGGGTGCCGGCGGTGAAGGGGATCTGCCAGCGCGGCGCGCTCCTGGCGGCGATCGCTGACGGCGAGAGCGAGCTGCGGAACTTCGGCCACGCGGCGGACACGGACGCGGCGCTCGAGGCGGCGGCCGTGCTCGGTGCCGGGGTGAGCGAGCCCGAGGCGGGCACGATCCGAATTCGGGGCCGGGGTCTGCGCGGTCTCGTTGTGCCTGCAGGCCCGATCGACTGCGGCAACGCCGGCACGGTGCTTCGCCTGCTGAGCGGGATCCTGGCCGGCCAGGACGGCCGCTTCGAGCTGGTCGGCGACGAGTCGCTCTCGTCGCGGCCGTTTCGGGTCGACGAGCCGTTGCGGCAGATGGGCGCGCGCGTCGAGACCAACGACGGGCGGCCGCCGGTGAAAATCAAGGGCGCGCGGCTCCAGCCGATCCGCTACGAGCTGCCGGTCGCGAGCGCGCAGCTGAAGTCCGCGGTCCTGCTCGCCGGGCTGCTGGCCGAGGACGGCCCGACGACGGTGCTCGAGCGCACGCCTTCGCGCGACCACACGGAGCGGCTGCTGCGCTCACTGGGGCTGCGGCTGACACGCGCGGGCGCCGAGATCCGCGTCTGGCCTGCGGAGCGGATTCCGCCGCTCTCCCTCGATATCCCCGGCGATTTCTCCTCGGCGGCGCCGTTCATCGTCGCAGCGACGCTCCTTTCGGGCTCGAATCTCCGTATCCACGACGTCGACGTCAACTCGACTCGCACCGGCCTGCTCGACGTGCTCGGCCGGATGGGCGGCCGGATCGCGGTCTTCAACCGGCGCAGCGCGAACGGGGAGCCGGTTGCCGACCTCGAGGTGCGCTCGGCGGAGCTGCTCGCAACCTCGATCGAGGCCGACGAAGTGCCGCGGCTGGTCGACGAGCTGCCGCTGTTCGCGCTGCTGGCCTCTCACGCCCGCGGGGAGAGCGTCGTCAGGGGTGCACAGGAGCTACGCGTCAAGGAAACGGATCGCATCGAAACGGTGACAAATTCGCTCCGCGCCCTTGGCGTGCGCATCTCGGCGAGCGACGATGGCTTCCGGATTCGTGGTGTTCCCACCCGCCCCCGAGGGGGAGGCATGGCCTCGAGCGGCGATCACAGGCTCGCGATGCTCGGAGCCGTCGCGGGCGTCGTTTCGAAGCAAGGAGTCGAGATCGAGGACGCGGAGGCCGTCGCTGTAAGCTTCCCCGGGTTTTTCGAGCTGCTCGAGTCGGTCACACAACGATGATCGTTGCCATTGACGGGCCCGCGGGAGCGGGCAAGAGCACGGTCGCCCAGCGGCTCGCTGAGCGCGTCGGCTACCGCTACCTCGATACCGGCGCGATGTACCGGGCGCTGACCTGGCTGGCGATGACGCGCGACATCCCGCTCGGCGAGGGCGCGAAGCTCGGCGCGTTGGCCGAGGAGAATCCGATCACCCTCGAGGAGGGACGCGTCTGGATCGACGACACGGACGTCACCGCCGCGATTCGGAAGTCCAGGATCGACCGCGTGGTCCCCGTCGTGGCGCGTCATCCCGAGGTGCGGGCGATCATGCGGACCCGCCAGCGCGAGCTTGCGGAGCTCGGTGACGCAGTGATCGAGGGACGCGACATCGGCACGGTCGTCTGCCCCGGCGCGGACGTGAAGGTCTACCTGAACGCCGAGCGCCAGACCCGCGCCGAGCGCCGGCTCGCCGAGCGCCCGGAGATCGGCGCCGACGCGCTCGCGACCGACCTCCGGATCCGCGACCAAAGCGACGCCGAGCGGATGATGCCCGCGCAGGACGCGGTTCAGATCGACACGACCGAGCTCGACGTCGAGGACGTCGTCAGCCGGATCGAGCAGCTCGTTCGAGAACGCCAACCCGCATGAGTGAGCAAAATGGCGCGCCCGCGGAGGACGCGCTGCTCGGGACCGTGGCGATCGTCGGCTTCCCGAACGTCGGCAAGTCGACGCTGGTCAACCGCCTGACGGAGTCGCGGGCTGCGGTCGTGCACGAGACGCCCGGCGTCACACGCGACCGCAAGGAGCTCGTCTGCGAGTGGAACGGCAAACGGTTCCTGCTGATCGACACCGGCGGCGTCGATATCGCCGGAACGGATCCGATCACACGCTCAATCGCCGAGCAGGCGAAGGCGGCCGTCGCCGAGGCCGACCTCGTCCTCTTTCTAACCGACGCGCGCGCCGGCATCACTCCCGGCGACGAGGAGCTCGCCCAGATCCTGCGGGCGGCGCACAAGCCGGTGGTGCTCGTCGCGAACAAGATCGACGACCCCGATCAGGACGCGCTGGCGTTCGAGTTCCACCGGCTCGGACTCGGCGACCCATTTCCGCTCTCGGCGGCTCACGGCCACGGCACCGGTGATCTGCTCGACTCGATCGTCGCGCGCTTGCCCGGCCGTGGTCGGCCGGCGATCACTGATGCTGCGATCCGCGTCGCGATCCTCGGCCGTCCGAACGTCGGGAAGTCGAGCCTGTTGAACGCGCTGCTCGGCGAGGAGCGCGTGATCGTCTCCGACCAGCCCGGCACGACGCGCGACGCCATCGACACGGTCTTCCGCCGCGGCGAGCGCGAGTTCGTCTTCATCGACACCGCCGGGCTTCGCCGCAAGCGCCGGCAGCGCCAGGGGATCGAGTACTACTCGGAGCTGCGCGCGCTCGCAGCCGCCGAGCGCGCGGACGTCGCGCTCGTGCTGGTCGACTCGAGCGAGGGTGTCGTCGACCAGGATCTGAGCGTCGCCGACGTGGCACGGAAGGCCCAATGCTCGACGATCGCCGTTCTGTCCAAATGGGATCTCTCCGAGGTCGAGATCGAGGACATCAGGGCAAGGCTCGGCGAGCGCCTGCGCCAACGGCCGCCGGTACTGACCGTGTCGGCGAAGACCGGGCGCGGGATCGCCCGCCTGCTCGACCGGATCGAGACGCAGTTCGACAAGCATTCGGCCCGGATCCCGACAGCCGAGCTGAACCGCTTCCTTGCCGAGCTGCGCGAGGCGCGCGAGTCCCCTGCGCGCAACGGCCGCCGGCTCAACCTGCTCTACGGCACGCAGGTGCATGCACGGCCGCCGCGCTTCCGTTTCTTCGTCAACGATCCGAGCCTCGTGACACGCGATTACGGCTACTGGGTCGAGAACCAGCTTCGCGACCGCTTCGAGCTGCAGGGCGTGCCGGTCGCGATCGACTTCGTGCGGCGCGGGTAGGCGATTCGGTGCTGGCACGAATAACCGGATTTAGCGGCCGCGCGGCGGAGCCACGCGGCCTCTTGAGCGGCATCGCAAGCGACGCCTTGGTCGTGCGCCGAAGTTGAGCGTCCACGTCCTGGGTCGGACGGGCCTGCCGGTCACGCGGCTCGGTCTTGGTCTCGCCGCGCTCGGCCGGCCGGGCTACATCAACGTCGGTCACGACGATGACCTCGGCCCGCAGAAGGACATCGCCACGCTCGAGCGGGAGGCCCGCGCCGTCCTCGACGCCGCTTACGAGGGCGGCATCCGCTACTACGACGCCGCCCGCTCGTACGGCAAGGCGGAGGAGTTCCTCGCTTCCTGGCTCGAACGCCGCGGGCTGTCGCCGCGAGCGGTGACCGTCGGCTCCAAGTGGGGCTATACGTACACGGCGGACTGGCGCGTCGACGCCGACGTGCACGAGGTCAAGGACCTTTCGCTCGCCACCCTGCGGCGCCAGATCGCCGAGAGCCGCGGGTTGCTCGGGGCTCATCTCCGGCTCTACCAGATCCACTCGGCGACGCTCGAGAGCGGGGTTTTCGACGATCGAGAGCTGCTCGACGAGCTCGCCGGCCTGCGCGAGAGCGGCCTGGCGATCGGGCTGACCGTCACGGGGCCGAACCAGCGCGAAACGATCGAGCGCGCTCTCGAGGTGGGTAGTTTCGACTCCGTGCAGGCGACCTGGAACCTGCTCGAGCGATCGGCGGGCCCCGCGCTCGAGGCCGCGCACGCGGCCGGCCTCGGCGTGATCGTCAAGGAGGCGCTCGCGAACGGGCGCCTGACGGCCCGCGGAGACGTGGGGACGCTGAAGGAGCTGGCCGACCGCGCCGACACGACCCCGGATGCTTTCGCGCTCGCCTTCGTGCTCGTCCAGCCGTGGGCGGACGTCGTTCTCAGCGGCGCCGCGACCGCCGAGCAGCTGCGCAGCAACCTGAAGGCGCTGGAGCTCGAGATCGACGCAGAGCTCGCGCCGGAGCTGGCCGAGGCCCCTGCCCGTTACTGGGAAGTCCGCGCCGCGCTCCCCTGGAACTAGGGTCTGTTCTGGACCAGGCTGGGTCTGACCCAAGCCGTGGCCCGCGCGGACCTGGCGCCGCTGTTGACGATTACTGCGGCGGGACTAGGCTCCGCCCCGAGCCTTCGAAGTCCGCCGCAGCTCGAAGCGGTTCTCGCTACGGCTGAGCAGACGGGCGATGTTGGCGCGGTGGAG
>Ga0209153_1000901_pt1 | contig 11603 bp, 10 predicted proteins | sample GraSoiAngelo_120_FD_185877 | JGI IMG/M metagenome (GOLD analysis project Ga0209153, IMG submission 185877) | Grasslands soil microbial communities from the Angelo Coastal Reserve, California, USA - 14_0919_09_20cm (SPAdes) (version 2) | ecosystem: Environmental > Terrestrial > Soil > Grasslands ...
CGTGGCGATCAATCTGCTGATGGTGACCGGAATGGCCCCCGTCGTCGGCATCCCCCTCCCCCTCTTCTCCTACGGCGGATCGGCGATGCTGACGGTGATGCTGTGCCTCGGCGGGCTGATGTCGATCGACCGCCAGAACCGCCGCGACGTCCGCCGCCGCTGATCCGCTTGCATTGTTGCTCCGGCCTTACTAGATGGCCGCTCTGCCCCGACAGGCATGGACGTATAGCTCAGTTGGTAGAGCAGCTGACTCTTAATCAGCGGGTCCCAGGTTCGAGCCCTGGTGCGTCCACCATTTTCTCTCCAGACATGAGATGAAAGGCCGTCGGGCACGGCAATCGGCGATTGACCCCTTCGCCCCTTACTCTATTGAAAATTATAAATATTGAGCAGGGGTGGGACGTTGAACAAATCCGGTATGTTGGTGGCCTGCGCGGCCATCGCGTTGTTGTCTGCGTGCGGCGGTGGCGGCAGCGCCGGCGTCAGTCCGATCGTGGCTCCGCCGCCCGCGCCTCCGCCCGCGCCGCCCCCGCCGCCGCCGCCTCCTACCACCAACGCTACGCTCACGGACTTGCAGTATAGCCAGACGTTCGCCAGCGACGGCGCGACGGCGACCGCCTCGATCGACCTCGGGACGAAGCAGACCACCAGCGCGACCACCGCTCTCTCCAGCGTGACCGTCAGCTACGACGCTCCGTCGAAGAGCTACACCATCCAGGCCCCGGGACGTTCCCAGACTTTTGGGCCGGCCGACCTCCAGGCGTCGAGCGACGCCGACGAATCCGATTATCAGAAGCCGCAGGGTTCCGGCCGGGACTATCTAACCCTTGCGAAGACGCCCTTTACCTCGAAAACGGCGCCGCAATATGTCGGGCTCGGCTTCTGGCAGCGCAACAGCCTGTCCGGCTCGACGCAGGATACCAGCTTCGACATCTTCGCGTACGGCCTCGCGACTCCGGCGACCGCGGTCCCCCGCACCGGCGCGGCCGTGTTCGGGATCGACGTGTTCGGCTTCTTTGTCACGCCGGGCATATCGCCCAAGGGCGTCCAGGGCCACGGCACCTTCACCGCCGACTTCCTCAGCGGGGTCTTCTCGACCAGCACCTATCTCGACGAATTCGACCTGACGGCGGACAAAGCGATGTTCGGGGCTCTGCAGCTCGATGGATCGGGCCTCATTTCCAGCACCGACGGCACCTTCTCGGGCGACATCGCCTATCGCGGCTTCGACGCGAGCGTCGGAGGCAAGATGAATGGCCACTTCTACGGCCCCCAGGCGCAGGAGGTGGGCGGCAGCTTCGCCGCCGACAATGGCAAGGGCAGCGCCCTTACCGGCGCCTTCACCGGCTCCCGCGATCCCAACGCGACCCCGGCCAACCTCGCGCTCACCAACCTCGTCGCGGACCAGAATTTCTTCGCCCAATCGGCTCTCCTCGATACCAACCGCATCGATGGGCAGCCGGACAAGCTCAACGACGCCTCGAGCACGCAGGCGATAGGCAGCCTCAATATCAAGACCGACGGGAGCATCGCCTATTCGCCCGGCCGCTCCGACCTTCCGTTCACGACCTTCACCGCCGCCGACAAAGTCGCTTCAGCCCCGAACTGGACGACCTACCGAAAGACGGTGAACGGCCAGCCGGTCGAGCTTCGGCTTTTCACCCCCGGAGCCTCGAACACGCAGCTCGCACTGACCTATTCCAGCTTCGGCGCCTTCCGCACGTCCGAGCATAATGGCGTCGTCGGCACCGATCACGACATCTATTTCGTCTACGGCCTCGAGACTGCCCAAGGACTGCTCTCCCGGCGCACCGGCAAAGCCCATTATGACGGGGTCCTGTTCGGAGCCGGGGCGAACAAGCAGAATTCGCTGCTCTACGACCTGAGCGGCACCTCGCTGTTCGACGTCGATTTCTCGGCGCAGGCGTTCACCGGAGCCCTCGCGATCCTCGGCAGCGACCGCGCGAACGGCAGCAAGACCGACTTCGGAACCTTCAATTTCAGCGGCGCCCTGGGCTACACGAAGGATACGCTGTCGAGCCTCCTTCAGAACGGCCAGTCGGTCGGCCGCATGACCACGCGCTTCTACGGTCCCACCGGCGAGGAGATCGGCGGCAGCTTCGAGGCTTCCTCGCTTCGCCCGGACGGATCGGTCACCTTCCTCACCGGCGCGACGATCGCCAAGACGCACTGATCGGGCCATGACCGCTTTCCTTTTGGCGGCCCTCGCCGGCGCCGCCCTCGCGCCTGCGCCCGCGACTGCGCCGGCTCCGACGCGAATCGAAAGTCTCAGCGCCGCCCAGCTGTTCGCGATCGCCGACGGTGCCCGCGCCGAAGGCCGGGTCGACGACGCCCTCGTATTCTATGAGGCGCTCACTCGCGACCCCGATCCCGAAGTGCGTGCGGAGGCCCGCTTCCGAAGGGGAATGACGCTCGCCGAGGCGAAGCGCTACCGCGAGGCGGCGGAGAGCTTTCGGGCGCTGCTCGACGAGAAGCCGGGGACTGCCCGGGTCCGGCTCGAACTTGCCCGGGTCCTCGCTCTGCTGGGCGATTCGAAGGCCGCGGCGCGGGAAATTCGGCAGGCCCAGGCCGCCGGGCTTCCGGAGGAGGTCGCCGTCGTCGTCGACCAATTTGCAGCGGCGCTTCGCTCCAGCCGCCCGATCGGCGGCTCGTTCGAGATCGCGCTCGCCCCCGACAGCAACGTCAACCGCGCAACCGCCGCCCGAACGCTGGACACGATCATCGCCCCGCTCGTCCTGTCGGAGGATGCCCGTGCCCGCTCCGGACTTGGCTTGAAGGCGGGAGGGCAGCTTTATGCGCGGGTTCCGGTCGGGTCCCGCCTGGCCGTGGTGCCGCGGCTCTCCGGGCTCGGCCGCTTCTATCGTGCAGAGCGCTTCGACGACGCCTCGGCTTCGGCTCTGCTGGGCGTGGAGTGGCAAGGCGGCAAGGATCGGGTCACCGGCTCAGCAGGCGCCGGCTGGCGCTGGTACGGCCTCTCGCCTTATGCGCGGACCCAGACGCTTGCTGCCGACTGGATCCACGCCGCCGGGCGCACCACCCAGTTCGTGACCAGCCTCGCCGCCTCGCGCGCCCGCTACGTTCGAAACACGCTCCAGGACGGAGAGATTTACGCGGCGGCAGTGTCGATCGAGCATGCGCTGAACCCGGGCCGAGGATTCACTCTCACCGCTTCCGCCGACCGCCAGACGGCGCGCGATCCCGGCTATGCAACCGCTTCGGGGGGCCTCGCGCTGCTCGGCTGGCAGGAATGGGGCAAGGTGACGCTCTACGCCTCGGCGGCGCTCCGCCGCACCGAAGGCGATGCCCGCCTGGTCCTCTTCACCGACCGTCGCCGCGAATGGCTTTATCAGGCCGCTACCGGTGCGACCTTCCGGCAGGTGACGTTCCACGGACTGGCCCCCACCTTGCGCGTGACGTGGGAGCGCAACGTCTCGACGGTCGGCCTGTACGATTACAGCCGCCTCGCAACGGAGATCGGCGTCACCCGGGCATTCTGAAGCGAGCGAGCGCCGGCGTTGTTTTTACTGGTTATTTGCGGGCTCTCGAGCAGCGGGCCCCGGGGTCGTGAGTGCGGTCCGCTTTAGCCTCAGCCGGAGATCGCGTTCATCACGATCACGGCGGCGGGCATCCCCACCACGATGATGGCCAGGAAGAAGGCGCTCTCGATTCTTTCGGTGCTTGTCATTTCATGTCTCCACAAATCGGTGATGCCCTCTCGGGGGCGATGCATTGGGTATAGCGTGAGGGCCGCCGCAGGTGGCTTCGAAGGGCTTGACCCGGACCGCAGAGTCTGCGGTTCAATGCCGTAATGAGCGCAGCCTTCACACTCGACCGGATCGACCGGCGGATCCTGGCCGCTCTGCAGGCGGACGGCCGGCTCACCAACCAGGCGCTGTCGGAGCAGGCCGCGCTTTCGCCCAGCGCCTGCCTTGCCCGGGTGCGGCGGCTCGAGCGGGAGGGCGCGATCCAGGGCTACCACGCCCGCTTGGACCCGTTCGCCCTCGACGTCGGGCTGGTGCTGTTCGCTGAAATCACCCTGAAGGGCCACGCTCCCGAGGATCTGGCGCGCTTCGACGCCGAAATCGACGCGCTTCCGCAGGTCGTCGAATCGTCGCATGTCAGCGGCGCTTACGACTATCTGCTCAAGGTGGTCGTCGCGGACATGGCCGAATGGACCCGGATCCGCGAGCGGCTGACCGCAGAGCCTATCGGCGCCGACCGCATCAACACCCATGTGCTGATGCGCAAGCCCAAGATCTTCGTCGGTTATCCGGTCGAGATCCGCTGAGCTAGCCGAGCAGGAACAGGAAGGTGACCAGCGCGAAGGTCACCGGCACGGCGAGGAAGACGAGGAGCGAGGACAAGGGCGCCTTCAATTTCCTGCCATGATCGCCGTCGAACGCGTCGAGCTTGCCCGACAAGCTGCTGTCGGCCGTCATCAGGGCGCGGTCGAGGATGCTCAAAGTGGGGAAGAGGTTGATCAGCTCGGCGAGCTCCTGCTCGCTGAGATTGGGGTAGCGGCCGAGCAGGGCTTCGGCGCGCAAAGTCGCTTCCGAACGCGGTCTCGCGCGGGTGTAGGGGGTTGCCATTTTCAGGTTCCTTTTCAGCGGACGGGCGAGCTCGCGACGCGAGTCACGCCCGTGACGAACGGGGTTCCGCCTGGCATCCGAAGCTGAGAATTTGCCGCGCCGAAAAGGGCGACCGGCTTGCTGACGATGCCTGCTCACCGAACGCTTGCGCTGGCGAAGCGAAGCGTCCGGCTAGCCGCCGATCATCAGGCGCTGAGCCTCCCGAGGGTGGCGAGGAACGTGCATGTTCATGGCTTCAACATGGGCCTTTCGACACATTAAGCAAGCGACCGACCGCGAGGGTCAGTGAATGAAGGCGACGCTCACCGGGTCGCTGGCCGGGAAGGTGCCCATCAACGCATCGTCGAGGAGCGCCTCCTGGCGCCTGCTGCGGTGCGGCGAGACGAGCCGGGCGGCATGCACCTGCACCTGGGCGGCGCGTTCGCGGATCGTCCTTGCGGCGAAATATTGCATCATCTTCTCCTGTTGCGGTTTGTCTCGCCTCCTTCATATCCCGAGGCCCGCCGCAGGTGGCTTCGAAGCCGCGTGCCGAAACTGCAGATTCTGCGGCTCCCCTTGGAGCTCCCCTCCGCCGCGGGTAAGACCGTGGGATGCCGCGCCGCCACGAGAAACGATTGTCCCTCAGGCGCTACATTCCGTTCGGCCTCTGCGTCGCGGCGACGGCTGCCGCCGCGCTCTACACGCCCCGCCCCGCCTGGCTGTGGGTCGTTCTCATTGCCGGGGGCGCACTGACCCTGCTCGGCATCTACGATCTCCTGCAGCGCTCCCACTCGGTGCGGCGCAATTATCCCGTTACCGGCAATTTCCGATGGCTGTTCGAGGCGATCCGGCCGGAAATCCGGCAATATCTGATCGAGGGCGACAATGACGAGGCGCCCTTTTCGAGGAGCCAGCGCTCGCTCGTTTATGCCCGCGCCAAGAATGAGAGCAGCGAGCGCGCGTTCGGAACGCTGCGCGACGTCTACGGGAACGGCTATGAGTTCATCGCCCATTCGGCCCGCCCGGCGCCGCCGGCCGACCCGGCCAGCTTCCGGATCCCGATCGGCAACGATCAGTGCGAACGGCCCTATTCCGCCTCGATCTTCAACATCTCGGCGATGAGCTTCGGCTCGCTGAGCGCCAATGCGATCCGGGCGCTCAACAAGGGCGCCCAAATGGGCGGCTTCGCCCACGACACCGGCGAGGGGAGCATCAGCCGCTACCACCGGGAGCATGGCGGCGACCTGATCTGGGAGCTCGGCAGCGGCTATTTCGGATGCCGCACCGCGGACGGCAATTTCGATCCCGACGGCTTCGCGGAAAGAGCCTCGTCCGACCAGGTCAGGATGATCGAGATCAAGCTCAGTCAGGGCGCCAAGCCCGGCCATGGCGGGATCCTGCCCGCAGCCAAGGTCACCCATGAAATCTCCCTCGCCCGAGGCGTCCCGATGGGCGAGGACTGCCTGTCCCCCGCCCGCCACCGCGCCTTTTCGACCCCCATCGAGATGATGGAGTTCGTCGCCCGCCTGAGGACGCTTTCGGGCGGCAAGCCGGTCGGCTTCAAGCTGTGCCTCGGCCACCCCTGGGAGTTCATGGGGATCGTCAAGGCGATGCGCGAGACCGGGATCGTGCCCGACTTCGTCGTCGTCGACGGAGCCGAGGGCGGGACCGGCGCGTCGCCGCTCGAATTTTCCGACCATATCGGAGCGCCGCTGCGCGAGGGACTCTTGTTCGCGCACAACACGCTGGTCGGCGCGGGGCTTCGCGACCGGATCAGGATCGGCGCCGCGGGGAAGATCGTCAGCGCCTTCGACATCGCCGCCGTGATGGCGCTCGGCGCGGACTGGACCAATGCCGGCCGGGGCTTCATGTTCGCGGTCGGCTGCATTCAGTCGCTGACCTGCAACACCAACAAATGCCCGACCGGCGTGGCGACCCAGGACCCGAGCCGCCAGCGCGCCCTCGTCGTCGACGACAAGGCGACTCGGGTCTGCAACTTCCACCGCAACACGCTCGCCGCCCTGTCGGAGATGATCGCCGCCGCGGGGCTGGAGCACCCCTCCCAAATCCGGCCCCATCATCTGGTGAGGCGGGTCGGCGGCACCGAAATCCGCTTATTCTCCCAGCTTCACGTCTTCCTCGAGCCGGGCGCGCTGATCGACGACCGGGGCGATCATGATTTCTACAGCCACGCCTGGCATCTGGCGCGGCCGGACAGGTTCGAGCTTCCCTCGGCGGAAGGCTATCGGAGCTTCGGCGACATAAGGTTCGACGCGCTGCCCGCGGAGCGGGGCTGAGCCCCCACGTTCAGGACCCGGAGCACGCGCGGGCGCCCGTCCGGGGTGGGCCAGTCGATCGACTGCCCCTTCCTCAGGCCGATCAGCCCGGCGCCGACCGGCGTCAGGATCGAGATCTTCCCGGCCTCGATGTCCGCCTCTCCCGGCAGGACGAGCTGGACCAGCCGCCTGGCGCCGGTCTCGACGTCGAGGAACTCGACCTCCGACCCGAGCGCAACCACGTCCGGCGGCAGGGCGCCCCGTTCGCAGATTTGGGCGCGATCGATCTCGTCCAGCAGCATCTTCGAAAGCGCGGGCGAGCGCCGCTCGATGCCGAGTGCGAGACCGGCGATGATGTCGTAGTCCTCGCCGATCAAATGGATCGGCGGCTTCCCGGCGGAGGAGGTCGGAACTTCGTTATGCATTGTGGGTCACCATAGGCTTGCGTGCGCGGAAACGGCGCCCTGCGGATCGCAAGGCAAAGCTGGATTGCCGTTGATGAAAGTCCCCGAACCGCCGCGCCTTCAGCGCCGGAGTCCGGGGCTAAGCGCCTGCGAGGAGCTGGCCCGAATGGCTGCGATATCGCCGGAAGACGGGCAGACGGTGCATAGGGCCAAATTGGGGCCGGGGCGGCGGAGAGTCAAATTCGCGTGCCGCCCGACTGCCCGGCGCGGCGGTGGACCGAGCTTGCAAAATTCCGCAACGAGGCCATGTTGAAGGGGCAATGACCGCCGCTCCAACCTCACGCAGCGAACTGCATCCCGGCAGCAGTACGGAACGCCTGCCCGCCCCGGCCCGCGCCGGCGGCTGAGCCGCGGCGCAGGCCCGGGGCGCCTGCCGCCGGGCGGCCCTGTTCCGCCCGATCCAGCCGGCCAGGCCGGCATCGCTTGCTCGCATCGTCCCCCCTGCCCCACCGGCACTGAGCGGATGCGCGGGGAAGCGCATCAGCATCGGAAAACCAGACATGTCGGACCGTTTCGCCGTCGAGGCCGATCGAAGGGTGGTCGGAGTCGCCGTCCGCGCGCCCGGAGGCTTCAAATTCTTCTCGTCCGAACCCGCTTATTTCGCGCTCGAAGGGCGCACCTTCCCGCGAAGCCGGGCGCTGGCCCACTCGGTGTCCAAGATCGCCCGCAAGCTGCGCCGCGGGCCCGGATCCAGCCCGAAGTCCGGGTAAAAGCCGCGATGGCGCCCGCCGGGTAAATCGTGCACCCTGCGCGCATGGGGGTGAGATAACCGGCGATGAGCGATCGAGGCAGCGCGCTGATACCCGAGCCGCCGCCGCCCGTCCGCTCGGGCGGCTTCCTGCGCACCCTCGGGCCGGGGCTGGTGACCGGCGCCGCCGACGACGATCCGAGCGGGATCGGCACGCACAGCCAGATCGGCGCGCAATTCGGCTACGGCCTCGCCTGGACGTTCGTCCTCAGCTTTCCGCTGATGGTCGTGATCCAGGAGGTGGCGGCCGAGATCGGGCGGGTCACGGGCGCCGGAATCGCCCGCAACCTGCGCCGCCATTATCCCCGGCCTTTGCTCTGGGCGATGGTCACGCTTCTGCTCATCGCCAACGTCGTCAATCTCGGCGCCGACCTGAGCGCGATGGGCGCCGCCTTGGTCCTTCTCACCGGCGGCAGTCCGGGGCTCTTCACCCTGCTCTTCGGGATTCTCTGCGTCCTGCTCGAAGTGACGTTGAGCTACCCGCGCTACGCGGCGATCCTCAAATGGACGACGCTTTCCCTGTTCACCTATGTCGCCGTGGTCGCCGTGGCGGGGGTGCCGTGGGGCGAGGCGCTGACCTCGCTCATCGTGCCGAAGCCGCAGTGGAACGCGGCCTATGCGACGGCGATGGTCGCCATATTGGGGACGACGATCAGCTTCTGGCAGGCGGGACAGGAGATCGAGGAGCAGCACCGCCACCATGCCAAGCCGCTGTGCATCGCTCCCCGCGAGGCCGGGCCCGAGCTCAAGCGGATCCGCACCGACACTCTGGTCGGGATGGCGTTCAGCTCGATCGTCTCGCTCGCCATCGTCTTCGCGACCGCCGCGACCCTCAACGCCAAGGGCATCACCCATATCGAGACCTCGGCCCAGGCGGCGGAAGCGCTTCGCCCGATCGCCGGCCAGTTCGCCTTCGCGATGTTCGCTTTGGGGATCATCGGCACCGGCCTGCTCGCGGTGCCGGTCCTGGCCGGCTCTGCCGCTTATGCAGTGACCGAGATGGCCGGCAAGGCGGGAAGCCTCGATTCGAAGCCGCTCCAGGCGCGCCTGTTCTACGCGACGATCGCGGTGACGACCCTGGCCGGGGCCGCCCTCACCTCGGTCGCCGTCGATCCGGTCCGGGCGCTCTTCTGGGCCGCGGTGGTCAACGGCGTGCTCGCCGCTCCGCTGATGGCGATGATGATGCTGATCGTCCGCAACAAGCGCGCAATGGGCCGCCTCACTTTATCGCCCGCCGCTACGCTGCTGGGCTGGTCCGCGACCCTGGTGATGGCCGCGGCCACCGTCCTGTTCTTCGCATTCAGCCTGTAGCGGAGCGGCGCCCGGCGCGGCCGCAAGTTCGGGATGCTTTACGTGCATCGTCCATCTTCGACCCTCTACGCGCCAATCCTTTTGCAATCCTCTACCGCCCCCGGCCCGATGCCATCGCCCGTCCCGGCCTGTCGAGAACTCGCCCAAAACGACACGTTCTTATAGGCGGGCGCCCATCCTTTCCTTGGATTGTCTATAGTTGCGGCAGGTCATCGTGAGTCGTGCGGCGTTCCTTTACATGGCTCCTGCCGAAGAATAGGATGCCACGTCTGTCGAGTCGTCCGTCTCGCCAGTTGAGGGGAGAAGATACGTGTCCATCCATATCGTCCAGGACGTCGCCAGCGAAGTCAGCGTTCCAAGCCAGAACGTAGACCCCGAAAGCATTCAGCTAGCGCTGACCCGGATATCCGGACAGTCGATCGCCTTCAAATATCAGTTCCTTCCCCCGGGCCAGCCGGTTACCAACCATTACACGATCTACATCTGGCAGGCGAACTCGGCCTATGTGCCCTATTCCGGCAAGATCATTAAACAGGCCAATTTCCAGACCGACGACCAGGCCGGATCGGTAAACATCAACGGCCTCAGCCTCGGCGGCCAGAGCTACTGCATCGGCATCGCTGTGGGCGACCGGCCGGTCGACGTCTGCGCGGCGCTTTGGGCAAGCCCGAACGAGGTCAATCCGCCCACTCCGGCGACGCAGAGCACCAACTTCGTCCTCTCCTCCGCCGACAGCGGCCAGGTCGACGTCGTTCTGAACACGCTGATGAGCTATCACGGCGCGACCAATGGCGGCGTCTGCCGGCTGATGGACGGGACGATGGCCCAGACGACGCCGGTCACCACCTATGGCGGCGATCAGACGATCGGGACCGACGGCCCGACCAACCACATCACCTTCACCGGCCTCAGCCTCGCGGTCGGCAACAGCTATGTGGTCGGCTTCTACACCAACCCGGGCGCGACCAAGTGGGCGTCGCTCGCCTGTTCGATCTCGTTCACGATCATCGACTGAGCCGGCGCCGCCCCAGCGGCCCCATATATCGCCGAAACAGGCATTGAACCGCGCTTCGGCGCGGAGGGAGGGGCTGTGCAGTTCCGCCGAGCCGGAACGTCCAACGTCTATGCCGCCGACGGGCTGACCACCCCCGGCGGCTGGGCGGGGCTGGTTCTGCCGGCTTCGGTGACCGCGGCCGACATAATCACGCTCGAGCAGGCGCTCGGCAACGACGCGCTCCTCGCGAGCATCGTCGTCGGCGCGAAGGCTCCCGACCTCAGCGACAACGGCAAGGCGCTGACGGCGCGGGTCGCCTCGGCGCTCGGCCTCAACCCGCGCGGCTTTATCTGGCTCGAGCCCGGCACGACCACTCCGGTGCTGCCCTTCGGCGCCCCCGGCGGCCTCGCCAACGCGGCGACCACCGGCTTCCTCACCGCTCCCAGCCTGACAGCGCGGACCGGCCTTAGCATCGTGATCAGCGCTTTCGTCGCCCTTGCCCCGAGCAAGGACGGCTTCGGAATCACCTTTACCAAGACCAAGGCGAGCAGCGGCTGGGCGCTCCAGATCACACAGCCCCAGATACCGACGCTCGAAGCGATCGGGACGGCGACGCTCGCCTTGACCGGGGCCGCCGCGGGCCAGCTCAGCTTCTCCGTGTCGCTCAACCGCGGCGATGTCGCGCAGAAGCTCAATTGCGGCTTCCAGCTGCTGGTGAAGGGGACGACCGTCGCCAATCCGGTGCTTCCCGCCTGGTTCCCGCTCTTCGACGGGACCAAGCCGGCGACGACCGACTGGATCGGCTTCGACGTCACGCTGGATTATTCCGACCCGACCAATTCGGTGCTCCCCGGCCGCACCGCCTTCCGCTTCGACGGCACTTGCTACGACCGCAACATGAAGCCGCTCCCGCTCGCCTTCGCCTCTTATTACCGGACCCAGATCGGGCTGCCGCTGACGCTGTTTCCGGCGACCGCGGGCAACGTCCCTTCGGACGGCCGGCAGGCCTATCTCGAGCTCAGGGAGGGTCTCGGCCTCGATATCGGCTCCGAGCTGTTCCAACTCGCTCCGGTGGGCGATTTCTGGCTCCAGCTCGGCAGCGGCGGTCCGGCCCGATGCCGGCTGCTCTGCGGCCTCGGCGGAACCGAGGCGATCGAGCTCGCCGCCGGCGGCAAGGCCGGCGCCGGCGACCGGCTGCGCTTCGTATCGGCGGGTGCGCCC
>Ga0209153_1000904_pt1 | contig 11565 bp, 10 predicted proteins | sample GraSoiAngelo_120_FD_185877 | JGI IMG/M metagenome (GOLD analysis project Ga0209153, IMG submission 185877) | Grasslands soil microbial communities from the Angelo Coastal Reserve, California, USA - 14_0919_09_20cm (SPAdes) (version 2) | ecosystem: Environmental > Terrestrial > Soil > Grasslands ...
ATAGCGAGAACTTCGCCGATAGTGCTGCCTTCGATCACTTCTTCGATGTACCAGCCGGATTCTTCATCCGGGTCGAGAAAGACATGCACTTCGGTAACGCGTCCAAACAAGTTATGCAGGTCACCCATGATATCCTGATAAGCGCCAACCATGAAGACGCCGAGATAATAGATTTCGCCGGGATTAATTCGATGAAGGGGCAGGGTATCTCGAACATCCAGCAGGTCGATGAACTTGGAAACCTTGCCATCAGAGTCGCAGGTAATGTCGACGATGGTGCCGTTGCGCTCGGGCGCCTCGGTCAAGCGATGAATGGGCATGATGGGAAAGAGCTGGCCGAGTGCCCAATGATCGAGCAGCGATTGAAAGACGGAGAAATTGCAGATGTATTGATCGCTCAGCGAAGTTTCGAGCTCCTTTACCTCATCGGGGATAAATCGCAGACCGCGATGCATGCCGACGATCTGGGTGGCGAGTTGCCAGTAAACAGTATCGATCTTTGCTTTTGATTCGAGGTCGAGCAACCCAAGGTCGAAGGTTTGCTGGGCTTCTTCCTTGATTTGCTGGATATCGTGCAAACTTTCCAACCGGTTGCCGCGCTTAAGCCGTTGTTTCACTTCCAGGATATCGCCCACCAGTTTATGGTCTTTCTCGGTCGCGCCGATCTTTGCTTTCCCGGCTGTCTTCTCGATTGAGCTGAACGCTTCCACTAGCAAAACCGAATGATGGGCGACAATGGCACGCCCGCCTTCGCTAACGATTGCTGGATGCGCGACGCCTTCGGAATCGCACACATCCATGATGTTCCAGACAACGTCGTTGGTGTATTCCTGAAGCGAATAGTTTGTTGAGCTATCGAAAGTAGAGCGCGAACCATCGTAGTCTACTCCGAGACCACCTCCAACATCGAGGTATTCCAACTCGTGGCCGAGTTTCGCAATCTTGGAGTAATAGCGTGCCGCTTCGCGCACGGCGCGTTTGATCGTCGAGATGTCGGGAACCTGTGAGCCGACGTGGAAGTGAACCAGCTTCAGGCAATGCGCCAGCCCCTCGCTCTTCAACATCTCGCTGGCGGTAAGGAGATTGACGGTATCGAGTCCGAACTTCGCGTTCTCGCCTCCGCTGGTGGTCCATTTGCCGGCACCTTTGCTGGTCAAACGAACACGAATCCCAATGAGCGGCTCGACCCCAACTTCCTTGGAAGTCCGAATGGTCTGTTCCAGCTCTTCCAGCTTTTCGACTACGATGATGACCTGCTTGTCTAGTTTGCGACCCAGCAGCGCGATCCGAATAAAAGCCGGATCCTTGTAACCATTGCAAATGACCAAGCTCTCCGCGTCCTTGTGCATAGCCAGAGCCGCGACCAACTCCGGTTTGCTTCCGGCCTCCAAGCCAAAGTGAAACGCCTGGCCGGCATCCACGATCTCCTCGATCACTTCGCGCAGTTGATTGACTTTAATCGGGAAAACGCCGCGGTATTTTCCGCGGTAGTTGAATTCCGTGATCGCGTTTTCGAAAGCGCGGTTAACGGATTCGACGCGGTGCCGGAGCAAATCCTGAAAGCGGATGACAAGCGGAAAGGGGAGCCCGCGCGAGCGAGCTTCATTGACGACTTCAAGAATGGGGATGGCACCGCCATTTTCCTGGAGCGGCTTGGCCACGACGTTGCCATCAGCGTTGATGGAAAAGTAACCGGTTCCCCAACCCTCGATGTTGTAGGTGGCGTTTGCCGCCTCCAGGTCCCAATCGTTTTTCGTCATTTCGTCAGCGGCTGCAAAGCGGACAATTGTTGATCCGGCGGAACATGCAAGGTCGATTCAAAAAAAACCAGCAGCAAATCTCTGGCCGTTTCGGCGTAGCGAGAGAATCCGGGGAGCGCAGGCAGGTTGCCTGCGCTCCCCAGAAACAATCATTCCCCTCGCCGATGCTAAAGAAATACGTGCGAAACCTTCGTCAGGCGCAGCAGCACGGCTGGAGCAGCTTGTTTTTCGTCCTTCTATCAGTACCGTCAACACGGTGAACAAAACGGTCATTGAAGTACATGTTCGCGCTGTGCTCCCAACCAGTGGCGGTTGCGCGGTTTTCATCGGGAATAGCGACAAAGTTTTCATCGTTTACGTCGATCAAACGGTTGGCAGCGCGATCACGATGTTTATGCGCGAGATGTCGAAAGAGCGACCGTTGACGCATGATTTGATGGCGCATTTGATGACGGCGGTGGGCGCGCATGTCGAGCGAGTAATCATCAACGATCTAAAAAACGCGACTTATTATGCGCGCATGATCATTGCCGCGGAGAATGAGCTGCAGCAGAAAAAAATCATCGAGCTCGATGCCCGACCGAGCGATTGCATCGCGATGGCGACGCAACAAAAGGCGCCCATTTATGTGAGCCAGGAAGTCTGGGACGAGGTCGAGGACATGAGCGATGTCCTGCGCAAAATGGAAGAGGAAGGGCTGAAGCCGGAAATTGACCCGGAATCGGAAGCGACGGAAGAGGAATAGGTCATCAGCCCAGCAATTCTCCGTAGCCTTCGCGTGCCATTTGCAGGGAGCGCTCCAGAATTGCCGCGGGAGTATCGAGCGAAATTACTTCGTCGAGTAGTTTCTCACATTCCTCGCGCGAAAGATTGCGAATAGCGGATTTCACTCGCGGCACCAACGCCGGGCTGACGCTCAATTCGTCCACTCCGAGTCCGAGCAGAAGAGGGGTCAGCTCGATCTCGCCCGCCATTTCGCCACAAACTCCAAACCAGATCTGATGTTTGCGAGCCGCATCGGCAACCATCTTGATCAAACGCAGAACAGCCGGGTGTGACGGTTCGTAAAGATGCGCGATGCGCTCGTTTACACGATCGACGGCAATGGCGTATTGAATGAGATCATTAGTGCCGATGCTGAAGAAATCCACTTCGGGGGCGAGTGATTCCGAGCAAATCGCAGCGCTCGGAATCTCGATCATGGCGCCGATCTGCATTTCAGCATTGAACGGGATCTTGGCCGATGCCAGTTCGCTTTTGCATTCGTCCAGCACCTCGAGGGCCCGAATTAATTCCGCTTTTCCGGAAATCATCGGAAACATCAGTTTGACATTGCCGAGCTCGCTCGCGCGCAGGATGGCGCGCAGTTGCGGTTTGAAGACTTCAGGATGCTCGAGGCAAAAGCGGATGGCGCGCCAACCCAGAAAAGGATTAAGTTCGTCGCTGACATCGATTCCGCCGGCGATCTTGTCGCCGCCAAGATCGAATGTTCGAATGATGAGCGGATGGGGCCGGACCGCTTCGGCGACGCGCCGATACGTCTGATATTGCTCCTCCTCGCCCGGCAAGGAATCGCGATCGAGATAAAGAAATTCGGTGCGATACAGCCCGATTCCCTCCGCACCATGAGCCGATACGCTGGTGACGTCATCCGGCAACTCAATGTTTGCCGACAAAACAATGTGATCGCCGTCCCGGGTCGTGGCCGACCGCTCACGCAGCACCGCGAGTTCTTTCGAAACTTCCGATTGCCGGACTTCGACCTTCCCGTAATAGGCGATCGTTTCCGGTGATGGATTGACGATGAGCAAGCCGGTATAGCCATCAAGCAACGCCATCACGCCGCTCTCAACTTTTTCCGTAACATCATGCAGGCCGACGGCGGCAGGGATGGTGAGTGAGCGCGCCATGATCGCACTGTGGGAAGTGCGGCTGCCGAGATCGGTTGCGATGCCGAGGACCCGGTGCCGATCCATCGAGGCCGTGTCCGAGGGGGTCAGATTGTGGGCGACCAGAATATGCGCTTCGCCCGGCAGCGGCATGGTCTTGGGCGCCTTGCCTTGCAAATTGCGAACGACACGACGCATCACGTCCTGGATGTCGAGCGCGCGTTCGCGCAAATAGGGATCGTCGATCTGCCCCAGAGTCTCGGCGTACTTCGCGGCTACGTCGTGAAAGATGGCTTCGACGTTGACCTGATCGCATTCCAGCTTGCGCAGGACCTCATCGATCAAGGTGCGATCTTCCACCACCAGAAGATGCGCATCGAAAATCCCGGCGTCTTTCGTTCCGATTGCCTCCGCGATCTTTTGCTGCATTTCGAGGATTTGAATGCGGGTTTGGACTAGTGCCGATTCGAAGCGAGCGATCTCCCCCGGAATCTGCGATGGTTCAATCCGATAACGCTCGATTTCCTCGAACTCGTCACGCATGACCTGAATGTCACCGCGGGCGATGCCGGGCGACACACCTACGCCGTGGAAACGTGTTTCGGCCGACTCGTCAGTCATCGGAGGGAGAGTAACGCGAATGTCAACAAAGGAACACAGGCTTTCTAGCCTGTGCGCCAAACAGGCATTCCTGCCTGTTTCACCATCCAGTCGCAGCGGGCTAAAAGCCGCGCTGGGCGCACAGGCAGGAATGCCTGTGTTCCGCAAGCAACGCAAGCGGCTCCTAGTCTTCGTCCAAGCACGTCGGCAAAAAATTGTAGGGCGTTTCGGTGAAACGCCATTGGGTATCCGGCGGTTGGCACAGCCGCCCTACAACGGAAGCTTATGTTGCTTGCCGAAGACGCTTCAATCTTCGTTAAAGTGTCCGTTGATCAGCATTTCGATTTCTTCAAGCGCGCGCTCAGCATCGGGGCCTTCGCAACGAATTTGCAATTTCGATCCCTGTCCCGCCGCCAGCATCATCAGGCCCATGATGCTTTTGCCATTTACTTCTTCGCTCTCCTTTTTCACCCACACCTCGGCGCGAAAACGACTCGCCACTTTAACGAAAAGGGCGGCAGGCCGCGCGTGCAATCCTAGCCGGTTCACGATCGTGATTTCCTTCTCGGCTTTTTGCACGGAGGCGCCGGGGCCGGTTTTTCGATTAAGCAATCCCATCGGGATTTTTCGGTTCCATTAAATTGAGCAGCTTTGTATTGAATTCCAACGCCGCATTGCTGCCGAGGCTCTTTAGTTTTTGGTCCATCGCCGCCACTTCAATCAAGCGAGCCAGATCGCGGCCCGGCCGCACTGGAATGGTGACGTGCGGCACCTTGATATCCAGAATTTCATAAAACTCGCGATCGAGGCCGGTGCGATCGACTTCCTCCATTTCATTCCAATCCTTCAACGTCACCACCAGGTCGAGCCGCTTTTCTACCCGAATCGCACCGATGCCAAAGACCGACGCGACATTGATGATCCCGATCCCGCGCACTTCCATGTGATAGCGCGTCAGGTCCGGCGCCGTCGCCATCAATTCTCGCCCTTCCAGCGAAGTGATCCGCGTCACATCGTCTGCCACTAGGCTGTATCCGCGTTCGATCAATTGCAGCACGCTCTCGCTTTTGCCGATGCCACTTACGCCGCGAATGAGAACGCCGACGCCAAGAATGTCCACCATGCTGCCGAATTCGGTCACTGTCGGAGAAAAATCGACTTCCAGCGCGATGGTCGCGGCGTTGATGAACTTCATCGTGATCATCGGCGTGCGAAAAATGGCGATCTCTTCATCCGCTGCCACTGCCATCATGGGGTCGTCGAGATGTGCTCCCCGCGAAATCACCACGCACGGGATTTTTTGTTCGCACAAGGCGCGGAACCGTTTCACCCGCAATTTGGGGGAAAGACTTTTGAGATAGGTATTCTCGGCGGCGCCCAGCACCTGAACGCGCTTCTCGGCGAAATAAACGAAGAACCCGCTCAAGGCGAGACCAGGCCGGTTAATGGTCGGCTCGCGGATTTTGCGGTGAAAACCGACGCGCGGGCCTTCCAGTCGCAGCGCCAATTTCTCGCCGTGAGTATTGAAAAAGCTTTCCACTGTTACGACGGGCACGCTTTTGCGTTGGTCGCTCGCGGAGGTGATTGTTTGGGTGGTTGGGCCCTCAGGCATAACGGAATCAACGTTTACCTTGTCGCGGCGGGAATTTCCACATCGGCCGCCCAAATAATTCGAGCCGGGGGTAATTGATTGTAGGGCGGCTGTGTCAGCCGCCAAACCAACGAGAATGGTGTTTCACCGAAACGCCTACCATTCACCGAGCCCAAAAAAAGGACGCTCGCTTTCGTTCTCGAATCGAGTTCCTTGCCGGATGATCCACCAGAGTTCGCGGCTTGTCGTCGCCATTACATTGGCTTTTGCCGCTTCGCTAATCTTTGCGGTCGCGTCGATCCTGGCAGCTCCGGTTGAGCAGAGTCCACCTCCGGTTACTCCCACGCCGGAAGCAAAACCTTCTCCTGTCGTTGTCTTATCCCCAGCCGCAACTCCCTCAAAAGCGGTAGAGAACTCGGTTGTAAAAATCTTCGCAACCCTTCGCCTCCCCGATCCGAGCAAGCCTTGGACAAAAAAAGAGCCCAGCGAAATCACCGCCAGTGGGGCTGTGATCAGCGGCAAACGTATTTTGACCAACGCGCACGTTGTCCAATACGCCAGCGAAGTGCAGGTCCAGGCGAATCAGGCAGGGGACAAGCTTCCCGCGACCGTGAAGGCAGTCGCGCCGGGAATGGATCTCGCCATTCTCGAATTGGAAGACCAGAAATTTTTCGATTCGCATTCGCCATTACCATTTAAGAAGACACTGCCGGACTCAAAGGACCCGGTGATGGTCTATGGATATCCAACTGGCGGGGCCAGCCTCTCGATCACCAAAGGAATTATCTCTCGGATCGAGTTCACCGGTTACAGTCTCTCGACCCTTGGACTAAGGATTCAAATTGATGCCGCAATTAATCCCGGCAATAGCGGCGGCCCGGCGATAGTTAATGACGAGATAGTCGGCATCGCGTTTAGTCATCTGCAGTCGGCGCAGAACATCGGCTACATCATTCCAGTAGAGGAGATCGAGCTATTCCTGCAAGACATTGCCGACGGCCATTACGATGGAAAGCCAACCATGTACGATGATCTCCAGACCCTGGAGAACTCGGCCCTGCGCTCTTTTCTGCATCTGCCGGAATCTTTGCAAGGGATGATTGTTCACCGCCCGTTCGATTCGGCGGCGAGCTATCCACTAAAGGAATGGGATGTAATCACGAAGATCGGTGATGTACCAGTCGACGATGAAGGTATGATCAAGATTGGAGATACTCTTCGGATCCGTTTCCCCTACATGGTTCAGAAACTAGCGGCCAAGGACACCGTTCCGCTTACTGTTTTTCGGGGCGGAAAGGAATTGAAGATAAACCCGCCAGTATTGCGGCAGCGTCCATTGGTCATTCCGGAGCTAAAAGGAAGCTACCCTTCCTACTTTGTTTACGGACCGATGGTTTTCTCTGAAGCGACGATGGACTTGATTGCTATCGCCCAGAAAAATCGCGAGACTGGCGCAATAATTGGCCTGCTCACTTATATCGGGAGTCCCTTGATCGCGAGAATAGGCGACAAGCCGGCATTTCCAGATGAACGATTGGTCGTCGTCCCCTGTCCATTTTTTCCGCACCGGCTCTCAAAAGGATATGGAAACCCCGCCTGGCAGGTATTGAAGACCGTTAACCATCAACCAATTAAGAACTTGGCTCATCTGGTCGAGGTTCTGCGAGATTTAAAGGATGAATTTGTTACTTTTGAGTTTAATACTCGCTCCAGTGGCGAATCATGTGTTTTTCCCAGGGCCGAAATGGTCAGCGCTACCGAAAATATCCTGAATGATAATGGAGTCCGATCCCAAGGTTCCGCTGACGTGATGAAAATCTGGGCAGGCAAGACTACTGGCCACTGAATACAGACTACAGACCATGACCTACCTCTTACGTTTCAGCTCTCACTTCTCACACCTCCGCTTTTTGTTACCGCTTCTCGCGATCATGTTTGTCCCTGCTACCAGGATCACCGCCACCGCAGAAGAGGAGGAAGCAACTCCTTATTATGGCGATTGGGAAAATGCGCATGGCGATAAGCTTCAGATAACGAGCGGGAGTATTCAGGTGAATGAGGAGAAACCCATCCGTTATGATGATATTACCGAGGACAGCGACGGCAGCTTCTTCGTTCTTCAGCTTAAGGACCAGAGTGAGTCGAGCTACTTCGAGGGCAAATTCCTTCGCCTCGCTTTCGGCAAAGATCCCGATCGCTTCACCATGTCGATCTACAAAACTTTGGAGGATGCCCTGAAAAAACAAAACGAAGTCAAGCACGTCGAATGGTCCGCACCGCCGGAGGAAGATGAGGGTGAACCTGAGGGCGAACCTGAGGAGTAACACGCGGAAACGGCTAGCTGCCTGGGACTCGTTAGAGCCGATAATCGCGCGAGATCGGGTGGATCGCGCAGCCCCTTGCTCGATGCAAATAGGAATGCACCCTCGGCGCCTTAATTAACGTCGCTCGGTGGAGCCGTTTCGACAGGCTCAAGGCCCTGAGTTTGCCGAAGGGCGGCGTTGTGCAAATGATAGATCGGCGGGCGAGATGCCCACCGGCCCCACAGCCAAGATGGCCGTGCTACATGCGGAATCGTTCGCCCAGATATAACTGGCGGCTGATTGGGTCGTTGATGAGGAAATCCTTGGAGCCTTCGCTTTCGACCCGGCCTTCATAGATCAAGTAGGCGCGATCGACAATCGATAAGGTCTCGCGCACGTTGTGGTCGGTGATGAGAATGGCGAGACCGGACTTCCGCAGGTTTACGACAATTTGTTGCACGTCATAAACCGCAATCGGGTCCACCCCGCTGAATGGTTCATCGAGCATGAGTAAACTTGGGCTGGTCACGAGCGAACGCGCAATGGTGAGCCTACGTTTTTCCCCACCGCTCAAGGTCAATGCCGTGTTCTTCGCGATTTTCTCGATTCCGAATTGATGCAGCAAATGATCGCAACGCTGTCGCCGCTCGTGTTTGCTCAGGGGCAAGGTTTCCAGAATCGCCAAGATATTTTGTTCCACCGTCATTTTGCGAAAAATCGATTCTTCCTGCGGCAAGTAGCCCATGCCCAATCGCGCCCGCTTGAACATCGGGAAAGTGGTCACGTCTTGATCGCGAAAAATGACGCTCCCACTGTTTGGGCGGACGAGACCGACGATCATATAGAATGTCGTGGTCTTGCCCGCACCGTTAGGTCCCAGTAGGCCAACGATCTCGCCGGCCTTGACGTTAACGTTGATCCCATTCACCACGGCGCGGCCACCGTAAATTTTGACCAGCTCGCGTGTGGCCAAAACATCCGGGGGCACGGTTGTTTTCGCGCTGATCGGTGAAGGTGCAGCGGTCGTGCTAATCATGGTTTCGGCGACGGCGTCGGCGATCCCGCTTTTTCTTCCTTTGGTTCCTGGCGTATTTCGGTCCGACTCGGGCCATGCGTATTAAGATGTCCGTCCTGATTGATAACCATGACCGTCTCGGAGCTGGTCGCAATGTGCAAGTTCAGTCCCTGCTGGACCTTGGGCATGCCTGTCAGCTCGACGCTGCCATCGTTTGCAGTATAAACGGCATGCTCGGAGCGGCCGACGGCGTGCGTCGGCGGACCGCCGTTCGGATCTGGCCGATCACGCACCACGCCGACGTTTCCCTCCGCGATGGCTTTCTCCAGTCCCTGCTCTTCACCTTTGTGTAAATAAACCGTTAGCTTGTCCGATTGCAGATTGAATCGCGGATCGAACACTTTCACGTGGCCGGTAAAAACACCAACGTTCTTACCCGAATCGAAAGATGCTTCATCCGCATAAATTTCGGTCGTGATCGGACCTTCATTTTTCGATTCGGTCCCGAAAGGATTTTTGCCAGTATCGTCGGTTTTCTTTTTCGGCGAACTTGCTGGTTTGGAAGTTTGTGCCGCTGCGGTAACGACCTCGGTTTGGGCAGCCGCTGTAATTGCCAGCGCCAGGATTGCGAACCCGATCAGCTTCATGGCGATTTTTGCGGCCTCAATTTGGATTGATCGGTGATCACCATTTTCACGTTGCCAGTGATGGTTCCCAGTCGCGCCGCGGTGTCAAAGCGGGCGGTGTCGCCCACGATCTCGAAATCGGCGCGTTTAATCGTCGTTCGTTGCGGCGAACTGAGGACACGCGTATTCAAGTCCAGCACGGAGTCTGCCATCGCAATCTGAAGATCGATCTGATTGTCCTCCGTGTAAGTGGTGATGTTCAACTCACGAAATTGCATGTGGTCCTGATCGACGCGTCGCGCAGTGCCAGCGACGAACCGACCGCGCAAATGTCCATTTTCATCGATATCGGGCAAGACGAGTCCTTTTGCTTCATGGCCGATGGGCAGGGGAACCTGGCCGGCTGATCCCGGGCTGGGAGTAGCCGACTGCGCCGGTGTTTCTTGGTCCTTGTTCTTCTTTCCGCCATGCTTTTTCGATTGCTGCGCGAAATCGGCCGGCCCGACGAGAAAACTTGCGCCGATCAGACCGAAAAAAAGCGCGCGCCGCGCGCGCCCGTTACGAAACGGCAGCATGAACAGTTTTTAACACGCGAAGAACCTTCGGCAAATTTTTTAGGGGCAATTGGTTTGGACCATCGGATAAGGCGTGTGCCGGATTCTCGTGCACTTCCATAAAAATACCGTCGCATCCGGCTGCCATGGCCGCGCGCGCCAGCAAAGGTGCGAGGTGGCCGTCGCCCGAAGTAGAGTCGCCGGCGCCACCTGGGCGTTGCACGGAATGGGTGGCATCAAAAATCACGCGGTAGCCGGCTTCACGAATCCAGGCCAGCGAGCGGAAGTCTGCCACGAGATTATTATAACCAAAGGTGGTGCCGCGTTCGGTGAACAGGAATTGTTTCGCGCCAGATTTCTCCAACTTCTCCGCGATGTTTTTCACGTCCCAAGGGGCAAGAAATTGACCTTTCTTTACGTTGATGGCACGGCCGGTCTCCGCAGCCGCGCGCAGCAAATCGGTTTGCCGGCAAAGGAAGGCGGGGATTTGCAGCAAATCGATGAGTTCGCCCGCGATTTCCGCCTCGGCTGGTGAATGCACGTCCGTTGTGACCGGAATTTTCAGTTCCCGGCCGATAGAAGCGAGGAGTTCGCAGCCGGCGCGCGCGTCAATTCCGCGAAATGATTTCACCGAGGTGCGATTGGCTTTGTCGTAGGACGCCTTGAAAATGAATGAGACTTTTTCCGCAGCACAAATCTTCGCAATTTTTTGCGCCATCCGCCGGACGAATTTTTCCGATTCGATCACGCACGGCCCGAGGATAAATGCAGGCTCGCGCCCGCCGACGGTGACGTTTCGGATGCGAAGCGGTTTAGCGTTCACAAGTCTGCACTCTAACGGTAGTCAGACTGTCACGCCAGCCTATGGATGACACCAGTTTGGCTTGGGGAGCGCACGCGCCCTCGCTGCCGTGTGCAAAATCCGTCATCGCGAGCGACAGTCGACGGGATCCCGAGGCGTTACCTTAAAGCTTTCATGGCGGGATCCCTCGACTGCGCTCGGGATGACAAGCGGTATTAAGAATGTCGCTATCGCTTGCCTATCGCCAAGTCGTAAATGGCGAATGGCAGATACAGTACGACAAAAAATGCGAGCGCGAGCAGATGCATCTCGAAAAGATAAAGCGGACGATAATCCGAGAGAATGTTGAGGAGCGTTTTCGCCTCCGGTTTGTGAAGAAGAAAGCCGTAATTGAACCCGGTGAACTTGTCCGCCGTCAGCGTGAT
>Ga0209153_1000905_pt1 | contig 11553 bp, 10 predicted proteins | sample GraSoiAngelo_120_FD_185877 | JGI IMG/M metagenome (GOLD analysis project Ga0209153, IMG submission 185877) | Grasslands soil microbial communities from the Angelo Coastal Reserve, California, USA - 14_0919_09_20cm (SPAdes) (version 2) | ecosystem: Environmental > Terrestrial > Soil > Grasslands ...
CCGCGGTATCGATCACGAACAGCACCCGGTCGGCGCGCTGCATCTCGGCCCGCGCGCGCCGCATGCCCTCCTCCTCGACGACATCGCCACCGTCCCGCAGGCCCGCGGTATCGAGCACGTGCAGCGGCATGCCGTCCAAGTGGATCCTCTCGCGCACCACATCGCGCGTGGTGCCGGGAATCGCCGTCACGATCGCCGCGTCGTAGCCGGCGAGCCGGTTGAGCAGACTCGACTTGCCGGCGTTCGGCCGCCCGGCGATGACGACCGTCATGCCCTCGCGCAGCAGCCGCCCCTGGCGGGCACTCTGCAGCACCCCTTCGAAGTGCTCGCGCACGGATGCGAAGCGATCGGTGAGCTCGCCGTCGGCGAGCAAGTCGATCTCCTCCTCCGGAAAGTCGATCGCGGCCTCCACGTAGGTGCGCAGCTCCACCACCGCCTCGGTGAGGCCGTGCACCATGGCGGAGAACTCCCCCTGAAGCGAGCGCATGGCGGCGCGCGCCGCCTCGCGCGAGCCGGCGTCGATCAGATCCGCAATGGCCTCCGCCTGCGCGAGATCGACCTTGTCGTTGAGGAATGCCCGCTGCGTGAATTCGCCGGCCTGCGCGCGGCGTGCCCCGAGCTCGACCACCCGAGCGACCAGGGCCTCGACCACCAGCGGCCCGCCGTGACCGTGCAGCTCGAGGACGTGCTCGCCGGTATAGGAATGCGGCGCCGGAAAGAACAGCGCCAGCCCCGCATCGATCGGATCCTGCTGTGCGTCGAGGAAGCGCGCGAAGGTCGCGTGCCGGGCCTTGGGAAGCTCCCCCAGCATCACGGCCGCGAGCTCCGGCACCTTCGGGCCGGAGATGCGCACGATGCCGACGCCGCCGCGTCCGGGTGGCGTTGCCGCGGCTACGATGGTGTCCGAGCGTCTCATGTCGAGCGGTTGGCAAGGCTACCGCCGGAGCCCGCCGGAAAGGAAGCGGTCCGCGCGGAGCGCGCCGGATCGCGCGACAGCACGGCGCGCCCGGGGGCTCGCCGCCCGTGCAGCGGCGCGCTGCGCCGCCGGCACTCAGCCGCGCTTCGCCGCCGCGGCCGCCTCGATCCGGCGGTTGATGTTCCACTGCTGCGCGATCGAGAGGACGGTGTTCGTCACCCAGTAAAGCACCAGTCCCGCCGGGAAAAACGCGAAGGTCGCCGACATGACGATCGGCATGATCATGAACACTTTCGCCTGCACCGGATCGGGGGGCGCGGGGTTCAGCTTGTACTGCACGAACATCGCCACCGCCATGATCGCCGGCAGGATGAACCAAGGGTCGCGCGAGGAGAGATCGTGGATCCAGAACGCGAACGGCGCCTGACGCATCTCGACGCTCTCGAGCAGCACCCAGTAGAAGGCGAGAAATACCGGGATCTGGATGATGATCGGCAGGCACCCGGCGACCGGGTTGATCTTCTCGCGCTGATAGAGCTCCATCATCGCGCGGCCGAGCTTCTCCTTGTCGCCGGCATAGGTTTCCTGCAGGTTCTTGATGCGCGGCTGCAGCGTCTTCATCTTCGCCATCGAGCGCCCGCTCGCCTCCGAGAGCGGATAGAAGCCGAGCTTGAGGAGAAAAGTGACAAGGATGATGGCGACACCCCAGTTGCCGGTGAGCGCGTGCACATGGTCGAGGAGCCAGAAGAGCGGCCACGCCAGGAACCACAAGTGTCCGTAATCCGCGACCCGGCCGAGTTCGTGTGCCGTCGCCTCGAGCTGTCGCTGGAGCTTGGGTCCGGTGTAGAGGATCTGACTGAAGCGCGCCGTGGCGCCCGGCTCAAGGGTCTCCTCGGGACCGGTGGCCGACAAGAGGTACTCGTCCCCGGAGACGCCGAGCGTGAAGTTATACGGGGCGCCGCGCGGCGGCACGATGGCGGTCACGAAGTGGTGCTGGAGCGCCGCGACCCAGCCGTCGCGCACCTCGAGCGAGAGGTGAGTGTCCTGCGTGCTGGTGGTGTCGAGCTTGCGGTACCGGGTGCCGTCGTAGATCGCAGGCCCGTGGAAGGCGTAGCTCTCGACGTCGAACATCGAGGTCTTGGTGCGCGGATCGTTGCGCAGGATCTGCGCGTAGGGGCGCGCCTGCCACGGCCCGCTGCCGCCGTTGTGCACCTGGTACTCGACCTGGACGCGGTAATCGCCGCGACGGAACACGAACGTCTTCGTGCCGGTCACGCCGCCCTCACTCCAGGTGAGCGGAACGCGCAGCTCCCCGCGACCGTCGAGGCGATAGCTCGACTGCGGGCTCGAGTAGCTCGCGAGGTGCGTCGGGTAGGGCGCGCCCTGCGGGCCGGTGAGGCCCGACTGCAGAACATAGAGCGTGCCGGGCGAGTCCTCGTTCTCGAGGCGCACCCGGGTCGCTTCACCCTTCACCCTCGGATAAGCGGGAAGATCCACCCGCCTCAGCGTGCCGCCCTGCGTCGAGATATCGACGTCGAGCACGTCGGTGCGCACGTGCACGAGGGGCGCCGCGGCAGGCGCGGGCGTGGCCGGTGGGACCACCCCGCCGAGCGCCTCGGGCGCCGAAGGCGCGGCCGCCTCGCCGCCCGCGCCGGCAGCGCCCCCGGTCTTCGCCGCCGGTGCCTCGGGAATGCGGCTGCCGAGGTCGTTGGCGGGCGTGGCGGGTCGCTGAGCCGCAGCGCCTTGCGCCGCGGGTGTCCCGGCGGGCGGCAGTCGCGGCCCGTAGTCCTGCATCCAGCTCGTGTAATTGGCGAGGAGCAGCAACGCGAGCGCCGCCCACAGCACGACGCGCGTGTTCTTCACGAGGTTATTGCCCATGAGCGTGAGGGCGGGGGCCGGGGGTGCCCGGCGCCTCCGGCACCGGATCGAATCCGCCCGCGTGCCAGGGATGGCAGCGCGCGAGCCGTACGATCGCGAGCGCGCCTCCCCGCACGACGCCGAAGCGCAGCACCGCCTCGAGCGCGTAGCGCGAGCACGACGGATAGAAACGGCACACCGGGCCGAGGAGCGGGCTCACGGTCCACTGGTAGAGGCGGATCAGGAGTGCGACGAGGTGGCGCATTGCTCACCGACTTTCTTCCAGAGCGCCGCGAGGCTCTCGCGCAGCGCCTGCGGCGAGGCATCGCGTGCGCGCGGCCGGATGCTCACGACCACGTCCACCGCCGGGATCGCGCGCTGATGAAGACGGAAGGACTCGCGAATGATGCGGCGGATGCGGTTGCGCGCCACGGCGCCGCCCGCGGCCCGCACCGCCACCGCGAGCCCGAGGCGCGGGCGGTCCGATTGATTGAGAGTCGCCGTCACCGCAAAGAATCCGTCACCGATCCGCCGCCCGCGTGCGTAGGCGGCATCGAAATCGCACTTGCGCCGCAGGCGAAGCCGCGCCGGCAGAGTGAGCCGCCCAGGCATCAAGCCCTTAGATAGAGAGTTAAGGACGGGTTGCGCGGCGCTCTCGCGGCGCACACGCGAACCTCAAGTCCTTAGGGTATCAGCTTGCGCCGGCCCTTGGCGCGCCGCCGCGCGAGCACGCGGCGGCCGCTCTTGGTGGCCATGCGCGCACGGAACCCGTGTGTGCGCTTGCGGCGCACCTTGCTCGGTTGATAGGTCCGCTTCATGACCGAAAGGCTCCGTCGGGTGACCCGCTGGCTCGCAAAAAAAGGGCGGCAAGGCTAAGCCGTTGAGTGCCAAGGTGTCAATACGCCGTGGGCGCGATGCGCGCGCGATGAATCTTCAGTGCGTGGCGCGATCGGTATAGACTTCGCACCCTTTTCCTCAACGCTCACCGATCAACCTCGCGGAGGCAACACGCGTGGAAGCGTCGCTTTGGACTCGCTGCATGGGCGCGTTGGAAACGGAGCTTCCGGAGCAGCAATTCAATACCTGGGTGCGGCCGCTGCAGGCCATGGAGGGTAATGGGGCACTGAAGCTGCTGGCGCCCAATCGCTTCGTGGTCGACTGGATCAACGCGAACCTGCTGCCGCGCATCGGCGAGCTGCTGCGCGATGAGAGCACAGGCGACGTGCCGATCGTGACCGTCGAGGTCGGCTCGAGGAGCAGCGCGGCGCGCGCCCCCCCGGCCGGGTTCGCGGCCGCAAGCGCACGTCGCTCCGAGGGGCTCGTGGTCGGCGCGCGGCTCAATCCCGATTTCAGCTTCGCGAGCTTCGTCGAGGGCAAGAGCAACCAGCTCGCCAAGGCCGCCGCTCTCCAGGTGGCGGAAAATCCCGGGCGCGCCTACAACCCCCTGTTCATCTACGGAGGCGTCGGCCTCGGCAAGACGCACCTGATGCACGCGATCGCGCATCACACCCGGCGCCAGAACGGGGAGGCGCGCATCGCCTACGTGCACTCGGAGCGCTTCGTGGGCGACATGGTGCGCGCGCTGCAGCACAACTCGATGAACGAGTTCAAGACCGCCTACCGCTCGCTCGATGCGCTGCTGATCGACGACATCCAGTTCTTCGCCGGCAAGGAGCGCTCGCAGGAGGAGTTCTTCCACACCTTCAACGAGCTGCTCGAGGGACAGCATCAGGTGATCCTCACCTGCGACCGCTATCCCAAGGAGGTCGCGGGCCTCGAGGAGCGGCTCAAATCGCGCTTCGGATGGGGACTCACGGTGGCGATCGAGCCGCCCGAGCTCGAGACCTGCGTGGCGATCCTCATGACCAAGGCGCAGGCGAATGCCGTGACACTCCCCGAGGAGGTCGCGTTCTTCATCGCCAAGCGCATCCGCTCGAATGTGCGCGAGCTCGAGGGGGCGCTGCGGCGCGTGATCGCGAATTCGCGCTTCACGGGACGCCCCATCACGCTGGAGTTCACCAAGGAGGCGCTGCGCGACCTGCTGTCACTGCAGGCGAAACTCGTCACCGTCGAGAATATTCAGAAGACCGTGGCGGATTACTACAAGGTGCGCCTCGCGGACCTCCTCTCCAAGCGGCGCAGCCGCTCGGTGGCGCGCCCGCGGCAGGTGGCGATGGCGCTCGCCAAGGAGCTCACCAGCCACAGCCTGCCCGAGATCGGCGATGCCTTCGGCGGCCGTGATCACACCACCGTGCTGCACGCCTGCAAGCGCATCAAGGGGCTGCGCGATACCGAGCAGCGCGTGCGGGAGGACTACTCAAACCTGTTGAGAACCCTGGCAGGTTGATGTGCACCGGGTTGTGGACTTGCTGTGTGCGGGCAAGGGGATAAAGTTACGCACAGGCCGCACACAGCCGTTGACCAGCTCGTTCCGCCGCTTGTGGTTGGAAAAAAGCGTGGCAGGAGCCTGATCGGGCACGCAAAGTGCTATTCATCCCCGCAACTCCCAGGCTCTATAGTCTCAATAATAAAAGACTCATCCGTTGCAAGATTCGTATACAGAAAGCGATCGACCCATGAAGCTCACCGCCGCCCGTGAAGAACTGCTTGCGCCTCTCCAGAGTGTCATTGGTGTAGTCGAGCGTCGGCAAACGATGCCGGTGCTCGCGAACGTGCTGCTGGCGGCACGGGACAATAAACTCAGCGTGACGGGGACTGATCTCGAGGTCGAGCTGGTCGCAACCTGCGCGGTGAGCGTGCAGCAGCCGGGCGATATCACGGTGCCCGGACGCAAGCTCCTCGACATCTTCCGCTCGTTGCCGGAGAAGGTGAGCGTGATGCTCAGCACGGAGGGCGAGCGTGTGTCGGTACGCGCGGGCCGCAGCCGCTTCACGCTGTCGAGCCTGCCGGCGTCCGAATTTCCGCTGGTGGAGGAGATCAACGCGCAGCAGACACTCACCATGCCGCAGGGTGACTTCCGCCGCCTGATCGACAAGACTCACTTCGCGATGGCGCAGCAGGACGTGCGCTATTACTTGAACGGTCTGCTGCTCGAGACCGACGGCAAAGCGCTGCGCGCCGTGGCAACGGACGGACATCGCCTCGCGCTCTGCGAAACCGAGCTCTCCGGCAAGGCGCGCACCAGTCAGCAGGTCATCGTACCCCGCAAAGGCGTATTGGAGCTGCAGCGGATCCTCGGGACCGAGAACAATATCGAGCTGGCAGTCGGAACCAATCACGTTCGAGCCCAGATAGGCGAAATTCGCTTCACTTCGAAGCTGATCGACGGTCGTTTCCCGGAGTACGCTCGTGTCATCCCGAGCAATCCGCCGAAGACTGTCGAGGCGGACCGCGAAAACCTGCGTCAGGCCCTGCAACGCACGGCGATCCTTTCCAACGAGAAATACCGCGGAATCCGACTCACCGCGCGCCCCGATCTGCTCACCCTGCAGGCCCACAACCCAGAGCAGGAGGAAGCCGAGGATCAGGTCGAGGTGTCGTACAAGGGCGAGGAAGTCGAGATCGGCTTCAACGTCAACTACCTCCTCGATGCGCTGAGCGCGATCGAGGGCGACAAGGTGCAGATCGGGCTCACGGACTCAAACAGCAGCTGCCTCATCCACGCACCCGGCACGATGCACACGCGGTACGTCGTGATGCCGATGCGGTTGTAGGAATCGAGAGCCCTACTTTCACTGAAGCTCGAGCCTTGACCGCAAAGCGAGCTTGATTCGCTCGCCTGCGGGACAATCTGGCCGCTGTTGGCAAGATATGGAGTCACTGGAGAGTCATAAGCGCCGCGTGTCACTGCAGTCGCCCTTCGCCAGCCGTCCGCAGGGTTTGGCGTCGGCGTGCGGGCTTGGGCAGCCGAAAAAGCTGTCCCAGCACCGGCCGTGTTCCACGTGGAACAGCCCGATGACGGAGCTCGAGGACGGACCGACGCGACCGCTTGTCCGTGGAAGATCCCCCCGGGCCTGATCTCCCCGGTAGCGTGGGGCTCGCGCCCGCCCGCGGATATCTCCGGAAGCGCTCGCCTGTGAGCTCAGCGGCAACCGGCAGCCCGGCTACGGGTGATTGCTCCTGGCCCGTCGATGTGGCCCGCTGGGCTACGCCGGAGGCCGCGTTTGAGGGGAGGAGCTTCAGGGGCTCCCCCTGCATTGCAAGGGCATCCTCGCCTTACGGATTCAGGAACGGACTGCGGACGATATAGCCGGCCGCTGGTGTCCTCCCTCGAGGCGGGATCTGATGCCGATCGCTCCCATGAGCGTCCATGACTTGCCGAGTGTCTGAGGCACCCCTACGGCTTATCCGGGTTCATTCCGTGCGTGTTCCTGACGCGCTTCCAACAGCTTGTACGCTCTGGTCGTTGGGGGTCGTTCTTGCCTCGCTCGCGGTAGGCCCGCCACGTACTGCGTCGCCATCAGCTCCCCTGTAGGCCGACCTTGGCGAGATCACGCGCCCAGTGAGTGGGCAGTGCCACACGCCTCGATCCCGACCAGGTATGGCGGGCGGTTGCGTGAAGAACCCCAACACCGTCGCGCACTGCAGGCGTCTTGCGCGCCTTCACAACGCCGTGCTCATTCACCCCATGCACCTGAAAGACCTGCTTCGCAATGTCGAGCCCGCAGTGGCTTCGCACGAAAGCCGACCTGGATAAGCTCCCCCGCGAGACAATCACCGCGTGTAATGGATGATACAGGCTCACTAGAGAGTTAAAATCAGAAATTCTGGTGATCCGGCGGCTTTCTTTCACGCATAGAATTTGCCGTGGGGCCCTGGAGGCGACTCGCCTCCCTGTTTGGGGGGGAAAGATCGCCCCGTCGCCCACGTGTTCCACGTGGAACAGCCCGGTGACGGGCCCCGGGCACCGTAGCGAACCGACCGATGAAGTCCACCGCCGCCCGTGAAGAACTGCTTGCGCCTCTCCAGAGTGTGATCGGTGTAGTCGAGCGTCGGCAAACGATGCCGATGTTCGCGAAGGTGCTGCTGGCGACACGGGACAACAAACTAAACGTGACTGGGACCGATCCCGAGGTGGAGCTGGTCGCAACCTGCGCGGTGAGCGTGTGGCAGCCGGGCGATGTCACGGCGCCCGGCCGCGGATATCTCCGAAAGGGCTCGCCTGCGAGCTGGGCGGCAACCGACTGCCTTAGGGTCAGGTGAACGCTCCGGCCCGTCGAGGTGTTCCGGCGAACTTACGCCTGAAACCCAGTTTGAGGGATCAAGCTGCCGTTCCAGACACCAAGCGCGATGCTGACGCGGTGCGGCAGGATGCTCCCGGCTCTCTAGAGCCGGAGTCGAGGATCCTGTTTCCTCGGGAGGTCAAGTCGCCGGCACTCAAATCAGGCGAGATTCACTCGCCTGCGCAACAATCACATTGCCCTAGAAGGTTACAGGCTCACCGGAGAGTCAAAATCGACAAATCGCGGTTATCCACGCTTTGCTTTCACCCATGGAGCCATGACCCTGGTTCTGCAATGGAGTCTTGGAGGCGAGTCGCCTAATGCTTTTAGGGGAAAGATTGCCCCATCGCCCACGTGTTCCACGTGGAACACGTCAGCGACGGGGCCTGAAGGCGAAGCGACGCGGTTACCGCTTATCGCTAGAGGATCCCTTGGGCCCGCCGGTTTAGCAGCATCCGGCTCGCGGCCCACGCGAGTCTCACCGGACGCACCGGCCTGCGAGCTCAGCAGCAATCGGGTAGTGGGTCGAGGTGAACGCTCTCGCCCGTCGACGTCACCACCGATCCCTAAGCTGCATCCGAGGCGGTGCTCGAGAGACTCACGTTGCGCAACCCAAAGACCCCGACGCTCCCTGCGGTCAGGAGCGTCGAGGCGTCCGCTCTACCCATGACGCCAGGGCTCGCCCGCAGGATGTCTCGGAAGAGCTTGCTCTCTCCGTAGCCTGTCTCGCGCTGCCCGTGGATATCTCCGGAAGCCCTCGGCCGGGAGCTCAGCAGTAATCGGGTACCGGGGTCGAGGTGAACGCTCTTACCCGTCGATGTCTCTCGCGGAGCTACGCCTGAGCTCGCGTTTGAGAGACTCAGCTGCCTTATCCATGCGCCCGGCGCGATGCAGAAACGGTATGGGGTAATGCCCATGGCTGTAGAGCCAGGACCCATAAGTCCTGCTCTCCCCAGCAGCTCGAGTGGCGCGAGAACGGGCCCAGATCCACTCACCCGCGAGACAATCACATCATTCCAAAGGGAAGCAGGCTCACTGGAGAGTCAAAAGCCCACAATCACGCTGATGCGCTCGCTTTTCAACCATTCAGGCCAGTGCCTGGATCTGTCAGTGGAGTCCAGCGGTTCGCTCGCCTGGTGCTTTGGCGGGGGAAGGCTGCCCCATCGCCCACGTGTTCCACGTGGAACACGTCGGCGACGGGGCCTGAAGGCGGAGTGACGCGGTTTACCGCTTATCAGTAGAGGGTCCCTTGGGGCCCGTCGGTTTCGCGCCATCCGGCTCGCGGCCGCCGCGAGTCTCACCGGACGCACCAGCCTGCAAGCCGAGCAGCAATCGGGTTCCCTGGTCCAGATGAACGCTCTTGCCCGTCGACGTCACTACCGATCCCTGAGCCGCACCCGAGGCTGTGCTCGAGAGACTCAGGTCGCGCAACCCGAAGACACCGGCGCTGCCTGCTGTCAGGAGCCCCGAGGCGTCCACTCCACCCACGGCGCCCGGTCCCGCCTGCAGGACGCCGGCACCGCTCGCAGCCAGCGAGCCGGCGGCGCCTCCCGCGGCGCCGAGGCCCGCGCCCACAGTGCTTCCGACAGCGCCTGTGGTGCGACCCACGAGGCCGCCGCCACCCGCGCGTCCACCTGCCATGCCACCCCCAGATCCCGTCAGCATTCCGCTGTCGCCGACGCCGCCCGAGGCAGCCCCCTCGGCGGCAGCGACGGCACGGATGCCGACGTTGCGGAGCGGAATCTCGTGACCGTCGCGGGTGACCGCCTTGTCGAAGACGATCCCGACCGCCGAGTCAGCCTGGCCCTCCGCGCGAGCGTGGGCTTCAGAGACATGACCGACGAACGTGCTGCCCTTGGGAATGGATCTCCCATCCTCGGTCCTGGCGGGCTGCGTAGTGCGCGCGTTGACCGGGTCTCCCGGCTTGCTTCTCCTCGAATCCACGGGCTTCGTGAGCACCGCATTCACGGACGAGTCGCCGGCGAGTGCCGCGCTGTTGTCGCCCGCGTGCGCGGCGGCGGAAGAGCTGGCGTTGTCCTGCGCCTTGGCTCCGGAACGATCGACACCGACCGCGCCTTCTCCCGACGCCCGAGCGGAGGCACCCGCCTGGCTTTCTGCGGGCGGGCTCTGTGCAGATGCCGCTGCAATCGCGAGTGTGGTCGCAACGGCCAGGAACACGGCCGAGATGTATCGCGTAGTCATGGCTCATGACCCTCCTGTACCTGCCGACGTTCTCTCACTTGGCCGCCGTGCAAGCTGGGCGGCCGGATGCATCGCTCAGAGAATTCTTTCCAAGTAGGCACAGCCCGTCAATCGCCAGGGGCCGGCTGGGGTCCGGCCCGGGTGATTGGATACCCCCGCCCGGGCCCGCCGGACGTCACGTAACATCGAGCTTCTCAGAAGGTGTGCAACGGAGCGGGGAGCGGGCGCCTGCTGACGCCTTTCTCTGTTCCACGTGGAACGTTGCACGGAGAGAGTGGCCAGGTGCTCCGCCGAGTCAGGTACCCGATCGGGCCCGCGCTGTCTCGGCGCCAGGTCGACTTTCCCGCGGATTGTCTCTTTATAGAGTCGTTAAAGCTCATTATGGCGTGGATAGAATCGTATATGCGTCGAATCCCTCTTTCCATGAGACCGACACCAGGCGAATCCGCGGACGTCCAGCTCGTCTGGGCGGCGCCACCGGTGACTTTGAGCACGACGGTGATGAGCGCCAGTGCGAGAGATGGAGAGGCGCGCGAGAGTGCGACGTTCCGGAGCGGCTCGTTCCGAAGTCGGCGTTTTCACGGCTGCGACGCGATCCCGCGCGAACCCTGGCACTCAGGGAGATCTCCCACGTGCTCGCCTGCATGAAGGCGGAGATTCTGCCGGTGAGCCAGAAGAGCGTCCAGAAGAGCATGTGGCTCGGGGCTGACCGAGCGCCGTCCGTTTGTGTTCCACGTGGAACACGGAAGCCTGCCGCATGCACGGCTGACCGGCGCTTCGCGTCCAGTTCGACGCTGCGTCCCATGGAGGCGGCAACCCAGCCCGTGATTGCCGCAGCCGCCCGGCGGCCCAAAGCCGACACCGTTGGTGTGACCAGGCTCATCGCCGCAACGCCGTGACACGCCAAGCCGCTGTATACATTCTGTCGCTCAGCATCCGCAATCTGCGCTGCCTCGAGCAGGCAGAGATCCAGATTCCACCGGGGCTCTGCCTCGTGTGGGGCGGCAACGGATCGGGGAAAACCTCCCTCTTGGAGGCGATTTTCCTCCTCGGACGTGGCCGATCGTTTCGCACACGCAATAGTGAAAGGCTAATTCGGCTAGGAAAGGATCATCTGAGAGTCACTGGGGAGATCCGTGCGGATATCGGACACGCCCGCTCCATCGGCTTCGAGATCAGCCACCACGAGACTTCGGCACGCATCGATGGGAAACCCGTCGAATCGCTCGCGGAGTTGGCCCAGGCGTTTCCGGTCCAGGTGATCGAGCCCGGCGCGCATCGCCTCGTCGAGGAAGGGGGACCCCGGCGAAGGCGATGGATGGACTGGGCCGTGTTCCACGTGGAACCTCAGTTCATCGATCTGTGGATGCGCTACCGCCGGGCACTGAGGCAGCG
>Ga0209153_1000907_pt1 | contig 11538 bp, 12 predicted proteins | sample GraSoiAngelo_120_FD_185877 | JGI IMG/M metagenome (GOLD analysis project Ga0209153, IMG submission 185877) | Grasslands soil microbial communities from the Angelo Coastal Reserve, California, USA - 14_0919_09_20cm (SPAdes) (version 2) | ecosystem: Environmental > Terrestrial > Soil > Grasslands ...
GCACCGGCCAGAAGCCGTTTGGCGCGTGACCCAGGAAATATGCGATGGCCATCTCGCCCGCGAGGATGAAGGCCACGGGGCGGGTGAACAGCCCTACCAGGAGGAACAGGCCGCCAAACGTCTCGAGCATTCCCGCGATGCCGGGCAGCGACGCGATCGGCGCGGTGCCCCCGCCCGGCATGATGGCTGCCGGAAACGCGAACAGCTTGGCCGTCCCGAACTGCATGAAGAGAAAGGCCGCGACGATGCGAAGCACGCTGAGCAGGCGCGGGGTCCAGCTCGACCACTTCGCGCCGAGGTTCGGTGCGGTCATGATGCGCTCCTCCGATGGTTTGTCTCACGGATGGCTGTACAGCGTGACAGCAGGCGAGGGTCACCCAAACGCTCGGCCCGGGCGGCGAAATCGTCGGTGGGCCCGCGCCACCGGAGCTCGTCCACATCCCGGAACAGCGGCGCGTCCGTGCGGAGCGTCGCCAGCTGTTTGAACAGGAGCGCCCGGTCGCGGCCATCTCCCAGCACCGTCGCCGGGAAATCCTCGATGGGGCCGTACTGGTTCAGGAGGCGGGCCGCGGTGACCGCTCCGATCCCCGGCATGCCCGGATAGCCGTCGGCCGAATCGCCCACGAGGGCCAGGAAGTCGGGAATCAGGCCGGGCTCGACGCCGAACTTCTCACGCACGCCTGCGGCATCGCGGATCTTCCGGCTCTTGCGGTCGACCTGCACCACGCGATCGCCGCGCACGCACTGCGCCAGATCCTTGTCGGGCGTCCAGATGCAGACTTGCTGCACGCGGTCGTCTTGCGACGCGATCCGGGCCGCGGATGCGAGCGCGTCGTCGGCCTCCAGGTCCGTCATGGGCCATACCGCCACGCCCAGGGCGACCAGCCCTTCTTCGAGGGGATGAAACTGCGCGAGCAGGGCGGGGTCGACGCCCTCTCCCGTCTTGTACTCGGGCCAGAGATCGTTGCGAAACGACTCGATGACGTGGTCGGTCGCCACGCCGAGGTGCGTGGCCCCCTGCTCGATCATCTCTAGTACGGAATGCAGCACGCCGCTCACGGCGCCGAAGGGTGTATCCGTGCCCTGGCCGGCGCGGCGGCGCCCGTAGAACTGACGGAACAGCTCGTACGTGCCGTCGATGAGATGCACGATCATCGTACCGCCGCCCCCCCGGTCAGCGGGCGGGTTCCTGGTACAGACCGATCACGTTCCCCGCGGGATCGCGGACTCGTGCGGTGATTTCGGGCGCGTCCTTCCCGATCGGTTGTACCAGCGCGCCTCCGTGCGCCACCACCGTGTCGATGGTCGTTGCGACGCTGTCCACCATGATGTAGATGAGCAGGCCCGGTTGCGGCGACGGCGGCCGGCCGACCACCCACGCGCCGCTCACCGCGCCCGTGGCGTCGTCGAAGGCGGTCGATCCGTCGCCGCGCCGCCGTATGCCCCAGCCGAACACCTTGGCATAGAACTCGGCGGAACGAGGGATGTCGACCGCGGGAATCTCGACGTAGCAGATCTTGCCGTTGGTTGGGGAAGCCGGGGTAGGGGGCATCAGGGCTCTCCCCGCGCACACCCGGCCGCACGTGCGCGGAGCAGGTCGCGCTCGCGCGCGTTACGCGTAAGCGCGGCAGCGCGCTCGAACTCGGCCCGCGCCTCCTCGAAGCGGCCGAGCTTGGCGAGGAAGTCGCCCCGCACGGTGGGCAGCAGATGATACTTCGCGAGGGCGGGCTCGGACACGAGCGCGTCGGCGATCTCGAGGCCCGACGCCGGGCCGAATGCCATGGTGTACGCCACGGCCCGATTCACCTCCACGACCGGGGACTGCGTGAGCTGGGCCAGCGCATCGTACAGCGCGGTGATGCGGGTCCAGTCGGTCTCCTCCGGGGTGCGGGCGCGCGCGTGACAGGCGGCGATCGCGGCCTGAAGCGCGTAGGGACCGAGGGCGCCGGCGAGGTACTCGGCGCGCTCCAGCGCCGCGAGGCCACGTCGCACCAGCAGCTGATCCCAGCGCGTGCGATCCTGATCGGCCAGCAGGATGGGCTCCCCCGCCGGCCCGACGCGGGCGCGCAGCCGCGACGCCTGGATCTCCAAGAGCCCCACGAGGCCATGGACCTCGGGGTCCTCGGGAACGAGTTCGGCCAGGATGCGGCCGAGGCGGAGCGCGTCCTCGCACAGCTCGGGCCGCACCCAATCGTCGCCGGCGGTCGCCGAGTAGCCCTCGTTGAAGACGAGATAGATGACCTCGAGCACCGACGCCAGGCGCGCGGTCAGCTCGGCCCCGCGCGGGACTTCGAACGGGACCCGCGCCTCGCGCAGGGTCCGCTTGGCCCGGACGATGCGTTGGGCCACCGTCGACTCCGGCACGAGGAACGCCCGCGCGATCTCGTCGGTCGTGAGCCCCCCGAGCAGCCGCAGCGTGAGCGCGACGCGCGCCTCGGTCGAAAGCACCGGATGGCAGGCGATGAACATGAGGCGGAGCAGGTCGTCGCCGATGGGATCGTCAATCGCGGCGTCCAGATCCGGCAGCGCGCCGTCCCGCCCGGCGTCGAGCTCGTGACCGAGCTGCTCGTGTTTACGGTCGAGCATCTTGCCGCGCCGCAGCTGGTCGATCGCGCGATGCTTCGCCGTGGCCATGAGCCACGCGCCCGGATTGTCGGGGACGCCCGACTCGGGCCAGCGCTCCAGCGCCACGACCAGCGCGTCCTGTGCCAGATCCTCGGCCAGGCCCACGTCGCCGGTGATGCGCGTGAGCCCGGCGATCAGCCTGGCGGACTCGATGCGCCACACCGCGTCGATCGCGCCATGCGCGTCGAGTGCCGTCGCCGGCATGAGCGTCTCCCGGCCTTAGTCCGGCAGATCCGCCAGGTGCACGACCGGCCGCACCTCGACCGTGCCACGACGGGCCATGGGAATCCGGGCGGCGATGGCGATCGCCTCTTCGAGATCGGTCGCATCGATCAGGAAGTAGCCGCCCAGCTGCTCCTTGGTCTCCGCGAAGGGGCCGTCGGTCACCACGCGTTTGCCCGCCCGCACTCGGACGCTGGTCGCCGTCGAGGCGGGCTGGAGCGGCGAGGCGGCGACGTATTGGCCCGCGACGTCGAGCTGGTGGGCCAGCTGCGTAGACTCGCGGTAACACTGCTCCCGCTCGTCGGCACTCAGGGCCTGCTCGTCCAGGTAGATCAACAGCATGTATCTCACGTCCTCACCCCCCGGCGATCGCCCCGATCACGAGAAATGGTTCTGCCCCCGAAGCCACGGCTTCAGGCAGTGGGGCATCGGGCGGGTCATGGGTCAGGTCCCGCTCGCACGCAAAGAACCTCAGGAAGGGCCGCCGCCGCTCGGTGACGTGGTCGCGGATCGTGCCGCGCAGCATGGGATAGCGCGCCTCGAGCGCGTCCAGTACCGCGCCCCGAGTGACCCGGCCCGTCACGTCGACCTGCACTTCGCCTTTGACCTGCGCCAGCGTCCGGAGGTGCGGCGGGAGCACCACGCGGATCATCACAGCGTCTGCACCTCGACCGACAGCACCGCGGGCAGGTCGCGCACGATTGGCGCCCAGCTGTCGCCCGCGTCGGCCGACGCGTACACCTGCCCGCCGGTCGTGCCGAAATACACTCCGCATGGCTCGAGCGAGTCGATGGCCATCGCATCGCGCAGCACGTTCACGTAGCAGTCCTGCTGCGGCAACCCTTTAGTCAGCGGCTCCCACTCGTTGCCGCCTTTGCGGCTGCGGTACACGCGCAGCTTCCCGTCGGGCGGGTAGTGCTCGGAGTCGCTCTTGATGGGGACGACGTAGATCGTCTCCGGCTCATGGGCGTGCACGTCGATCACGAACCCGAAGTCGGTAGGCAGGTTGCCGCTCACCTCGCGCCACGAGTCGCCGGCGTCGTCCGACCGCATCACGTCCCAATGCTTCTGCATGAACAGCACGTTGGGGCGCGAGCGATGCAGCGCGATGCGGTGGACGCAATGGCCCACTTCGGCTTTGGGGTCGGGGATGTACTGCGAGTGCAAGCCCTGGTTGATCGGCTTCCAGCTGGTGCCGCCGTCGTCGGAGCGGAACGCGCCCGCCGCGGAGATGGCGACGTACATCCGCTTCGCATTCTTCGGGTCGAGCAGCACCGTGTGGAGGCACATCCCGCCGGCGCCCGGTTGCCACTTGGGTCCGGTACCGTGGCCGCGCAGCCCGGCGAGCTCCAGCCACGTCTTGCCGCCGTCGCTCGTGCGGAACAGCCCCGCATCTTCCACACCCGCGTAGACAGTGTCCGCATCGGTGAGGGACGGCTCGAGGTGCCAGACCCGCTTGAACTCCCAAGGGTGCTGTGTGCCGTCGTACCACTGGTGCGTGGTGAGGGGCTTGCCGGTCTCGCGCGAGGCGTCGTAGACGAACTTGTTGCTCTCGCCCGCGGGCATGCCGTCCGGCGTCTTGGTCATGCCACCGCCGGGCGTCTCCCACGTCTTGCCGCCGTCGCACGAGCGTTGAATGATCTGCCCGAACCATCCGCTCGTTTGCGAGGCGTACAACCGGTTCGGATCGGCGGGCGACCCCTTCATGTGATAGATCTCCCACCCCGCGAAGTGGGGACCGCTCACGTTCCACTGTTTGCGCTTGCCGTCCCCGGTCAGGACGAACGCACCCTTGCGGGTACCCACCAGCACTCGTACTCCGCTCATGACCGACTCCTTTCATGATGTGCCCGGCGAATCACGGCAGACAAATGTACAAGCTCCCCGCCATACTGGCTCTGGTCGGGTTGCTGGTCTCTATTTCTTTAAGTAGTCGAACGAGGTGGTGCGAAATCGACAGAAGAGGGGCCTCTATTCGTCTGGCGCGTCCGCTGACCGTTCCGGCAGACGGACCGGCAGGCCGATGTTCCCGGCCCACTCGTCCGTCAGCTCGAAGGTCTTCCCCATGTCAAAGCGCAACGTCCGCAGTCGGCGGGCCAGGTCCTTCAGCGCCCACAGCACCGTCCGCTGTACCTCGATCGAGGACCACTGGCCGAACTCGTTGTGATTCAGGTCGGCCTGCAGGGCCGCCGCGATCGCCGCCGGGAAGCGCCCATGCGGCTCCTGCCCGGCTGGCGGGGGTGCCAAGTGAGCTGCCTCGAGGCCCGCGAGCCGCTGCGTGTCAGGCCCAGGTCCATCCCCAAACAGCACCCACTCCAGCGTGACGCCTGCAATCCCGCGATCCCGCGCCCTTGTCACGATGAGACGCGCCGCATCCGCCGGGAAGTGCCTGCGCTGGGGCCACTTCTTCACGGCGGCTTCGGTGACCGGTTTCCCGAGCTCAGCGGCGAACTGCCGATACGTCAACGAGATACCTTCCCAGGGACTGAAAACAGCCAGCAGGGTGGCGAGACGCTCCCCTATCGGGCCCAATTCAGATCTATTTGCGGTCTTGACAGAAGCCAATTCGACTCCAGATTAGCGACATCACGGGCCCAGCGATGGTCCGAAAAACTGCTACAATGACCCTAAGGTGTCGCGCATGCCGGCCTGTGTCAAGCCAGAAAAAACGGGATGTCCCTGAGCCCGGCCGCGGAACGCCGCCGCGGTAGCGAGCGGCGCAGCGGTGGGGACCGTCGCCTCCCGAGCCACGACGTTTGGCTCGGCACGGTGACCGAGCGAGCGGCGCGGGACCCGGAGCCGGTTCCCCTCGGGCGCCTGTTGCCGCATGCCCGGTTCAATGAGAGCGAAGCGGCGCAGCGTACCGCGGCGATCGCGGCGCATCAGGGTGAGCTCAGCGCCCGGCTGGGGCGGAACGTCGGCCTGTCGGTCGCGGCCCTCGATTACCTGCTCAATATCAGCGGCGACCTGATCGCTCCCACGATCGTCGAACACGAGATCCTCGAGGTGCTCGAGCACCGCTCGGTGACTGATCCGCTGACCGGGCTCTTCAACCGGTATCACTTCGAAGCGACGCTCAAACGGGAAGCCGCTCGGTGCCTGCGCCACAAGTCGCCGCTTTCGCTGCTGCTGTTGGACGTCGACCAGCTCAAGGCCGTGAACGACCGGTGGGGACACCAGACGGGGGACCAGATGCTCGCGTGCGTGGCAGCGGCAATCAAGGACAGCCTGCGCGGTTGCGACATCGGATCCCGCTACGGCGGCGACGAATTCGCCGTGATTCTGCCGGATACCGACGCCCGGGCCGCGCGACTCGTCGCCGAGCGGATTTGCGCCAGGGTGGGGGCGTCTGACGCCTCGATCAACGTCACGGTGAGTGGCGGCCTGACGGAGCTCTCTCCCGCCGCGACGGGCGCTTCCGAAGCGCGGCTGATTGCGGCGGCCGATCGGGCGTTGTACCAGGCGAAGGGCCGCGGGGGCAATTGTGTGATCGCCGCGGGGGCAATTGTGTGATCGAGGAGGTATTGCCGTGTCGCGACTGAGCGTGATCGCGTTGTCACAGGCGTTCCAGGCTTTCTGGAATGACCTCGCGTTGGACGTGGGCGCCGCGATCGACCTCGTCGGCCCTGCCGACACCGTCACGTCCTGGCCCGAGACGGTGGCCGTCATCGTCGCCGCGGGGGGCGCCGAGCGGGACGCCACCCAGTGGCTCGAGACCCACAGAGTCCACGGGGGCCTGCCCGCCCTGGTCGTCGGTACAGATCCGGGGCGGCGCATGGCGATGCAGCTCGTGGCTCGGGGGGCGAGCGACTACTTCGCGCTGCCGGACGATCTCGAGATCTTCCGCACCGCCGTCGCTGGCGCGGTAACCCGGGGACGGGCGCGGGGCGGGCCGGCGCCGGATGGGCGCGAGGACGCGTTCGCCGCGATCGTGGGCGAGAGCGACACCATCAAGACAGTGCTGGCTCGAGCCGCCCGCCTCTTGCCGCACCGCAACGCGACCGTCCTGATCGTCGGCGAGACAGGCACTGGGAAGGAGCTGCTCGCACGAGCACTGCACGCCGGCGGACCGCGCCGCGACGCCCCATTCGTTGCCATCAACTGCTCAGCGCTCCCGGAGCACCTCATCGAGTCGGAGTTGTTCGGTCACGAGCGCGGTTCGTTCACGGACGCGCATGCCGCGAAGCCGGGCCTGTTCGAAGTGGCGAACACCGGCACGCTATTCCTCGACGAGATCGCCGACCTCCCCCTGGCCGTGCAGGCCAAGCTGCTGCGCGTGCTGGAGGACAAGGAGATCCGGCGCGTCGGAGGCACGAAATCGCGCACCGTGGACATCCGCATTGTGGCGGCGACCAACGCCGCGCTCCCGGCCCGCGTGCGGGAGGGCACCTTTCGGGAGGACCTCTTCTTCCGCTTGAGCACGGTCATGCTCACCCTGCCGCCCGTGCGGGAGCGGGGTGATGACCTGCGGCTGATCGCGCAGGCCCTGCTCACCCGGCTCGCGCGAGAGCACGATCTCACGGCGCCGGCACTCACGGCCGGCTTGCTGGCCCGGCTGCGCGCCCACCCGTGGCCCGGTAACGTCCGCGAGCTCAAGAACGCCCTCGAGCGGGCGCTCCTCCTCTCACCCGCGGGCGAGCTCTCGGCCGACGAGCTGCTGCCGCCCGCAGAGACGCGGGTGCAACACGACGGACCGATCCCGTTCCCCGCGGCGCTGCACACGATCACGACCGCGGCCGCGCAGGCGACGGTGCAGCTGTGCGGCGGCAATCGCAGCGAGTCGGCCCGCCGGCTCGGTATCTCTCCCCGGCGTCTGCGACGCCTGCTGCACGGCGGCGAAGACCCGGGCCTCGACCTCGAGGGCGACGATCTCGCCCAGCCGCTCCTCCACACGGCAGGGGCCGGCGTCAGATGGCGCGGGCGGTTCGCCCGGCCGGTGACGCACGGCCTCGTGCGACCCGAGTAAACGGCGCTCGCTCCTGGGCCGTATCGGCCCGTCGTAGGGACGAAACGACCCTCCCCGCCGGCTCGCCAGCGGCCGCGCCGGCTCGCAAGTACTGACAGATCAACGGACGGTCGAGCCCAGCCACCCGGAACGCTTCCTGCCTCACGACTGGGAGCGTCCCGCCCGTCACCAACAGAGAGCGTCCGACCATGAAGCGCGACCGTTTCCGATTCGCTGTCCTGCTCGTCGCCGCGACTGCCGCGGCGCTGAGCTGCGCGGATCACGGCATCACAGGTCCGACGCCGCCCTCGATCGGCACGCCTGTCTTGCAGGCGTCGACCACGTCAAAACGGGGCGGCGGGGGTGGGGGGGGCGGTGGGGGCGGTGGGGGCGGCGGTTGGGGCAACGGGGGCATCGACTCGTGCTCGACAGTCATCGTCGGCATGATCAGACAGACGGTCGGGCCGGCGGGCGGCGTCGTGGCGCTCGGCCCGGCCCGGCTGACGATCCCGCCGGGCGCGCTCAGCGCGCCGGTAACGATCCAGGCGCAGATCCCGGCCGGGTATTCGGGCAACTACATCCAGTTCAAGCCCGACAGGGTCGTGTTCGAGCAGCCCGCGACGCTCACCCTCAGCTACTCGAACTGCAGCCTGGCCAACGCGACGCAGCTCAAAGTCGCCCAGGTCTCGGACGTGCTGCAGATCATCCAGTACGTGCCGTCCACGAACGACCTGGACGCCCACACGGTCACGGGCCAGCTCCAGCACTTCTCCAATTATGCCGTCGCCTGGTAACGCTCAGGTGACCCGGGTTCGCCCAGGCGATGCAACCATCTGGTTCGTGAGGATCGCTCCCATGTTCGTACGTCGTTCCTTTGTCGCTATCGCCGTCGCGTTGGCCTTCGTCGAGTGCCGGGACATGGCAGGGCCCGTGACCGAGCGAGTCGTGCCAGGTCCACAGTTCAGCCGGATGCCCGCCGCAGGGATCCGCATGCTCCAGCAGTCGCCGAGCGCGCCCCCGCTCGAGGCCTACCGCGTGTCGTTCTGGGCCTTCGTCGGCAAGGCGTCGACGATCCGGGTGAGGTATCAGGCGGCCGCGGGAGCGTCGCTGGGCGGCTCGTTCCTGCGCTTCGAGATCCCCAAGCAGGGGCTCGAGACCGACGCCGGCGGGACGCGATTGAAACGGGGCGACTCGGTGCACATCACGCTCACCATCGATCCGGTCAGCTTCGAGGTGCACTTCAAGCCCTCGGGGGTGACGTTTTCCAGAACCTGGCCCGCCGCGCTCACCATCTGGTACGGGAACGCGAATCCAGACCTGGACGGCGATGGCGCGGTGGACGGGGTGGACCGGAAGCTGGCGCAGCAGCTCGCCGTCTGGACTCAGACCCGGAAGACGCAGCCCTGGCTCAAGCTGGCGTCGAGGAACAACACCAGCCGGAGCATGGTCGCGGCCCCCCTGTATCACTTCTCCGAGTACGCGGTTTGTTGGTAACGGGGTGAGGGAGGAGACACACATGCACACGTCGTCACTCGTGGTCGATACAGCTCAGCGGCTCGCCGCGGCCGGACAGCACGCCGAGGTCGTCAAGTACCTCGGTGGGCGCGGGTCCGGCGAGCTCGAGAATTCGGCGAGCCTCGCGTTGCTGTACGGAACCGCCCAGGCACGGCTGGGGCGTCACGAGGAGGGGCAGCGGTGGCTCGATGTGGCGTTGGATCATGCACGCCGGCAGCGCGATGATGCGGTCGAGCGTCGTGCCCTCAATGCGCGGGGCGCCGCCGCGTTCGTCAGCGGCCGGATCGACGAGGCGGCGGACTACTTCACGCAGGCCCTGATGCGCGCCAGCCGCGACGGCGACTTCGCCATGACCGGCCGCTGCTCGAACAATCTGGGCATCATCAGCAACCTCCGCGGACGGTATGCCGAGGCGATCGGGTCGTGGGAGATCGCCGTCGCGGCCTTCGAGCGAGCGGGCGGCCGACATGGCGTGGCCGAGTGCTACCACAACCTGGCGATCACCTACCGGCTGCAGGGGATGCCGGACCGCGCGCTCGCCGAAGCCGACCGCGCTGTCGGGGAAGCGGACGCGGCCGGCGACGAGACGCTCCGGGCGCTCGCCCTGCGTGGCAGGGCGGAGATCCGCGCGCTGCGCGGTGAGCTCGAGCCGGCGCGCCGCGACCTGGCGCAGGTGGCAGAGATCCGGCGCGGCCTGGCGGATCCCGTGGGAGCGGCCGAGGATCTGCGGATTGCGGCCTCCGTGCGCGCGGCCGAGGGCGACCTGCCGGCCGCCGAGCGGGCGCTGCGCGAGGTGATCGGCCGGGCGGAACAGCACGGGCGGCTGCAGCTCCTGGCCGAGGCGACGCGCGACCTCGCGGTCGTGTTGCGCCGGGCCGGCTGCGCGGTCGACGCCCAGGCCGCCGCGCGTAGCGCCAAGGCCAGCTTCAGCCGTCTCGGCGCCGAGAGCGAAATCCGCCACCTGGCCGGGCAGGCCTGGGAGCCCGACTTCGCGGCCGAGCTGCGCGGCTCGCTCGCTCCGCTCCATGTGGCGCAGGAGCTGGCCGACGCGGGGCGCTACGGCGAGCTGCTCGGCTACCTGAGCGCGCGCTCGCAGGAGGAGCTGGAGCAGTCCCCCATGCTCACCCTGCTGTGCGGCATCGCGCACAGCCGGCTCGGCCGGCTGGACCTGGGTCAGCAGTGGGCCATGGTCGCGCAGCTGCGGGCGCGCATGCTGGGCGATCGAACCCTGGAAGTGCGGGCGCTCAATGTCTCCGGGGCCGTCGCGCTGGAGCGCGGCGGCATCGACGAGGCGTCGTATTTCTTCACGCGCGCGCAAGAACAGGCGATGCAGGACAACGACATGGCCACCGTGGGCCGGTGCGCCAACAACCTCGGCATCATCGCCAACATGCAGGGGGACTACGCCCGCGCGGTGGGCGCCTACACCCGTGCGATCGCGGCGTACGAGCAGGCCCGTTACCACCGGGGCATCGCCGAGTCGCGGCACAATCTCGGGATCACCTACCGGGAGCAGGGGCGCCTGGACCATGCGCTGCAGGCCGCCGACGCGGCGGTGCGCGACGCCGAGTGGCTGGACGACCGGGGGTTCAAGGCCCAGGCCCTGGCGGGACGGGCCGAGATCCGTCTGGCCCAGCATGAGCCCGAGCTCGCCATCCGGGAAGCGCAGGAAGCCCTGGCGATCCACCGTGAGCTGAAGGACGGCGTCCTCGAGACCGAAGACTTGCGAATCGTCGCCGTGGCGCTGGCCCTGGCGGGCAGGACGCGCGACGCCGCAGACATGCTCCGCGCCGTCATCGCACGCGCGACGGAGCACGACCGGCCGCTGCTCGTGGCGACCGCCCAGCGCGATCTCGCGGGCCTGCTGCACCGCACGGGCGACCACGCCGCGGCTACGGTGATGGCCCAGGCGGCCCGGGCGACGTTCCGGCGGCTGGGCGCGAAGGCAGAGGTCGAGAAGCTGGATGCCGTGGAAGCGACGCTGCCCGTCGCACCACGCTAACGGAGCTGACCGGAGGGTCTACCGATGGTTCGCGGACGACACGAGCGCGCAGCGGGTCACGGGGCAGATCTCCCACTTCTCGAACTACGCCGTCGCGTGGTGAGGGGGCACGATGGTTCTTTCATGTGGAGGGCACAGCCATGAACGTCGCACGACTTAGGCGGGCCGCGCTGGTCATCACCGCCGCCGCGCTGCTGGGCTGCGGAGAGTCCCCGCTCGCCCCCGTCCC
>Ga0209153_1000908_pt1 | contig 11503 bp, 11 predicted proteins | sample GraSoiAngelo_120_FD_185877 | JGI IMG/M metagenome (GOLD analysis project Ga0209153, IMG submission 185877) | Grasslands soil microbial communities from the Angelo Coastal Reserve, California, USA - 14_0919_09_20cm (SPAdes) (version 2) | ecosystem: Environmental > Terrestrial > Soil > Grasslands ...
GAGGACCCGGCTCCGAAGACGGCGCATGCCACGTAGCCACCTATCGTAGTCATCGGCTTTCCGACGAAGGTATTCGGCGACCTCTGGATGGGGCAGGACGAGAAAGCGCTCTTCGCGCATAGCATCGACCACCGCCGTCGCCACTTCCTCAGGCTCCAGCGCGCCCGGGGCAAGAAAGTTTTCCTCACCCTCGCGCGCCAGCATGGGGGTTCGCACGCCCATCGGGCAGAGTGCCGAAACCCGGATGCCGCCGTCCCCATAGGCGATGGCGAGCCACTCGAAGAAGGAGAGCCCCGCCGCTTTGGTGGTCGCGTAGGGCGATGCCAGGACGTGATTCAGCAGCCCGGCCGCCGACACGGTCCCGACGATGTAGCCGGCGCCGCGCTCCAGCATGCCCGGCAGCACCGCCCTCGCCGCGTAGACATGGGCCATCACGTGGACATCAAAACTCCTCCGCCAGGCATCATCGGGCGCCTCGGGCCCACCGCCAAAGGCGATGCCCGCGTTGGAGCAGTAGACGTCGATCCGCCCGTAGGCCTCAAGCGCTCGACGGACGAGGCTCTGGACCGCGGCCTCAATCGTGACGTCGGTCGGGAACGGCTTGCCTCCGATCTCGGCGGCCACCGCTTCGGCCGCCGAGCCATTCACGTCGGCGACCACGACGCCGGCTGCGCCATCATCGGCGAAGCGGCGGCAGAGCGCACGGCCGATGCCGCTGCCGCCGCCCGTCACCACCACGACGGCGCCGCGAATCTCCATCGTTACGCGAGCAGACCGAGGCCGGCATCGATGAAGCCGAGGATGGTGCTGGTTCTGCCCTCATAGCTGGGATCCGGTCGCTTCCCGCGGCGATGCAGCATCAGGTTGTACCCGAGGATCGCCGCGTACTTATAGAAGGTCAGCGCCAGCGTCCAGCGGAACTCGCCGGGATCGGCGCCGAAGATGTCGCGGACAGCGTCCGGCGCCAGCCCGGCGGCGGCGCCCCAACCACGTTCGGTCGCGCTTTCCCCACCCTGGAACACGACACACAGGCAGCAGAGGTCGAGCAGTGGATGACCGAGCTCAGCAATCTCCCAGTCCAGCACCGCGGTGACGCGCTGCTGTGAAAACAGCATGTTGCCGAAGTGATAGTCGCCATGCACCACGACCGGCGGCATCTCCGATGTCAGCTTGGTCGAGAGCTCTCGGGCCAGCCGTGGAGCATGCCTTGTTAGTTCTTCGGGCGCGCGCTCCATCAGCCACGCCCACCGCCTTAGCTCATCGTCAAGCGTCAGCGGCGGCTCCGAACCGATCCCGCTCTTCTCGGGAGCGACCGCCTGCATCGCGTGCAGCACCTCGACCGCCGAACGGGCCCAGCCGCGGCCGCGGCCTCGATGCGCTGACCGGGCATCACCTCCATCAACACGTAGGGCCTTCCGTCGACCGCCGGGTCGGCCGACATCGCGAGGACAGCGGGGACGGGAATTCCCTGGGCGTGAAGCGCCTGCATGATTCGTCCCTGCCGCGGAATATCGGCGGGGCCCGCGATCTTGGCGCCCGGTGGTGGCAGGCGCAACACCGCCCGCCGTCCTTCCAGATCCACCCAATAGGTAAATCCGGAATGTCCCTCCGGAATGGGGCGGACATCGAGCACCGGCTCGGCGATCGCGCGCCCCAGGTCGGCGCGGATCATCGTTTCGACGCTCGTCATGCCATCCCCTCGAGGTGGGCGACGTCAAAGAGCGTGCCGGCGGCGCGCCGACCATTTTTGATGCGCACGATGCTGACGCCTGTAAACGGGGGATAGAGTCGGAGCGTCCCCGGCTGCAGCCGCAGCACATCGGTGAGGTAATTGAGGATCGCGATCCCGTGACCGACAAGGAGAACCCGGCCGCCGGCGTGCGTGGCGACCGCATCCTCGACCGACCGATGCATCCGGTCAACCAGGGACGCCGGCGCTTCCTCGACCGCCAGCCGGCCACCGGTGAAGTCGGCGGCGGCCTCTCGCAGCCTCGAATCGACGCGCACGTCATCGGTCAGCGCCCGCGCCGTTTCCTGGGCGCGCCGGGCCGGGCTCGCATAGACCTGCGTGATCTGCAGCGGGCGCAGCCGAATGGCCAGCCGCCTCGCCTGCTCCCGACCACGCGCGCTCAAAGGAGGATCGTTGATCTCGTCGAGGGCGTCGTAGACGTCTGCATGGCGCACGAGCCAAACCTCGGTGACGCCGTCGACGCCGATGAGATAGGACTGCTCCAGCGAGCGCATGGCGCCGATGACATCGTCGAGTGAACGGTCAGTCTGCGGTCGTCGGGCCAACCTTTTCGTACTTGCGCAACTCGAGCCGCGCGATCTGGTTTCGATGCACCTCGTCCGGGCCATCGACGATCCGCACCGTACGGGCGTAGGCGTAAGCCTGGGCGAGCGGAAAATCGTCCGAGACACCGGCCGCGCCGTGCGCCTGGATCGCCCAGTCGAGGACCTGGCAGAGCATATTGGGCGCCGCCACCTTGATCATCGCGATTTCCGCCCGCGCCTCCTTGTTGCCGACTGTATCCATGCGGTACGCCGCGTTGAGCGTCAGAAGACGCGCCTGGTCGATCAGGATGCGCGCCTCGGCAACCCGTTCCAGCCACAGCGATTGCTCGGCGAGCGGCCGACCAAACGCCACACGCCCGTTCAGTCGGCGGCACATCAGCTCCAGGGCGACCTCCGCCAACCCGATGAGGCGCATGCAGTGATGGATCCGGCCGGGCCCCAGCCTCGCCTGCGCGATCTCGAAGCCACGTCCTTCGCCGAGCAAGACGTTCGCGACCGGGACGCGCACGTCGTCGAAGTCGACCTCGCCATGGCCGTGGGGCGCGTCGTCGTAGCCGAACACGGTGAGCGGTCGGACCACCGTGACCCCGGCGGTGTCGCGTGGGACCAGCACCATGGATTGCTGACGGTAACGGTCGGGGTTCGCCGCGTCGGTCTTCCCCATGAAGATGAAGATCTTGCAGCGTGGGTCCAGCGCGCCAGACGTCCACCATTTCCGCCCGCTGATGACGTACTTGTCTCCGTCGTGGCGGATCTGGCTCTCGATGTTCGTCGCATCCGATGAGGCGACCGCCGGTTCGGTCATGGCGAAGCCGGAGCGAATCTCGCCGTCGAGCAGCGGCCTCAGCCATTGGGACTTTTGCTCCGGCGTGCCGAAGCGTTCGAGGATCTCCATATTGCCCGTGTCCGGCGCCGAGCAGTTGAATACCTCGGGCGCCCACTCGACGCGGCCCATGATCTCGCAGAGCGGCGCGTACTCGAGGTTGCTCAGGCCGGCGCCGGCTTTCGATTCCGGCAGGAAGAGGTTCCATAACCCCGTCTGCCTCGCTTTCGGCTTCAGCTCTTCGACCACCGGGTTGGGTCGCCAACGCGTATCGCCGGACATCGCCTCGGTGTAGCGCCGCTGGTTTGGATAGACGAACTCATCCATGAAGGCGGTGAGCTTGGCCAGCAAGCCCTTGACCTTCGGGGAATAGTCGAAGTCCATCTTCTCCCTCCTCTACGGCTTAACCGATGGTAGCCGGTTCCGACCGGGCCGCGGTTGATGGCGGCCCGGTCGCACGCGATTTACGAGGGAATGCCGCTGCTCGGCGGCGTCGAGGGGCTGCCGGCGTACTGGCTGATCGAGCCGTTGTCACTCGACGTATACACCGGTCCTGCGGTCGTCACGCTTCCATCGGCGCCGATCGTGGCCACCTGCACGCCAAGGAAGCCGAGATGGTTGTTCGGTGAGTAGCCGTAAGGCGCGAGGCCGGGACCACCGCTCAGCCTGGTGGTTTCCAGCGTCTTGACCAGGCCGGATCTCGTCGGATTACGGCCGGCCGCCTTGATGGTCTGGACGAAGGTGTAGGCCGCCGTCATTCCGTAAAGAACGTTGCCATCCCAGGGTAGGCTCGAGCTGTACTGGTCATGGATCTGCTTGAACAGCTTGATCCATGCGTTGGAGGCGTCGCTGACGGGCGGTTCATAGATGTCGGTCACCATCCCGGTAAGGAGCTGCGCCCCAACCGCGCCTTTCGAGAACGTCGTCAGCAGGCCAGTCAGCGTCGGGACATCCGACCCGACATTGCTGACCACCCAGGTGGGGTGGTAATTGAGTTTGGCGGCCGTCAGGAGCGCGAGCGCCGTGAACGCCGGGATCGTATAGGAGACGACCACCTGGGCGCCCGATGCCTGCAGCGCGGCAATCTGCGGCGCGACGTTCGTGTTGGTCGGGACGTAGTTCTGGCGGCTGGAAACGTTGGACGCGGCCATCTGCTGGTCCAGGCCCTTCACGCCATCGAGGCCAAACTCATCGTTTTGATAGAAGTAGCCGACCTTCTTCCCAGAGAAATTTTGCTGGATGTACTGTCCGAGGATCTTGCCTTCGATGGTGTAGTCAGGCTGCCAGCCGAAGGTATACGGATACTTGGAGGTGTCGTTCCAACAATTGCAACCACTGGCGACGAAGAGGTCGGGAACCTTTTCCGAGTTGAGGTAATCCACGACTGCCAGGTGCGTCGGCGTGCCCAACGCGTTGAAGACGGCGAAGACCTTGTCCTGGAGCACCAGCTTGCGGGTGACGCTGGCCGTATTCGTTGGGTTGTAGCCGTCGTCCAGGTATTCATAGGTGATCTTCCGTCCGAAGATCCCACCGTGCGCGTTGACGTACTGGAAGTAGGCATTCGCCGCCGGCGCGATTTCTGAGTAGCCGGGCGCGGCGGGACCCGTAAGGGGCTGGGTGCTTCCGATCTTGATCTCGCTTGCCGTGATCCCGGGGGCGGAGGCGGTGTTCGACGACGAGGACCCCGCGGTCTCGCCGCATGCCGCCAGCAACCCGACCGCGCAGACGATCGCAATCCGGCTCATCGAAGCGGTTATTCGATTGGTCTGGCTGTTCAAGCTCTCCTCCTTAACATTGTGGTCCGTCTTGCGTGAGCCTTATCCCCCCGAGGGATCGTCCCAATCCACCACCCCCTTGTGAGTGCTTGGCGCCCCAGTCCAGCGGGTGCGGGCCAGGACGAGCAGGCGGCGCAGGCCGCCGTCGATACCGTTGGGAACGAGAAGCATCGCCAGGACCAGCACCGAGCCATAGATCGCCAGCGGCAGGTTGTTTGCCACCGAGCTCGCAAGGCTGAGGCTGCTGGCCAAGCCGCCCGTGAGCGCCGGGATGATGACGAGGATGATCGAGCCCCAGACCGCTCCGCTCAAGCTGCCAAGCCCGCCGATCACGATCGCACTCAGTAACTGCAGCGACAGGGCGACACCGAACCCGGCCGGGGCGGTCAGTCCCGACCAGTAGGCAAAGAGCGAGCCGGCCAGCCCGGCGCATGCGGAGCTCACGACGAAGGCATGGACCTGGGTTCGAGCGACATCGATCCCGGCAAGCGCCGCCGCGGCTTCGTGGTCGCGAACCGCCTTGAAGCTGCGACCCACCGAGCTCTGCAGAAGGTTCGCAAGGAGAACGATCGTGACGAGCGCGGCGGCGATCGCGATCCAGGCCATCCAGCGTTCGGGAGGAAAATCGGCACCGAGCCAATCCGGTGGGCCAGGCGGGGTCACCGTCAGGCCCTCCTCCCCGCCGAAGACATGCGAGTAGCGAGTCGCAATCTGGGGTAGGCCCACGGCGAGCGCCAGCGTTGCTCCGGCAAGGTAAGGCCCGCGCAGCCGCGCGGCGGCGATGCCGAACACGGCGCCGATCAGTGAAGCGCTCGCGACCGAGGCAACGAGCACGAGGATCAGGGGAACGTCATGGCCACGGAGGATCAATGAAGTTGTGTACGCCCCGATGGCCATCAGCGCGCCATGTCCGAGCGAAAGCTGACCGTTGACGCCCGTCAGAACATTGAGGCCGGCGACCGCGATCACAAAGATGGCGACCTCGGCGAGGTTGTAATCGTCGTACGCGCCGATCTGCGAGCTCAGCAGCAAGAGGAGGATGGCAGCACCGACCGCCAGGGCGAGGTGGCGGCCCAGGGTTGGGGTCGTTCGCGACGGCCACCGCGCCAGCCGAATGGCCATGCGCTAAACCACACGCTGCGCCCGCAAGGTGAACAGTCCCCGCGGACGGACCATCAGCACCGCAACCAGGATGACCAGCGCGCCCACCGTCTCCAGGTCAGATCCGAAATAGCCGCCGACATAGCTCAGGCTGAATCCCATCGCCAGACCGCCAACCACCGCGCCCACCGTCTCCAGGTCAGATCCGAAATAGCCGCCGACATAGCTCAGGCTGAATCCCATCGCCAGACCGCCAACCACCGCGCCCGGCGGGCTGTCAAGTCCCCCGAGGATCGCACCGGTGAACCCAAAGACGAGCACCTGGTCCATGTAGGTTGGATAGAGCAGCAAAGTGGGCGCAATCAGCAAGCCGGACAGGGCTCCGACCAGGGAGGCAAGTGCCCATCCCAGGGTGAGCATCCGGCCAACTCGAATCCCGAGGAGACGAGAGACCTCGGCATTGAAGGCCGAGGCCCGCATCCGCAGTCCCAGGTCCGTCTTCTGGAAGAGCAAAAGGAGAAGCACCATGAGGAAGACGACGCTCGCGAGGGTGAAGAGGTCAAACGCCGAGAAGGGAACCTGCAGCGAACCCAGCTTGATGCCGACGATTGAGAAGGCCGCCGGGAACGAGCGAATCTGTCCGCCGAAGATCATCGGCGCGACCGCCTCCAGGACCAGCAGGACTCCGAGGGTCAGAATGACGATGTTCAGCGGAGGCGCTGACTCCACCGGACGAACCAGGACGCGCTCGATCACTCCGCCCAACAGCAGGCCGCAAAGCAGCGCCACCAGGAAGGCCATCCAGTAGGGCGCCCCTCGCTCGAGGCTGAAGAGCGCCAAGTAGGTGGTGAACATCGCCATGGCGCCCTGGGCGAAATTGACGACCTGCGTGGCGCGCCAGATCATTACCAGGGCAAGCGCCATCGCGGCGTAAATCGATCCCTCCGTCAGACCGTTCAGCGTCAGGACGATGAACCGCTGCATCGGTCCTCTCCCCTCCCTCGCTCAGAACCCCAGGTAGGCATGCCGGAGGCCCTCCTCCGAGGCGAGCCGCTGGGCACGGTCATGGGCGACAATGCGGCCGAGCGAAAGCACGACCGCGTCGTCGGCCACGGAGAGCGCGCTTCGCGCATTCTGTTCGATCAGCAGCACGCTCAGCTTGCGATCCTCGACCAGCTGTTTGATGCGGGCCATGATCTGGGTCAGGACCCGGCCGGCCAGGCCAAGCGATGGTTCGTCGAGCAGCAGCACGCGTGGGCGGGCGGCAAGCGCGCGGGCGATCGAGAGCATCTGGCGCTCCCCGCCGGAAAGGGTCGCGGCGGGGAGATGCCGCCGCTGGGCGAGCGGCATGAATAATTCATAGGCCTCGCTCAGCGCGGCCTGCCGGTCGGCGCGGTCGGCTCGAGAGAGTCCGCCGAGCCGCAAATTCTCCTCGACGGTCAGTTCGGCGAGCACGCCACGGCCCTCGGGCACATGGCCGATCCCAAGGCGTGCGATCGCTTCGGGCGCGAGGCGCGAGATGTCCCGCCCGTCGAGGCGGACGGACCCTGCCCTCGATCTGACCAGCCCCGAAATCGTCCGCACCAGCGTCGTTTTGCCTGCGCCGTTCGCACCCAGGACGGCGGTGATCGATCCATCCGCAACACTGAACGAGACATTGTCCAGGGCGACAATCGGCCCATAGGCGACGGTGAGGTTGGTGATCTCAAGCACCCGCAGCGCCCTCGGATGGCGTCACTGCCTGGCCCAGATACGCCTCGCTGACTTCCCGGTTCCCACGAATGTCTGCGGGAGTGCCGGAGGCGATCACGCGGCCGAAATTGAGGACGGTGATCCGTTGGGAGATTGCCATCACGAAGTCGAGATGGTGCTCGACGACGACGACGCTCATCCGCTGTCGAAGGCTACCCACGAGTTTGTGCAGCCGGTCCATTTCGCGGCTCGACAACCCGCTGGCCGGCTCGTCGAGCAGGAGCAACGCGGGTCGCGCCATCAGGGCGCGGGCGATGATGACCCGCTTCTGGACGCCGTAGGGTACTGCCGGCGGCCGGGCGTCGGCGACGTCGGCGATCCCGAGTTCGCTGAGAACCTCGAGTGCCTGGCCACGCAGGCGCCGCTCCAGTCGATCGGCCGCGGGCATTCCCAGCAGCGAGCCCAGGAAGTGGGGGCGGGCGTGGGAGCCCATCACCACGTTCTCGAGCACGGTCAAGCCTGGCCAGAGGCCCAATCCCTGCAACGTGCGTGCGATGCCCAGCCGGGCCAGGTGGTGGGGAGCTGTCCCGAGAAGAGCCCGGCCACGGTAGCTGATCGTCCCGCCCTGTGGGCGAAGGAAGCCGCAAACCGCGTTGAAGAGCGTGGTCTTGCCCGCCCCGTTGGGACCGATGATGCCGTGGATCTCGTTTGCCTCGACCCGCAGGGAGACGCGATCCAGCGCCACGACTCCGCCGAAGCGCACGGTGAGGTCCGCGACGTCCAGCGTCGGTTGCTCCACCCTTGCCTCTCTGCTCCCTAACGAGCGTTCGTCAGAGTATAGTCAGCGGGCGCGGCCAGCTGTCAAGTCAGGGACGGTGCCGATCCTCCTCGGCCTTCCCAACCCCGCAGCAGGGCGACGGCGCCCTTCACGTACGCCGCGGCGATCCGCTCAGCGTCCCCGGCATCCCTGGGCCGAAACCACTGGAACATTCCGTTGACCATGTCGAAGACCGCCATCGCGGCCAGCTTGGGATCTGAAACCTTGAAGAGTCCCTGCCGGCCACCGGCTTCGATCACCTCGACAACCGCATCGCGATACTCGCGTCGGAGCGCATTGACCTGGCCGAGCAGATCCGGCGGCAGGCTCCGGCGCTCGCGGGTGTTGACGAGGACCTCACCCCGGCGAGCCAGGCTGAATCGAATGTGCTCGGCGATCACGTCCTGGATCATCTCGACCGGTCCGTTGCCGGTTTCGAACAGCGGCATGACGGCATGGTTGAAATCGGTCTGCAAGCCGAAACAGATGGCAAACAGGATGTGCTGTTTCCCGGGGAAGTGGTGGTAGAGCGACGACGGCCGCATCGCCAGGGCCGCCGCCAGGTCGCGGATGCTGGCGGCGTCGTATCCGCGCTCGGTGAACAGCCGGGTCGCGGTCTCCAGCACCTGGTCCACCCGGACGCTGGGCGGCGCACCGGTTGCTACCGGCTCGACCTTTTCCATTGGTGAGTCCCCGCTTGCCATAATAATGGGAACCGTCGAGCGAACGATCGTTAGGGAGTGCGCATGGATTTCTCACTCACCGACGAACAGCGAATGATCCTGGCGACGGTGCGCGAGTTCGTCGGCAAGGAACTCGTCCCGGTTGAAGCCGATGTGCAGCGTGCCGAACTCGAAGGCCGGCGTTTCCCCGATCGCACCACGCTCCGCGGGCTCCAGCAAAAGGCTCGGTCGGCTGGACTCTGGGGCCTGCTGACCCCGGAAGAATATGGCGGCGCCAATGTCGGATTCCTGATGACCGCGCTGATCACGATGGAAACCGCCCGGGCGCTGTTTCCCTTTGCCTACGGCGGATCCGCCGACAACATCCTTTATCAATGCACACCGGCGCAGCGCGAGCGCTATCTCCTCCCCACCATCGAGGGTGAACGGCTGAGTTGTTTCGCGCTCACCGAGCCGGACACCGGCTCTGACGCGACCAATATCAAGATGCCGGCGGTCCGTAAGGGGTCCGATTGGATCCTCAACGGCCAGAAGGTCTTCATCACGAACGGCGCCGACGCCGACTTCGCCATCGTCTTCGCCGTCACCGACCCGACCAAGGGCTACAAGGGTGGCGTCACCGCCTTCCTGGTCGACCGAGCGATGGGCTGGACGAGCCGGCCGATCCAAACGATGGGCTCCTGGGGGCCCGCAGAGCTGCACTTCGAGAACGTCCCGGTCCCGTCGGAAAATGTGCTGGGCGGGGTCGGCAACGGGTTCACGCTGGCGATGCAATGGATCGGTCAGGGTCGCTTGCTTATCCCCGCGCGCGCCGTCGGCCAGGCCCAGCGGCTGCTGGCGATGGCGCGGGACTACGCCCGCGAGCGAATCGCGTTCGGCCGGCCAATCGCGGAATACGAGGCCATCCAGTGGATGCTGGCTGACAGCGCGGTCGAAATCGAGGAAGTGGGCTGGCTGGTGCTGAACGCCGCCTGGCGTGCCGACCAATCCGGTGATGCCCGCCACGCGATTTCGATGGCAAAGCTGGCCGGTGCCGAAATGATCTGGCGGGTTTCCGACCGGGTGATGCAGATCCATGGCGGCACCGGCTACACGAAGGAGATGCCGATCGAACGCGTGATGCGAGACGTTCGCGTTTATCGCATCTACGAGGGCACCGACGAGATCCAGCGACGCTCGATCGCCCGCAATCTGCTCGAACGCGGGGCTCCCATCGGATCCTGGGCGTGATCTTTCGCAGCCGGTTCCCTGACGTTGACATCCCCGAGGTCGGACTCGAGCAGTTCGTGTTGGAGAACGCGCAACGCTTTGGCGATCGGCCCGCCCTGATCAATGGCCCATCTGGCAGGACGGTGACCTATGCCGCGCTGGTCCAACTGATCCATGTGCTGGCCCGCGGGCTGGCCGAGCGAGGCTTCCGCAAAGGTGACGTCTTCGCCGTCTACAGTCCCAACCTGCCGGAGTACGCCGCGGTGCTGCACGCCGTGGCGATGCTGGGCGGCATCACGACCACAGTCAATCCGCTCTATACGGTGCATGAGCTCGCCGAGCAGTTGGCCGACGCGGGGGCGAGCTATCTGATCACGGTTCCCCCGCTCCTACCGAAGGCGCTCGAGGCGAGCCGCGAGTCCAGGATCAAGGACCTGTTCGTCTTTGGCGAGGCACCGGGAGCGACGAGCTTCGCCAGTCTGTTGACCAACACGGGCGACCTACCCTCTGTGTCCATCGCGCCGAAGACGGACGTCGTCGTCATGCCCTATTCGAGTGGAACGACCGGCCTGCCAAAAGGCGTGATGCTGACCCACTACAACCTGGTGGCGAACATCTGCCAGACAGAAGCCGTCTTCCCCAGCGAGCACGAGCGGGTGATCGCGGTCCTGCCCTTCTATCACATCTATGGGCTCACGGTCTTGCTCAACATTGCCCTGCATCGCGGAGACACGATCGTCACCATGCCGCGCTTCGACCTCGAGCAATTTCTTGCATTGATGCAACAGCACGCGATCACCCGCGCCTATCTCGTTCCGCCGATCGTCCTTGCCCTCGCCAAGCACCCGCTTGTGTCCAAATACGACTTGGGCTCCCTGCTTTCTATCAATTCCGGGGCGGCACCGCTCGGGGCAACGCTCGAGCAAGCATGCGCCGACCGCCTCAACTGTTTCGTCGCCCAGGGTTACGGCCTGACCGAGACGAGCCCGGTCGTCTCGACCACGCCCATCGATCCGGCCCAGCGCCGCGCTGGTTCGGCCGGGCTTCTCATCCCCAACACCGAATGTAAGGTCGTCGACCCGGCGAGCGGGGCGGAGCTCGAGCCAGG
>Ga0209153_1000910_pt1 | contig 11483 bp, 7 predicted proteins | sample GraSoiAngelo_120_FD_185877 | JGI IMG/M metagenome (GOLD analysis project Ga0209153, IMG submission 185877) | Grasslands soil microbial communities from the Angelo Coastal Reserve, California, USA - 14_0919_09_20cm (SPAdes) (version 2) | ecosystem: Environmental > Terrestrial > Soil > Grasslands ...
AGTGATCACAGCCGCAGTGGTCGGAGTCGTGGGAGCGACGACAGTGGGCACGCGCATCGGGAGCGCGGCGGCGATGACAGCGCACGGAGCAGTGGTAGTAGCTCACCGACTTGGAGACATCATCACGGCCGAGATCACGACCACGACCATGATCGGGATCATGACCGAGATCGCGATCATCACCGCGAGCACAAGCATCGGCGGGATCGGGATCGAGATGATCGCTATCGCGCCTATCACAACACGCGCGTTTACCAGTCCTCGAATTATGGCGGCTATGGTTATAGCTCGAACGCTTACGAGCGCGGCTACCAAGATGGCTTGCACACGGGCGCGAAGGATGCGCAGCGCGGGCAAAGCTATGACCCGGAGCGTTCCCATTTTTACCAGCATGGCACGTCCGGTTTCTTCTCTATTTTCGGCAGCCGGGGCACGTACCAACAGGCTTATCGAGATGGCTTCCTGCGCGGCTATGAAGAAGGCTATCAGCACTATGAAAGCTACTTCACCGGCGGGCATTTTCACCGTTAGCGATTCCAGCAAGCGGCGACCGGCACAGGGTCAGACGCAAGCGAGTTAGATCATTCGGTACATACGCACGGCGCTCGCGGAAGCTATCGCTTCGGGCCGGTCGGCGCTTGTCGAAATGGTGGTTGATCCGAACGAGCCGCCGCTGCCGTCGAAGGTCACGTTGGAACAGGCGACGCATTTTGCGCAGGCGCTCGTGCGCGGGCAACCTGAGGGCGGCAAGATCGCTTTGACTCTATTCCGCGATAAGTTGAATGAGTTGCTTTGAAGAACAGTCGAACGGTTGCGCGCTCGCGTTAGCTTAAAGGTAGCGTCACGATGAAAGAACTGCCGCGACCGGGCGCGCTATTGACTGCGAGTGTGCCGCCGTGCGCGGCGACGATGTGGCGCGCGATGGCGAGACCTAGACCAGCGCCGCCGGCTGCGCGCGTGCGCGCCCTATCCACACGATAGAAGCGATCAAAGACGTGCGCTTGATCTTCAGGCGGGATGCCGATGCCTGTGTCTGTGACGACGACCTGCGCCGCGTGATCGTGCGTCGTCAATGAGACGTTGACCCGGCCGCCTGCGGGCGTGTACTTGACCGCGTTGTCGAGCAGGTTGAGCAGCATGCGTTTGAGCGCCTCTTCGTCGCCCGTCAACGTAAGCTCCGGCAGCGGCCCGACTTTGAGCGTGATGCTTTTTCGCGTCGCCAGCACGACGGCCGAGCGCGTACATTCCGCGATCAGATCGTTCAAATAAAATCGTTCGCTCGTCGCTGCACGCGCGCCGCCGGCCCCGCGCAATAGCATGAACAAATCTTCGACGATGCGCGTCAGCCGCTCAGCCTCATCTTTGATGAGCGCGAGCGCGTCCTTGTAATCAGCCGTCGAGCGCTCGTGTTCGAGCGCAACTTCCGTCTCGCTGCGGATGACGGCGACGGGCGTGCGCAGTTCGTGCGAAGCGTCTGCGACGAAACGCTGCTGCTCGTTGAAGGCCGTGTCGAGGCGCGCGAGCAGTTCGTTGATCGTGCGGGCCAGCCGGCCGAGTTCGTCGCGCGGGTTTGCGACATCGAGCCGCGCCGATAGATTCTCGGCCGTGATGCGCTCGGTCTGCCGGTTCATCAGCGCAATCGGCGCGAGGCTCTTGCGGGCGAGGAAGTAGCCGCCGAGCGCGGCGAGGAGCAGACTCAAGGGCACACCCGCATAGAAGTTGTGGCGCAGGCGCGCAAGGTCTTCGTCCACTTCGCCGAGCGATTCGGCGACGAGCGCGAAACCTGTCGGCTGAACGCTTGCGCGCGTGAGCGGCACGGCGGCCACGCGCAAACCTGCGCGCGCTTCCGAATCATCTTGTTTGAAGCCGGATTGCACGTCGTAGCTCGCGCCGCGCACGCGCGCTTCAGTTAATTTCTCCGGCGACAACATGAGCGCGTGGCCCGCGAGGTTGTCGGCTGCGGCGATAGGTCGGCCCTGCGCGTCCGTGATCTCGACGTAGCGATCTGGATAAACTATCTGCGCGAGCACTACGTCGTTAGCTTTAGCCTCCGATCCTTCTTCGTTCAACTCTTGCATGTAGGCGCTCGCGACCGTCTCCGCAGTCGAGCGTAGGGAATCGTCTTGGCGCGCGTGGAAGGCGCGCGTCGCGCCATAGTAGGTGAGCGCGCCGAAGCTCAAGAGCGCGAGCGCAAGGACGCCCGCGTACCAGAGTGTCAGACGTGCGCGCACAGAGTTGAGCATCGCTTAAGTCACCGTGTCGTCGGCGCTGCCCTTTTTGAACGTGACGCGCACGAGTTGGCGCGTCAACAGACGCATGATGCCGCCGGGCGCGATGGCGCGAATGAAGGCATAAGCCACGCGCGGCGGAATCGTCATGCCGCGCGGCACGAGCACGTATTCGCTCTCCCACCAACTTGGCACGAACTTGGCCTTGAAGCGGCGCACGCCCGCGAAGTTGTAGAATGTGCCCAACCGCGCAGCCATCATTTGCAGCACGCGCTCAACCTGCCGGTGCTCGCCCGGCGAGATGTCAACGCCGTCCGGCGCTAAAGGCGATGTGCCGAGCGTGGCCAACCCAGCGCCTTCTGCGCGCAACTGCCGGAGCGCCTCGACCACTAAGAGATCGGCCGTGCCCGTCGGCGCGTCGGGCACGCGCAGCACATCTTCCAGATACCAACCGTCGCGCGCAGGGATCGCGCTTGCGGCGAGCAGCCCGACCAAGCGGCCTTTCTGATCGCGTGCGGTGAAAAATCTTTTGTGCGCGGCGTGGCGGAAGGGATCGAGCGCGAGCAACCAACCGAAACTTGTGACCGCGCGGCGCGTGCGCAGCCAACGTTGACAGAGTTGCACGGTCTCCTCTCTGAGTTTGTCCGTAACTGTATCAACGACGGTTACAGTTACGCCGGCTCGTTGCGCTTGATTCACGCCGCCACGCATCTTCTTGGCGCGGTCGCCACGCGGATTCCAAGACTTCAGATCGAAATACGGCGTTGCTCCGGCCTTCACCGCGATCAATCCGGCTGCCGCAGCTTGGGCCGCAAAACGCGCGGACGTGGGAATGAAGGCCGCGATCTTTTTGCGTCGTCTGGCGGCGATGACGAACCGGCGTGCGAGTTCGCATACTTCATCTTCGTGCGCCATCGGGTCGCCTGCGGCCAGCCACACGCGGCCGAACTCGCCGTAGATGATCGCGCCGTCAAGCTCAGGCACAGACCAGACTTTCGCGCCGGGGGCAATGCTCACAAGCGAGTGCTCGTTGTAACCGTAGAGCGTTTGCAGGCGCAGCAACTCGCCGGTCGGGTCGGGCACGTGCGTGCGCGCGGCCCGCGCCAGACGCAGACGCAAGCGCGCATAACGCACGCCGTAGCTTGCACTGCCTGCGGCCAGCCACCAGAGATCACGGGCCGGAATATGGGGATGCATGTCGTCTTGCCTCAGTTAAAAATTCCAAGCGAGGGCTGCGCCGTAAGCGCGCTCACGGCGGTCGTAGCGCGGCGCGATGAGCGGCCAACGTTTTGCGCGTGCATGTGCAAGCGTGTCGCCGCCGTCGCCCATGCTTGGATTATGGTGCGTGCGATAGACGTAACGACCGATGCCGTAGCCGAGTGCGCTGCCGATCAGTATGTCAGAAGGAAAATGATTGCGCCCCGTGTAGCGCGCCACACTCACCGCGCTGGCGAGACCATAAGCGACCACTTGGACGAGCGGCCGACCTCTGTATTCTTGTGCGACGACGGTCGCCACAGACCAAGCTGAGATAGCGTGCCCGGACGGGAAAGAGCTGCCGCCGGTGAAAAATTCGCCCGCGTCAGGACGTGCGCGCGGCCGCCGCCGCTCGGTGGCGAGCTTGAGTGCGCCGACGACTATCTGGCTATCAATCAAAGCTTCGCCGGCGAGCAGTCCCGTCTCGCGGGCGCGCTCGTCATGGCGTACACGACCATAGAGATAGAAGGCGGCGGCGATGCCGCCTGTGCCGTAAGCCGAACCGAGACGGCTGACGCTTCGGCTCACGTTCAAGCGTGTGCGGTTATCGTTGAGCGCTTCGGCCGCCTCTTGATCGGTGACGAAGAGCGCGCCCGCGCCGAGTCCGAGCGGCAAGAGCCAATGCGCATCGCGGTTGTGCAAGCGAAACGGCGCAGTCCAGATGGCGCGCTGGTCGTGCAAGATATTTTTGAAGAACTGTCGTTCGAGCGACGGCGTGGGCGCAGCTTGCGGCGACGGCGTGGGCGCGGGTTGCGTCTGTGCGTGCGCGATGGCGGTGGCAAACAGCAATGCGACGAGCGGCAGTGCGCGCAGGAGTCGGTTGGCTCGCGCGCCATTCGAACCAATACGTTGATTGCGCAAGGCCCGCGTTGAAACAGCGGCGGTCTGCTGTAAGCAGCTCATTTTTTAATCCTCCATTTTCGTCGGCTCGCGTCTGAGCAGCGCATAGACCGTCGGCGTCACGACGAGCGAGAGCAACAGCGCCACGGCGAGACCGCCGATAACGGCGATGGCGAGCGGTTGCAGCAACTCTGCGCCCGAACCGATGGCGAGCGCAAGCGGCAGCATGCCGAGTATGGCCGCGAGCGAAGTCATGAGCACGGGCCGGAAGCGACGGCGACCTGAACGCAAAAGCGCCTCACGCAAGGTGTCGCCCGCCTGCAAATGATCTTCAACCGCGTCGAGCATCAGGATGCCGTTCTTGGCCACGATGCCGACGACCATGATCATGCCCATGAAGGAGACGACGTTGAGCGTCGTGCCCGTAATGAACAGACCGAGCAGCACGCCTGCGAGCGCAAGCACCGCGCCGGCCACAATCGAGACGGGATGCGCGAACGAACGAAACTCGATGAGGAGTGTGATGAAGACTAACACGACGGCCAAGATGAGCGAGATGGCCAGTTCACGAAAGCTCGCCTGCTGTTCGCCGTAGAGGCCACCATACTCGACGGTCATGCCGGGCGGGAATTTTACGTCTTTCGCTAACTGCGTCTTGATCTGGCCGATGACTGTGCCGAGGTCGCTGCCTGTGATGCGTCCCGTCACAGCCACAGTTTGTCGCAAGCCCTCGCGTGCGATCTCGGTCTGCCCTTTGTCGTAGTCCACATCGGCCACTTGATCCACGCGAAAGAGCACGCCGGTCGCAGACCGAACTTGCAGCGCGCGCAGGGCGTCGAGCGACGTGCGCAACTCTGCGGGGAAGATGACGCGGACGGTGATGAGCCGATCTTGTTGGAGAATTGATGACGCGGCGTCGCCGGACATGGCGGTCGTGACCGTGTTGGCTACGTCTGTGGCCGTCACGCCGAAGCGTGCGGCGCGTTGCGGATCGATCTGAAAGGTCACGGCCGGGCCGCTCACGACCACGCCGTTTTTAGTGTCCACAACGCCGGACACTTTCTTGATCGCCTCTTCGACTTCGCTGGCCTTCTCGTGCAGCGCCTTCGTGTCTTCGCTGAACAGTTTGATCTCAATTGGTTCGGGCGAACTGGTCAGGTCGCCGATCATGTCGGACAGAATGCCGACGAACTCAATCTCCAGACGAGGCTCTGACGCTTCGATCTGTTTGCGCAGATCGTCCATCACTTCTTCGGTCGCGCGCTTGTGGCCGGGTTTGAGCTTGACGGCGAAGTCGCCTCTGTTCGGCTCGGTGGTGAAGAGTCCCAACTCTAAGCCTGTGCGCCGCGAAAAGCTTTCGACCTCCGGCGTCTTATTCAGCAAATCTTCGACGTGATTGAGCATGCGGTCAGTCTCCGTGAGCGACGAGCCGGCGGGTGCCCAATAATCAAGGACGAAGGCGCTCTCATCAAACTCCGGTAGAAACTCCGAGCCGAGCGCGCGATAGAGCACGTAGGAACCGGCGAGCACGCAGACGATGAGGACGAGCACCAACGAGCGATTATCGAGCGCGTGGCCGAGCACCCACTCGTAGCGCCTGATGATCGCGCGCAGGAATGGGCCGCCTTGCGCTTCCCCCTCCTCAAGCGCATCGGCGCGCGTCTTACCATCGCGCCTGCCATGCGGCGCACGCACTTCATCTTCGTCTGCGTCATCTCTCCGCTTCGCTTTGACGAAACGCTCGGCCAGCACGGGCGTGAACGAGAGCGCCAAGACGAGCGAGGTCAGGAGCGCCACGGACATTGTGAGCGCGAGCGAGCGAAAGAAGACGCCGGTGACGCCCGTCAATAGCGTCAACGGCAGAAAGACCACGACGGGCGTGATGGTCGAGCCGATGATCGGCACGGTGATCTCAGAGACCGCGCTCTCGACAGCCGCACGGCGCGACTGCCCGCGCGCGATATGCGTGAAGATATTTTCGACCACCACGATGGCATCGTCAATCACCAACCCGATAGCCGCCGCCACGCCGCCCAGCGTCATCAGATCGAAACTCAAACCGGCAAGCCACATTGCGAGGAAGGTGACGAGGATCGTGACCGGGATCACGAGAATGGCGACGAACGTCGTGCCCCAGTTGCGCAGAAAGGCGTAGAGGATGACGACCGAAAGCAGCAGCCCGATGATGATCGAGTCGCGCACAGATTTCTGCGACTCGCGCACGAGCAGAGACTGATCGTAATACGGCTTGATCACAATATCTTTCGGCAACTGCGGGCGTATGGCGGCCAACTCGGCCTTTACTTCATCCACGACCGCGACCGTGTTGGCATCGGGTTGGCGGTTGATGTTGAGCAGCACGGCCGGCTGCCCGTCAGCCGTGACGATGGTGTATTGCGGCTCGACGCCTGCGCCGACGGTCGCAACGTCTGCGAGCGTCACGGGCGCATTATTGACCGTAGCGACGACGATGCCGTTCAACTCTTCTGGCTTCTGCGCCTGTCCGCTGATGAGCGCGAGTTCGAGTTGATGGTTCTCTTCGATCAGTCCGGGCGAGGCGATGATGTTCGAGTTGTGCACCGCATCAACGACCTGCTGCACGGAGACGCCGTGCGCCGTGAGCCGCGCGGGATCAACGCGGACGTGATACTCGCGCACCTTGCCGCCGGCCACGCCCACAGACGCGATGCCGGGCAGACGCGCGAGGCGCGGGCGGATCATGTAGGTCGCAATGTCGCGCAGGCTCGCTTGGTCGCGCGCGGTCGAAGTGAGGCTGTAGCCCGTCACCGGAAAGACGGCGAACGTCAAACGCTCGACGTTGCGAATCTCGGCGGTCGGCGGCAGCGTGGCAGAGAGTTGCGACAGGCGCGCTCGGACGAGTTGCAGCGCCTGTCGGATATCAACGTTCCAATTAAAGAAGAGACTGATCTCGGAAGCGCCGCGCGAGGTCTTCGACCTGATGTGCGCGATGCCGGGAATACCGTTCATCGCCTCTTCAATCGGGCGCGTGACCGAGACGAGCGTCTGCGGCGCAGGCACGACGCCGTTGTCAACGATGATGACGATGCGCGGGAAATCCGTTTCCGGGAAGATGGCGATGGGCAGTTGCCACGCGGCGTAGAGACCGGCAGCGCAGAGCAGTGCGACGACGACGACGACCGCGCGCTTTTGGTTGGAGATGGTGCGGGCAAGGCTCATGGCTCGTCCTTCTGGTCGGCGGCCTTCTTCTCCTTATCACCTTTCTCGTCCGACTCCGGCTTCTCCCCTTCGCTCACTTCAACCTTCATCCCATCGGGCAGCGCATAGTTGCCTTCGATGATGACAGTCTCGCCCGCTTGCAGGCCTTCTGTGATTTCAAGCTTATCGCCCGCGCGAATGCCGACCGTCACTTTATGTTCGTGCGCGACCGACTTTTCGTCAACGACCATCACCGTGCCTTCGTTCGCGTTGCTCGCGTCGAGCGTGACGGCCGAAGCGGGCACAACGAGCGCATCCGTTTTCGAGTTGGTCGAGATAGTGACCTGCGCTGCGCCGTTCGCGCGCAGCCGCCCGGCTTCATTCGCCAGCGTGACCCAGACTTCGACCGTGCGACTGGTCGGATCAGACGCGCGACTGATGAGCGTGATCTGCCCGTGCATCGCTTCGCCGGGCAGGTCGGTCGGCAGCACGGCGGCCGTGTCGCCCAACTTCAACTGCGCGGCGACCGTGTCGGCAAACGGCGCTTTGACGATCACTTGACTGATGTCTGCGATGTCAACGATCTTCGTGCCCGCCGCCGCGAAATCGCCTTGAAACATAAACTGATCTGTGACGACGCCCGTGAACGGCGCGCGGATGAGCGCGTAGCCCATCTGCGCATCGAGCGCGCCGAGATGCTGCTCGGCTTGATTGACGCGCGCGGCCGCCTGTGCGCGTTCGTTCGGATTGAGCGCGCTCGTGCGCAAAGCGATTGTTTGCTCCGCGAGTCGCAGGTCGTCCTGCGCTTTGGTCAGTTCGAGTTGCGACTGCTCAAGCTCTTTCTTCGAGATGCCGCCCTTTTGATAAAGAGCAAGTCGGCGGTCATAAGTTGCTTGCGCGTTGGCGACGGCGGCGCGGGCGTCGCGCAGGGCTTTTTGATCCTGCGCGTTGTTCTGCGGGATCGTGCCGGTGACGGTGCTGCGCTCGCCTGCGCGCGCTTCGCCGAGCGCGGCGGCAGCCTCTTGGCGTTGCGACACAAGGTCGCGCGATTCGAGCACGGCGAGCACTTCGCCCGCTTGCACGACCTTATTCTTCAAGAGCGACATCTGCTTGATCTGCGCGCTGATCTTCGGCGCGACGCTCGCCTCCTGATGCGGAAAGATCGTGCCGAGCGCCGAGACCTGCGCGGCAATCGCTTGCTGCTCAACTTTGGCCACGCGCACGCTGACGACCGGCGCAGTCTCTTCTTCAGTTGTCGTGGTTGTTCGGCGCTCGCGCCAGACGAGCGCGCCGACGAGCAAGATAACGAGCAACGCGAGCGCTGAGACGATCAGGAGTTGTCTGCGTCTGCGTCGTTGCCCATCAGCCGCAACAACTTCCGTCGCTTTGATCGTCAGCGTTCGCTGCGCTGTCTGCTGCGCCCCGTCTGCTGCACCTTTGTGTTCCGCCGGTTCGTCGTTCATCGTCCTGCCGCCTGTCGGAGGCGCGCGAGCGCCGTCTGGTAATCGAAGATCGCTTGATAGAGGGCCGCGCGTTGCGCCGCCAGCGTCGTCAACGCATCCGTCACTTCGATGATCTGCGCTTCGCCCGCGCGATAACGCGCGATGGAAGCGTCGAGGTTGCTCTGCGCTTGCGCTAACCCAGTGCCGGCCAATCTGATGCGCGTGGCGGCCGACACAGCCTGCGTACGCGCCGTGTAGAACTGTTGCGCGAAGCCGCGCAGAGCTTGCAGGCGTTGCGTCTCAGTAAGCTGCGCACGCAACTGCGCCTGTCGTTCGCGGCTACGGCTTGCGCCGAAGTCGAAGATCGGGATCGAAAGGTTGAATGCGGCGGCGACGCCCGTGTGCTCTTTCAAACGCACCGGCTTTACGGAATCGGTATCGAAGCCGCCGCTCAACGAGTAGGAGAGTTGCGGCAGACGTTCCGCGCGCGCGACGCGCACATCCTGCTCGGCCGCGCGCCGCTCGGCCTCGAACTGCGCGAACTCAGGCCGGCGCGCGATCATGTCGGCGGTGTACTGTTCAATCTCGCCGGTCGCGGGCAGCGCCACAGACAGATCGCTCGCCGTGATCGGCTGCGTGAAATCGTAGCCGACGAGCACGCGCAAGGAATCGGCGGCGACCATTTCCTCAGCGCGGGCCTTCTCTAGTTCATCGCGCCGCGTCGTCGTCTGCACCTGCGCGCGGATCAGATCAACGGGCGCAACTTCGCCGCCCGTCAACAGCAGGTTTGTGATCCGCTCGAACTCTTCAGCCGCGGCCAAGTTCAACTCCGCCGCGCGGCGCTGAGCAGTGGACAGAGCCAAGCCGTAGTAAGCCGCGACGACCGCTTGATTGAGCGCACGACGCGCGACCTCTGTGCCCGCGTGCGCGGCGGCGAGCAACGCGCGATTGCGCTCAAGCGTGGCGCGCAGACGGCCGGCGATGTCAACGTCGCCCGCGACGTTGACCAGACTTTGATACTCGCCGATGGCGTTCGCGTTGATAAAACTCTGCGTGCGCGGCTCGCCCGGTCGCAGACCAATCAGTGGCGAGGTGTAGATGTAGGCGTTGGGGCTGGTCACGCGCGGCAAGAACGCAACCTGCGCTTGCCGCACGTCTTCGGCCGCGATGCGTTCGTTCAACTGCGCCTGCGTGTAATCGGATGCCGCCACGCCGGCCAGACGGAGCGCTTCGTCGAGCGATAGCGCGCCGTTGGCTTGCATCGGCGTCTGCGTTATCAACGATGTCGGGGGCAGCGCGGGAGTTGTCGGCGAAGAGGCGGGCGCGGCCGGACTCGCAATGGGCGATGCGCTCGGTGGCGACGCGGGCTTCGTCTGCGGTGGCTGAATGGTTGGCGTCTGGGTTGGCTGCGCGGGCGGCGGTTGACCCGGCACAGACTGTTGGCTATGCACACCGCGAGCCGCCACCGTCGCGAGCGCAACTGCCAGCACGAACTTCACGAAATGGAGTGGGGGCGACCATCGCGTTTCGCTGATCGGGAGTTCCATGCGATTTGTCAAAAGCGCGCTAGTGCTTCCGATGCGACTTGTAACTGCGCACCTCGGCTCGCTTCTCCGCCGCTTCCTGTCGCTTGTTTTCGTGTTCGACGCGCACGATTCTACCAGTGATGGCGCTGACCTGCACCTCTGTGATCGTGCCCTTTGCGTTGCGTATATCGAACGAATAGACGAGCCGGCCGTGCTCACGCTCCAACTCGCCGCTCTCGACCTTGCCCGGTGCGCGCTTGAGCGCCGTCGCGCGCGCCTCCTCCATCGTGATCTTCGTTTGGCTCTGAAGCGCCTTGCGCCCGTTCTGCCCTTGCGCGACGTGGTACGGGCCGGCGGCGATGATGCCGGTCACACAGGCCGTCAACAACAACCCGCACATGAAACCGCATACTCTTTTCATCTATCACACAACTCCCTGTAGCTTTTAATTCATTTGCGCCGGAGAGACTTAAACGGCAGAAATATACCGGGTGCAACCTTAATGGAAGATTAAACCGCGCCGGGAAGATGGGCGAGTTTTAGATCAGCCCCAACTCTTTAGCTTTGAGGGCCGCCTGTGTCCGGTCGCGCACAGCCAGCTTGCCGAGGATATTCGTGACGTGATTCTTGACCGTCCCTTCGGCCAGAAAGAGCGCGTGGGCGATCTCTCGATTGCTCGCGCCCGTGGCCAGCAGGCTGAGTATCTCGCGCTCGCGTTGCGAGAGCGGTTCGATTAAAGTCTGTGCGTGCGCCGCCGGCTTATTGGTCAGACGCGCGAACTCCGCGACCACTTTCGCCGCCACCGAAGGTTGCAGAAAAGATTCGCCGCGCGCCGCCACCCGAATCGCTTCGCCCAATTTCTCCGACGGCGCATCCTTCAACAGATAACCGACCGCGCCGGCCCGCAAGCCGTCGAAAACTTTTTCGTCGTCGTCAAACGTGGTCAACACGATGACCCGGCAATCGGGTTGTTCCGCGCGCAGTTGTCGTGTGGCCGCCACGCCATCGAGCAC
>Ga0209153_1000911_pt1 | contig 11461 bp, 7 predicted proteins | sample GraSoiAngelo_120_FD_185877 | JGI IMG/M metagenome (GOLD analysis project Ga0209153, IMG submission 185877) | Grasslands soil microbial communities from the Angelo Coastal Reserve, California, USA - 14_0919_09_20cm (SPAdes) (version 2) | ecosystem: Environmental > Terrestrial > Soil > Grasslands ...
AAAACGCGCTTACCCTCTGCTTGCAGATAATTGAGAGGAATCAGCTGCTGTGGATCGTTCCAGTCCTGCTCGGTATCGTAGGCTTTCAGCTGCGAATCACTTGGCATCGCCGCGGGCTTTTTGTAACAGGCGGCCAGGGTCAGACAGCCGCAGATGAGCAGGGCAACGACGACCCGAGGAGAGAGTTTCAATCGGCAAACGGTAAATGGCAAGCTGCAAATTTCAACCAGCCATTTGGCTTTTGCCATTCTTTTCCGTCTGTTTGCACACCAGTGAGCAATGTCCGAACTCCAGATTGTCATCCGCCAGCTCCCTTCGCTGCGACGGGTTTGGCAGTTTGGCGGAGCGTCAGCAAGTAAGCGGTTAGAGCCTCGATCTCGTCGTCGGTAAAAGCGCGCCGCGGCTCGATAGCTTCCGGCACCAGCGCTTGCGGATTCCGCAGCCACGCTTCGATCCATCCCGCCGCCATCCACTTCCCCACGTTGCTGAGGTTCGGCCCCACGTAGCCACCGCCCAACCCGATGGTGTGACACGACTGGCACTGATACTTCACCTCGTAAAGCTGCTTGCCCTTGGCTGCCATTCCCGGAGTGAACGCCCTTTCATCGACCGGGCGCGCCGCTGGGCTTTGGAAAACCTTGCCAAGATTGTCAGCCAGGACTGCAGCCTCTTCGTCGGTCATGTTGAACTGCGGCATACGAAAGGTGAGTGTCGGACGCAGAGTCTGTGGGTTCTTGAGGAACTCCACGATCCACGACCACCGGGCCCGGCTGCCTTCAAAGGAAAGGTCGGGCGCAAGCGTGCCTCCGTACCCGTTGAACTGGTGGCACACATAGCATTTGTATCGTTCGTAGACTTCACCGAACCTCCCTGCCGGGTGAAGCGCTGCTTGCTTGCGGGGCACAATGAGCCGTTCCATTCCACTGGAGGAGGCTGGGCCGGACATGCTCAGCAGCGCCACCGTCAACGCGCCAATGTCCGCCGAGTTTAGATAGTACTGGGGCATGCGCGCTGCCGGGTTCACCGAAACCGGGTCAGTCAGCTTGGCCTGAATATAGGCGATGAGGTTGCGAGGAATCTTGGCCTGCCCGAATTCGAGCTGCGAAACGTTCTTGCCGCCCAGGTTGGAGAGGTCAGGGCCAAAGTCCTTCTGGGATGGCACACCCTCGATTGTGTGGCAGCCCGGGCACCCTTTCTCAAGGAAAAGGCGGCGGCCCAGTTGAACCTCTTCGGCAGTCGAGGGACCTAGTTTTGGCACATCGCTCAGCAGGTCGGGGTCAACCAGCTTGGCAGTGATGTATTGGGTGACCACGTAGAGGTCTTCATCAGACCACCCGTAACGCGGCATCTGCGCGTGCGGCAGGTAGGACTGTGGGTCGCGGAGCCAAGCCACCAGCCAGTCTGGGTTGGCTTTGCTTCCCACCTTGGTCAACTCGGGCCCGATGTCGCCGCCGATCAGTTTCGCCTCACCAGCCCGCGTAACGGCCAGGCCGTGACAGGTGGAGCAGAACATCTGGCGGAAACGAACTTCGCCTTGCTCTACGAGGTCCGGCTTCTTTTCCCAAGCCGCCACAACCCGTGGGTCGAACTTGTAAGGCGCGACCGGTGTGCTCCGAAGCGAGCTCAAGTAGGCTGTCAGCCCCTTCAGTTCTTGTTCGCTCAGACGGAACTTGGGCATGCGCGGCTCGTCTCCGGTTTCATAGCCATTCACGGTTACCTTGCCCGTAGCGTCTACAATCGTGCGCGGCTCCTTCAGCCATTTGTACAGCCACTCCCGGCTGACCTTAGTCCCGATGTTGGTGAGGTCAGGCCCCAACATTACGGGACGCTCGATACCCTGCAGGCGGTGGCATCCTACGCAGTTGAACTGCACTAGAAGCTCGCGGCCCCGACGCAATCGAGGTGCCTGCGGGATGTCGGCGCGATGGCATGTGCCACAGGAGCCCTGGATGAAACTGACCGGCAAAATCGGCTGCTCCCACGCTAAGGTGGTCTCGTGCGCCTCGCCAGCCTCCGTGGCCAGCCCCTGGCCGCGATGACAGATCACACAGCCCCATTCCTTGACCTGATGGGGGACGATGGGATGGGCACGATAGGGCTGCGGCACCGAGGCCTCCGCCAGAGTGGACTGGCTGATTCCCTGGTGGCAGGTAGTGCAGCGGTCCACGACGTTCATGTCGGGGATCGAGATCTGGTCGATGTCGGAACCGTAGTCGGCCATCAATCGCTTGGTGTCCGGACGCGTCTGAGCGAAGCGAGCGTAACCGCGCTTGTAACGCTTCCACGGAGAGAGTTGCAACCAGTCGGAGGGCGAGGAGAAGTCGATGGTCGCCCGGTTGGCTCCCTTTGGGGTGGTGATAACAGCGGCCGCCGTCAATGCGGTCCAGGCGATCGCGGCGAGTGCGACGAAGGTTAAAGCGAAGGTGCGGCGCGTGACCGCCACCACCTGGTCACGGTCTATAAATGGCACAACGAGCAAGAGCAAAACCGCTAGGCCAGGTAACACAACGCTGCCAACCACCTCCAGCGAGCCGCTGAAGAACTTCAGCGTCTGGAACAGGAACAGGAAGTACCATTCCGGCCGCGGCGTGTAGGCGGTATCTGTCGGATCGGCCGCCCGTTCGAGCGGCACCCGAACTACCACGGCCATGATGAAAAGGATCACGAAGGCGACGAAAATCGCGAGTGTATCCTTGAAGGCCTGCTCGGGGTAGAACCTCTTCTTGGGAACGTACTCATCGCCTGGCGCAGGCGCCACGCCGTGTTTTCGAACCAGGTAGATATGGAAGAAGATTAACAGTGTGGTTGCCGGTGGAAGCAGCAGGACGTGCAACGCGAAGAACCGCGCAAATGTGACCACTCCAATGCTGTCTTTCCCGCCCAACAGACTCGTGAGATACGGACCCAGCAACGGAGCTCGGGCGGCAATATTCGTCGCCACGACGGTACCCCAGTAGGCACGGTTGTCCCAGGGGAGCAGGTAACCGGTCAGCCCATAAGCCAGCGTCAACAGCAACAAGACGACGCCGACCATCCAGGTGGCTTCGCGCGGTTTTTTGTAAGCGCCGAACAAAAAGACCTGGGTCATGTGGAGCACGACGACCACGATTAACATGCTGGCGCCCCAGTGGTGCAGGCCGCGCATGAGGCGGCCGGCTGTGACTTCCGTCAGGATATACTGGAGGCTGTTGTAAGCCTCGCCCGGCGACGGCGCATAGTTCAAGGCCAGTAATACGCCGGTAAACGCCTGCACCAGGAACAGGAACAAGGCTACGCTGCCAAATACCTGGTGCCATCCGCTCGAGGCTGGGATCTCCTCATAGAAGAGCTTGCGGACCGCGGTAGAAATGCCGGTGCGATGCTCCAGCCACTCGTTGATTCGCGCCCAATGGCTCATGCGGACATGGTGAGGCGCCCCACGAAGAGCCTGTTCCCTTCGACCCTGGTCTCATATCGGTGCAGTGGTTGCCGTGCCGGGCCTCCGATCACCTTGCCGTCTATGGCAAATAGTGAATTGTGGCATGGGCAGAAAAACTCGTCTTTGGTTCTGTCCCAGTGGTAGGCACAGCCGAGGTGCGTGCACTGCGGACCGAAGGCGAACACCTGGAGGTTGCTGGACCTCACCACCCATGCCGTGTTGTCTTCGGTCAACACCTTCCAGCCATCCACTCGCATGCGGCGGAACGTCATTTTCACCGGAGCGCCAGCGGGAAGCTGTGAGATGTCGCCGACCTCGACCCACTCGCCCTGGCCGCGCAGGCGTGGGGGAAGCAGCAGGTACATGAAAGCCGGCAACGCCATGGCTGCTGCAATAAGGCTCCCAAGAGCGCCAATGGCTGCCACACAGAAATTGCGGCGTAGCACGCTCGGCGTTCCCGGTTCATTCTGCCCAGCCCCAACTTCGTTCATAGCGCTTGCGGCTCCTGTCCGACTTGCATGATCGAGCTGGATGGAAAGGGATTAGCTCGGCGGGGAAACGGCGTGGTGACTAACGGCTGGCGGCAAAACCACGGTTCGCAACTACTTCCTCCGTCATGCAATCTGCCTTCGTCAAACTCAATGAAGTCCAATCGCCGCTGCGCCTACAATAGCTGAGGTGGTACCCGTGTGTGTCTGCGCCAAGTCAAACTGTATGTTAAGACCTTGTAAATTCCGGGAGGGAAGCCGCAATCCAGGGCGACCACAGCCAGCCGTCAGCGGGCCCGGGTTGGGCTGGTCTTTTGGTCAAAGGGGTTCGACTGGAGAAGAGCCCTGACGATCGTCCAACCGGAAACGCGAATCCGACGTGGGGACATCCAGTAAAAGCGAACCGCCAGACGACGCCCCATCGCAACCTTAAGCAATGCTCTTGTGCCGACGAACCGCCAGGCGAATGTAGCGTCGTCTCCACTCCGGGTTGATTCGTGCTGCCGTCTGGGCAGCCTCTACCAACAAGAAGCGCAGTAACTAGCTCTGCAAAGATCACCGGGTTACCCGGTCTAGGTTGTATCCTGCGCAGACTGACAGTTTCTGTCAGTTGGTCAATTTATAAAACGCGCGCATACTTTCGTCGCTATCGAATGACTCCATTGGTCTTTTAGAGGTTGGTGAAGCTCGGGAACGTCAGTCTGCTCAACGCTGCGGGGAAAAGTTCGGGGAGAAACGAACCGGCCCAGCCCTCAATCCCCTAAAGGGATCCTCGGCTCGCTTCTCCCTCCGTTAGTTAAGGGAAGCAATCACCGCGCCGAACTTGATCCCTTTGTTTTCAACAAAGCTCTGCGAACTCCACGTAAAAAAGTCCTACCTCAACGAAGAATTGCTCGCAGTGAATTCTCTGGGTCAAAAAGCTAACTGATTGTGGCGACGCGTCTTAGCTTTAATGATTCCCCCTTCGCAACGAGGAGGCCGGGGGTTCGAATCCTCTCTCGTCCACCGGATTCCAAAATTCGAACCCCTTTCCCGTCCCCCTTCCCGTCCTTCGGTTTCCAAATGATCGGATCCAGTAGCGCTAAGGTATTAAGCGAAGTCGTGGCTTTGTAACGGAGGGCAGAAGAGCGTTATTTGCGGGCTTAATTGGATTGCGAGGCGTGGGAGATGGTGGAGATTATGAGGCGGTTGCCACGGATGCGATAAAGGATGGAATACGGAGTGCCGCCGATGATGAGCTCGCGGATGCCGGGCTCCGGTCCGACTCGGCCGAGATAGGGATGAATTCGCAGTGCCTCGGCGACCGAAACGATGCGAGTGGCCAGGCGCTCGGCGGCGTCCGGCTTGTCCACGGCTATGAAGGCCCGAATTTCCTGAAGGCGAGCGAGGGCCAACGGCGACCAGACGATCTCGAGCGGGCCACGTTTTTTGGCCATGTTTTTGGCTGGGGGGCGATCTCAGCACCGCGAACGTGGCCGCGGCGGCTCGTCGGCGTGGATTTTACGGCAGACACATTTCGGAGGCGGCAACTCGCGATCCGTGCCCCAGGAAAGCAGCCAGGCTTTCATGTCTTCGTGCCGGATGAAGTGGCCGGACTTCACCTGGCGGTCGGCTTGGCGCATTTCCGCGAGCATGCGCTCTTGGTCTGCGACGTAGGATTCGACGGCATCGGAAATCAGGAAATTGGAGCTCCGGCCCGAGGCTTCGGCCAGTTTTGCGAGCCGGCGCTTGGTGGCGGGCTTGAGGCGTATGCTAAGAGTCGCGCTTCGTGTGTTCGCCATGAACACAGGATAACACGCGAAGGGCGAATTTCGAAGTCACGGAATGGGCATGAAAGGCGTGGTGCTGAAACTCGCTTCGACAAGCTGGTGGCCGACCGAAAGCAACTCGAAGACTTAGCAACGAAGCTACCCGTCTATATCCCCGCCGTTGAAAGTGGCTGGCAAATGTTGGGTTGCATACTTGCAGATGACTGCCGAATCCATTCGGAGAGATTCTTTCGGGGCGGTCACAATGCTCTACTACCGTTCGTCATGTTTTTATCTAAGCATGTCCAACCCTCTGGGGAAGACAGAAGAGGAATTATTCAAGGAATCTACCTGGCAATAATGAGTGGCGTCTTCAGTGGCGCAGAGGCGCGGATGGGTGCCTTTGCTCGTAACAAGGTCGCCGCCTCGAAGCAATTTCCACTTCACGAACTCATTGCACTTGTGAAGCGCGAATACGGAATCAAGTCTCTCGATGACTTGCTAAGACGCCATCTCGATCTTGCGCTGAACATAGCACACGGCGGAATCACTCTGGACCGAAACCCGGAGGATTTACAACGAGATCACGTCTTTCCCAAATCGCAATTAGAAAAGCAAGGTTATCCGTACGAGGTCGTAAACCACTACGCGAATTTCCACTTTCTCCGGGGAGTCGACAACCTGAACAAACTGGACAAGCCACCTGATGACTGGTTCAAAAATCCAGGGAGAGATGTGTCGCCCTATTCTGATAGAGACTTGGACGAACGGCTGCTAACGTGGGACGATTTGCAGCCCGGTCATTTTAAATCGATGATCGACAAGAGGGGCCAAGAGGCAGTCCAGCTATTTGGAATCGAAGAAGCAGAATTCGATGCGCTCTTAGCAGACAATCAGCCGCAAAGGTAAAGGGCCTCGGCGATGGTCCTGTTGTTTTGTGGCCTGTGCGTTGCTGGAACGCTCACCTGAAGAACTACTTCGGAGGAGAGACACTCAAGGCTGACACCAAAACCGAGAAGCGTTCCGGCATGAAAGCCGCGCGTGTGGGTACGGCGCAAATCGCCGGGTATGTTGAGAAGCGACAAGCCGAGGGCGCAGCCAAGAGCACTATCAACCGCGAACTGGCTTTGCTACGCCGGGCCTTCTCACTCGGCTTCGATGCTGAGCCTCAAAAAGTATCCCGCGTCCCAAAGTTTCATAGGTTCATCGTGAGCGAAAGGGCAATCAACAACACCGTGTCGCTTTACAGCGGGGAAACTGAGAACGGAGAGCCGCGTACCGTGTATCTGACGGAAGAATGCCGCCTGCTCGTGACGGAGCTTCGCAAGAGCAAGCAGCCAGAAAATTTTCTGCTAACCCGCGACAACGGCGAACCTATTCACGATCTTCGGGGAACCTGGGCCGCACTGACCGAAGAGGCAAAACTGCCCGGCCTGCTGTTGCATGATTTTCGGCGTTCGGCGGTGCGGAACATGATTCGCCGGGGAGTCGCGCAAAAGACGGCACGCGAAATCTCCGGCCACAAGACGGACTCGGTTTTCAATCGCTATAACATCGTGGGCGAAGCCGATCTCCAGGACGCGGCCCGTAAGATTGAAGCCGGTGCCAAGGCCGTGATTCATAGTTCATTCACAGTCGAGCCGGGAGGCCCTTCGAACGAAAGGAGACAAAAGGAGCAAAAGCCTATACAATCAGTGAGTTAGCCCACTTGCGGGAGTGGCGGAACTGGCAGACGCGCAAGACTTAGGATCTTGTGGCCGAAAGGCCGTGGGGGTTCAAATCCCTCCTTCCGCACCAATTGCCCGTTCTTTGAACAGCAGCATTCCCGCTGCCTTCTCCCTTCCGCTCCGAACCCTGCGTCACGGCTGATCAAGGTCTGTCCACGCACTGTCGGGCGAGGAAGCGTCGCAGCCAGAGCTCACATTACACACAAAGAGTTTCACAACCGGATGAATTTCCCAAATCGTGGAGCGCCAGCAACTCGCCCTAGCGCCTGTAAAACCACAATCGTCATTTGCATTGTAATGGTCATTGTCGGTCATCAATTGCCCAACGACCTTTACCTGCTTTCCCTGGAGCGCTTGCACGCGGTCAATCGTCCAGTTGGGATGACGCGTGGTTCGCGTGTACGGCGTCATTTCACTGACGACGCTGTTCTTCTGCAACTAGCTATACAGCGCGTCGCCCGACTTCGGATGTGTCGCGGCCGCCTGACTCGCAAGCCCCGAATCAAACCCGATGCCGATGTGATAATCGAACGTATCGGAAGCCGTCAGCTTGCAGTTGCAGGTTTCCACATTCGGGGACTTCCCCGGCGGCGGATTCCCCGTATCTTCCGCGAAATAAAGGTACGCAATCACGGTGTAGAGGTTGCCCTCGCCTAACACCGCGAACTGCGGGGCAAAGCTCGCGTGATTCGTCGCCGTGAGCCCGCCTTTTTTGGTCTTGGACCTGGCTTTGGCATTCGCTTTCGCCTTGCGCCTTGCCTTGGACGATTGCGAAAGCTGGGTCAGTTGCGACTTGAGGCGTTTAAAGTCGGCGTCAGCAAGTTTTTTCGTTGGCGCCAAACCCGGATCGGGATCCTGATCCTTCAAAAAGTCGAGATAGGCATCGTAGCTAGGGTGGGGCGAAGCGGAGCAGCCGTCGGGGAACTTGTCGTGGCACTGCTGCAACGTTAAATTGTTAGGCTTGGGGCACGTTGCCGCTTTCTGCTTACTGGCCTGTTGCGCCAGCTGATGCGCCCGATCCTGCGCCGAGAGCGAGTCCGGAACCGCCGCCAGAACCAGCAGGAAGAAAACTTGGCTGATCCTCTCCCATGGGCATCTCCTTCTTGTGAATTGTAGCTTTCGTGGCCTTCCTGATGGTGGAGGATGAAGATTCGGCGGTTCATTGGGGATGCCCTTGTATGAAGGGCGCAACGACTGATGCGGCGTCCTTGTGGACACGAACATCCTGCTTTGGAGTGTCCAACCGAATCACCCTCGCAGTTCTCAGGCAACCCACGCCGTTTCCAAATTGATCCGCAAAAACCATGCGGTGTTGTTCTGCCCGCAACCATCGCAGAGTTCTGGAACGTCGCGACGCGCCGGCCGGGCGGAACCGACTGGCGCTATCACCAGGTTGCAAGAAGTCAGCAACATCGAAGAATGGTTGACGCTGCTGCCGTTGCGGGCCCGCCTTGCGGATGGATAGCGGCGTTCTTCCTATTCGTCAATGAGGATGGTCAGCAGTTCGGCCAGTTCGCGTTCTTCGGGAGTGAGATCCTCGCGTTCATCGAGACCCATGCGGCGTTTGATTTTGACGCGATTTTTGTCTACTCCGGAACCAATGGCGGCAGGCTTGCGCCGGATCACTTGCTAAACGCCACAGTTCACGGAGGCGACCGGCTCACGGGAGGGAAGCTGGGACCGGAGGCGAGCCTGCTGGTGTTTCCGGTGATTGCCGCGATGTTGGCGTTTCACTTTTTGTACCGCGCACGAAATGATGCCGGGCTGATGCCCGGCGCTACGTGCACAGGCTTCGAGAAAGTGCATACGCGAAAGCTTCTCGATGCGGTGGGCGGAGCAGCATCGCAAAAATTTATCGACTCCATCACAAAATTGGGCCTGTTCGCGGGAGTTTTCGGAAATTTCAATGGGAGCGAGCGGAACTTTGCGTTTGCTCTTCGCAACCAAGAATGCCAGCATGACCGCACGAACAAAAAGAGTTTGGAGCTAGTCCGAGGTGGTCATTATGGGAGATTCGCGGATTTCGGAGATTGCGAGAGCGCCATTCGAATCGGGCGCCTCCATTGTGCCCGCAAACAGCGTGGAGAGCTATAAGGCATCGATAGGCGGAGACGGGCTGCGCATTTTGGAACAACTACCGCAAATCATCGAGCGCGGCCGGGATGCGCTGACTCCGGCAGAAAAGGAATTGTTGAAGTGGCTGGGAGTTTTTTACCGGCGGCCGACGCCGGGCAAATTCATGATGCGCATTCGAATGCCGAACGGTTTCGCACGGGCGCAGCAACTTCGCGCCATTGCGGAGCTCTCGCGCCGGCTGGGCAACGGTGTGGCGGACATCACCACGCGGCAGCAAATTGAGCTGCGCGGATTCACGCTCGAAAGCGTGCCGGAAATTTGGGAAAAGCTGCGCGGAGTGGACTTGCGCTCATTGCAAACGGGCGTGGACAACGTGCGAAACATCAACGGCTGCCCGCTTGCCGGTTTGAACCCGCACGAATTGCTGGACGCCTCGCCCGTCGTGCAGGATTTGGAGCGCATTATCGTCGGCGAGCAGGGCAATCCCGAGTTCACCAACCTGCCGCGGAAGTTCAACATTACGGTTACGGGCTGCCTGGACAATTGCACGCACGCAGAATCGCAGGACATTGCCCTGGTTCCCGCGAAGAAGGCGGGGCGCATCGGATTCAACGTGCTGGTTGGCGGGAAAATGGGTTCGGGCGGCTTCACCGTGGCCTCGCCGCTGAATGTTTTTGTGGAGGTTTTTCAAGCCATGCCCGTAGTGGTGGAGCTGATCAAGATTTATCGCGATCATGGACCGCGCGAGGCGCGCTCGAAATGCCGGTTTGCTTTTTTGATCGAGGAGTGGGGCCTTTCGCGTTTGCGCGCCGAGCTTATTGAGCGGCTCGGTCACGAGTTGGCGTTTCAAGGAAGAGATATGCGGAGCCCCGCGCACGCCGACCATCTGGGCGTGACGAGGCAAAAGCAGGAGGGACTTCGCGCAGTCGGGCTGTGTATTCCCACGGGGAGAGTAAATCCAGATCATTTGGACGAACTCGCTCGGCTGGCCGAAATTTACGGTAACGGCGAGATTCGGCTCACCACCGCGCAGAACGCGATCATTCCCAATGTTCCCGCGGATTCGGTTGGCGGCCTGCTTGCAGAACCGTTTCTCAAAGAGTTTTCGCCGCGCCCGTCGCCGTTTCTGCGGAACATGGTGGCGTGCGTCGGAACGGAGTATTGCAATCTCGCGCTCATCGAAACCAAGAGCCGCGCGGTCGAACTTTCCGAAGCTCTTCACCAAAAGCTTGGCGCCAGCGGGAACCCTTTGACGATCCACTGGTCCGGGTGCCCCGCGGGTTGTGGAAACCATCAAGCGGCGGATATCGGCTTTCGCGGATTCAAGGCCAGGCTCGAAGGAAAGCTGGTAGACGCCGTGGCGATTTACGCGGGGGGCCAGACGGGACCGCATGCGGTCGCTGGGGAAGAAATTTTGGAAACCGTGCCGTGCAACGACCATCTGCCGGAGGTGGTGGCGAAGGTCATCGAGTCTTATCGCTTCGAGAAAGAAGCGAAAGAGCATGCTGGGTTGAGCGATCCGTTGTTTACAGCGGCCGATACCGCAGGATTGGCGTCGTGGCATTCGCCGAGACCGATTGCGTCTTCGGAGCGGGCGAATTGACCTAAAAGGTCGCAGTTCAGAGAAAAAGCAGATCCCTCCGCCGCAGGCTGAGGAAGAGCGCACCCTGAGGGTGGGGATGACACGGGTGGGGTTTCTTTCAACAGATTGAAAGAGAGGGAGCGCGATGACGGATTACGTGGGCCCGCAAGAGCTGCTACAGGAAGCGGTGCGGTTGGCGGAGAAGAAATCCGAGCTAACTATAGCGGACATGCTGATTCGCGGAGCGCTCGCGGGAGCCTTTTTGGGATATGCCACTTCGCTTGCTTTCCTGGTGACGTCGCAAGGGCTTCCGCCGATCGTGGGCGCGATTCTTTTTCCGGTTGGCTTTGTAATGTTGGCGCTGCTTGGGCTGGAGCTGGTCACGGGGAATTTTGCGGTGCTGCCGATTGGCGTTTTGGCGA
>Ga0209153_1000915_pt1 | contig 11418 bp, 12 predicted proteins | sample GraSoiAngelo_120_FD_185877 | JGI IMG/M metagenome (GOLD analysis project Ga0209153, IMG submission 185877) | Grasslands soil microbial communities from the Angelo Coastal Reserve, California, USA - 14_0919_09_20cm (SPAdes) (version 2) | ecosystem: Environmental > Terrestrial > Soil > Grasslands ...
AGAGGCTCGCGCAGCTCGAGTCCCGCGCGCAGGCGGACGAGCGCACGCCCGGCCGTCTTGGCGATCCCGAACCCGCCGCCGCTGCGCTCCGCGAACGCCGCGACCACGAGGTCGCCGCTGCCGTTCATCAGGCCACGCAGGTCGCCTTCGAGCTCCGCGTCGCAGAGGAGGAGCCGGCCCGGCGGTGCCGCCCGCTCGGCGGCCGACAGCGCCTGCCCCTTGCCGAGCCGCGGCAGGCGGAGGACCGTGGCGCCCGACTCCTCGGCTGCCTCGGCGGTGCCGTCCCGCGATCCGTCGTCGGCGACGATCACCTCGGCCTCCGGAAAGGCAGCGCGTAGCGACGTGACCGTCCGGGCGATCGTCTCCTCCTCGTCGCGCGCGGCGACGAGGACGGTCAACGGCTCATCCACCCGTCGTCGTCGTGAGGACGGGGACCGGCGGGATCTTCGGGACGATCGCGTCGTCGCCCTGCTGCAGGCCGTAGTGACCGGTCGTCGACGGATCGGCCGCGAGCAGCACGGCGAGCGCAACCCTGCCTTCGGGAAGGTCCAGGTCGTCGACGCTGGACAGCTCGTAGTGCTTGTACGTGTCCACGGCCGAGGGGAACGTGCCGCGCAGCTCCACGCCGACGGCCGGCACTCCGCCGTCGGCGAACGCTCGGAACAGCCCTGCGACGAGCTGCGCGGAAGCGGGCTTTGTCTGCGGCTCTGCGGTCCGCACGAGCACGACTGCGTCGACCGGCCGTTTGCCGCTGCCCGAGCGCACCTCGACGAGCTGGTCCTCGAGCGCGTCCCACAGCGACGTGTCCTTCCCGGTGACGAGTTCCGTCGCGAGCTCGCGGCCGACGTTGAGGAACCGCTTCGGGCCGACCGCGAACGACGCGAGCGCCGAACGCTTGGCGAGCTCGCCTTCGATCGCATGCGCGTTGACGGGCAGCGTGATCGCTCGCATTCGCGTGACGGATCCGCCGGCGTCGACGATCGTCCGCTCGACGGCTTTGCGAAGCGAGTCGTCTACGGGCCCGACGAACAGGACCGCGACGCGCGCGCCACGCAACCGGTCTGCCATCACGGCGTCGTAGGCCGACCCGGCGAACTGCGTCTCGGCCTTGTCGGCCTGCGCCTGCGACTCCAGGTCGTGGATGCGAGCCTGCGACGCGTTGAGGTCGGCCTGCAGCTTCTTCCGCTCGGCGTTGCCGAGGCCGTGGGATGCGAGGGCGACGCCGACGAGGATTCCGATCACGAGCGCGAAGAACACGGCAGCGAGCGAAGCGACGTGGTAGCGGAGATCGAACATGTCAGGGCGTGGGCGTCGCGGCGGTCTGGCAGAGCTCGTGCAGACGGTTCAGCGCCCGCCGCGGCAGGTTGCGCGGAAGAGACACCAGCCACGCCGCGCTCACCTCGAGGAACGCGCGCGTTCGATCCGGCGTCGTCTCCTCGAGCAGGAGCTCGGCGTCGAGCCGGTCACCGGTGAGCGTCCACGCGAAGCGCCGCGGTCGGTTGACGCCGCGGACGAGCAGCGTGCCGCTGTAGCCAGAGCGGCGAAACAGCGTCGGCCGCTCGCTTGCGTGAATCGTCCAGCGCGCGCCCTCGGCGAGGCCGCGGCGGTCGGGCTCGACGGCCGCGACGCCGGGCCACCAGTCCGCGAAGTGATGCGGCTCGGCGATGAACTGCCAGACGTCCTCGCGCGAGGCGAGCAACTCCCGCGCTGCTGACACGCTCGGCATGGCCGGAAGGGTAGTTCGCTTTGCGATCAGCCGATGCCGAGGAGGTCGCGCAGGCGCAGCGCGAGGTACTCGATCACGTGCCGCAGCGCAGGAGAAACGGCGATCGCGACGCCGATCGCGGCGAAACCCGCGAGGGCGAAGATCACGAGCGGAAGAAGCCCGACCTGGCGGCTCGCGAGCCGGGAGACGCCCTTCGCGTCGATCAGGATCTCCCCCACCTTCAGCCGTGTCAGGAACGTGGAGGACATCCCGGCGCGATTCCGCTCGAGGAACTCGATGAGGTTGAAGTGCGTCCCGACAGCCACGATCAGCTCCGACCCCTTCTCGAAGGCGAGGAGGAGCGCGATGTCCTCGCTGATTCCCGTCGCAGGAACGACTTCGTAGTTCAGCCCGAGCTGCTCCGCACGCTCGGCGCCGGGCGCTGCGCCGTGCGTGTACGCGTGCACGACGAGCTCGGCGCCCGACTTCAACGCCTTGTCCGAGACCGAGTCCATGTCGCCAACGATCACGTCGGGCTTGTAGCCGGCTTCGAGCAGCGCGTCCGCGCCGCCGTCCACGGCGATCAGCACCGGCTTGAAGTCGCGGATGTACGGCCGCACCATCCGGAGGTCTCGCTTGTAGCCCGGCCCGCGCGCGACGACGAGCGCATGCCGCTCGCGGAAACGCGTCTCGAGCTGCGGAAACTGGATGCCCTCGGCGAGCAGCTTTCCCTCCTCGCGGAGGTAGCGCATCGTGTTCTCCGCGAACGCCTCGAGCGCTTCCGTGACTCGGCCCCGCTGCTCGGAGAGAGCACGCTCGAGCGTGTCGGCGTCCTGCACTCGCCCGGCTGCAAGCCGCGTCCCGTTGCGGTAGAGGCCCGCGCCGCGAACGCTGAGCACCTCGCCTTCGCGCACGGTGTCGAAGAGGTCCGCCCCCGGCGCGTCGATCAAGCGAACGCCGGCGCGCACGAGCGCGAGCGGCCCCGGGTTCGGGAAGCGGCCCGTCTGCGACGGCGCGACGTTGACGACGACGCGGACGCCCGACTCCGCGAGCTCCTCGGCAGAGACGCGGTCGATGTCGGTGTGATCGATGATCGCAATGTCCTCGGAGGAGAGCCGCTTGACGAGGTCCTTCGTCCGCCGGTCGAGCTTCGCCAGGCCGGTGAGCTCGACGAAGCTCATCCGGACTGGACCGTGGAGAGGAACTCGCGGCCGCCGAGCATGCGCTGGATCTCGTCGCGCCGCGCGTCGTCGGCGAGCGCCTCGATGTGCGCGTGCGTCGGATCTCCCGCGATCTTCTCGACGCGGAAGTGACGGTCCGCGACGCTCGCGATCTGCGGCAGGTGCGTGATCGTGACGACCTGTGCCCGCGACGCGAGCCGCCGAAGCGTTTCGGCGACGCGGTGAGCAGTCTCGCCGCCGATGCCGGCGTCGATCTCGTCGAACACCATCGTCTCGCCGCCTGCGACGGCGGCAATGGCGAGTGCGATGCGCGAGAGCTCGCCACCGGACGCCGTCTCCGCGACGGGTGCGAACGGAAGGCCGGCGTTCGGGCGGATCAGGAACGCGACTTCGTCGATGCCGGTCGGGCCGGGCTCGCGCTCGCGCAGCTCAGCGACGAACTCCCCCTCGCCCATGCCGATTCCGGCGAGCTCCGCTGCCACTGCCTCCGCGAACCGCGGTGCCGCTTCGGCTCGCGCCGCGTGCAGCTCGTTTGCCCCGTCGCGCGTCCGGCGTTCGGCGTCCGCGAGAGCCTGCTCGGCGGCGGCTGCCGGGTCGTAGCCCTGCTCGATCGCCTCGAGCTCGTCCCCTGCCGCCGCCGCACGCGTCAACAGCTCCTCGTACGAGCCGACGCGGAAGCGGCGCTTCGCTTCGGCGATTCGGTCGAGCTTCGCCTCCACTTCGTCCACGCGCGCCGGATCCGAATCGATGGTCGCGAGGAACGCACGCAGCTCGGACGCCGTCTCGCGCAGTCGAAGCTCGACGTCGCGCAGCTCGTCACCTGCGCGGGCGAGCTCGGGCGCAATCCGCTCGACGGGCGCGACGGCGCGTTCGGCGCGCGCGGTCAGCGACGCCGCGCCATCCCCGTCCTCCGGGTCGATCGCAGCCGCGGCGGTTGCAGCCGCCTCGACGAGCTCCGTGACGTGGCGAAGGCGCTCGCGTTCGGTCGTCAGCCGCTCTTCGTCGTCGGGGGTCAGCCCGTGTGTGTCCTCGGCCAGTGCCCGCAGCTCGGCGAGGCGCGCTTCTTCGGCGGCTGCGCCGGTCTGCAGCTCCTCGTAGCGCCGGCGCGCGGCGAGGAGCTCGTTCCACGCGGCGCGCGCCGCTTGCCGGCGTTGTCGGTGTTCCTCGCCGATGAACGCGTCGAGCACGTCGAGCTGGTACGCGGGCCGGCTCAGGCGTCGCTGCTCGAACTGGCCGGACATCGCGATCAGCCGGTCGGCTGCGCCCGCGACGTCCTCGCGCGCGGCGCTTCGTCCCCACGCGTACGCGCGTGTTCGACCGTCGGCGAAGATGCGCCGGGCGAGGACGAGCCCGTCCTCGTCGGCCGGCCGCAGCTCGGCGATCGCCTCGGAGCCGGCTTCCTCGAGCAGCCCCGGCGCGAGGTCGAGCTCGGCCTCGACGTACGCCTCCCCGCCCTCGGTGCCGATCAGCGCCGCGTCGCCTTTCGCGCCGAGCAGGAGGCCGACCGCTTGAGCGAGGATCGTCTTGCCGGCTCCGGTCTCCCCGGTGATCGCGTTCAGGCCGGGCGCGAAGTCGAGCTCGGCGTCGCGGATGAGGACGAGGTTCTCGATGCGCAGACGGCGCAGCACGACCGGGATGGTATGCGGCCGGTCAGCGCGCGACCATCGTCTCGATCGGCCGTGGCGCCTCGGCGGCCGGGTCTGCGGCAGCCGTTTAGATGTACACGCGCGCGCGCGGCCCCACCCGGGTGGGGGTGAGGCACCCACCACCCACTGAGATCGACGATACCGGCTTTGTTCGTACGTGTCTGTGCCGAAAGTGCGCCGATTGTGTGACTACGAGCCGAACGTCTCCCGGTAACGGCTGAAGAACGTCGTCTCCGGCAGCGTCGCCAGCAACGCCGTTCGGTCGCCGAGGCGCACCGTCACCCTCTCGCCCTGCTGCAGCTCGGTGAAGGCGTGGCCGTCGACGATCACCGACGCGGAGACGTCGACGGTCTCGTTGCGAATCTCGAGATCGAGCCCTCGCGGAACCACGAGCGGCCGGACATGCAGCGAATGCGGCGCGATGAACGACACCGTCATCGCGTCGAGCCCGCGCACCAGAACCGGCCCGCCGTTCGACAGGTTGTACGCGGTCGAGCCGGACGGGGTCGCTGCGATCATCCCGTCGCACGGCTGGACACCGAGGTCCTCCCCGCCGATCGCCCAGCCGAGCTCGACCATTCGCCCGCGCACGGACGAGGTGGTCACGACGTCGTTGATCGCCGAAGCGTGCTCGCCCTTCGCCTCCGTGTCGAGCGTCGTCAGCGGAACCACCCGGTAGTTGCTCGCGAACACGCGCGCGAGCCCGGACTCGAGCTCCTCGCGACGGATGGACGCGAAGAACCCGACCCGACCGAAATTCACGCCGATCACCGGAACGCCGCTTCCAAGGAAGCGCTGGAGCGCGCGCAGCATCGTGCCGTCGCCGCCGAGGACGACCGCGATGTCGGCCGACTCGAGATCGTGCTCCGGCTCGCCGTGCCCGTGCTTCTCGACCTCCTCGCCCGGAAGGAGGAGCTCCACGCCCGCCTCGAGGGCGACCTTCTCGAGGCGTTCGAGCGCAGGGCCGATCGTCGCCGGCTTGCCGTGCGTGATGACGGCGGCGCGGTGAACCGCCTTAGCTGACTTCGGCTGCGACTCGCTCGTCGATGTCATCGGGAAGCTGCGGGTGCGCGCGGTGGACGAGATGGAGGAACACCTCCCGGTTTCCCTTCGGCCCGGGCAGTCCGGAGTCTACGACTCCCACCGTCTCCGCCTCCCATGCCAGCGCCGCCGCCGCCGCCTCGCGCACGACCCGGCGGCGGACGCCGACGTCGCGGACGACGCCGCCCTTTCCCACGTCGCGGCGCCCCGCCTCGAACTGCGGCTTCACGAGCACGACCGCCTCCCAGTCGTCGCGGGCAAGCGCGAGCGCCGGCGGCAGCACGAGGCGCACGCTGATGAAGGAAACGTCGCAGACGAGGAGGCCGGGAGCGAACGGCAGCTCACGCAGCTCGCGCGCGTTCGTCCGTTCGAGCACGACGACGCGCGGATCCGCGCGCAGCTTCTCGTGCAACTGTCCGTACCCTACGTCGACCGCGGCCACACGCGCGGCGCCGCGTTGCAGCAGGACATCGGTGAAGCCGCCCGTCGATGCGCCGATGTCGAGACAGTCACGACCGCCTGGATCCACTCCGAACGCATCGAGCGCGCGCGCGAGCTTCTCGCCGCCACGCGACACGTACGGCGGCGGCGTCTCGAGCTCGAGCTCAGTCGCGTCGTCGACCTGCGTTCCCGGCTTCGTATGGCCGCGCACTCTCCCCGCGAGCACGAGTGCCTGCGCCTGCGCGCGCGTCTCCGCGAGCCCGCGCTCGACGAGCAGGACGTCGAGCCGTTTCTTCACGCTAGAAGGTCCGCGCAGCCAGAACCGCGACGATCTCCGACAGGACGGACGTGTCGGCGGGAATGTCGGCGAGGCGCGACTGCGCGCGGTCGGCCGCCTCGTCCGCAAGGGCGCGTGCACCGTCCGCGCCGTGCGTGAGGACGTACCCGTCGTCGTCGAGGACGTCGTCGACGATCTGGAAGAGGAGGCCGAGCTCGTCGCCGAACGCGCGCCATGGCGCCTGCTCGCGCTCGGGAACGTCGGCGACCCACAGCGCGACGCCGACCGAGGCTGAGAACAGACAGCCGGTCTTGAGCCGGTGCAGCGTCCCCTCGTCCGGGGCGGTCGCCGTGATGTCCAGATACTGGCCGCCGATCATGCCGAGTGTCGCCTGCGCGAGCTCGCGCCCGACCGCGGGAGTCGGATACGACAAAGCAAGCCGGAAGGCCTCGGCGAGGAGCGCGTCCCCGGCGAGGATCGCGATCGCTTCCCCGTGGCTCGCCCAGACGGACGGATTCCCGCGCCGCATGCTGTCGTTGTCGAGCGCGGGCAGATCGTCGTGCACGAGCGAGAAGTTGTGGACGAGCTCGATGGCGGCGGCGGCTGGGAGCGCGCGTTCAGGCTCGACGCCGGCCGCTTCCGCGGTCGCGAGGCAGATGACGGGACGCACGCGCTTCCCGCCCATCGTCAGCGCGTATCGCACCGCTTCGGCCTGGCCGTGCAGCTCGGGCGTCAGCGCAAGGTCGCCGAGATACGACTCGACGAGCGAGCGCAGCTCGTCAGGCTTGTGCATCTGTCTCCGCTGCTCGCTTCGCCCGCTGCAGCTCCTCCTCGACTTGGCGGCTCAGGTCGGAGAGCTCGGTGAGGATGTCGAGCGCCTTGTCGGCGTCCTCGGACTCGGACAGCCGCTCGAGCTCGGCGCGCGTCGCCTCGAGCCGTGCGAGCAGCGCCTCGGCACGTGCGAGCGACTCCTCGCTGCTGCTCATCTCGCCGCTTTCTCCCGCACGATCCTCCCGAGAATCCCGTTCACGAGCCTGGCCGCGTCTTCCGTCGCATAGCGCTTGGCGAGCGTAACGGCTTCGTCGATGGCGACCTCGTCGGGAACCTCCTCGCCGTCGAGCTCGTGGAGCGCGATCCGCAGGATGTTCCGCTCGACCGCGCCGAGGCGCTCGGCCCTCCACCCCTCGGCGGCCTCGGTGATCCGGCGATCGAGGTCGGGCGCGTCGGCAGCGACCTCCTCGGCCGTGGTCCGCGCCCACTCGTCGACGTCGCCCTCGTAGAGGGACGCGACTGCCCCGTCACGTCCCACTGGTAGAGCAGGAAGAGCGCGGTACGACGTGCGGCCTTACGGCTCACTCGATCTCCTCGACCTCCACGTCGACCGCGTCCACGACCAGACCGCACATCGTCGCGAGCGCGTCGGTCACGCGCTCCTGGACCTCGCGCGCGAGTTCCGGCAGCACGACCCCGTACTGGGCGACGAGCTCGAGCGACACACGCGCATGTCGGTCCGCGAGCGTGACGTCGACGTGCCTGCGGGCGCGCCGGATCCGAGCGCCGTCGACGGACTCGGTCGCCTGCAGGACGAGCGAGGCAAGCGTCGGTGCCGTGACCGTGATCGTGCCATGCGGCCCGTCGACGACGAGGCTCACGGCTGCATCACCGCTTCGAGCGGCGTTTCGTCGAGAAAGCGGGTCGAATAGCTCCCGCTGCGAAACGACTCGTTCGCCAGGATCTCGAGCGCTGCCTCCCTCGTCGTCGGAATGCCGCGCAGCTCGAGCTCGCTGAGCGCCCGCCGGCAGCGCTCGATCGCGGAAGGACGCGTCTCGTCCCAGACGATCACCTTCGCGGCGAGCGAGTCGTAGTGGGGCGGGATCACGGTGCCGTCCTCGACGTGCGTGTCGACGCGCACACCCGGTCCGAGCGGCGGACGGAAGCGCTCGACGACGCCCGGCGCCGGTGCGAATCCGCGCGCGGGATCCTCGGCATTGATCCGCACCTCGATCGCGTGCCCTCGGCGCGGCGCTCTTCCCGTGACTGCGAGTGGCGAGCCCGACGCTATGCGGACCTGCTCGCGAACGATGTCGACCCCGGTCACGAGCTCGCTGACGGGATGCTCGACCTGCAAGCGTGCGTTCAGCTCGATGAAGTAGAAGCTCCCGTTCGCGTCGAGCAGGAACTCGAGCGTCCCAGCGTTGACGTAGCCGATCCGGAGGCAGGCGCGCGCCACACCGTCCTCCATCCGCGCGCGCAGCGACTCGTCGACCGCGGGCGACGGCGATTCTTCGATCAGCTTCTGGTGGCGGCGCTGGATCGAGCACTCGCGCTCGCCGAGCGTGAGGATGCCGCCGTCCGCGTCGCACAGCACCTGCACCTCGATGTGCCGCGCGGGAGCGATCGCCTGCTCGAGGTAGAGACGCCCGTCGCCGAAGGCTGCGAGCGCCTCCGCGGACGCGCGCGCGTACGCGTCGTCGAGCTCGTCCGGCGTCTCGACCAGGCGCATCCCCTTTCCGCCGCCGCCCGCTCGGGCCTTCAACAACACCGGATAACCAGCGTCGTTCGCCGCGGCGCGCGCTTGCGCCGCCGACGCGGTCTCCGCGCCGGGCACGAGCGGAACGCCCGCTGCCGCGAGCTCCACCTTCGCCTGCGCCTTGTCGCCCATGCGCGCCATGACGTCGGCGGTCGGGCCGATGAACACGAGCTCGTTGTCGTCGCACGCGCGGACGAACGCAGGGTTCTCGGCGAGAAAGCCCCAGCCGGGATGCACGGCCTCACACCCCGTCGTCTGTGCCGCCGCGACGACGGAGGGCATGTTCAGGTAGCTGTCCGCCGCAGCCGGCGGGCCGATGCAGACCGCCTGGTCCGCCAGGCGCGTGTGCAGCGCGCCGGCGTCCGCGGTCGAGTACACCGCGACGGCTTCGATGCCGAGCTCGTGCAGCGCGCGGATCACTCGCACCGCGACCTCGCCGCGGTTGGCAACCAATACGCGCGAGAACATCAGTGGCGAGCCGCTACAGGGCCGGGAGGCCGTCGACGGGCTCGAGCTCGAACAGAAGTTGCCCGAATTCCACGGGCGCTGCATTCTCGACGTGGATCGCACGGACGATCCCCTCGACGTCCGACTTCACCTCGTTCATCAGCTTCATCGCCTCGAGGATGCAGAGCGTCTGCCCCTGCGCCACCGGCATCCCCTCCTCCACGAACGGCGGCGCGCCCGGAGCCGGGGCGCGGTAGAACGTCCCGACCATCGGCGCCTCCACGCGAACGAGCCCGTTCGTCGGGGTGGGAAGCGGCGGCGGAAGGTCGTCGGGAGCGACGAGCGGCACGCCCGGCTGCGCCGCCGGCGCGTCCTCGAAGCTGCGAACGGAGACGCGCATCCCCGCCTCCTCGATCGTGACCTCGCCGATCCCCGACTCCTGCACGATCCGGACGAGCTCGCGGATCCGCTCCGCGCGCGCCTGGTCCACCCCGCCTGCGCCGAGCCGCTCCTCGCCGGTCGATCGGCCGCGAATCGCGCGCAGAAGCGGTTCCGTCTCGTCGCCGAACAACCCGAGCAGTAGCAGCTCCTCCTCGCTCGCCGCCATCCCCTCGGCCTGCTCGCGCACCGCGTCGAGCGGCGGTGCCGCCGTCTCCTCGCTATCCGGGTCGGACGTGAGGGCGGCCGCGCGCCGCACGATCGGGTCGATCGGCCCCGGCGGCGTCCCGAGCTTCCCCTCGACGAGCGCGCGGACCTCGTCGACGATGACGCTGTATCGGCTCGCCGAGAGGACGTTGAGCAGCGCCTGCGAGCCGAGAAACTGGCCGATCGGGGATGCGAGGGGCGGCCAGCCGACCTCCTCGCGTATCCGCACGAGCTCCTCGATCACCTCGTCCAGCCGATCCGGCTGCCCCTGCGCGCGAAGATTCCTGTCGAGCCCGGCGACGACGCCCGCGGGAAGGTCGAATTCCGCGGCGCGGACGGCGATGCGCGGCGCGAGCGGCGTGACGGGCTCGTCGCCGATGAACTCGTCGACGACGTCGGACGCGTGCCACAGCGCCGCGACGTCGACGTTGCACTCCAGGCCGAGACCGTTGAGCGCCTCCGCGAGCGCCTCGCCGGAGACGCGGTGCAACGACAGCGCGATCGGGTAGACGGCGCACGCGATCAGGTCGGCGCCGGCGCGTGCAGCCTCGACCGCGGCGGCGAGCGCGTTGCCCGCGGCGCCCTGGCAGTAGATCCCGGTCTGCAAACCTGTCGCCTCGCGCAGCCCGGTGACGAGCTCGCGCGCACGATGCGGCTGGAGCGACCCCGTCGGATCGTGCAGCAACACGCGGGACGCACCGAGCGAGGGAAGCTCGCGCGCCTGTTCGACGAGCGCCGTCGTCTCGCCCGTACGGCCGGGGCTGTACACGAGGCCGGCCTCGAACTCGGCTCCCGCCTCCGCAACTGCAGCCGCCGCCTCGCGCAGGTTCGAGACGTCGTTCAGCGGATCGTGGAGACGGAAGACGTCGATGCCGTTGGCGGCGGCGGACGCGATGAAGCGACGCACGAAGTCGTCGTCTGCTGGTCGCGAGCCGACGAGGAATCGCCCGCGGAGCGCAAGGCCGAGCGGGGTCTTCGTCCGCGACTTCAGCGCGCGGATGCGCTCCCAGGGGCTCTCGACTCCCCGCCGGACGGCGCTGTCGAAACAACCGCCGCCCGAGACCTCGAGGTAGCCGAAGCCCGCACCGTCCAGGATCTCCGCGACGCGAAGCTGGTCTGCGGTCGGCAGGCGGCCGGCGAGAGGGTCCTGGCCGAGAAGGCGGATCGTCGTGTCCGCGAGGCCCGGCATGCGGGGAGCCTAGCGGGACGGATTAGGTTTTCCCCATGGAAGTCCAGGAGCTGCGGCCGGGCCTCTGGCGCTGGGAGACCGCGCATCCCGAGTGGGAGCACGGTTTCCACTGGCCGCAGGTCGTCGGTTCCGTCTACGCGGAGCTTCCCGACGCGGTCGTGATCGTCGATCCGCAGGTGCCCGTCGAGGGCGCTCAACGCTTCTGGGACGCGCTCGACCGCGACGTCGAGCGCCTCGGGCGGCCCGTCAACGTCCTGCAGACCGTGCACTGGCACGAGCGGAGCGTCGAGACGGTGCTCGAGCGATACCACGCGAC
>Ga0209153_1000918_pt1 | contig 11381 bp, 8 predicted proteins | sample GraSoiAngelo_120_FD_185877 | JGI IMG/M metagenome (GOLD analysis project Ga0209153, IMG submission 185877) | Grasslands soil microbial communities from the Angelo Coastal Reserve, California, USA - 14_0919_09_20cm (SPAdes) (version 2) | ecosystem: Environmental > Terrestrial > Soil > Grasslands ...
ATGCCCATTTCAGCGCGGCGGTGCCGAACCTGCGCATCATGGAAACCGATGTCGACCGCCTGGCATGGGACCACGAACTCTTCACCCACGTGCCCGATATCCAGGACGGCCATCTCATCATTCCGGACCGGCCCGGGTGGGGTACGGAGCCCAATGAAGAAGGACTGCGCGCGCACCCGCCGAAGCACGGCGGCGGGCTGTTGAACTACGGCCGGAAAGTCCCGTAGATCGTCGGTGCGCGCAGGTCTGGACCATCATCTCCGGATGCAGGTCTCGCCTCAGGCCGGCGCTCCCGCGTCGCTCAGTTCGCTTTGGACGACGTCGTGATGTTGCGTGCGGAAAGATTTGTAAGCATCGTCACCGTCTCCAAGCATGACAGGCTCCATTTGTTAATTGGTTCAAACGATCGAAAGGCGGATTGCCGTAGCCTGCCCCTCGCGAGGCGTGATCGATTCGACAATGCGCAAGTGTTTGGAGTTGCGAATACAGGTCGCTTTACGGAAATGCGGTCGTCATGGCGAAGTCGACGCGACATCGATGCAAAAAAAATCGCGATCATCACGCAAAGGATCACGCTGATAAGGCGATCAATCGCGCAAATGAACCTAACGCGTTATCGGATTGGCGGGCTGCTCAGGCTCAGGCGCCACCGGAGCGGGCTCGAGCGGAGTTTTGGGCTCGGTCGGCCTTACTTCTGCACCGACCGCATGCGCCGCTTCGCCGGTGGTTTTGTAAGTAGCGACCTCGGCCGTCTGCACCTTCGGGCGGGTCCACGGACCGTGATCGACAATCAGCATCGCCAAAACGCCAAGCACCGCGACCACGAGCGCAACTATCGCGGGGTGGGCCATCAGCGACGTCGGTTCGTCCAAATGTTTCTTGTTCATCTGGCGGATCCGATTTGGCGTTTTGCTCTCGATGGGACAATTCGCCGGCCGGGCGAAAGGTTCCGAAGCCGGACTGTCGATTACTCACCTGCGGCGATGCAAAACCAAAACCCAACATCGCTGTGGGCCTTGTCCCAACAGGTGGATGCGGGCGCGAGAAACCTGCAAGGTCGACGCCTCACACCCTGAACAATTTGGCGTAACGCGCTTTTATTTCCTCGCTCTGCGCCAGCACCGCGGCGGGATCGGATTTGAGCAACTTCAGCGCCGATAGCGGCGGGTGGCCGGGCTTCTCCTTGACCTGTGAATGGAAGGAGCGGTGTGCGAAATTGTCGACCAACGATTGCTGGAATTCCGCGCTGAAGAAGAAGCTCTGGAACAGCCGCGCGGCATTCGGATTGGGCGCGTTGCGGAATATACCCGAGGGAACGATGATGAGTGGTGAGCCTTCGGTGGCATAGACGACCTCGATCGGCTTGCCTTGGTCCTTGAGCAACAAAAGATTATAGTCGTTGCCGTCAGCCATCACGGCACGCTCGCCCAACAACAGCTTCTTCGGCGGGTCCGCCGCAGATTGCACCTGCAGCACTTTCTGCTGCGCGAGCTTCTCGAAATACGACCAACCGAGTTCACGCGACAGCACGAATGTCGCGGTCATGATCGCGCCGGAATAGCCGGGATGCGCCTTGACGATCTTGCCCTGCCATTTCGGATCGAGCAGGTCGGCATAGCTCTTTGGCGCGTCTTCCGGCTTCACCAGATTGCTGTTGTAGCCAATGGCCTCGATCCAGCCGCATGAAGTCGCCCACAGCCCATCAGGGTCAAATTGATCCGCCGGAAAATATTTCGCGACATCGTCGGACAAATAAGGCGCGAGCCAGTCTTTCGCCTTCCAGTCGAGATAATGCGCGGGATCAGTCGAATTGGCGACATCGACCGCGTGGATGCCGCTGGCCTGTTCCTGCGCGATCCGTTGATAGATCCGCTCGGCGCCGGAGCGCTCGACATGCACCGTGATGCCGGGGTATTTGGCTTCGAACGCCTTGCCGAGGCGTTCGGCGACATTTAGCTCGAGCGCGGAATAATAGGAGACATTACCCTCGTTGCGGGCGGCTTCGATCAATTCGGGCGTCACTGTGGCTGGCGGCGGTGTAGCCGCCTTCGCCGGCTCGGCAAACAGCGCGCCGGCTGCAAGCGCGGTGGAGGTCTTGAGCACATCGCGCCGTGACCAGTTGCGATCTCGCATGGCGTTTCCCGCATCTTGCGCGCCTTTAGATGATGGCGCGGCGTATGATTGGAGTGTAGCAGATGAGACCGTGCGATGTCCTGATCATTGGTGCCGGTCCGACGGGCCTCGTGCTCGCGCTTTGGCTAACCAGGCTCGGCGTCAAAGTGCGCATCGTCGACAAGACCGCCGAGCCAGGCACGACCTCGCGGGCGCTGGCGGTACAAGCGCGCACGCTTGAACTCTACCGGCAACTCGATCTTGCGGATGCCGTGGTCGCCGAGGGCCACCAGGTTCCGGCAGTCAATCTCTGGGTCAGGGGGCAGCCGAAGGCCCAGATTTCGCTGGCGGCCATGGGGTCCGGCTTGACGCCCTACCCGTTCCTGCAGATCTTTCCCCAGGACGAGCACGAGCGGCTGCTGATCCAGCGGCTGGAGGCCCTCGGCGTCACGATCGAGCGGCGGACCGAGTTGGTCAGCTTCGCCGATGGCGAGAACCGCGTGCTGGCGAGGCTGCGCGGCCCTGACGGCGAGGAGCGCGATTGTGAGACAAGCTACATCGCGGGCTGCGATGGCGCGCGTTCGGCTGTCCGGGAAGCAATCGGCACCGGCTTTCCGGGCGGCACCTACCGCCATCTCTTCTATGTCGCGGACGTCGAGGCCACCGGCGCTGCGCTCAATGGCGAGTTGCATGTCGATCTCGACGAGGCCGATTTCCTCGCCGTGTTCCCGCTATCGGGACAAGGACGTGCGCGACTGATCGGAACGGTGCGCGACGAGCGCGCGGACCGCGCCGATACGCTGACGTTCAACGACATCAGAGGACGCGCGATCGAACAGATGAAGGTGACGATCGCAAAGGTCAACTGGTTTTCGACCTATCATGTGCATCACCGGGTCACCCATCATTTCGGCAAAGGCCGCGCTTTCCTCGCGGGCGACGCCGCACACATCCATAGCCCGGCCGGCGGCCAAGGCATGAACACAGGGATCGGTGACGCCATCAATCTCGCCTGGAAACTGGCGGCGGTCGTGGCCGGCCGCGCTCCCGAGAGCCTGCTCAACAGCTATGAAACCGAGCGGATCGGCTTTGCTCGGCGGCTGGTCGCGACCACCGACCGCGCATTCAGCTTTGCGACCGCCGAAGGCCTGCTTGCGGACATCGCGCGCATACGCCTCGCGCCGCTAGTGATCCCGGCGGCGTTCGCATTCGAAACGGTACGCAGATTTGCGTTTCGCACCGTCTCGCAGATCATGTTGAATTACCGCGACGGTCCGCTGAGCCGTGGCGTGGCCGGAAACGTGCACGGCGGCGACCGCCTGCCATGGGCCCCGATCGACGGAGTGGACAACTTCGCCTCATTGAGCGCGATGGATTGGCAAGTCCATGTCTATGGCTCCGCGAGCCCGGCACTGACGGCATGGTGCGCCCGCCAAAACGTCCCACTCCATGGCTTTCCGTGGCGATCCGAATATGAGGCAGCCGGCCTGGCGCGCAATGCGCTCTATCTGCTCAGACCGGACACTTATGTCGCGCTTGCTGATGCCACCGGCGAGCCCGCTGCGCTCGATCGCTACTTCGCAGATATGGTCATTCGGCCTGCGCCGTCGATAACATCGGCCTGATCGCGATCAATCCTGCGGCACAATCGCATTGCTCGGCGTGGGGCGGTCGGTGATCTGCTGGCCGAAAAGGCTGCCGATCAATTCGACCGCCGTGCGGGCGGTGCGGCCGCGCTCATCGAGGAACGGATTGAGTTCGACGATATCGACCGACCCGACCACCCCGGAATCGTGCAGCATCTCCATTATAAGATGCGCCTCCCGGTAGGTCGCCCCGCCGGGTACAGTGGTGCCGACGCCGGGAGCAACCGCCGGGTCAAGGAAATCGACGTCGAAGCTCACATGCAACACGCCATCGCGGGCGCGCACCTTGTCGATGACGCGGCGGATCAACACGCCAACGCCGAACTCATCGATCGCCCGCATGTCGGCAATGTTGACGCGGCGGTCGCGCAGCAGCTCCTTCTCCAGTTTATCGATCGAGCGCGTGCCGAACAGCTCGAGCCGATCCGCATCGATCGATGCGCGCGGCTGTTCGCCTAACAAGCCGTCGAGCCCATCCTCGCCGCACAAGAAAGCTGCCGACATTCCGTGCATGTTGGCCGTTAGCGTGGTCGCCGGCGTGTTGTAGTCCGCATGCGCGTCGAGCCAGAGCACGAATAGCTCCCGTCCGGTCTCGCTGCAGTGGCGCGCCATGCCGTTCACCGAACCCATCGACAGCGTGTGGTCGCCGCCGAGAAACATCGGGAGTGCGCCCGAGCGCGCAAGCTCATAGCTGCGCCGGCTAACAGCCCGGGTCCAGTGCTGGATTTCCCGATAATGGTTCGCGTTTCTGGGCGGCACGTCGGTCAGGTCGGGCGTGCCGTTGATGGAAAGATCCCCGTGGTCGGCCACCTCAAAGCCGAGGGTCTCAAGCAACGTCAAAAGGCCGGCGGTTCTAAGCGCCGCGGGGCCCATCAGGGTGCCGCGCTGCGATGCGCCCATATCGATGGGGGCACCCAATAGGGCAATGTGTTTGGTCCTCGCGTTGCCCACAAGCCCTCCGGGAAAATGGCGGCCCAAGCCAAGGTAACAGAGATTCTCTCCGTCGGTTTCGTTAGCCTTGGTCTTGCTTGTGGAACAAATTGATCTCTTTCCGGAAAGCAAGCGTCCAGCCGACCGGCTGTCAGGCTGCTGCGCCCGCCGCCGCCGCTGGGGCGGTCACCGGCGCCGTCGAAAACTGGCTCTCGAACGCCGGAGCCGGCATCGGCCGGCCAAAGTAATAACCCTGGCCCTGCTCGCATCCCATCTGCATGAGAAGGTCGGCGGTAGCCCGGCTCTCGATCCCCTCCGCTATCACCGACAGGCCGAGTTGCCGGCTGAGACCGATGGTCGAACTGACGATTGCCGCATCATCAGGATCGGTAAGCAGGTCGAACACGAACGACCTGTCGATTTTGAGTCCATCAAGTGGGAATTTCTTCAGATAGCTCAAGCTCGCATAGCCGGTGCCGAAGTCGTCGAACACGGTGCGCACGCCAAGTTCCTGAATTCGGAAAAACGTATCAAGTGCCCTCTTTTCGTCGAGAAGCAGAATATCCTCGGTCAGCTCCAGCTCGAGCAGCGAGGGCGTCAGCCCGGTGACTGCAAGCACCTTGGCGACAGAGCTAGCGAGATCGCCCGACTGCAATTGCGAGGGTGAAAGATTGATGCTCACGCGAACGCTACGCCCGGCAATTTCCCAGGCCCTGGCCTGCCTGCAGGCGGTTTCCAGCACCCAATCCGCGATCCGCTCCGAAATCGAAGCAGTATTCACCACCGGCATGAACTCCGCAGGCGAAACGAGACCGCGTTCCGGATGACGCCATCGGATCAGCGCTTCCGCGCCGATCAGACCGCCGTCCAACAGGCGGACCTGCGGCTGATAGAACAGCTCGAACTCTTCCCGTTCGATCGCAAGCGCCAACTCGGCTTCCAGCTTCAGGCGCGCTTCAAGCTCCTGCCGAATGGAGTTCTCAAATATGATATAGCCGCCGCGCCGAGCCGCCTTGGCACGACAGAGGGCCAGATGGCCGTTGCCGAGCAGCTCATCCGCCGTTCGCCCCCCCTCCGGATGGACGGCCACACCGATAGTGACACTGACGCGGTGCAGCCGCGTTCCCGCCGGCAGCGGGTTATCGAACGCAGCCGCAATCCGCTCGCAGAATTGCCTGACCGCCTCGGTGTGGGCGCCGCGCGGAATGGCGATGGCAAACTCGTCGCCGCCAAGGCGGGCAACGATGCCCTCGCCTCCTGTTTCGGAGCTTAGCCGCTCCGCGACAGCGCGCAGCACAAGGTCGCCAAAGGCATGGCCCAGCATGTCGTTGAGGTGCTGGAAGCCGTCGAGGCCGAGCACGAGCAGCGCTGCCGCCCCTGATCGCTCGCCCGCTACCTTGATCATCGCTTCGAGCCGGGCATGAAGCGTCGTTCGGTTCGCAAGCCCAGTAAGCACGTCGTGTTCCGCAAGATACCGAATGCGTTCGGCTTCGCGTTTTCGTACCGAGATGTCACGCAGCACCGCGCCGTATTGCACCTCGTCGGTGCCTTGCCAGCCGGAGAAGCACGCCTCGACCGTAAAGGCTTCGCCGTTCTTCCGGCGTGCTTCGAATTCCGTGACCCTACCACCGGGCATCAGCGAATCCGCGCGCACCGCATCGCGGATTGAAAAAGGAGAAATGCCTTCGCCGCCGTCAGCGCAGATCGTGTCGAACGGACGACCCATCATTTCCGCACGCTGATAGCCGAAAATCGAGGTCGCACCGGGATTCCATACTGTGATCAGATAATTTGAGTCAGTGCATATCAGGCCGTCGCCCAGCGACATCGCGATGCGTTGAAAGCGGCTTTCGGCGACGCGGCTCAGCAGATCCTTGAAATCGATTTCGTCAAGCGCGATGGCGGCGAGGTAGACTGCAATCGCGGTGTGGAACAGCGAGGTGTCGAGCACGAGCGGCATTTCTGTCTGCAGCAGGATCGCAGCGGTTTCGACGCAGACGGCCATTGCGGCAAGCAGCAGAACTCGCCGGCTTGCGCTGAGGCGGCGCCAGGTGATCAACATCACCAGCGAAATGGCGCATAGCCCCAACAATGTGGCGGCGTCGGAGGTCGCGTGCAGGGTGCGGTTCTGCAGGATGGATTCCGCCGCCAGGGCTTGAAGTATCGGGCCCGAAACGATCCGGCCGTTTGGGATGCTGAAGCGATCGCCCAATTCCAGGGCCGTACCGCCAACGATGATCTTCTTGCCCCTTAGATTTGCGAGCGTGTCCTCCTTGCCGCGCAGCACGTCGATATAGGACACTTTCGGAATCGATGTGGCGCTGATACCGAAATCGATCAGGAAGGGGATGCCGCGCTCCGCGTATCGGCCCGCCAGCACAGCGGCCATCGAGGGAACAAGCTGCCCTGCGAGGCTTTCCCCAAAGGCATAATGTCGGACAAGCCCATCTGGTTCGACCGCGACGTTTACGATTGCCGACCACGAATGATCGGCGAATTGTTTCAGCGGACGATTAATGTGGACTGTGGCATTGCTGCCGGGTTGCTTGAACGACGACAAGACGACCGATCCGCCGCCGTCGGCAAGCGCATCGACAAAATCCAGATCCGACGATGCTTCGGACGGCGTGCTGAAATCGATGTCGAATGCAATGTCGCGTACGCCGGCGCTTTCTAGCCGCCTGATGAGCTCGGCGTGCAGCCATCGCGGCCACGGCCAGACTCCGATCATTTCGATCGATGTGGCATCGATCGCAACAATGACGATCTCGCCACTCGCGTTGCGCGTCTGCCAGGCGAAACGCAGGTCGGTCAGAGCGTTGCGGATTGCGCCGTGCCAACCGGACAGCACCACCGCCGCCAGTGCAAGCACGACAAGAATATGTGGCCGGTATTGCTTCAAGTTTGTCCCCCTGCGCACCTCGTACTGCCGAAGTGCGCCCCCTTTCGCGCGTCGCTCGATTAGCGGCTAATGTTTGGCATTTCCTCTGCCGTTGCCGTTGCCGACCCCGCCGTTGCCGTTTGCGCCGTTGCCATTTCCGGATTGGTTTGCCGGAGCGATGACGGAAGCGACGGTCGATGCGATGCCTGACGATGTGGTCGCGCCACTGCTACTTGCCGCGTCGGAGCTAGCGCTCGCGGCGGAATTACCATTCGCGCCGCCTGCGCTTGCTTTGGCGTCGCTCCATACAGTGTCGTTACCCGATGCATTCTTCGCCGAGCTGGGCGCGACGACCTGGTGGGCGAGGCCGTGCGTGACCTTCTGAAAATTCAGACGGACTTCGCCGAGCGCGGTCGAGATGCGCGATCCCTTCGGCCCGCCGGACGTATCACCGGAAGCTTGCTGCGGCTTGGGCGGCGCAGCGCCCATCCTGATCGCGCCGATATGGCCGAGTGCGTGGATGAATTTCTCATTGGCGGCGTTGCGGGGAGCGAAGAGGCCGGACTTGGGCACAGGGATGCGATCGATCGAGGACGGGCGCGGTTTGCCTTGTTCGATCGGATTGAACGTGCCCGAGCCGCTCAGAACAAGACCGGGTTTGCCATGCGCGAAGGCGGTCGCGGCCTGACCGGGCATGACTTGCGCGATCTGGCCCGACTTGAAATCCGAAACTTCGACCTGCCCCCGGCGCACGTCGACGCTGGTACTGGCAGCCTTGACGGTTACGCTGAACTGCGTGCCCTTGACGACAGCGGCAAGATAAGGCGTCTCGACTTCGAAATGCTTGACGTTGCGCTTCTCGACCTCAAGAAGGATCGAACCGGCCTGTTGAACGATCGTCGTCGACAGCCCTTCTTTCTTCTCCACCGGCAAACCGATCACTGAATTCGGCGAGATCAGGATCGTTTCCTCACCGCGTACCAGCAAAACGCGCCCAGTGCGCCCAGTGCGGATAGTGTCGCCGGGCTTCAATATCTCTTCGTGGTTGAAGGAAACCGGCTCGGCGCCCGTCGTGGTGACCCACACTTCGCCGGAGGATTTGCTAACCGACCACGTCCCGTTCTCGGCGGCGCGTGCGCTCGAGGCTGCTCCCAGAACCAGTGCCATCGCTAAGATGCACCGCAACATGCCAGCCTGATACACGGGGTGCGCCTCCGCCAGTTTTATTGCCTGGCTCCGAGGCTTACTGGAAATGTTTCAAGATAGAATTATCGCACAGCGCCAAGTTCGGCGACCGCATTAACGTTTCATTAAGCATAAAAATACTATGAAAAATCATGAGGCTAACCATACCCTCGGGGTTCGCGGGGCGCGCTCCGTTGAACTACGGGCAGGGAACGCTGCCGGCGGTGGCAAAGCGGCATCGCCGTACCGCTAGCCTCGTTATGACAAGCCTGGCCCTGGTATCGTTCGGCTTGCCGCCATCAAATGCACAGCAGGCGAACCAGCCAGGCTTTGATCCGAGACAGACCGAACGGCGCTTTGACGCATTGGAATCCGGTCAGACGCAGCCAACCCGGCCCGGCCCAAATTTGCCGCGGCTTGCGCGGCCGGCAGTCGGAGCCGATACCAGACCGTCCTTCGAACTACGCGACGTTGTCCTGACTGGCGGCGGGGCGATACCACGGGCGGAGTTGATAGGGACCTATCAACCTTATCTCGGAAAGAAAGTCTCTCAGGCCGACCTCGCGGCGATTGCGGGTGCGATCAGCGATCTCTATCGGGCGGCCGGTTTTCACCTGAGCCGGGCGATCGTTCCCCCGCAGGACATCAGAGATGGGCGGGTTCGTATCCAGGTGATCGAAGGCAGCGTCACCGAAGTAGCGCTGCGAGGCGACGGCGCGGAGCAGTTCGGGATCCGGCCGATGCTGAGCCCGCTGCTCGCCGAATGCCCCTCGCGACTGGCCACACTGGAGCGACAACTGCTCCTCGTCAACGGCCGGCCGGGAGTTCGCATCGTCGACACGGCGATCGAGGAGATTGGCGGCCCGACCGGCCGCTTCCGCCTCGTCGTCTACGTGAAGACCTGGCACATCTTCACTTCGTTGGGGATCGACAATCTAGGTTCGTCATCGGTTGGCCCTTGGCAGACCTATGCGACCGCCGCATTCAATTCCTATCTGCTGCCCGGCGACACGCTGGCGCTCAACCTCTCGACCACGGCCAACGATCCCAGGGAGCTTGCTTTCGGCCGATTGTCCTATGATGTCCCGGTCGGCACCGACGGGTTGCGGATCGGTACGTCTGCGCTCTATAGCGACGTCCGGCCCGGCGACGACAGGCGGCTTTACAACGACACCACAAGGACCGAAGCCTTCGAGGTCCGCGCCAGCATTGCCGCGCTGCAATCGCAGCGATCTTCGTTGACGCTCACTGCGGCCGCCGACTTCAGCGACGTCTCGGAACGCGACATGTTCGGCCCGATCTACAACGATCACATCCGCACCCTGGGCCTGACCTCGGATTACCGATTGCAGGACAATATCGGCGGCAACAACTACGTGACGCTGGCGTACCGTCAGGGTCTCGACATTTTCGGCGCCTCGCGCGTTGGCGAGGATCTGGTGTCGCACGACGGTGCGTCGGCCAATTTCTCCGTTCTCGACCTCTGGTTCACGCGCTATCAGGCACTATCCGACGTCTGGTCGGTAAAGCTGGCGGGGGCCGGCCAGGTCGCTTCCGGCCCGTTGTTCACTTCGCAACAGTTCTATCTCGGAGGTGCGAATTTTGGGCGAGGCTATGGCAGCGCCGAGATCAGTGGCGACAACGGCATTGCCGGCTCGTTCGAACTGCGTTTCGATCAGAAGTTGAACTTTCGATATCTGAGCGGCTATCAGATCTATGGCTTCTTCGACGCCGGCGCGGCCTGGAATGACGGCTACGGCATCAACGAGGGTCTTTCACTGACTTCGGCGGGCGCCGGCGTGCGCTTCTTCCTGGGGGATGACTTGCGGGCCGATATCGGCGTGGCGTTCCCGTTGAGCTACCGAGCGCCGGACAATGAACGGCGCAGCGCGCGCCTGCTGTTCTCCTTGTCGAACGCCCTCAAGCTGTGCCCGGAGATCGCGCGCGGGCATTGTCTCTAGATCGGGTTCCAGCCGGCTGTGCAGGTACTTTTCTGTGCCGCATGTCATCGCGAGGGAACCAAACTTGCCTAAAGTTAATTTAGTTCCCGCAGTAGGCGGGCTCGACCTGTCACGGCCAATCACCATCTGTTCAACTAGAGGTGAGAAGGAGGAAGCGGTGAAGAGGGCAATAGCGATGTTTGCCTGCCTTTGCGTGCTCGCGGGCGGCGAATATTTTGCCATCAGCAAATGGGCCATCCGGCACCAAACGCTGAACCTCTTTGACGCGACGCGGCACCGGCCGGTCTCGGTCGATCTCGCGGTACGTCGCGATTACGAGATGAAGGCGAACAATGGCTTCTGGAAACTTCCGATCGCCATCATCAGCAACGGCAATACTGTCAGGAACACCGAATATTCCTTTCTCGCCAACGTGCTCGCGGCGCGCGGCTATCTGGTTGCCAGCATCCAGCAGGACCTGCCGAGCGATCCGCCGCTGATGACCAAGGTTGGTATGCCCTATGTTGGCCGCATCGGAGTTTACCAACGCGGCGAAGCCAATATCCTGTTCGTGATCGGCGAATTGCAAAAATTGCAACCCAACGCCGACTACGATCACCTGACGCTGGTCGGCCATTCCAATGGCGGTGACGTTGCGATGTATTGCGCCAAACAACATCCCGAACT
>Ga0209153_1000920_pt1 | contig 11367 bp, 8 predicted proteins | sample GraSoiAngelo_120_FD_185877 | JGI IMG/M metagenome (GOLD analysis project Ga0209153, IMG submission 185877) | Grasslands soil microbial communities from the Angelo Coastal Reserve, California, USA - 14_0919_09_20cm (SPAdes) (version 2) | ecosystem: Environmental > Terrestrial > Soil > Grasslands ...
CTTGATCCCGGCGTGAAAGTTTTCTGTGCTGCTGGACAACGATCATTGGGGAGAACGTATGAAGCCGATTGGATTAGCAATCCTTCTTTTCGCTACCTCTTGTTACGCGCAAGAGCCGAGCGACTTTCATCCCGCTGCAACGAATGTGTGGGGCGCGGAGTATCCTCGCGTCGACGGTACCGGGAGGGTACAAGTCCGCGTGAAAGCTCCGGACGCCACTAAGGTAAGGCTGAACTTCTGGAGCGGCCCGAAGCTGGACATGGAAAAGCAGGCAGACGGATTCTGGACCATCACCACTCCGCCCCTTGTCCCAGGCTTGCACTACTACACGTTGATCATTGATGGCGCGGAGGTCAGCGACACAAACAGTGTTGCGTTTTTTGGAGGAGGCAAGTACACGAGCATGGTTGAGGTCCCTGAAGCGGGCTCTACCTATTATTCGATCCAAGATGTAGCGCACGGGCAGGTACGCGAGATTTGGTACAACTCGAAAGTGACAGGCACTTGGCGGCACGCGCTGGTCTATCTGCCGCCGAATTACGATACGCAGGCCAACGTGCGGTATCCCGTGCTCTATCTACAGCATGGTGGAGGAGAAGACGAGACAGGCTGGATTCGGCAGGGGCATGCGAATTTCATCCTCGACAATCTGATTGCCGCTGGAAATTGCAAAACTATGATCCTCGTCATGGCCTACGGCTACGCACGTCGCGCTGGCCAAGCGCCGCCTGATCTGACGGGAAAGCCTTTCGGGTCTCCAGAGGTGATGAAGGCAATGCAGGACATGACGGCGGCCTTTGAAGATGATGTTACCCAGGTTCTGATCCCCTATATTGATTCGACTTTCCGAACATTTCCCGATCGCGATCACCGCGCGATGGCCGGCCTCTCTATGGGAGGCATGCAGACTTTCCAGATCACCCTGAATCATCTCGATCTCTTTTCCTACATCGGTGGATTCAGTGGAGCGGGCGGGATGCTGGTGCTTAGAAACCGGAAACTGGATCCTAAAACCGATTACAACGTGGTCTTTGCTGATCCGGCCGGGTTCGCGAAGAAAGTTCACTTGCTCTGGCTGGGCGTAGGGATGCAAGAGCCTGAAAGAATGCGCTCGGGAATCTTAAGGCTGCACGAATCGCTTCAAGAAGCCAAGATTCAGCACGTCTTTTACGAGTCACCAGGCACTGACCACGAATGGCAGACGTGGCGCCGCGATCTCAAGGATTTTGCAGCCAGACTATTTGATAATGGGAAAACGAAATGAACTATTTCCGAAGGCGAATTCAGGAGCTCCTGACTACTTGCACGGCTCTCTTGGTTTGTGTGACCGCAGCTCAAGAGACTCCGAATCGCCCTTACATGAACATCAAACTTTCGCCCGAAGAGCGCGACGGATCTGGTGCATCGCATGACGCTGGAGGAGGAAGCCTCGCAGCTAGGCATTTTCGAACCGAGAGTATGTTAACGTCGGCACTGTGGATGCCTTGAACCCTTCAAGCCGACACGCAGTACCCAAAACTTGGTCATGCGGCGAACAACCGTGATGCCCCATTGGACGCGGCGGAAATTCCTCTGGAGGCTGTCGCTTGCTGGGGGCGGGTGCCTAACAAGAGTTCCAAACCTTCCTTTTTGGCCGAAGCAGAATTCTGTGAAGTCACCAAGTTCTTTGCAAACCTCGGCCCGGCCATTGTTTGAAGAAGTGCCTTCCTCCACGACCGGAATCACGTGGCGTCACGTGAACGGACGCTCGCCGGATTACTATTTGCCCGAAACTACGGGGGCGGGCTGTGCCTTCCTGGACTACGACAACGACGGTTGGATGGACATTTATCTGGTTAACAGCGGGAAGTGCGATTTTTTTGCGCCGAGCTCGCCCCTCAGTAACGCACTTTATCGTAACAATCGCGACGGCACGTTTACGGATGTCACAAAGAAAGCGGGTGTTCCCGGCGGTGGCTATGGAATGGGCGTGGCCGGAGGAGACTACGACGGCGACGGCTGGCCGGACCTTTACGTGACGCAGTACGGCAGGAGCATTCTGTATCACAACAATGGCGACGGAACATTTGCGGATGTGACACAAAAGGCGGGGGTGGCGGCCCCTGGCTGGGCCTCAAGCGCTGTGTGGTTTGATTATGACCACGATGGCCGGCTCGATCTATTTGTCTGTCGTTTTGTTGATTTTGACAAGTCAAAGAACAAATTTTGCGGCAACGAAAAGACGGGTGAAAGGTTCTATTGCATTCCGCGGGTATATGCGCCGGCAGCGAGCTGGCTGTTTCACAACAACGGTGACGGCACGTTTACGGATGTCAGCGCGGAGTCGGGGATTGCGAAGGCACTGGGAAAGGCCTGGGGTGTTGTCGCCACAGACGTCAATAACGACGGCTGGATGGATTTGTTTGTGGCCAACGATACGGTCGCGAATTTTCTTTTTGTGAACAAGCACAACGGAAAGTTCGAAGACGCTGCGCTTGAAGCAGGCGTGGCCTACAGCCAGAATGGCCGCGAGCGATCCGGTATGGGTGTGGATTCGGCGGATTACGATCAAGACGGTTGGCAGGACCTCTTCGTCACGAACGTGGATCAGGAGATGTATTCCATCTACCGGAACAACCATGACCTTACCTTCGAGGACAAGGCCGGATCCATGGGTCTGGGGCGTTTGACGCGCTTGATGAGCGGGTGGGGAGTGAAGTTTTTCGATTATGACAACGACGGCAACGTGGACCTTTTCATCGCCAATGGACATCCCGATGACAAGATTGAATCCCATTCGAGCCATATCCGATACAAAGAGCCGCTGCTGCTGTTGCACAACAATGGCCGGGTGCTCGAGAACGTCGGCACACTAGCCGGCCCGGTTTTCGCGGAGAGCTTTGCGGCACGCGGGATGGCGGTAGGAGACTTCAACAACGATGGCGCGCTGGATGTTCTCGTCGCGGTTAATGACGGGCCGCCCCTGCTGTTAGAGAACAACGCCGCAGCCGAAAATCATTGGCTCGGCTTGCGCCTGATCGGCAAGAAATCCAATCCCGATGCCATCGGCGCGACTATTATGTGGCAGGCGGGAAATCTGAAGCGCACCAGGCTCAAAGTTGGAGGCGGCAGCTATCTTTCTTCACATGACCCGCGTGAAGTGCTGGGGATTGGCACACGTAAGAAGATAGACAAGCTGGAGGTTCGTTGGCCGCACCCGAGCGAGCACGTGGAAACCTTCACGGAGCTTCCCATTGACCGCTACATCACCATTGTTGAAGGTTCTGGAATCGCGTGATTCCGGACCCAACTTAGTAAGGGTATGGCTCGCCCGGCCGCACAATTCGAATACGATGGTCGGTAAATTGGAAGTGCGAGCCGGGGACCTCCACCTTGGGCATGTGGCAACTCATGCATTTATCGCCCGCCACCGGGCATTTTGTGCTGAGTGAAGAAGCCTCGCGACGTTTGGCGCCCGCTGACTTGTCTTGTTTAGTGTGCCGCGTTTGCGCTGCGGTTCCCGGATCGTGACAGATTTTGCAATGAGAGTCATTGCCGGCGTCCTGCTGACCCAGATTCAAGTGCGGGTCGTGGCAGGCGGTACAAGTCAGGCGCGGATCCTTAGCGTCGTGGCCGCGGCTGTTAAACAATCGATAGGGCTGGAAGCGGACATTACTGACGCCGCCGAGGTCCGGCATCACGGCAACCGAATCCACTCCGCGATGGCATGCCCCGCAGAATTCCTGCGATAACGTCTCCGCGTCAAGAGTCTTGGGATTAAAGATCATGGAATCCGCTCCCGTTTCGAGAAGCTTTGCCATGGCGTGCTTCTGTCCCGGCCCGTGGCAGGCTTCGCAACTTACCCCAGGAATCAAAGGATCGAGCTGAAGTCTTCCATTTGCCAGTGCCGCGGTCCCGTGGCAACTGAAGCAATTACGCGCCTCATCGCTGTCGATATCCCGTCCCGCTGCCTCTTCCAGGTCTGGTGGAGGATCGAGTGCGTCCCCAACCGTCCAGTCCAATCCATCGATGGACGCATAGTAGCTCACGCGCCCCTCCAGTAGTTTTCCCCCGTGACGGAAAACGTAAGTTTGGGCAACGTGCGCGTTACCAAACGCATAAAGAATCGGCTCATCGAGAGTTTCCTTTCCGTCAGTTACGCGGTACACGCTCTGCGTGCCGTCGCTTACGATCTCGTACAAAAACTGTCCGCTGCGAAAAGTCATTCGGGGATGTGTCTTCAGCACTGGGCTTTCGGAGGGCTTTTGCAAGGCATGTGCCATGGCGGTCTGCGAATGCGAACTGCTCTTTTGAGCGTGGCAACTTACGCAAGCGTGCGGGCCTACGAAGCCCTCCCCTGGCAGTTCCTTTCGCGGGCGAAAGTCGGAAAAGCTGCTTGCGTGGCTTGATTTTGTCTGAGAGTGGCCCGGACAGGAAAGGGAAAAAGCACAGGCGGCTACACAGCACAGGGAAAAACAACGGACAACTCGGAGCTGAAATATCACACTCAGGGCAGGTCCCCCGGCCAACGTAAAGAATCTGGGCAGGCTATTTCTCAACAGCTCCCTTTCCTTCGACCACCGTCAGGATTCGATCCACACTTGGCACGGAAATTTCTTCCGTCTTGCCGTCGGGCCAATGAATCTCAACTTTTTCCACTTTCGTCGCAGAACCCAATCCGAAATGCAGTCGCGGATCCGAGCTCGACCCGTAGCTTCCGCCGCTGATCACGTCACCGCGTTGGCGAACACCTCCGGCAGCCACAAAAATCTTCGCGCCGATGGCATCCCGCGGACTCTTTGGTCCGCCAATTAATTGAAATGTGATCCAATGGTTGCCGTTTTTTACAACATTTCTGAGGAGCGCAGGCGCCGAGTCCATGTTGTTTAAGACAACGTCAATGTGGCCGTCGTTGAAGAGGTCCCCGAACGCCGCGCCGCGCGCGGGAATGACATCCGCCAAGCCGCTCCCTGTTGCGGGAGGAACTTCTTGAAACTTAGCGCCATCGAGATTGCGGAACAACTGTGGTCGCTGCGCCCAGGTTGTGCCCCAGTCGCGCTGGTCCACCGCGGGGTAAACGTGGCCATTGGCCAGGAAAATGTCCAGGAGTCCATCATTATCGAAGTCTAGAAACCCGGCCCCCCACCCGAGGAAAGGAATGGTGGGACCGCCTAATCCCGCGCGAAACGTAATGTCAGAGAAATTATTCCCGCCATCATTTCGATAGAGTGTCTTGTAGTCGTCCGAGAATGTCGTAAATAAGAAGTCGACTTTGCCGTCCCGGTTGTAGTCTCCCACGGCGATTCCCATGGACGCTTGCGCCAACCCTTCATTGGTTAGGGCGAACCCGGACAGATAACTCACATCCTCGAAAGTGCCATTGCGAAGATTGCGGTACAGATACCGGGGAACGGAGTCGTTGGCCACGGCCAAATCAAGCCAGCCGTCGTCATCCTCATCCACCAATACCGAGGCCAAGCCGTAATAATGCTGCGGGTCGGCGACGCCAGCTTTTCGACTGACATCGGTGAATGTGCCATCGCCATTGTTGTGAAACAGATGATCGCTTTCCCCCGGCAAACCGCGAGGGCCGCACATGGCGAAACTCACGCCGCGATATTGGCATGCGCTCGGGCTGATTCCACCTTGCCCAGCTAGAGGAGGATGCTCGGCATCGAACTGCACGTAGCCTGGCACAAACAAATCCAGCAAACCGTCCCGATCATAGTCGCCCCAAGTTGGCCCCGTGGACCAACCACCAAGAATGACGCCGGCTTTCTCAGCCACATCAGTGAAGGTTCCATCGTGATTGTTGTGATAGAGACGGTTCTTTCCGTAATTCGCAACGTAAATGTCCGGCCAGCCATCATTATCGTAATCGCCTACAGCCACGCCGAATCCCCATCGCTCATTGGGCACGCCGGCTTTGGCAGTTACATCGGTGAAGGTACCGTCATGATTGTTGTGCAGCAGCATAGCGCGGGGAGCGGGCTCCTTCCCTTTCAAGGCCGCAAACGTGGATCCGTTGAGCAGATAGATGTCCAGCCAGCCGTCATTGTCATAATCAAGCAGAGCTACACCCGAACCAGGGGTCTCGAGGATAGTCGCCTTTTCTGGAGTTCCAGAGCGATGGTGGAACTTGCCAAGACCGGCTTGCTTCGTGATATCTGCGAATACGATTGGCGCGCCGTCTACAAATCCCCCAGCCGTGATCGGGCGGGACATGGCGTCTTTCACGGGAGCGTGAGGCGTGCCGGTCGCCACTCCTGTGGACTCCTGCTTTTGCGGCTTGCGTTCCTCAGGTTCCTGAGAAGAAGCGCTTTGCCAAAGCCAAGACAACAACACGGTGGCGGTCAGACAACTCCAGCAAAAAATGCCCTTGCGCATGCTTCTTCGTGCCGCTCCTAAGAAACGCAGCGAAATCCGCGAACGGCTAACCTTCCGGCCGCAGGTCGTTCTCGGTTTCTGCACAAGATTTCGAGTCAGGGAAGTAGCGCCTTGCGATGCCGCGAATAGCATCGCACTTTTCCGTGAGACGTGCTAGGCTCCGCGTAAGCGGTTACGCATGGCTTTTATGCGAGGATTTCACCTATGACACGCCCTTGCCCGGTCACTCGGTTTGCAGTGTTCCTCCTTGTCTTCGCAGCTCCTTGGTTCGCCCCATCCGCCTTCCCCCAGGCTTCTGGTTCGCTGGCGCTAACTCCGCCAATGGGTTGGAACAGTTGGAACAAGTTTGGCTGCAACGTGAGCGACAAACTCATTCGCGAAATGGCAGATGCCATGGTCACCAGCGGGATGAAGGCGGCCGGCTATCAGTACGTGAACATAGACGACTGCTGGCAGGTGAGTCGCGATGCCCAGGGGACCATCGTCGCCGATCCCGAAAGGTTTCCCGAAGGGATGAAAGCGTTGGCGGATTACGTTCACAGCAAGGGCTTGAAACTGGGGATTTACACCGATGCGGGCACGGGCACTTGTGAAAAGCGGCCGGGGAGCCTAAACCATGAGGTTCAAGACGCCAAAACGTATGCTTCCTGGGGAATCGATTATGTGAAGATCGATTGGTGCAATGCGGAGGGTCTCGATCCGGAGGTGCAATACGCGAAATTCCGCGACGCTCTGGCGCAGTCCGGCCGCCCCATCGTGTTCAGCATTTGCAACTGGGGCGTGAAAGCGCCATGGCGATGGGGGCCGAAAACCGGCAATTTGTGGAGGACCACGGGAGACATAAGCGATAGTTACGACAGCATGTCTCTTATAGGATTTGGACAAAACGGTCTGGAGAAGTTTGCCGGTCCGGGACACTGGAATGATCCGGACATGCTGGAAATCGGCAACGGCAAAATGAATCGCGAGGAATATCGCACGCACTTGGCGCTATGGGCAATCCTGGCTGCGCCGCTGCTGGCAGGCAACGATCTTCGGACCATGTCTGCGGAAACGAAGGAACTTCTTACGAATTCTGAAGTGATTGCCGTCGATCAGGACCCGAAGGGAATACAAGGACACCGCTTTTGGCAGGAAGGCCCGTTGGAGATTTGGGCGAGGCCGCTGGCGGACGACAGTCAAGCCGTGGGGCTATTCAATCGCAGCGAGTCTGCTATCAAGATGACCCTTGAATTCAAGACGATTGGTGCGCCAGCCTCAGCGAAGCTTCGTGATCTTTTGGACCACAAAGATCTGGGCGCGGCGCAAGGTTCCTACGCTGCAGAAGTGCCGAGCCACGGCGCCGTGCTGCTGAAAGTCTCCAAATAGCTGGGATTAAGAGGATCAAAGGCAACAATTCCCTCCGGGAAACTATCGGAGTTACTCGGGTTTTGGCGTGACCGGGGCCGATGTTTTTTTCCTCTCTTCTGGCACCTCGGAGCGATTAAGTTCGTCCAGCTTTTGGATTGCCACTCTTGCTTCTTCAGGCTTTCCAAGCTTGGAATAGGCCCGCCCAAGCAGGAAATACGCTTGCTTCATCCGCGGCTCGCGCCGCAGAGCATCCTTCAATTCGGGGATGGCGGCCGTGAACTGTCCATCCTGAAACAATGCGTTGCCGAGGGCAAACCGGCCGGCAACAGCATCTGGAGCCAGAGCCACCGCCTTCTTTAGCCATTCAATCGCTTGAGAGTACTCCTGCTTGTATGTATAGCAAGCGCCCAGTCCATAGGCGACGTCATAGTTCGGCGGTCCATTCTTCTCCGCCTGCAAATAGTATGTAATCGCCTCATCGAACTTCGATTGCGACCGCTTCAGCTCGGCTAATTCCGTTGAAACCTCAGCGGACCGAGGATTCACTTCCAGGGCTTTGTCGAATTCGTGTTCAGCTTCCGTGGGGTTTTTTGAACTCCAAGCGGCCTCGCCGAGAAGCTGGTGCACACGGAAGGAGTCCGGAGCTATTGCAAATAGCCGCTGATATTCGTTTTGCGAGAGCTCTTTGGAAGCAACAGACAAATAATAAAGCGCGTCGATGCTTTTCGGATCGGATTCGAGCACAGTCCGAAGCTCTTCAAAAGCCTGGAGAGGTTTCCCTTGAGCAAGCTCCGCCCGAGCCAAAACTACTCGGACTGGCACATCCTTGGGGTATTTATGCAGATGTTTCTCCGCCAATTGAACAGCCAGGGCATAGTCCCCGCGATAAAAAGCCCGGGTACATTCGTTAAGCGACGACTGGCCATATGCGCGGATTGCGATGACTACCGTAAGAATCAACAACAAGAAAAGCCGCCAGCTCAACGACAAGACGGAAAACTCAGTTTTCCAAACGAGCGTCTTCATGGAGTTTCAAATGGACGTACTTCAACAATGCGCAGAAATTCCTGATTTTTTTCCGCCAGTAATTTCTTTAGCTCATCGAAACGCTTGGCTTGCGCCACTTGTTTCGCATCCTTCGTACGAGTGTAGAGCATCAAGAGGTAGAAGTTTGCGGCATAGTGGTCCGGCTCAATCTTTAATGCTAGTTGAATCTGTTTCTCCGCTTGTCGGTAGTCTTTGCGGTTTAGATACCACCGGCCGAGCTCAGCCAGCGCGTCCGGAAAATCCGGCTTGGCTTTCAACGCTTCTTGCAGCTCTAGGAAAGCTTCGTCCTGCCGGTCCTCTTCCAAGGCAATCGCACCCAAATAATAATGAGCTCTGGTGGCCGTTTCGGATCTTCCTGCGGATTGCTTCAGCCAAGGAAGGGCATGTTCGTAATCTTTGGCCCGAAAAAGTGCGGCACCCAGAGCCAGCTTGCCGCGTGGATCCTGCGGTTTCAGTTTAAGATATTTTTCGAAGTACGGAACGGCCTCCGCCGGGTCTTGCCGGAAGGCAGAGGCTGCTCCCATTGCATAGTTGTAATCTGCATTCTCCGGTTCGAGCTCGACGGCTTTTGCAAACGAGTCTCGGGCTTCCGCAATAAGGCTCAAATCCACGCACACAAGGCCAAAGTAGTAATGCAAACTTGCATTGCCGGGCTCCAGGTCTCGCGCGTGCGCCAGGTAACCAAGGGCCCCCTGATAGTCTTTTTGGAGCCGGGCAACGCGTGCCAATTCCAAAAGCAACGCAACCTTCGGCTTTCCATTAGCGAAAGACTTCTCCAGAGCTGCCCGCGCTTCTACAAGCCTGTTCAAATGTTCGTAAGCTAAGCCGAGTGACTCCAGCGAAACTGAACTGAGTGGCTGGCGCTCTTGCAGATTCTCTAGCAAGGTGACAATCAGGTCGGCGCGCTTGCCGGGTGTTAGCCCTAACAAGGCTTGCTGGGCGTCCGGCTCGGAAAGGTCCGAAGCGCCCATTAACTGTGCGGCTGCGTCGTCGGCGCCTTTGCGGTCCGACAGTCCAGCGTAATCGGCGCAACGGATGGACAAGCTCTGCGCGCTCGTCTGGTCTTGCGCGGGAAGGCGTGAAACGTAATTAAGTGACTCCTGATACCGACCTTGTCGCAGCAAAAGGGCGGCACTCTGATACAGCGCTTCGCCATTTGCTGCGTCATATTCGAGCACTCGCCTATAAACTTCGATCGCTTTACGCACCGCTTGTGGGTCGGCCGTGGCGTTCTCTTGATACAGCCGCCCAAGGTTAAGGTAGGCCCCGGTGAACTTCGGATCCCTCGTGATGGCCCGGCGAAGGCTTTTTTCGGCTGCGACGTAATTGCCTTGCTGTGCCTCGACGATGCCTAGCAAATTGTCGAAGCCCGCATCGGCTGGATACTGGTTAGCAGCCTTTGCCAGCTCAAAGCGCGCCTTTTGGAGATCGTGTTCCTGGATCAACTGTTGGATCAGCAGAATTTCTTGATCTCTGGTGCTGGTTTGCCGCTGCCGTGAGTGCGCTGAGCGCAGAAGATGCGGACACAAGAGAACGGCCATAGACATCACTGGGATCGAGAAGCGCGATCGCATCAGAGCCACCGGGCCCATTCTCTCACAGGGTATGGTGAAGTTTGGAGCAACGATCCATGACCCCTGATTGATACATTGGACAGGGCTCGTCTTCCGCTGTCTTATACTATTTGTGTCTGGAATGCACCTGCGAACCGGAAGGAATAGAAGTCTGAGAGTGCTTTTGATCGGATGACCACTGCTCTCAGATGACTGAGAATGCGAAGAAGCGAATCAAGTCCACGCAGCTTGCAAACCCTTTTTTTGAAGAGCTTGCACGGCTACATCCTCCTCCTGCTGCTTTTCAGCGCGCCAACACTCTCCTTTGCGCAGGAGAATCCGCTGCCTTCACTCGAAACCCAGGTGGCTCCCGGCATAGAAGCGCTGAAATCTGGCGATCTTGACAGGGCAGAAAGGATTTTCTTGAGCGCCCTTCGGCATGGAGCCAAACATCCGCTCGTCTATCACAACCTGGGCGTCATCGCCCAGATGCGCAACCGGCATTTGGAGGCCGTCCAGAGGTTTCGCGAGGCATTGGCCCTCCAACCGGCTTATGGTCCGTCACGGCTATTGCTCGGAGCCAGCCTTCTGGCGCTTGGAAAAAACACGGAAGCCGTCCGCGAACTGGAGCGCGCCGTCAAATTGATGCCCGAACAACCGCAGGCCCGTCTTGAACTAGCGAAGGCTTATGAAGCTTCGGAGAACTGGCTTTCCGCCGCGCAGCAACTCCAGAAACTCGTTGAAATGGCTCCGCACGACCCGGAATACGCTTATCAGATGGGCAAAGGCTGGATGAGGCTTTCCGGTTGGTCCTATCAGCGGATAGCGCGAATTGACCCCAAGTCCGCTCGCTTGCAACAAGGTCTCGGACAGGAGTATGTAGCTCAGGGAAAATATGATTTGGCGCTTGAGGCCTTTCAACGCGCCTTGGATGCGGACCCGAAACTGCCTGACGTTCACCTGGCTATCAGCACAATCCTTATGGACCAAAAGAAATTCGACCAAGCGCTTGCGGAAATTGACGCAGAGCTGAAACTCGTGCCAGAGAGTA
>Ga0209153_1000924_pt1 | contig 11350 bp, 12 predicted proteins | sample GraSoiAngelo_120_FD_185877 | JGI IMG/M metagenome (GOLD analysis project Ga0209153, IMG submission 185877) | Grasslands soil microbial communities from the Angelo Coastal Reserve, California, USA - 14_0919_09_20cm (SPAdes) (version 2) | ecosystem: Environmental > Terrestrial > Soil > Grasslands ...
CGTTGATTTCGAGGAGAAAGATGTTACGAGCGCTTCCCCTGGCGGCCCTGCTGGCCTTGTCCGCGTGTTCGCGGCAAGCCCCCGCGCCGCCGCCCCCCGCACCACCGGCCGCCCCCGCACCGAGTACCCCGCCCGCGACGCAGTCCGAGACGACTCCGGCTCCGGCCCCTGCGGCGACGGCTCAGAGCGAGATCCAGCAGGCCACCGCGTCCCAGGAGTCGGTCGACAACGGAGCCGAACGGCCGGCGCGCGGCGACGCCTCGCTCGAGCAGATGGCGGCGCTTCCCGCCGCGGCGCAGCTTCCCGACGGTAAATGGAAACCGGGGGTGCACTACGATCCGCTGGTGCCCGCTCAGCCGACCAGCGTCGCCCCCGGCAAGGTGGAGGTGGTGGAGGTGCTCTGGCTCGCCTGCCCGCACTGCTACGCGCTCGAGCCTTACATCGGGAACTGGCTCAAGACCAAGCCCTCGTACGTCGAGTTCGTGCGCGTCCCGGTGATGTGGCAGCCGATCCACCGCGCGCACGCGCGGCTCTACTACACGCTGGAGGCGCTGGGCCGGCAGGATCTCATCGCCAAGGCGTTCGATACCATCCATGACCTGGCCGAACGGAAACTGCCGCCGCTCGTGGGCAGCAGCGACGACGAGACCTTCCGCGTGCAGCAGCAATTCGCGACCCAGAACGGCGTCAGTGCCGACGACTTCGCCAAGGCCTACAACTCCTTCACCGTGAGCTCGAACCTGCAGCGCGCCGAGCAGCTCACTCAGCGCTACCACGTCGAGGGCGTGCCGTTCTTCGTCGTGAACGGCAAATACACCACCGAGGTTGCGAAAGCTGGACACGACTGTGCGCAGACCACGCCCAGTTGCGGCGAGAAGAAGCTCATCGAGCTGATCGGCGACCTGGTCGCAACCGAGCATCGCCATTGAGTCGGCGGCAGGGCGCGCATCGACCGCCGGCGCGCTCCGCGGCGCCGCGTGGTGACGGCACCTTGATCGCGCATGGGACACTTCTGAGGTCGCGCGCCCGACTGGATTCGAACCAGCGACCTGCAGCTTCGGAGGCTGCCACTCTATCCAACTGAGCTACGGGCGCGGGGCGGGCGATGATACGCGGCGGCGCCGGCACCGTCCATTGAGGGGCGCCGCGGGCGGCGAGCGCTGTGCCCAAAGCCGCCGCTAGAGCTTCTTCACGACGACGCGGCCGCTCGAATCCACGAACACGTGATATCGATTGCCGTTCTTGCAGGTGGCCGTGTAGTCGCTGTCTCCATTGCGCGTGGCGGAGACGACCTTGTCGCAGGGCATGCCCTGCAACGCGATCGTCGCGGCCAGATCCTTGCCCATTGCCGGCTCCTCGGCGCGGAGTGAGCCTCCGAAGCCGAACGCGGCCACGATCGCCGAAGCAACAACAGGTGCATGATGGCGCATAGCCGTCTCCCGTGGAGCCAAGTCAGTTTCTGGCCAGTTTCTCGAATTTCTGCGGATCGATCAGCATCTCCCAGATCGCTTCCCGCGAGGAAGAGACGGCTGCCGCCAGCGGCGGATCGCCGTCCTGCAGGAGGCTCAGCACTTTGAGCAGCAGCAGGTCGTACTTCTGCCGCAGCTCGGCGACCGTCACCGCGGCCTGCCGCCGGTGAAATGCCCGGAACTCGCCGAGCAGGTCGTCGACCTGATTCTTGAGTGAGAGCTTGGTGAACACACCGATGGCGCGCGTGTCCCGGAGCCGCTGCTCGAGCGATGGCAGGTCGAGTGCCGGCGCGGGTGAGGGAGCCGGGCGAGCCGCGCTGCCACCGGCGGCGGTGCCTGGCACTGCGCCGCTCGGGGCCGCGGGCCGCGGCGCGGCGCTCGAGGTGGACTCACTGCGGCCTGGGACCTTGGTTTTGGCGCTGCCACTACCCGTGGCACCGGCCGCGCCCGTGGCGGCAGCACTGCCCCCCGTGCCGGCACGGCTCGAGGGTACCGCAGCGCTCGGCGCGCGCTCCGTGTCGGCGGGAGCGGGCGATGGTTGCGTGCAGCTGCCGTCTCCGGTTGCTGCGCGCCGCCGGCTTTCTGCGGCGCCGCAGGAGTGGCTGCCGGACGCGGCGCCACGGGCTTCTCGTGCGCGCAGCCGACCAACAGCAGAAAGGCCGAAATCGCGCTCATCGCCATGTGACGCATCGTGTGATCCTGCGGGAGCCGGCAATCCCCGGAAGTATCAGCTCTCAAGCCCTGCAACGACCAGTGGGCCGAGCGGCTGACCGCCCAAACGGCGGTTTTCCCCGGGCTCGCCGGTCAACCACCCCGGCACCCGCTATACTTCGCGCCCGAATCCGCGGGGTGCGCAAAAAACGGATGCGCTCGTGAGCAAGCAGGATACCCACTTCTTCAATGTCTTCAGCCTGGTGATCGGCCTGCTGGTGGCGGTCGCGGTAGGTCTGTTCGCGCTCGCCCGCATCGTCGCGAGCCACACCCAGGACCTGCAGGTGCTGAGCGACGCTGAATACAGCAAGAACGTGCACGCGCGCATCCGTCCGCCCGTAAAAGAGGCGATTGCCGGGCGCGACAACTCGGCGCTCGCCATCAAGCCGGCGGAGGGGACTGCCGAGGGCGGGGCGTCGGGCACGGCGGTCGCCGCCGCGATGCCACAGAACGGTACACAGCTCTTCGAGCAGACGTGCAACGTCTGCCATGGACAGGGGATCGGCGGCGCGCCGAAGGCGGGGGACAAGGCCGCCTGGGCTGCGCGCATCGCCGAGGGCAAGGCCATCCTCTACGAGCACGCGCTCAAGGGCTTCCAGGGGAAAGCCGGCGTGATGCCCCCGAAGGGCGGCCGCCTGGATGCGCCCGACGACCTCGTGAAGCAGGCCGTCGATCACATGGTGCAGATGGCGCAATAGCCTTGAATCGCGCCTCTGCGGATGCCTCACGGCCCGCTTTCCGCGCGATCCACCCGTGTGAGCCCGCCTCGTCCGCCAAGCCTGAGCGGGTTGTTAACGATAAACCCCGCGCGGGTGAAAACGAGGCGGATGCAGTGAAGTCCATCACGCCTCGCTCCTCGATTTATATGACGCACGGCAGCGTTGTCGGCCCGGACAGTACGGTGAACTGTAGCCTTGGGTTCATCATCGGGATGGAAGATCAGATGAAAGGATATTTCGCCCTCGCTCTCCTGCCGTGGCTGATCGGGACCGCCTTAGCGGATGTGCAACCGCCACCGACGCAGGTCTCACAGAAGCAGCCGCGCACTCTCGGCCAGAAAGCGGTGCTGCACGTCTACTACTACTCGCCGAAGACGCTGGAAATCACCTACGTCGACTCCTACCTGTTCAAGGACCAGGAGGCCTGCGTGAATGCAATCGGCGCCGCTCTGCAGATTGCCATGCCCTACGCTGGCGACGGCGACCTGGTGACCGGCAAGTGCGTCGGCGTGAATCCGCCGGACGAGATCACCAAACCCGACAGGAAGCGCGAGACCGCAGACAGCACCGAGCTGTAGGGATCATCCGGCCCCCGCGGCGCGCGCCGGCGCTACCGAGGCGTCCATACAGCGCAGCATCACCGCGCCGGCGATGTGCCCGGCGCCGATGCCGGTAGCGCCCTCGAGATCCGCGATCGTGCGCGCGAGGCGCAGCAGCCGCGCCCGCCCGCGTCCCGAGAGCCCCCGCCGACGCATCGTTTCCTCGAGCAGATGCCGCCCCGCGGCATCGGCGGCGCACCAGCGCTGCACTTCCAGATCGGTGAGACGCGCATTGCAGCGCCCCTGGCGCTCGAGCTGCACGCCGCGCGCCAGCGCAACGCGTGTGGCCGCGGCCGCCGTGCTCTCGCCCCCGCCCGCGGCGGCGTCGAAGTCGGCCGCCGTCACCCGCGGCACCTCGACGTGCATGTCGAGGCGATCGAGCAGGGGACCCGAGATGCGCCCGCGATAGCGCCGCACTTCGGCGGGCGTGCAGCGGCACTCGCCCGCCGGATCCCCGAGGCGCCCGCAGGGACAGGGGTTCATGGCGGCGATGAGCTGGAATGCGGCCGGATACTCGCTCTGCAGGGCGGCCCGCGACACGGCCACGATCCCGGTCTCGAGCGGCTCGCGCAGCGCCTCGAGCACCGCACGCTCGAACTCCGGCAACTCGTCGAGAAACAACACGCCGTGGTGCGCGAGGCTGATCTCGCCGGGTCGGGCGCGCGCACCGCCGCCCACCAGGGCCGCGCTCGAGGCGGTGTGGTGCGGCGCACGGAACGGGCGCTGCCCGAGCTGCCCGGGCGTGAAGCCCGCAGCGCTCACCGCAGCGATTGCGGCCACCTCCAGCGCTTCGCTGCGGGTGAGCGGCGGCAGCAGCCCCGGCAGGCGCTGCGCCAGCATGCTCTTGCCGGAGCCTGGCGGACCGATCATGAGCAGGCTGTGGCCGCCGGCGGCGGCGATCACGAGCGCGCGCTTGGGCATGAGCTGCCCGCGGACGTCGGCGAGATCGAGCGGCGCGCCGCGCGCGCTCGGCGCGTCCCGGTTCTCAGCGCCGCGCGGGGACGCACAGGCTGGCAGGGGCGCCGCGCCGCTGAGATGCCCGCACACCTCGAGCAGGTGACCGGCCGCGCGCACCCGCTCGGGAGCCACGACGCAGGCCTCGGCAGCATTGGCCCGCGGCACCACGAGCTCGTGACCTTGCTGCTGCGCGTGCGCGGCGGCGAGGAGCAGTCCTCGCACGGGCTTGAGCTCGCCGGTGAGGCCCAGCTCGCCGTAGAACTCGCGCGTCTCGCAGCCCCCACCCCCTCGAGCGCCGCGGGGCCGAATCTGCCCGGAGGCGATGAGGATTCCGAGCGCAATGGGGAGATCGAACCGTCCGCCCTCCTTGGGCAGATCGGCGGGGGCGAGATTCACCGTAATCCGGCCCGCGGGAAATTCGAAGCGCGAGTTGAGGAGCGCCGCGCGCACCCGCTCCTTGCTCTCCTTCACCACCGTCGCGGGCAGGCCCACGATACAGAAAGCCGGCAGACCGCTCGCGAGGCTCACCTCGACGTGCACGAGCGGAGCGTGCAGCCCAACGAGCGCACGGCACGCGACCCGCGCGACCGACATCACCGCTCCGCTGCCGTGCTGTATGAAAGCGGGCCGCGTCAGCTCCGTCGGGAATCGGAGCGCGGCGCCGCGCCGGCCGCGGGCGCGGCGGCGGATCCCGCGCCTTCGAGCGAGGCGAGTCGGGCCTCGAGCTCCTCGAGACGGGCCCTCGTGCGCTCGAGCACCCGCGTCTGGGCGTCGAACTCGTCCCGGGTCACCAGATCGAGCTTGCCGAGTCCCTCGCGCAGCACCGCGCGGAAGTTGCTCTCGAGGTCCCGCTGCATGCTGCGCAGCGCCGGGGGCACGCGCTCGAGCAGGCGCCGTGCGAGCTCATCGATGCGAAATGAATCCATGGTCTGACCTCAGCGCCTTGGCGCGCCCCGAATTGAGGCAAGGAGTACCGCGGCAGCTCCAAAACGGTGCACCTGACGGCGTGCCAGCTCGCGCAAGCCGCGGAAACTGCTCCGAAAGCCGCAGTGGCACGGAATCTGCACCCTTTCTGCGCACGTCATCCGCGCATCGAGCCAGAGCTTACGCGCCGGCGACCGCCGGCGCAGGGGGCGTTTTGTCATGCGATCGACCGGATTTAAGGAGAGAGCGATGCCCACCGCCGCGAGATTTGCCCGAGCCTCGAGCCGCCTGGCGGCGCTCTTCGCTCTGCTCGCGCCCGCGCTCGCCTGCGCTGCCGACGCTCCCGCACCGAACAAGGGCGACACGGCGTGGATGCTCACCTCGACCGCGCTCGTGCTGCTCATGTCGGTGCCGGCGCTCGGGCTGTTCTACGGCGGACTGGTGCGCACCAAGAACATGCTCTCGGTGCTCGTGCAGGTGTTCGTGGGCTTCTCGCTGGTGACGGTGCTGTGGTGCATCTACGGATACTCGCTCGCCTTCACCGAGGGCAACTCGGTCATCGGGGGATTCAGCCGCCTCTTCCTGCGCGGCACCTTCGACCCGGTGACCCAGAATTTCTCCCTGGCCTCGACCTTCAGCCGCAACACCCCGCTCTACGAGCTCGTCTACGTGGCATTCCAGGGCACCTTCGCGGCGATCACCTGCTGCCTGATCCTCGGCTCGGTCGTCGAGCGGATGAAGTTCTCCGCGGTGCTGCTCTTCCTCTTCATCTGGTTCACCTGCAGCTACTGCCCGATCGCGCACATGGTGTGGTACTGGCCCGGGCCCGACGCCTACACCCATACGGCCCATGCCGCCGAGGTGAGCGCCACCGGGGGCCTCATCTGGCGCTGGGGTGCGCTCGACTTCGCCGGAGGTACGGTGGTGCACATCAACGCGGGCGTCGCGGGACTCGTGGGCGCATTCGTGCTCGGCAGGCGCGTCGGCTTCGGCCGGGAGCCGATGGCGCCGCACAGCCTGACGATGACCATGATCGGCGCCTCGCTCCTTTGGTTCGGCTGGTTCGGCTTCAACGCCGGCTCGGCGCTCGAGGCCAACGGCTCGGCGGCCCTCGCCTTCATGAACACCTACCTCGCCACCGCCTGCGCGGTGCTCTCCTGGACGGCCGGCGAGTGGGTCGCGAAGGGCAAGCCCTCGATGCTCGGCGCGGCCTCCGGCGCGGTCGCGGGCCTGGTCGCGATCACTCCGGCCGCCGGCAACGTCGGTATCCCCGGCGCGTTTGCGATCGGGCTCGGCGTCGGGCTCGCGTGTCTGTGGGGGGTCACGGGGCTCAAGAGGCTCATCCGGGTCGACGACTCGCTGGATGTCTTCGGCGTGCATGCCATCGGCGGCATCTTCGGCGCGCTCATGACCGGAATCTTCAACGCCCCTGCGCTCGGGGGCCCGGGCTCGGTCGACTGGGCGACGGGCGCCGTCGGCTATCCGGGCGTCGGCACGCAGCTCCTCATTCAGCTCGAGGCCGTTTGCCTCGTGTTCGCGTGGACCGCCGTGGTGGCCTACGTGGCGCTGCGCATCGTGAAGCTCCTGGTGGGACTGCGGGTCGCCGAGGAAGAGGAGCGCGAGGGGCTCGATATCACCTCCCACGGCGAGCGAGCCTACGACCTCTAGCGCGCGCCGCGCACCGCGCGAAGGCTTAGCTCTGGCGCAAGGGGGCGGATTGTGGGTATGGTGTGATCGCTCGACCGGCCCGGCCTGCCCCGGATGTGACGGAGTTCAAGGGTCGTCCGGGCCGCGGGCGCCATACTTGCGCGGCGGAGGCCCCAATGTCCCGACTGCTACCCATCACCGTCCTGATTCTCGCCGGAGCGCTCAACATCGCCCGGGCGGATGTCTATCGCTGGACCGATGAGCAGGGCGTGACGCACTACAGCGATCAGTGGGTGCCGGGGTCGGTGCTCATCAAGACGGTCAAGCCGCACCCGGTGACTTTCGACTCCTCGGCGCGCTCCGCGGAGCAGAAGAGCCTCACGGCAGGGAACAACCGCGTCTCCTCCGAGCTCAGCGATCAGGCCAACGCGCGAGCGGTGCAGCAGGATGTCGCCAAGGCGCGCGAAGTCCTGTGCAAGAACGCCAAGGATCGCTACATGCGGGCGATCCAGTCCCGCCGCGTGTTCAAGGAGGACAAGAACGGCGAGCGCGAATATCTCTCGGACGCTGCAGCTGACGCTTATCGCGAGCAGGCGCGCAAGGACGTGCAGGACCGGTGCGGCAGCGTGCCGGAGTACGCACCGGACCAGCCGATACCCGAACCCCAGCCCATCGAGCCGAAACCGATCCCCGAGCCGAAGGTGAATCCGGCCCAGGCCACCTCGCGCTGACTCGGCCGCGGCGCGGTCCGAGCTGACCGCGCTCGCGCCGCTGCAGCGGTCCCGCCCCTCGATTCCGCGCGCGCCCCCTGAGGCTCTATAGTGGGGTCCGGCGGCCGCCTGGGCCGTGCCCGGAATGCCTACACCAATGCGCGCAGCTTTCGTCGGACTCGGCGCCATGGGGCAGCACATGGCGCGCAATCTCCATCGTGCAGGGATGCTGAGCGCGGTCTGGAACCGCAGCGCCGACAAGGCGCGCAAGCTCGCCTCCGAGCTCAAGGTCGCAGCCCCGGCGACGCTCGAGCAGCTGGCCGCCGGGGTCGACGCGGTGGTCTCGTGCGTGTCGGCCGACGCGGACGTGCTCGAGGTCACGCGTGCTCTGGCGCCCGGGTTCAGGTCCGGCGCGCTGATGCTCGACTGCTCGACCATCGGCGCCGAGACCGCCCGGCAGGCCGCCGCGCTCCTCGAGCCCCGCGGCGTCGAATTCCTCGACTGCCCGGTGAGCGGCGGCGTCGAGGGCGCGCGCGATGCGAAGCTCGCCATCATGGCCGGCGGCACGCCCGCGGGCTTCGAGCTCGCGCGGCCCCTCCTCGAGGCGCTCGGCGGCACCATCGCGCACTTCGGCCCCACCGGCGCGGGTCAGGCCGCCAAGGCCACCAATCAGATCATGTGCGCCGGCATCATCGAGGCGGTCGCCGAGGCGATGGCTTTCGCACGGGCGCAGGGACTGCCGCTCGAGAAGCTCATCGACACGCTCGGCAAGGGCGCGGGCTCGAGCTGGTACTTCGTGCACCGCGCGCCGAACATGGTGCGTGGCGCCTACCCGGCGGGCTTCCGCGTGCGGCTGCACGCCAAGGATCTCACCATCTGCCACGACATGGCGGCGCGCTTCGGTGTGGCGCTGCCGGTCGTCGAGCGGATGCTGGCCGAGTACATCGAGCTCATTGCGCGCGGCTTCGGCGACGAGGACATCTCGGCCACGTACCGGCTCAAGGCCGAGCTGTTCGAGCGCACCAACATCATGCGCGCGCCGGCCCGCGACGCATGAACGGCGACTCCGGCCGCGAGCGCGCGCTCTACCTGCCGGACTTCTGCACCTCAAACACCACGCTCGCCATCGTGCTGATCGTGGAGCTGACCGCATTCGTGCTGTCGCTGGCGCGGCAGAGCGAAGTGGACTTCTGGACTGACCTGGTCCGCACGTCGCTGTTCCTGCTTTGGATCGGGCTCGCAGGCTCGGGGGTGCTGTGCGCGCTGCGCGGCCCGCTCGCGCGCGCCACGGTGCCGGCGGCCTCCGCGGCGGTACTGGGGCTCATCACACTGCTGGTCGCGACCGTGTCGGTGTGCGCGTACCTGATCGGACGCACGCGCATGGTGATCGACTCAGGCGGAGCGGCGCTGTTTCCGCAGGCGCCGCTCGGCTTCGCGCTGCGCAACGTATGGATCGGGCTGGTCGTCACGGGGCTCGCGCTGCGCTACTTCTACGTGGCGCACGAGTGGCGCCGGAGCGTCGAGCTGCGCGCCGCAGCCCGCGTGCACGCACTCCAGGCGCGCATCCGCCCGCACTTCCTCTTCAACAGCATGAACACGATCGCCGCCCTCACGCGCAGCAACCCGGCGCGCGCGGAAGCCGCGGTACAGGACCTGGCGGACTTGTTCCGCGCCACCTTGAGCGACAAGCGCGACACCATCACGCTGGCGGAGGAGCTGGAGGTGGCGCGCACCTATCAGCGCATGGAGCAGCTGCGCCTCGGCGGGCGGCTGAACATAGACTGGAAAACCGACCCGCTGCCCGCCCAGGCGCTGGTGCCGAGCCTCGTGATCCAGCCGCTGCTCGAGAACGCGATCTATCACGGCATCGAGCCGCGCGCCGAGGGCGGCACGGTGACCATCAGCGGCGAGGTGAGCGGGGGACTCGTGACCATCGTGGTGCGCAACCCGCTCGATCCGGTGCACGGCGAGCGCGAGGGCAACCGACTGGCGCTCGCCAATATCCGCGAGCGCCTCACCCTCATGTACGGCGAGCGCGCGCTCATCAAGGCCGGCCGCTTCGACGCGGAGTACATCGTGACGCTAAGGTTTCCGCTCGTCGAGAACGCGGTGCCTGCCGCCGCCGCGCAGCCGGCCTGACTGCTGCCGTGGGCGCCGCCGCGAAACTCAAGGTGCTGATCGTCGACGACGAGCCGCCGGCGCGCGAGCGGCTGCGCAGCCTCCTCACCGAGATCGCCGACGTCGAGGTGGTCGGCGAGGCGATGAGCGGCGGCGAGGCCCTCACCCACACGCACGAGCTCTCGCCCGATGTGGTGCTGCTCGATGTGCGCATGCCGGGAATGGACGGACTCGAGGCGGCGCGGCATCTGAACGTGCTCGAGGAGCCGCCGGCGGTGATCTTCACCACCGCCTACGACACTTACGCGGTCGAGGCTTTCGAGGCGAATGCCGTGGGGTATCTGCTCAAGCCCGTGCGCAAGGAGCAGCTCGCGGCCTCGCTGATGCGCGCCGGACGCCTCACCCGGGCGCAGCTGCAGAAGCTCGCCGCGGCGGGCGCCGGGGAGCGGCGCACTCACATCGCCGCGAGGCATCGCGAGGGCCTGCGGCTCATCCCTATCGAGGAGGTGCAGTACTTCCTCGCCGACCAGAAGTACACCACCGTCCGCCACGTGCAGGGCCAGGACCTGATCGAGGATTCGCTGCGGCTGCTCGAGGGCGAGTTCGGCGCGGCGTTCGTGCGCATCCACCGCAACGCCCTCGTCGGCGTCAGGCACCTCGAGCGCATCGAGCGCAACGCCGAGGGCCAGCACTTCGTGCGCTTGCGCGGCTGCGAGGCGCCGCTCGCCGTGAGCCGCCGCATGGCGGGGGAGCTGAAGGAGAGGTTCAGGATCTGAGCGCGCAGCGCAGCACACCTTGCTGCCGAGTCAATGCGTCACGGATAATCCGGCTTAGGACTTCACGAGCCACCGCGGAGAGCATCGGACAGGACCGGGCGCCTTTTGGAGAACGCCATGTCGCGGGCCAGCTCCAGTCAGCACACCACGAGCGCAGGCGCCGGCCACAGTCGCTGGGTCAGAGTCACTCACTGGATCGTGGCTGCCAGCGTGCTGACGCTCGCCGTCTCCGGCTTCACCATCCTCATGGCTCACCCGCGGCTCTACTGGGGCGCGGTCGGCAATGACCTCACGCCGGCGCTGCTCGAGCTGCCGGTCAGCCGGAACTACCGGCACGGCGGCTGGGCAGTCGCCACGCAGTCCTTCCCGGACGCTGGCTCCGCAGTCAGCGCGGTCCGCACCTACGGCATCCTGAACCAGGATGGCTGGGCCCGGAGCCTGCACTTCCTTGCGGCGTGGTTCCTGGTCGTGACAGGGGCCGCTTATCTCCTTGCCGGGATCTTCACCGGACACCTGAGGCGCGATCTCGTGCCCCGGACCGGCGAGCTGACGAGGCAGAGGCTGTGGAATGACCTGAGCAGCCGTCTGCAGCGCAAGATCCGCGCAGCGGCAGGTGGACCGCCCTACGGCCTGGTGCAGAAGTGCGCCTACTGCGCAGTGGTCTTCCTCGGCCTGCCGCTGATGGTCATCACCGGCATGGGAATGTCTCCGGCGATAACC
>Ga0209153_1000927_pt1 | contig 11334 bp, 10 predicted proteins | sample GraSoiAngelo_120_FD_185877 | JGI IMG/M metagenome (GOLD analysis project Ga0209153, IMG submission 185877) | Grasslands soil microbial communities from the Angelo Coastal Reserve, California, USA - 14_0919_09_20cm (SPAdes) (version 2) | ecosystem: Environmental > Terrestrial > Soil > Grasslands ...
ATATGTGCTGGGCCTCAAGGACGGCGGGCACCTCAAATTCCAGGACGAAGGCTCGGCCGAATATGCGGCGCTGCTCGAGGCGCTGCATGCGCCGAGCCTGTGGGATGAGGCGAACGCTGCCTTGGCCCGCGCCGGCTTCGATCTTCCCGCCGAGGCTCTGGAGCGCGACTGGAGCCGCCCCTACGTCCCGTCGCCCGAAGTCGAGGCAGCCTGGGCCACCGTCTATCTCGACACGGAACGCTGGTGGCCGCTCTACCAGCTCGCCGAGAAACTGGTCGACATCGACGACGCCCTCGCCACCTGGCGCCACAAGCATGTCGTGACGGTCGAGCGGGTCATCGGCCTCAAACGCGGCACCGGCGGCACCGCCGGAGTCGCCTATCTCCAGTCCACGCTCGGCAAGCGCTGCTTCCCCGAACTCTGGTCGCTGCGCACCCGAATCTGACGCTCGGTGGGGCCAATCTCGCGTGGCCGCCCTGCACGGAGGCCTGTTTCACCCAAAGCACCAAAGGACCAAAGAGACCAAAGGTGCCGGTGCGGCGAGGAGGGCAGTGCCCGCTGAGGGAAGCCTGGATTATCGAGCGACGAAGTCGCTCTAAGAATGTGAGCCGAATGAGGCGAGGCCTCTTCACCGGCGCGGCCTCTTTGGTTCCTTTGGTGCTTTGGTGCTTCGGGTGAAACTACGGCCCCGCCGCCCGCACAGACGCCCCTGAACGAATCGCCGCGATCTCCTCCGAGGCGATTCGTTCGCGGGCCGGCAGGCTGGGGTGGCTCCGGAAGATCTGGGGGAACCAGTCGTATTTGCCGAGATAGCGGCGCCAGAAGGGGATCGCCGAATCGAGGTTGAACCCGGCCGCGGCCATCAGCCTCAGGCCGAATCGGTCCGCTTCCTCCTCGCGGCGCCACATGCTGCTCGGCTTGACCCCGAGCGCGTGGAGCAGCCCTTCGTCCGGAAGGCCCTTGTCGTCGGTCACCGTCGGGTGGTGGAGGATGTCGTGGGAGAGCTCGTGGCCGAGCACGACCGCGAGCTCGTCGTCGTTCCGGACGAAGTCGAGCATTGCCGTCGTCATCACCACCGTCTTTCCCTGGGCGAAGGCGTTGACCTGGTCCGAGCGCGCGAGGCGGATCCGGCCGAGGCAGGCGGGTAGCGAATCGAGTACCAGCTCCAGCTCCCGCCCCTCGCGCAGGACCTTGAGCCGCGCCGGACCTTTGGCGAGCGCGGCGTCGAGCATCAGCTCTGAGCTTTCCGCCTTCCGCCGCCAAGCCTTGCGGTCGCGCTCAGCCGCGATTGCAGAAGCACGTCGCCGGCGGCGAGGCCGGCGCGGGCGGCGGGGCTGTCCGCGAGGACGGAGAGGATGCCGGGCCCCCGGTCGAGCCGGTAGAGCGCAATCACCGTCTTGCGGTCGGGCGGCAGATATTCGGCGAGATGGTGGAAGAGGAGGCCGGTGAGCGGGAATTTCTCCCGGCAGAGCGGCGCGCCTGCCAGCGCCAGCCTGTAGGCGACCCGCGCTACCCTCAGATCCGCCTGGCGCAGCGTAGTCTCACCCGATTCGGAGGCCATCGCCTGAACCGGTGCGGCGATCGGCAGCTGTGCCACCTGCGCCTGCACCGCGAATCCGGCCGGCGCGGCGGCAAGCAGAAGAATCAGGTGGAGAAGACGCATCGCTCTCTATCTGCCGCGAAGAGCGGACGCAGAAAAGGGCCGGGTGAAGTTGTGCTTCACCCGGCCGAAATTCAGCTGACTAGTCGCCAAACCCGATTACGGGCTGTGCGGCAGGTCACCATCGTCGTCATGAGTGGCGGCGAGGATGCCGAGGATGATTGCGACCAGCGCGATCAACGGGATGATGAAGCCGCCGCGAAGCTGGTTGCCATCAACCGATTCACCGGCCGGCGCGACCTCAGTCGTCGCCGCGCGCGCGGCCGCAGCCGAGCTCTGGGCGGCGGCCACAGTCGGCGTCGCCATCAACGCAACCGCAGCGGTCGCAGCGATAATTCCCTTCAAACGCACGTCAGCTTCTCCCTTCGAGTCTGATCTTGTCGATTTCGCGTCATCACTATCTGAGGCTTCCCAAGCTGTCTACCCCGGAAATGCCTCTAGCCCGACGCTCCGTAAATCGGTCTAGGTTTACGAAGCTTGAAGTGCAACGCCTTCTAGCCACAAAGGTTCAGGGCCGGGGAAAGCATTGGTACACTGTTGCATTCAAGCGACAGCTTCGGTTGCCGGGCCTCCGGAGATTGCAAGCGAATGGGATTTCGTTTCAAAGGGTTCCATGAGAGCGGGAGGGAGAACCCCAATGCAGCGCAGAGCCGGCCTTGCCAGCATTACGACTTGGCTCGCGGGCCTGCTCCTGTTGCTTGCCGCCGCCCCGGCCGCCGCCGCGGTGCAGATCAGCTTCTATTCGCACGAGCTCGGATCGAGTTTTCCGCACGCCTTCGTCGTCCTGAAGGGCACGCTCGACCGGGACGGCAGCCGAATCGACGAGGATTACGGCTTCACTGCGAAGGCGGTGACTCCCGCGATTCTGATGGGGCGCGTGGGCGGCAAGATCGACAGCACCGCCGGCCCGTCTTACGTCGGCGAGAGCGACAGGCAGTTCACCCTCGCCTTGAGCGACGAGGAATATGACCGGGTGATGGCCACCGTCGCCGCCTGGCGGAACGCGAAGCAGCCGAGCTACGACTTGAACAGCCGCAATTGCGTCCACTTCGTCGCCGAGATCGCGGCAGCGATCGGGATGAAGGCTGAAACGCCCAAGAAGCTGATGAAGAAGCCGCGCTCCTACATCCTGTCGCTGGTCGCCGCGAATCGGGCCTGGCTTGAGGAGCGGCACGCCGACATCGGCACGTTGAAGGCGGTAAGCGGCCCCGAGGAGCGCCGCGCGGTGCGCTGACCCGCCCCTTACGCCTTGACTTTCGAGGCGGCTTCGAATGTTAGCCGCCGCGGGCAGAAGCGTCCTTTTCATCCTCCCATCATCATTGTCTTTGCGAGAGCATATGAGCGCGACCTCGAACGAGCGGATTGTTGTCATCGGCCTTGGCTATGTCGGGCTCCCGCTCGCCGTTGCCCTGGCGAAGAGCTTCGACGTCACCGGCCTCGACATCGACCAGCGCCGGATCGACGAGCTGAAGCTCGGCCACGACCGCACCAACGAGGTGGAGCCGGACGCGCTCAAGGCCTCGCCGCTAAAGCTCACCAGCACGCCCGCCGACTGCGCGGGCGCGGACGTCTATATCGTCACCGTCCCGACCCCGGTCGACGCGCAGAACCAGCCGGACCTCAAACCCGTGATCGGCGCCACCCGCACCGTCGCCGCCCTGCTCGACGGGGCGAAGAAGCCGATCATCGTCTATGAAAGCACCGTCTATCCCGGCGTGACCGAGGACATTTGCGGGCCGCTGCTCGAAGAGGGCTCGCGGCTTCAGCGCGGGAGCGACTTCTTCCTCGGCTACTCGCCGGAGCGGATCAACCCGGGCGACCGCGAGCATACGGTGGACCGGATCGTGAAGGTCGTCGCCGGCGAGAATGAGGCTGTCACCGACCGGCTCTGCGCGATCTACGGTGCGGTGACCAGCGCAGGCACCTTCCGCGCCGCCTCGATCAAGGCCGCGGAGGCCGCCAAGGTGATCGAGAACGCCCAGCGCGACATCAACATCGCCTTCATGAACGAGATCACCCAGATCTTCTCCCGCCTCGACCTGTCGATCTGGGACGTGCTCGCCGCGGCGGGGACGAAGTGGAACTTCCTCAAGTTCCAGCCCGGCCTGGTCGGCGGCCACTGCATCGGCGTCGATCCTTATTATCTGAGCTTCCGGGCGCAGGAGCTTGGGATCGACCCCAACGTCATCCTCTCCGGCCGCTCGATCAACGACGGCATGGGCGCCTGGGTCGCCGAGCGAATCCACGAAAAGCGGGGCGGCAAGGCGGGCTCCGCCCTGGTCATGGGGCTTACGTTCAAGGAGAACGTCCCGGACCTGAGGAACAGCCGGGTGATCGACGTCATCGACCGGCTGAAGGCGCTCGGCCATGAAGTGATTGTCCACGACCCCCTCGCCGACCGCGCCGAGGCGCAGCATGAGTATAAGCTCGAGCTCGCGGCGGATGCTCTCGACCGCCGCTACGACACCGTCGTCGTCGCAGTCCCGCACGAGGCCTATGGCGCCTTCGCCGACGACAGGGTGAACGGCCTGGTCGCGGAAGGCGGCCTGATCGCGGACTTGAAGAACCTCTACGCGGGTCGGACCCTCACCGCCGAGCGCTGGACGCTCTGATCAGAGGTTGTGGTACGCCTTGTACCATTCCACGAACTTCGGGATGCCCCGGTCGATCGAGGTCTTGGGCTCGAAGCCCAAATCGCCCGAGATGGCGCTGATGTCGGCATAGGTGTCGCGGACGTCGCCGGCCTGCATCGGCAGCAGGGTCTTCTTCGCCTCGCGGCCGCAGGCCTGCTCGATGAGGGCGATCATCCGCATCAGCTCTTCGGAGCGATTGTTGCCGATATTGTAGAGCCGGTGGGGGCCATGGCTTCCGCCGGCTTTCTCGGCTCCGTCGTCGGGCGGCGGGTTGTCGAGGGCGGCGACGATCCCCGCGACGATATCGTCCACATAAGTGAAGTCGCGGCGCATATTGCCCTCGCCGAAGACGCCGATCTCGCCGCCTTCCAGGATCGCCTTGGTGAAGATCCACATCGCCATGTCGGGCCGGCCCCAGGGACCGTAGACGGTGAAGAAGCGAAGGCCGGTCAGCGGCAGGCGGTAGAGGTGGGAATAGGTCTCGCTGATCAGTTCGTCCGCTTTCTTGGTGGCGGCGTAGAGCGACAGCGGATGGTCGACCCGATCCTCGACCCGGAAGGGCAAAGTCTTGTTGCCGCCATAGACCGAGGAGGAGGAGGCGTAGACCATGTGGGCCGAGCCGCGGGCGCGGGCGAGCTCAAGCATGTTCAAATGCCCGACCAGGTTCGAATGGACGTAGGCGTGGGGGTTCTCGATCGAATAGCGCACCCCCGCCTGGGCGCCCAGATGGACGATCCGGTCGAAACTCTTCCCCTCCAGCGCGGCACTCAGCGCGGCATTGTCGGCGAAGTCGACCTTGATGAAGTCGAAGGCGTCGCCGTGGTTGGTGTTCAGCTCGGCGATGCGGTCCTGCTTGAGAGCGACGCTGTAATAGTCGTTGAGATTGTCGATCCCGATCACCTGCTCGCCGCGGCTGAGCAGGGCATTGCTCACATGGAAGCCAATGAAGCCGGCGGCGCCGGTCACCAGGGTCGTCATCTTGTCTCTTGTCCTGTCGCGCAGCCCGGGAAAAGCGGCTGCGCGCCCCTCAAGGCGGTTCGGCCCCGCCTTGTCAATGCGCCTTGTGCGGCTTGGTCAGGCGGCTTCCGCCTGCCGGGTCTCGAGGAACCAGCGCTCCTCGCCCTCGATGCCGATCGCGGTGAGCGTACCGGTGCGGTAGGCGCCGGTGTCGATCCCGATCCGGTTGGGAAGCTCCTCCACCGCCTCGACGATGGTGTGGCCGTGGACGACGATCATGCCGTGGTCGCTCATATTCTCGAGGAAGCCCTCGCGGATCCAGCGCAGATCCTGCGGCACCTGTTGCTCGATCGGCACTCCGGGCCGGATTCCGGCGTGGACGAACAGATAGTCGCCGAAGCGGAAGGTGTCGCCGAAGGAGGCGAGGAAGTCCTGATGCTGGCGCGGCACCGCCCGGGCGACTTCGTGGACGACCGAGGCGGGGGTGGCGTTGAGCAGCCAGCCGGCGGTGATGCCGTAGCTCTGCGCGCATTCGCGCCCGCCGTAGAGCAGCCAGGACGGGACGATCGACGTGTCGCCGGCGAGGACGCGCTGGAACGCTTCCTCATGGTTGCCGGCGAGGAAGACGTTGCGGGCGAAGCGCGGCGGCCGCTGCAGCAGCCGGTCGATCACGCCGCGCGAATCCGGGCCGCGGTCGACGAGGTCGCCGAGAAAAACGAGGAAGGTCCTGGCCGGGCCGCGCCGCGCATTGTCGCGCTCGACGGTGACGAGAAGCTCGTCGAGAAGGTCGAGCCGGCCGTGAATGTCGCCGATCGCATAGGCACGGCTTCCCGCCGGTCCCGAGGGGCCGGTCTTGGCGGGTCGGCGGCTGCGGAACAGCTTCAGCAATTGATTTCCTCTGTCGAAAAGGGCATGGCTCCGCCGCCGATATCTGCACGCCGGGCGCTTTTGCAAGAAGTGCCTGGGCGGCTGCTATGGTAAAATGGTTGCCCTCAGGGGCTGCGGCTGTATAAACCGGCGCGTTCAGCTCCTCCCCCGAGTTTTCAACATGCGTAAGGATAACAATCACATGGGCGTTCGCTCGATCTCCAGCGCGCTGCTGCGGCTGATCGCGATCTTCGTCCTGGGCACTGCCCTTGCGGCCTGCAGCGCCGTCGGCACCGGCGGCGGTCCGAACAACGTTCCGCTCAATCCGGAAGGGTTCAACGCCCCGGATGTCGCCACCGTTGCGGTCGCCCCGGCGAGCCAGCAGATCGGCGTCGGCGACAAGCTCACCATCTCGGTCTTCCAGGTTCCCGACATGTCCGGCGATCTCCAGGTCGATGCCGCGGGCAATATCTCGATGCCGCTGATCGGCAACGTCCCCGCCCAGGGCAGGACCGCGGGCCAGCTCGCCAAGGAGCTCGAGCAGCGGCTCGGCGCCACCTATTTGCGCAATCCCAGCGTCCAGGTTGCGATCAAGGAATCGACCCCGCAGACCTTCACCGTCGACGGCTCGGTCAAGAATCCCGGCGTCTTCCCGATCGTCGGGACGACCACCCTGATCCGCGCCGTGGCCCAGGCCAACGGCACCAGCGAGGACGCCGATCCCAAGCGCGTCGTGGTGTTCCGCCAGGTCAACGGCCAGCGCATGGCCGCCGCCTTCAACCTCGCGGCGATCCGCCGCGGGAATGCGGAGGATCCGCTGATCTACGGCAACGACATCATCGTCGTCGACGGGTCGCGCGGCCGGGCCCTGTACAAGGACTTGCTGCAGGCCTTCCCGCTCTTCGCGATCTTCCGCCCCTTCTAATGCTTCCGGTCGTCCGGACGAAAATCAGGACCGTTTTTCGATGAACAACGATACGGGCATGTTCCCCGACAAAGGCCGGCGCGAACTCGGCTTCCTCGAGCGGCGGGGCCGAGTCCCCGCGACGACGGGCCTTCGCGATCTCGCCATTCCGGGCGACGCCGCCGCCGGCGCGCCGATCCCCGCGCGCCAGATCGACCTCGCCGAGATCTGGCGCACGGTGATGAAGTGGCGCTGGCTGATCGCCGCGATCATCGTCTCCTGCGTCCTCGCCGCGATCATCCTGTCGCTGCTCGTCACCCCGGTCTACCGGGCCGAGGCGACGATCGAGATCAACAAGGAATCGATGGAGGTCATCAAGGGCTCCAATCTGCAGCCGATGCAGATGAACGACGTCGAGTTCCTCAACACCCAGATCGAGCTCCTGAAGAGCCGCTCGCTCGCCGAGCGGGTGGCGCGGGCCCTCAATCTCGCCAACAACGCGCTCTTCGTCCCCAACCAGGACGCCCCCCAGGCGGCGCGCGAGCGGGCCGCGGCGAGCGCCGTTCAGAATGCGATGACGGTCGACACCAACGGCGACAGCCGGATCGTCAAGATCGCGGTCGAAAGCAGCGACCCGCAAATGGCCGCCACCCTCGCCAACAGCTACGCCGACAATTTCATCAACCAGAATCTCGAGCGCCGCTACGAGGCCAACAGCTACGCCCGCAACTTCCTCCAGTCGCGCATCGCGGCGGTGAAGGCGAAGCTGGAACAGTCCGAAAAGGGCCTCGTCCAATATGCCCAGCAGCAGGGCATCGTCTCGATCGCCACCGGCGCGACCAGCGCCGAGGGCAGCGGTGGAGAGCAGACGCTTGAAGGCGCCTCCGCGCTCGCGCTCAACAGTGCCCTGGCGACCGCCAAGGCCGAGCGCATCGCCGCCGAGCAGCGTTACCGCCAGTCGGCCGGCGCCCAGGCGACCGCCGACGTGATCTCGAACCCGATGGTCTCGGCGCTCACCCAGCAGCGCGCCCAGCGCGAGGTCGAATATCAGGACAAGCTCCAGGTCTACCGCCCGGAATTCCCGGCGATGGTCCAGCTCAAGAACCAGATCCAGGCGCTCGACAAGGAAATCGCCCGCCAGTCCGGCCGGGTCTCCGGCTCCGCGTCCAACTCGCTGCGCGCCGATTATGCCGCTGCGGTCGCCCGTGAGAACCAGCTCCAGGGCCAGGTGAACGGCATCAAGGGCCAGCTCCTCAACCTGCGCGAGAAGAGCATCGCCTACACGATCCTTCAGCGCGAGGTGGACACCAACCGCTCGCTCTACGACGCGCTTCTGCAGCGCTTCAAGGAAGTCGGAGTCGCCGGCGGCGTGGGCGAGAACCTCGTTTCGGTCGTCGACCGCGCCCAGACCCCGGGCGCGCCGTTTAGCCCGAACCTTCCGCTCAACATCCTCCTCGGCCTGTTCGCCGGCATGGTGCTGGGCTTCGGAACCGCCTTCGCGATCGAGTTCATCGACGACACGATCAAGACTCCGGACGATCTGACCGAGCGCCTGGGCGTGACCCCGCTCGGCCTGATCCCGATGGCGCCCAAGGGCACCAACGTCACCGATCTGCTCGACGTGTCGCGCTCCGAGATCGCGGAAGCCTATCACTCGGTCCGGACCGCTTTGCAGTTCGCCACCGATCATGGGGTTCCGCGCAGCATCGTCATCACCAGCGCCAGGGCGGCGGAGGGCAAGTCGAGCACCGCGCTCGCGCTCGCCCAGAACCTCGCCAATCTCGGCGCCTCGGTGCTTCTGGTGGACGCCGATCTTCGCAAGCCGTCCTTCCGGGGTCCGGCCTCGGCGACCGAAGGCCTGTCGAACCTGCTCGCAGGCTCGGAAAAGGTGCGCGAGTGCATCCACAAGACCGACGTCGAGCGGCTGTTCCTGCTCCCGGGCGGCCAAATCCCGCCCAACCCGGCCGAGCTTCTCGCTTCCAACCGCCTGCGCACGGTGATCGACGAGGTCACCGAATGGTTCGACGTCGTCATCGTCGATGCGCCGCCGGTGCTCGGCCTGTCGGACGCGCCGCTTCTGTCGTCGGTCTGCGAAGGCACTTTGCTCGTGTTCGAAGCCGGCAAGACCCGCCGCGCCGCCGCCTTGAACGCCGTCCGGCGCCTGCGCTCGGCCCACGCCAACATCCTCGGGGGAATCCTCACCAAATATAACGCCAAGGCCACCGGTTACGGCTATGGTTATGGCTACGGCTATGGCGACGAGCCCTATGGCTATGGCAAGGGCGAAGAGAATACGAGGCAGATCGAGCTCATCAGCTGACCATGTCCGAACGATCGAGGGGGGAGCGCCGCAGTGGCAGGGCGCTGATCGGCGCCGTCGCAGCGACGCTCGCCGCCCTGTTCCTGCTGTTCCTCGTCGGCCGCTCGGCAGGCGTTGCGCTGGGCAAGCTTCCGGCGCCGGGGGAGGCGCTGCAGATGCGCCTGCTCAGCGCGCTCTCGATGAACCCCAATTACAAGGTCGGGCCGGACGCGATGCGGACGGTGCGCACCGCCGCCGTCGCAGCGCCGCTTTCCTACGAACCCTATTTCGCCGCCGCCCGCGCGGCGGAGCAGGCGGGGCAGATTCCCAAGGCGATCCGGCTGATGGAGGAATCGCGGGCGCGCCGGCCGAGCCACGCCGCCACCCGCGTGTCGCTGATGGGCCTCTACGCGATGACCGCGCGCTATGCCGATGCGATCTCTGAAGCCGACGTCGCGATGCGCCTGAACGGCGAGGCGCAGAAGGCGATCCTGCCGATCCTCGCCCAGATGCTGCCTTATCCGGCGGCGCGCGACGCGATCGCCGACATCCTCGCCCGCGACCCGAGCTGGCGCGCCGCCTTCATCGAGACCGCGAAGAGCAAGGTCAGCCCCGCCGACGCGGCCGGGCTCCTCGCCCGGGTGCGCAAGCTGCGCGGCAATGCCTGGAGCGAGCCCGAGGGATCGCTTCTGGTCACCGCCCTGATGCGCGCCAACCGCTTCGCCGAGGCGCACGCCGCCTGGCTGTCGCTGGTGCCGCCGGAGACGAGGAAGAATGCAGGGCTGCTGTTCGACGGCGATTTCACCGGCGCCCGGGCTCCGGCGCCGTTCAACTGGACCTATACCAGCACCGAATCGGGCCGGGCCGAAGCGAGCGCGGCGCGCGGCGGCGAGCCGGCCCATCTCGCGGCGAGCTATTTCGGCGGCGCCCCCATTCGAATGGCCGAGCAGAGCCTGGTGCTTCCCGCCGGCCGCTACCGCCTGACCGTCCGCGCCCGCGCCGACCGCGCCCAGCCTTCGGGCGACATTTTCTGGACGATCGCCTGCCTGCCCGCGAAGACCGAGATCGGCCGCCTCGCTTTTCCCCGTTTCACCGGCCAATACGCCCCTTACCGCACCGAGTTTGCGGTGCCGGCGGGCTGCACCGCCCAGACGATCGCGCTCGCCGGAGAGCCGGGCGACCTGTCGCAGCCGGTGACGATGGATTTCATCCAGCTCAGGATCCAGAAAATTGGCTGACCCCGCTCTTCCCGCCGAGGTGCTGCGATGAGGGACCGCCACTGGGGCTGGCTCGCCTCCGTCTATGTCGCTCTGTGCCTGCTGCTCGGCGGTGCGAGCGCAGCGGGCGCGGTCGCCAACGGTTTCCTCCAGGTCGCCGGGCTCGCCATCCTGGTGCTTCTCGCCTGGGTAAGGGGCGAGCCGCGCTCGCTTCCCCAGGGCACCTGGACTCTGGTCGCGCTGGTTTGCGCCTTCCTGCTCTGGGGCCTCGTCCAGCTGGTGCCCCTCCCCTGGGGGCTGTGGTCGGGCCTCCCCGGCCGCCCTCCGATCGCGGAGGCGCTCGGCCTGCTCGGCGCCGAGCCTGCGACGATGCCGCTGTCGCTGGCGCCGGTCCGAACCGTCGATTCGCTGCTCTGGCTGATCCCGCCCAGCGCGGTCTTCTTCCTGCTCCTGCGCCTACCGAGCTCCGAGCGGCGGCGGGTGGCGATGGCGGCGCTGGGCGTTGCGTTGCTTTCGATCGCGCTCGGCGCCTTCCAAGTGCTCGGCGGCGACCAGTCGCCGCTGCGCTTCTACGATATTACCAACCCGACCTCGCCGGTCGGCTTCTTCTCGAACAAGAACCACCTGGCGACGCTGCTGCTCTGCTCGCTCCCCGTCGCCGCGGCGCTTGCCGGGCGCAATGCGGGCAAAGACCGCGACAGCTCGCGCCGCCACAGCGCGCGCATGGTCTACGGCTCGGTCGGCCTGTTCATCGCGATCGGAGTCGCCATCAACGGATCGATGGCGGGCTACGGCCT
>Ga0209153_1000928_pt1 | contig 11326 bp, 18 predicted proteins | sample GraSoiAngelo_120_FD_185877 | JGI IMG/M metagenome (GOLD analysis project Ga0209153, IMG submission 185877) | Grasslands soil microbial communities from the Angelo Coastal Reserve, California, USA - 14_0919_09_20cm (SPAdes) (version 2) | ecosystem: Environmental > Terrestrial > Soil > Grasslands ...
TTAAACGCGATGCCTTGTCGGCAACCCAAGCCACGGCCTTGCGTATTGTGCTTTGTTCGATGCGAAGAGCTCGCATGAGTCGCTGTAACTCGCGCTGGTCATTTCGGATATCATCTCCTGACGCCTTCAAAAAATCCTCCTGCGATCTGCCCTGATGGGTATCGATCAGATCTTCGATCATTTCAATCGCGCCAATCGAACCAGCGAGATGATCATTCAGATAAATCGGTAAGTCCTTCATACAAGGGCTACGGCGTGCTGAACGAATCTGCTCCGCTTTCATGGAGCAGCTCTAGACAGTTAAATCGTTAATGAGATTAAAATTGGTGGCACTTCGCAACGCACCACCGCAATCTTGGGACGAGTGAAGGGCTCGAGAGTAACTGGCCACCCATAGGCCGCCTAGGCTGCGCGTAATCGATTGTTCGCTTGACGCGTCGCACGTAGCCATGCGTGCGCCCGTCACTAAGATGCCTGCGGAGGCATACGCGCATTCCCAGGTGCGCATTCGTATTATAGTTAACTTAAAGAACTAGTTGGAGGACCGATGATGCTTTGGACTATATTTGTAATTCTTCTCATTCTCTGGCTGCTCGGTCTCATCGGACACGTGGCTGGCGCCTTTATTCATTTACTGCTCGTCATTGCGGTGATCGTGTTGATCATTAACTTAGTCCGAGGCAGGCCATAGCCGCTGGCGAGGCAGTAGCGAACCCTATTTGCCGTTAAATGATTCGGGCCCTGCTCTGTCTTATGGATTTTGAACCGGTCCTGCTGGGTTCCAATTTTGTTACGGCTGTACCTGCTCTGGCATGCGAAGTAAACATGAGCAGATTATAGATATTGCCGAGTCTCTCTTATGGCCAAACGCGCACACCCAAAAAAGAACGCAAGCTCACAAGGATCTAGTGACGTCCATGTTCCGCCAATCTCTAAGGAAGCAGCCGGCGCCGTAGCAGGTGCTGCCATCGGCAGCATTGCCGGCCCGGTTGGGGCCGCAGTCGGTGGAGTAGTAGGTGCAATCACCGTACAGGCTGCCACCGACAGGATTTCCAAAGCTTCGCCGAGCCACCGCCCCGTCATAAAGTTCACTCGTAAGTCGCCCAAAGCAAGCAGGCGAAGACACAGCAAGGCTTCGAAAAGGAAACCAATACGGCGGGCCCCAGCAAAATCGAAAAAATCGAAAGCAGCACGGCGAAAATCAAGCTCGTCCCGTAGGCGAACGAAAAACCGGCGGAGCTCATAGTTAGCACCGACCTTTCACAAGACGGCCCAAACCGAATTTGTACCCGTGGGGCCGCTAGAGCAGTTTGCCTAACGGTCCTAGATCGATATTCAAGTCGTTATCGCAAAAGCCGAAACGATTTTTCAACTCCTCGACCGTAATTTCCATCTTTTGGAATGCGGTTCCCATCCGCTCGATTTCAGCATCGGTCAAAGTATCGCCTTCCATGCGCCGGACAGCCTGCCGCTCCATGAGCCGCCTGATCAGCTCAACAAGCGTCAGCACGAGCTTTACCAAGTCGCGTCCCGGATCAGCGGCATCAGCCTCGAACCTGTTCAGATCAATCTCGATCTCCTCCAAGCGTTGTTCCATCGGCAAAAGATTTCTGGTCGCTTGCGGAACGGCGCCATTCTCCATGTTATCAGGCTGCCTTTTCATGCAAGGGAGACCTGGTTGATCGCGGATTCAGCAGCGTCCCGGTGGCGCTAAGGAGAATCTTGAGTTTAAGGTCGACCAGGTCAACGTCGGCGACCGATAGTGTGACGTTACCGGTTATGACGACACCTCTCGCGAGAACTCTGTCCAGCAGATCGACCAGCTTCGGCTCGTCGTTCCAAGCTAGGTCATTCATCATGTGGAGACCCCAGTAAAAGAAAGTTTAAGGTCGGTAAAACTGTAGGCTGGCCACGGACCTGTAAGATGCAGCTTGATTCCTAGAGGCGAATTTTCTTCAGCCAACTTACCAACGCGCTGCTTGAATGCTTGAGCTTCACTGTCCGCAATCAAGTAAGCCGCACTGAAAATGCTTTGGCCATCATTTACCGGGCCATAGCGATTTCCAGGCAAGCGGTTCGCTGCGCATGCCAGCTGCTCGAGCTCTCTATGGCACGCCTCGGCATACGAGCGCATGCTCTGTTCGATCTGCTCGTTGTCGCGTAATTCGCGTTGTTTACGCAGGAGATATGCTTTCCCACTTTCGTCCTCTTGCTTGTGCGCCTTTGCTTTCACTGCATCACGCTTATTCGCGGTGCGCGTGATTCGGACGCCCCACTCGCTTTTCCCCTCCAGCTTTGCAAAAGCCGCAAAGAATGCTCCTTCATTCAAGGCGAGTAATTTTAACACAGAAGCTTCGTCTTTGAGAACAGTGCAAAAACGGAACGGAACGAAGGTCGCTTTTGCCGCCGCTAATCGAGCTATCTCATTGTGGTGCTGGGCTTTCTCCGCGATCCAACGCAGATCGCGTCTTTGGATCGCTGCATCGTTGAATTCTTCTCTGCTAACAGCATCCACGAGGGCTTGTAAGCGCCCACTGCGAAGGCATACCATAGGGGATGTTCCCATCGGGACGAGGTTGTGCAGCTCCAAACTCGCCGAGGCGGGGAGCACGCCGTACACATACCACACTGTCCCGGGGCGTGGCTGGCTCGGTTGGCGGCTAGCCATTCTTCCTCCTTCGCGCTTGGTTACGAGAGCCGGCCGTCGTTCTGCGTTTAGAAGCGCGCGACGGTGTGCCCGACTTATCTGGAAGGCGATTTAGAACGGTCTCGAGCTTTTGTTCCAATTGCGTCAGCCGATCACGTATCGGTTTCGGTTGGACCTGCTTCCTTCCCTGCGCGCCCGCCTTGCCAGAAAGCTCGCCATCCCTTGTCCACCAATCAATTCCCATTTCCGCCGCCTTGTCTACGGACGCAATGAGGAGGCGGATTTTGATGGTAAGAAGCTCAACGTTTACCAAGCTAATTCTGATATCGCCGGCGATTACGACGCCCTTGTCCAGAACGCGTTCCAGCACGTCAACCAAACCCTGGCCACGCGGCTCCGACATGCGGGAGATGGCCCTGTATTCCTCCATGACCAGCTTACCGCCTTTGCGGCTCAGTTAGCGCTTGGTTGCGATTGTAGCGCTCAATCCGCCGACATTTGAGCAGGTCTCCGTTGTCAGCCACTCGAATCTCGTAGGTGCCGAGAATATCAGTGGTCGACGGGATGCGCCTGAGTTCTACCACCACAGCAGCCACCGTCCATCCATCCTTTTCGTGCTCTACGCCTGCTATGCTTTCACATTCTTGTCCGATAACATCTTTTACGTATTCCCTGGCGCATCTGACAGCATCTTCTGCGGATTCGACTGTCTTGTTTTTCTCTTGGTCCTTTGCCATACCTTTAAGCTCCATGTTCCTGCGAAGTAATGGCGGCGTGATACCGACGCGCCTCGACCAGACGCTCAGTCAGGGCGTCCAACCGCTGCTCTCCGTCGCGCTTATCGAGATCGCCGTTTGTTATCAGCTGTTCTACGTCCCGCATTTCTGTCTCTATCGCGTCAGTCTCGTAGTATTCGCGTTCTGCCTCGTCGCGGATTTTCTCCAGCAGCCATACGGGCATTCGCAGCGGAGCTAATAACAGGCCGATCAAGCCCATGCCGCCTCCTTTGATAGAAAGAGAGCTTCTTTCACAAATGAGTAGGGAGGCAGCGGGCCGACGCACCTGAAGTCGATTAATTGACCCAGGTCGCGCGCTATCTCTTCTAGAAAATGATCGAACTGTGCCAAATCCTCGCGTGCGATCAGTACTGATGCGCGGAACAAAACCGTGGAATCTTCACTGTGAACCGCAAGATCGCGAAGCAACGGCTCTAGCCGAGCGAATATCGCTCTTCTGTCATTCTCCCGTTTTCTTTCAATCGCTCCGATTATTTCTTTACCATGTTCGATCTTATCACCGAGGGTGCGATGGTCGCCCCTGGCAAGCCGAGGCTCAGAGTCGATTACTGCTTTTAATAATTCTTTCTCCCGATAGCTCGCGCTTAGGCGGACTTCCAGCTTGCCGTCCAATTCAGTTAGTGACTCGACCAACGAATCGTAGGAAGCTGCCAGATGCTCTTTAACTGAAGCGGCAGGGCAGATGGAGCCAAAAGCTGCAGGTAATATTGTTGCCTTTTCAAATAAGTGGCTCAGAACCCCGAGATGCGCTGTGAGATTTTTCCGAAGCGCCTTCCCGCTATCGCTAAAAAATCCATCCACCTTGCTAACTACTCCTGCCAACCTTCGGTATGGCACTAGGAATACGTCGGCCGGCGGATCGCCAATTCCTTGGCCGAGCGACCTCGGTTTGAAAGGAAAAGCCGTCACGCCATAGACGTAAACATCATTGCGTTTCCGGGTCCCAGTCACGGATGCGATAATCGAGTCACTAAGCTTACCTTCTGGATCCTTTTTCCTTCTTCTTGCTGCCGGTTAGTTTTGAGAGGAACCCACGCTTCCCCCCCTTTCGCCGCTCCCTAGCTTCTTCCTGGGCCTCCTCCTCTTCTTCTTCCTCTTTTGAGCCATCGCCTACTCCCAAGGCCTTTTTCGCTTTGCCTGCAAGTCCCCTCCCGCCGCTAACCATATCGGGCAGTTCGCGTGGCCGATTCTCCAATACCAGGCGATGGACGGCCTCCGCCCAGCGCAAATAAGTATCAACGCTCGCTATTACAACCCGAGCGTCCACGGTCAAGAGTTCAATGCCGACGAGCGATACTCTGACATAGGCGTCGATGACGATTCCCTTATCAAGAATGAGGTCAAGAACATCTGCCAGACTGCTGCTTCCCGGTGGTGTTCTGAGAGCGGGACTAGCTGTTGCAATCATGATTCGGTTTTCCTTCAGTTGTAATTTTTTTGCGTTTGGAACAAATCCGTCGCCATGGCATCCGGACATATTGGAATCGCCACGTGACGGCTGAACGGTTTGCACAAAATTGAAAAAGGTTTTGTAGGTTTCCGATTTGCGCTTCGCCGTTAAGCGGCCTGCGCCTGCGAACGTGGGCCAGTTTAGAACACGCGCATGATGATTGACCGGCGCGATTCTGTCTTAAAGGAGGTGAAAAAATGCTACGTTGGGCCTTAATCTTTTTGATAATCGCGCTGGTGGCGGCACTTTTTGGATTCACTGGTATTGCCGTTGCGGCTGCGGGAATCGCCAAATTCCTGTTCTTCCTGTTCCTGGTGATCTGTTTGATCTTTTTCATCATTGGCATATCGGCAGGCAGGAGAATTCCGTAAGATGGAAAGTCTCAAAATCTAAACGCTGACGGTAGGAAGCACGGCGCGAGGAATAGATTTCGCGTGGCGACCCTTCGTTTGGCGTTCATCACTCGTCAGCACGCCTTTGGTGCGCGATTCACTAAATGAGAATTCCTATGCGCCAAAAGCGAAAATTCAGGCGTTCGGTCCCGATTGCGCGCAATCTGCTTTGGCTCCTGGTGATCCTAATTGCATTTTGCGTCATCCTTCTGATTCGCAGCTGCACATAGGGGATGACCGAGTATCAAAAAGAGTACGATTCTTGAACGCACGGCTGTCCTGCCTTCTACTTCGACTTCAATACTTCCAATCTTTGGAAGGGCTGAATCAAAGTGAAAGCCAACTCAAAATGCTGGTGTTCGTTGCGACCGTGACCGGCATCTCAAACGAATTCATGACCGGTGTCGTTTGTAAAACAGCGTGGTTTTTTACAAACGGGAATCATTCCGTGCGACGGCAGAAAGCTCGCATCGGGAAAATAAGGGAATCATTTGATGCGAATTGCGCAGGTAGCACCTCTTCATGAAAGCGTGCCTCCAAAACGTTATTGGGGGGACGGAGAGAATCGTTTCTTATCTTACTGAAGATGGTTCGAGCGGGCCACGAAGTGACTCTGTTTGGCAGTGGAGACTCCGTCACCGGCGCAAGGCTCATTGCGCCCTGCCGGCAGGCCCTTCGTAAAAACGAGCGGTGCAAGGATTCCGTCGCTCGTGAAGTGGTAGTCGAGCACGCCCGCGAATTCGATCTCATTCATTTTCACATGAGCTATCTTCATTTTGCAATCACTTGTCACCTGCCTGTTCCGCATGTGGCGACTTTACATGGACGTCTCGACATGTTGCCGAGAAGTTTTTGAGAAGCGCTTTACAGATGAGCGCATGGCAAATGATTACGTGAATGTGTACCAGCGGATGTTACGCCGAGATGCGACGAGCGTTTGTGCCTGAGCCATCACACACGCTCTGAAAAATTTTCAAATCAAAGACGCGCAATGTCGTGTTTCGGCGCGTTCTTCTTTAAAGTCGGTCTCCAGTACGCACTGGACGCCAAAATTCAGAATCAAACTAGGAATAGAAAGGGAAAGTATGAAGCTCGATACGTTAAAAACATTGTACATGAATGAATTGCGTGACCTGTATAACGCAGAGAACCAACTGCTCAAAGCATTGCCAAAAATGGCCAAAGGCGCCTCATCAGAGGAATTAAAGAATGCATTCCAGAAGCATCTGGAACAAACCAAGTCTCATGTCGAACGCCTCGAAGAAGTCTTCGAAGAGATTGGCGAGAAGCCCAAGGGCAAAACCTGCCGCGCAATGAAAGGACTCATTGAAGAAGGATCGGAAATCCTTCACCAAGACGGCGAAGACTCCGTAATTGATGCCGGTATTATTGTAGCGGCGCAGAAAGTCGAACATTACGAAATGGCGGGTTACGGCAGTGTCCGCACATTTGCTCAACTGCTTGGGAAGGACAGGTCTGCGGAGCTTTTGCAAACGACGCTCGATGAAGAATCCGAAACGAACGAGACACTGAACCAATTGGCTGAGGGCGTCGTAAATCCGGAAGCTCTTATGGAGCCGGAGCTCGTCGGAGCCGGTGCCGATCGCTAACGAGGTGCTTCATGGCAACCCAGAAGCAGCAGCGCGCTGCAAAGCGAAACATTAAGAAAGCAGCCAAAGCGGCACGACGAAAGAGAACGATCGCGCATCTGCCGAAACGAACGCGCACGGCTCTCGGCAAAGAAGGGGCCAAGGCTCGCCAGTAAGCCGGACAATGCGTCTCATTCTCGCAATTAAGTGAGCGGCGGGAGGCGCCTCCCGCCGCTTATTTGCGCCATCTTCCGGACACTGCGAGCGAATACCCAGCCGGCGTCGAATCAAAAGAAATCGCTAACGCAACTGCCACATGAAATTTTGTTCGTTTGTATCAAAAACGGCCCAATGGCGCAGGGCCTGTTGAAAGCCTGCCGATCCATATGGCTTTCCTCTATTAGCAAAAAAATCGCGGACAGCAGTCTCCGCGGCTGCACAAAAGCGGGACTGAGCTATCAAAGTGCCATGTTGAAAGTCGAACGAGGCTGGGCCACGTGAGAACCGACTATTACGCGGTTCTTCTCGAGACCAAAGAAATCGAGAAACGTTACTGGGACAGCTTAAGTACAGCCGCGCAACAAAAAGATGAGCAACAAAACCGGAATTGGTATTCCCAGTAGCCAGAGAAGAATATAGCCGGTCGCTCCTAATTGATAAACGGAATCCTTAATTTTCATATAGCCTCCTTTTCATTGAATCGGTTGATTGACGAATCGCGCGTGTCTTTGAATTCGCTCGGGCGTTGCTAGACCACTTGTGTGCTTTTCGCGCGAGATAGAGTGTAGGATTGCAATTTGCGAAACTTCCGCCATGAAGACGCGCGAGAAAAGGCCATTGCAACCGCCGTTACCGCCGATGGAAGCGCGTTCAGTTGACGAAATTCCGGCCGGAAAGGGCTGGCAGTACGAGCCGAAGTGGGATGGTTTTCGCTGTATTGCTTTTCGTGAAGGCGAGCAGATTTACCTGCAATCAAAAGCCGGTCAGCCGCTGGCGCGTTATTTTCCCGATATCGCTGGTGCTCTGTCCCGGCTGCCGGCGACATGTTTTGTTCTCGATGGGGAACTTGTCATCCCCGTTAGTGGCGCGCTTTCATTCGACGAATTGCAAGTGCGCCTCCATCCCGCTGCTAGTCGCGTTGCGAAACTGGCCAAAGCTCATCCAGCAACGTACATCGTCTTCGATCTGCTCGCCGAGAACGGCCAAGTATTGCTGAAACACAGTCTGCGCGATCGCCGCCGACTTCTCGAAAGATTCGCGCGTTTGAATTTTAGATCGGCCAAACATGTGCGCCTGTCTCCAACAACGACGGATTACGGAACTGCCGGCAAATGGCTTAAGAAAACCGGTGGCGATCTCGATGGCGTCGTCGCGAAACGTCTTGACGCGCCGTACGCTTCCGGCGAACGCAGCGCAGTCGTCAAGATCAAGCAAATCCGCACAGCTGATTGCGTTGTTGGCGGATTTCGCTATGCACGGGGCACGCGTATCGTCGGTTCTCTTTTGCTCGGACTTTATGGAGAAGATGGCTTGCTTCACCACGTCGGATTCACGTCCGCCTTCAACAAATCGGAGCGCGGCGATTTAACAAGAAAATTTGAAGCGCTAAGGAAATCACCAGGGTTCACTGGCAGCGCGCCCGGAGGCCCCAGCCGGTGGAGCACGGGCCGCACAGGAGAATGGGAGCCCGTCGCGCCAAGAGTTGTGGTAGAGGTCGCGTATGACCATTTTACCGGAGGTCGATTCCGGCACGGCACAAAAATTCGTCGCTGGCGTCAAGATAAAGACCCTCGCCAATGCATGATGGATCAGGTGGTGCATCACGGACGTAAGTCGCTCGCGCTTTTGGAGTCCTAAGGTCGCGCCAAACTCTCAGGCGGTGCGAAGAAACTTCAAAACCGCAGTCTCGACAGCACGCAAATTGATCTTTTCAGGTGGTTGCACCGCTTCAGCGAGTCCTGGGATTTGCACTCCATTGAGGTACGCTTCGATGATGGCCGGATGCACGTAACATTTTCGGCAAATGGCCGGTGTGTTGCCGAGAAGTTCTGCTACAGCGCAAACGGCTGTCTTCACATTTGCTTTCGCCTGTTTCTTGGTTTCGAACCCGGCTTGTGCGTTAAGGGCGATAGCCGCCAGGACCGTTCCGGCCCACGTCCGAAAATCTTTTGCGGTGAAATTTTCGTTCGTGATCTCGCGCAAGTAATCGTTCACATCCTGCGATGTTATGTTTCGAACCTCACCTTCATCGGTGACATACTGGAACAAATCCTGGCCCGGCAAATCCTGACACTTCGAGACAATTTTCGCGATTCGCCGATCGGTCATATCGACTTCGTGCTGCCGTCCACTCTTTCCGCGAAAACGAAAACGCAAGTGCGGTCCCTTCACCGTCACATGTCGATTTTTTATCGTGGTTAAGCCAAATGATTTGTTCTCGCGCGCGTATTCTTCATTGCCGATGCGAATGAAAGTTCGTTCCAACAATCGAACAACCGTGGCGAGCACCTTTTCTCGTGGCAAATCGGCCAACCTGATGTCCCGAGCGACGCGCCGCCGGATCTTCGGCAAAACCTTGGCAAAGTCAGCAAGGCGTCCAAATTTATTTTCATCGCGCATCTCGCGCCATCGGTCGTGATAACGATATTGTTTGCGGCCTCGCGCGTCGCGGCCGGTTGCCTGGATGTGGCCGTTTGGCGAAGGGCAAATCCAGACATCCGTCCACGCCGGTGGAATGGCCAGACGCTTGATTCGCAGGAGCCGCTGTTTGTCGCGGATGCGCTTCGCTTCCGTGTCTAAATATTCGAAATGATCACTATTTGCTCTGCGTCTGTATCCGACACGATTGTCGTTCTCATAGTACAGACCGGCATCGTTTGCTGCTGCTGCAGGGTTAGTGACGCTATTCGCTTTGGTTGACATGCATCTGCTGGTATAGCCGTGAATTCGCTGAAGGACTCTCTATCGATCCCAAAAATATTTTCCCTTCTTTTGGCTGTTCGTTGCACACAGGCTGTCTAGCCGTGCGTAAACGGACCTTTGAATCTAACACCGGCGGCTGCGTTCACGCACACCCGCGACCCAATTCCTCAACGCTTGCGCACTCATGAAATTCACAATTCTCGCAGCAGGAATTTTTGCGCGTATTGCTGCGGCGAGTCCAAGGTGAATGAATTCCAGCTGCCACGGATGATGTGCGTCTGTCCCGAGCGAAATCCGTGTTCCTTCTGCGCGGGCGAGCTCAAGTAGATCCACGTTCACATCCTGACGATCGGGATAGCAATCGATCTCGAGTGCCTTGTCGAGTCTAGCCGCCTCCGCGAAGACGCGCGGCCAATCTGCGTTGAGTCCGAGCCGATAATTGTAGATGCGTCCGCGCGGATGTGCGAGAATCTGGATATGCGGATTTCGCAATGCAGCGACGTATCGCTCGGTCTGATCGCTGGTCGCTCGTAGAGCTGAGTGGAATGAGCCAAGCACCATATCAAGGTCCGAGAGCGAACGTGGATTCATGTCGCCTTCGCCTCGTGGATTCAAATTCATCTCGATGGAGCGAAGCACGGTCAGCTTTTCAGCGCGTCGCGAAATTGATTTGTTCACTGCGGCGATTTCGCGACCTTGCGCTCGCAAACTTGCTTCGTCGATACCGCCTGCAATTTTCAATCCTTTGGAATGATCGGTAATGGCCATGTACTCGTAGCCGCGTTCGTTCGCGGCGGTTGCCATTTCAGCGACCGTACCTGATCCGTCGCTCCAGTGCGTGTGCATTTGTAAATCGCCGCGCAAATGTTTTTCCCATTCCGGATTCTTTTTTAGAAGCGCTCTGGCGTCCGCCAGACTAAGAAAATCCCGTCGCAATAAGGGAATTTTCCCGTTTACGCGCTCAGAATCGTTGATCCAATCTCGGACCCGTTTTTCGATGAAAGGACCGATACCGCGCAGTTCAAGGAGAGATCGATTCTGCGCGATAAGCGTGGCCGCGCTTTCGGGCCAAGACAACGCATTGCGCGCAGCGCGTCGGAATGCGCGAACCAGAATGCCAGATTCGCTCTCGGATTGGCGCGCCAGAAGTTCAGCGAGTTCAGCGTTAGTTAGGGGCACGTGAACTGTTCAGCCCGCTCAGCGAAATGATCTATTTGCGACCGCCTTTTCGTCCGCCTTTGCGAGATGCGCTCCTGCTTTCTTTTTTGCCACGGCCACTGCCGCTTTTCTTTCCGCCTCCGCTCTCTTTGTTTACGGTCGCCCACGCTCGACGCGACGCTTCTTTTTTGCTTACTCCGCGCTTTTTATAGCCGCGAGCGACCTTTTCCGCGCGGCGTTTCTGTTTCGACGTATATTTCTTTTTGCTTCCTCGTGCCATAAGTTTTTCGGTTTCTTTCTCCAAAGTGAATCGCACCGCAGGGTAGACTCGGATTTGCTGTTATAAGCGGGCTTATCCGTTAACGACCTCT
>Ga0209153_1000929_pt1 | contig 11318 bp, 8 predicted proteins | sample GraSoiAngelo_120_FD_185877 | JGI IMG/M metagenome (GOLD analysis project Ga0209153, IMG submission 185877) | Grasslands soil microbial communities from the Angelo Coastal Reserve, California, USA - 14_0919_09_20cm (SPAdes) (version 2) | ecosystem: Environmental > Terrestrial > Soil > Grasslands ...
AACAATTTGCTCTTCGCCGAGAGGCTTTCGTCAATCCGGATGGTCGTCGTCGTGTTCGTGATCGGAATGGTGCTGGCCAATGTGAAATTATTGAACTGCGCCGTCTTGTTGGTCGGCTCGGGCCAAAAAGCCAGCAAATTCTTCGCCACCGTGCTAAACCTTGTCGGATCGATCTTGTTGCCGAGAAATTGCGTGCGGCAAGGAGCGCCATTCACAACCTTTGTGGTCGCGGGATCGAAGATTTCTCCTTGATAGACCGGCGTGCCGTCGCAGGGATTCGTGCCAATAGGCGGCAGATCGGTTCTATAAATGGCCGGAGAGGAAAAATCTCCGCTGCGCATGGCGTCTGTAGGAACCGTCGTTGTGTTTGTCCCGCCGAGTTTATAGCCCAATTGCTCCCAGGAAAAAAAGAAAAACGTCTTATCGTGGCCGTTGTAGACCCTGGGAACCCAAACCGGTCCTCCGAGCGTCCCACCGTAATCATTTTTCTTATCGACGGGCCGCGCATTTCGGGCGGTGCAAGCCGCGTCGCCCGCCGCACACTGTGAAGCGAAGAAATTGTTGAACCAGGTATTCGCGTTCAGGTCCTCGTTCCGGAAAATTTCATAGGCTGTACCGTGAAAAGTGTTGGTGCCCGACTTTGTTACGAAGTTCTCGATGCCGCCGGTTGTTCGGCCGTACTCCGCGGGCGGCAGAGCATCCGTGATCTTGAACTCTTGAATCGCTTCCACTGAAGGTGCCTCCTCGTCGAACGAAGACCCGTTCTCGCTGCGCGCCTGGCTCGCGCCGTCAATCAGTACCTCGTTTCCGAAGTTCTGTCCCCCAGCAATCTTCGAAATGAAGATGCCCTTGTTGTCGTTTGCCGTACCTGGGCCGGTTGTTCCGGGAAGCAGAAACACGAAGGCTTCCACAGCGCGCAACGCTCCAACCCCGCCCAATGGAAGCGGCAACTGGATCACCTGCCGGTCCGATACAACACCTCCCACGTCCGACGACTCCGCTTCCACATGGGGCGCCCCGGCATCCACCGTGATGCTCTCGGTTTGTGTGCCCACTTGAAGCGCAATATTCAGCGCGCTGACGTTTTGAATTTGTACCACCACCCCCGTCAGCACCGCGCTCTTGAATCCGGGTGCTGTTGCCGTAACGTCGTACGTTCCCAGCGGAAGCTCCGGAAACCGGTAGACACCTGCGCTCGTGGATACCGTGGTTGTGATCACGCCGGTGTCGTGGTTTTTTGCGGTGATCGTGGCGCCAGCGATGGCCGCTCCACTCGGGTCGGTAACCGTTCCCGCGAGTACGCCGCGCACCGACTGAGCAGCCACAATCCCGGGCAAACCGAGAAACACGCACAAGAAGGGAAGTAATCGAAAAACTGGTCGCATTTTTCACCCCACGCCGGGATGCAGCGGCCCTCAGGTTTGCTTGGCTAACTTGCGGAACCCCGAACACCTGCGGTAAGCAGAAGTTGCATCCTGGGGACCATGACACGGACGCACAGCGATATTGAAAGCGCTACCACCCGATGGTCAATCCGGTGATTACCGGGTAGCGTTGCAACTAATGATCTTGTGTAAAAATGTCTCGTTGGCTAGTTCCACGAAAGAAGAGAGATTAGCTTTTCTTGTGCAGCTCGATGACCGTCACGCTCGCATGCCGGAAACTGTAGTCCAGCTTCGCGCCTTCCACTTTCACGCTACTTTCTCGCGGAGCCACCGCCTCGGGATGTTCTTCATCGTTTTTGTCATAGATGCTGGAAGCGAGAAGCGTCTCCGCCGATCCTTCTGGCGCCACCGCAAACCCGGCGATCGAAATGTGCCCAGCGATGTCCTTCGTCAGGTGTCGATTCACGCAAAAAAGTGTCAGCTTGTCTCCTGCGTCGTTGAGCGCTGCAACGACGTCCAGGTACGGAACATCCGGTATGCTCGCCAGTCGCGTGGACCCTTGCTCTACGCCGTATTTTTCCACTTCAGTTCGCGCCTGCACCGGCTGGCTGGCCCCTTCGTTCGAATACATTCGGAATACCCAATACGCTGGCGTGCCGAACACCCGCCCGCGCTTCTTCCAGATCCCGCCAAACTCCATGATGCCCGTCATATCCGCGACCGGCACGATATCCGCCACGCGCATCAGCATGTTCAAAAACCCGCCCGTGCAAATGGCTCCGCCCATATTGTCGTATCGCGGCGCGTCGCCTTGGCGCGCCCAGAACAGCCACTCGGTAAACGCCGTCTTCACCGGGTCGCGTGCCTGCGGATTTTCCTGGATTTGCTCGTGCATCTCGCGCAGCTTGCGCTCCAGACCTACCGGGAGCGCGAAACTCGCCTGCGCGATGAAATCGGGCGAAGCGTTTTCTCGCGTCACTCTGTCGGTGGTGACCACAAAATGCGTCGAAAGGTAGTCAAACGCCCCGGCATTCGTCAGTTGCGCCTCATTCCATTCCTTATACGAATCCTCGTCTCCTCCCGTGGCGATCCATTTCGCTTTAGGATCCACTTTGCGCACCGCGTCGCTGAACGCTTTCGTTCGTTCCGCCACGCGCTGCCTCGTCGGATACCCAACTTGAAATGTTCCCCACAGCTCATTTCCCAATTCCCACAGCAACCCGCCCGAATGATCTCCCCAATGCTCATTGACATACCTCACCCAGCCTGCCGCTTCTTCCGTCGTCCCGCTTCCCAAGTTGAGCGCCACCTGCGGCCGCGCCCCGATCAGCTCGCAAAACCGCAAAAAGTCGTCTGTTCCGAACGTGTTGTACTCCGGCATGCCCCATGCGATGTTCAGCATGCTGATCCGCTTGTCGCGCGGCCCGATTCCGTCGCGCCAGTGATATGCCGAAGTAAAATTCCCGCCAAATCGCAGGATGGGCGACTTCATCACTTTCGCCATCGCGATAATTTCCGGATCCATTCCATCGACGTTGTCGGCCGGCATCAGCGACGCCTCATCCACCAGCACGCGTGTTTCGTTCCCCACCGCGATTACAAAATCTGCCGGATCGAGCGCCGCGATCTTTCCTGCCTCCACGTCCAGACGAAATTCGTAGCGCTTCCAATCCTCTCCCGAAAGCGCAATCGCTTTGCGCGCACATACCTCTTCGGGATGATCGCGCTTGCGAATGGAAACCTCGATTTCCCGCGCCCCGCTCTGGTATTTTGCGTACAGGCTCCCCACATAGTTCAGCGTTCGCTGAACCGGAAGAAAAACTTTCTGCCGGACTCCCACTTGTTTGTCAGGCAAGCCCATCAGGAAAAGTGAGCGGTAAGAATTGGCGGCGTCAATCCATCGCGGCTCGTACCGATTGCCTTGCTTGGCGTCGAGAGGCTCCCAGGGAAGCGGCAGCCCCAGTTCCGAAGCTCGCGTCAGTTGCGGCTCGTCGTGGATCATTTTCTGAATGGCGGCGGCGCTCCAAAGTTTGTCCTCGAAGCTCGGATTCTGTAAAAGTTCCGCCCACAATCCGCCATAAATGGAATTGCCAATTGGCTCTAAAAACGTTCCAAAAATCGTGCGCGGGATTTTGTAGCTGGCAGGCTTGGAAGCATCAATCGTAATCGCTGCTTCCAACGTTGCGTCCTTCGCCGGCCCCTGCGCCACCGAAGTTAAAACGACAGAAACGCTAAGGCACAGCAAAAAGCAGATCCAGGCGAATGTTCCCCTCATTCTCTCCCCCCCGCTTGTTGCATTTGCAGGAGCTCTTATTACCAGTCATTCGAACGGGAAGCCTGCCCCCTTCTCTTACTACACACCACGCAGCCAAAAAAACAAATTCAAGGATCATTTGGAACACATGCCACGACCGTGTATATCACCTCACTCGATAACAATGGCGGAGCCCGCGCCGTGTTGTCCTGAGAGACAAGGGGGAAGGAAGGGGCGGGCAAAACGGAGCCACGCCCCGACTCAGAATTATGAGGCCAGGGTCGTCGATGGCCACGCGCTCATTGTTTAGGACCCAAGCGGCGTGCCTTACCACTCCGTTCGAGCAATCCGTGGAAAGCGTCAATGTAGCGATTGCAGGTGAAAACTAAAATGCAATCCCAATACAGGCCCGAGGGAGTCCGAGACATGTTGTCTCTGGGACCCTTACTGAGTGACAAATTGTCTTCTAGACTCCGCGGCCAGGATCGTCCTAACTGCTTGACTCAGAAGGAATTGCCGTTCGAGGCCATTGGCATTGCAGATGCACGTCCTACACCAGTTGGCCCGACACGCGAAGGGAGCAAACCTGTGAAAAGGTCGACCGGGAGAGGGAAACCAGTGGCCCCGACCTTCGAGTGTGTGGATGCTTATGCATCGCTTTTCGATACAAACAAGAATTCCAGAGTCTACGCTTCGACTTACTTTGCACAACCTGGGAGTTCCTTCATGAGACTGTTCGAGAGACAAAAGAAACTCATCGATCCTCAAGCGTTCAGCGCTGCGCCATGGGGCGCTCGAGTATTGGTGGCAATTGTAGTTTGCCTGCTCGCAGCTGGTGCCACGCTTGCTGACGGCAATAAGCACAAGCTGTCGAAAGATCTCGATGCTCTCAGAGGTGGCCACAACGCCGCCACCGTGGACGTCATCGTCCAATACAATGTGCCACCGACGGATGTCCAGCATCAGAAGGCAAAGAACAAGGGCGGCGTGCTGAAGACGAAACTGGACGTCATCAAGGGAGCCCACTATTCGGTCCCTGTTGGATCGCTTCAAACGCTGGCCGAGGACCCCGACGTTGCTTATATCTCGCCCAATCGTCCGCTCAGCCGTACGTCAACTCTCGACTACACTCCTGAAACCGTCAATGCGCCAGTGGCGTGGCAGCAGTGGCGTCTAGATGGCTCGGGCGTCGGAGTGGCCGTCATTGACAGCGGCGTGACCGCCGTTGGTGACCTCTACTGGTGGAACCCGACGAATCAAACCTATGGCTCGCGCGTTGTCTATAGCCAGAACTTTGTTCCCGGCGCAACCGATGCCTCCGACCAATATGGGCATGGGACGCATGTGGCCGGGATCATCGCGAGTGAAGGATGGTTTTCCACCGGGTCCAATTTTACCCACACATTCAAGGGGATTGCGCCGAACGCAAATATCATTAACCTGCGCGTCCTGGATCAAACCGGGGCAGGCAGTGACAGCAGCGTCATTGCGGCAATCCAGACCGTCTTTGCGACGGGCGGTGCAGATGGTATCGTGGCCTCGGCCATCCAGAATATTCAGGATTGTTTGCTTTTCGCAGGGACTAACAGTAGGCGTGGTTACAGCCCGCCAAGACTTTCGTACTATAGGAGCCGAAAACCTGACTCAATTATTCTTGTCCCTCGATGAAGAAATCTAGGAAGGTTTTACTGTTAATCGCCAGCATGATGGCAATCTTGACCGCGGTCCAACTTGTTCGCTCGCACATTGAGGAACAGCGACACTATGTCACCGTGGATTCCGTAACCTTCACAAATCGCATGCCAGACGCATTCCGAGCCACCGTACACTCGCGAACGACGACCTACGTCATCACCTGTACTGATTACACAGATCGGCGAGACGGTAGCGTCCGACCGTGCCAGGTGCTTGGAGTTAGCGAGGTGATCCGGTTCGGCACGGTGGGTGACTTGATGGTGTTCTTTGACGGCAGTACGAATTCCAATTCGTGGACAATTGAAAGGGAGGTCCTCAGGGGTCGCCCAAATCCGGCCATATAGGGTCAGCTGAAAACCGGCCATAGGAAAGCCCGGGACATTGACGCCCGAGAGAGCCCTTATAGGCTCGCTCGGCATGAGCAATGTCTTGAGCACCGAGAAGAAACAACAAGTTATCTCACTAGGGAAGCTCGGATGGTCCCTGCGGCGCATCGAGGAAGCCACCGGTGTGCGTAGGGAAACGGCGAGCGTCTACCTAAAAGCAGCCGGAGTGGCGGTGTGCCTACCTGGGTGGGGACGCCGAGCGCCGGCAAAACCAGCCATACAGGTGACCCCCGACTCCGGGGCAAAACCGGCCATAGTGACCCCCGACTTTTTTGCGCCTTTTTCACAAAACCCGGACGCTCCGAGTGCCCCTTCCCCTCCATCGGCAAGTGTCTGTGAAGAGTATCGCGAGCTGATCGAACAGGGCCTGGCACGAGGGCGCAATGGCAAAGCGATCTGGCAAGACCTGGTGTCGGACCACGGCTTCGTGGGCGACTATCAGGCGGTGAAGCGCTTTGTGCGCAAGCTTCGTGGACCGCAACGTCCGGAAGCCGTAGGCATCATCCTCACCGCACCAGGAGAAGAAGCGCAAGTCGACTACGGCAGTGGTCCGATGGTGCGCGATCCGAAAACCGGCAAGTATCGCCGGACACGACTGTTTGTTCTGACCCTTGGTTACAGCCGCAAGTCCGTGCGCCTGCTGGTGTGGCGTTCGAGTACGCGCATCTGGGCAGAACTCCACGAGAAGGCGTTTCGTCGTTTAGGGGCTTGTCCGAGAGTGGTGGTTCTCGACAACCTGGGAGAAGGTGTGGCGGCTCCCGACATCTACGATCCCACCATCAACCCGCTGTTTCGCGATGTGCTCGCGCACTACGGCGTGGTAGCGCTGCCTTGCCGGACCCACGATCCCGATCGCAAGGCTTACGCTTCATATTGCACCCTGTTCGGAATTGGTAGCGGTGAAGGTTGGCTGGAGCGCCCTGCGTCCGCCCCGTCCTTTGATAATCGTGGTACCTCGGAGTGGTTCATAGAGAGAATTGCCATGTGTATAGCAATCGATTCGCCGCAGCGATCCGGACCGCGCCCATTCATGCACGGTCGTCTCGCAAACTCCTAAGGTCTTGCTCATTTCCTTCGCCGTCAACAGACCTTGTTCTCGCAACCGGCTGAATCGGCTCTTGAGGTGATAAACGCGACGAATACGCTCGATCTTCTTTAGCGTATACGGCTGGTTTTGCCAAGTCCGATGTCCTCGCTGATTCAGAATTTCCGCTACTTCACGATCACAATATTCGTTCAGCAAAGCATCGATCTGCACCACGACTTCCGGTTTGGTTTTGCGAATCCGCGCCATGGGCAATGGTCGGTTGACGGTCAGCGTCCGCGTAGCGCCTCCCCGCAAGCGCACGTGTGCGGTGATTTGGTCGGCCTTAATCAGTGTTACGTCTTCGATGAGCAACCGCAGCATCCGTTTTCTCTCTCGCGCCTCGAGTTCCGGATCATTCCAGATGCGCGGAAAATCGGTAGCGAGCGAGAGGACTTTCTGGCGCACCTCTTCCTCGCTCAGGCGGCGCTGCTGCTCGGTATGGCGCTCGTAGTCTTCCTGCGCCGCTGCGTGAGCGCGCAGTTTCTCGTTCCACTCGGCTTCCAGGCTGCCAGCTACAAGACGATTGCCGGGATCGACGCTCATGTATCGCCGGCGAGCTAATTCGGCCTCGTACCTTGCGCGCTCCACCTGCTGCCGGCGCAGCGCGTCGGTTTCTGCACAACGCGCTTTCACTTCCTGTTCGACAGCGAGCGCCACCTCCAGTATCAGCGGCTGGACCAACTCCAGCAAGAGATCGCTCACCGCTCGATCCACAACGCTGCCTGGCACACGCTGACACACTTTCGAGCCTCGGTGGACCGAGGCTTCCTGGCAGACGTAACTGATTTCAATTTTCTCTTTTTCTCTCCAGTAATGAACTCCCATGCGTTCCCCGCAAAGACCGCACAGCACGCGTCCCTGCAATAAAGCCGGTCCCTCGCGCGGAGGCCCCAACCTGCGCATGCTGAACGCCAAGATATTTTCGGCCAGGCGCTTCTGGTTCGCTTCAAATCGATCCCAGCTGATGTAGCCCGGATGTACATCGCGGATCAGAAACTGCCATTCCTCCCGGGGCACTTTGCGTGAGACGGACTTGCCATCCGGTTTCCGGCGCGTGCGTGTGCGGCCATAGACGAAGGCGCCAGCATATCGCGGATTGTGCAGAATTTGGGTGATCCGAGTGGGTTCAGCTGGGCCCCAAAACAATTCGCCCTTCCGCTCGCCTGCGCGAATTCGTCGAGGAAACCGCAGATCTTGCTCGTGAAAATAGCGGACCGTCTGCATAGCCGAACCGGTACGCTCAAAGGTGTCGAAGACCAATCGTATGGCGGATTGGATTTCCCGATCCGGATCGATCCCCAAGCTTCCATCCGGCAGATAGACCATACCAATCGGTGGTCTCATCTCCAGTTCGCCGCGGCGCGCTTTATTGAGCACGCCGCCGCGCATCCGCGCCTTCAGAAAATGCAGTTCTGCCTGGCTCAGCTCTCCCTTCAAACCGAGAAGAAGTTTGTCATTGAACGTAGCAGGATCGTAGAGGCCGTCTTCATCCAGAATCAGAGTGCTGGCGATTTCACATAACTCCATCAGGCGGTGCCAATCCGCGCAGTTCCGCGCCAACCGGGAGACCTCGAGCCCCATGATCATCCCCGCCTTGCCGAGCGCCACTTCACTGACTAATTGTTGGAATCCATCCCGGCCAGCCGCCTGAGACCCGGTCTTGCCGAGATCACAATCAATGATGTGGACACGCTCAAACGGCCATCCGAGCGCCACGGCTCGCTCGCGCAGCGCGTACTGACGCTGCGTGCTCTCGGTGTTCTCCAATACCTGGCGAGGCGTCGACTGTCGAACGTACAGATACGCATCTCGCTCCAGATGTGCGTTCGTGATTTTCAGTTCAGGCATACACAGAACCCTTTCCATGATGGAGAATCAAACCGGCCATGACCTGAACCAGTTCCCTCGAGATCTCGGAAGGAACCGGCAATCCGCTGGCAGGGCTGGGCGAAACCGAAAGTGCTGGCACCTGCCTTGAGGTGCTGGCCCAAGCCAACATTCCATGACGAAGCAAAACAGCAGGGCCATGGGTGGCCCCGGCCTGATCTGTAGGGTCGATGAGGTAGGGTCGCAACTTTTCGTACGTTGCCGCTGCATCGCCAGGAATTGAAGACGTCAAGTCTGGTGATGCGGTTTTTTTTTGCGCCGCGCCAGAGCTCGCTCGAGACTGCGCCTGTGGACGGTAATGGCAAAACGTTCTTGAATGGCTTTCACGCACTGAACGGTTGTGAGCTTGGGATCTGCCTCCCGCAAACTGGCCACGTAGTCCAGAACTTCCGCGCTCAGCTTGTGCCCATCCTTCGGCCCTCGCCGAGCTGGCAATAGCCCTGCCAGTCCAGATCGTTGGAAAGACTCTTGGGCTTGATAAAACGTGGGGCGCGAAACGCCAAAAGCGGCAGCAGCGTCGAGAATCGACGTCTGTTCGGCGGTGTGGCGTCGCAGCATCTCGTAGCGGGCCTGCAGAAGATCGCGGGGATCGAAGAAAGGGTTCTGTTGGAACAGGGGATCGGTGACCGTTTCCGAATGGGGATTGAGCGTGCCGCTCTGCTTCAGCTCTTCGGCCTTCTGGTCGCGCTGGCTGCGTTTGGGCATTTGGATGAGGTTCTGGCGTGTAATAATAATTAGGCCTCATTAAGAATGTCAAGCAAAATCTGAAGATCAAGAATCTCGGTGAATATCGACAGTCTACAAGGGGATTTGAGGAACGTTCTCCATTTCGGTGGACTCGCGCCGTCAGCCCATACGGCAGATTTCTTCTGACGTGTGAGGCGTAATTACCATTACACACCATGGTGCTCTCCTTCGCCCCGCTTCCACCGATCCAGCCGGTCCCGCAACTCCAGAAGATCGTCCACGCGAAACGCAGAACGACCGGCAGAGATTCGGGTGAATGCGTCAATCGGAAATAAGTCTGTGACGTTGACGAGAAAAGACTTCAGGCGCCCTTCTGGGCCGTAGAAAAGGACGCGGTCCTCTCCCCAACTGAGATGTCGGCCGACCAGCTCATATTCGTTCCCCAGCAAAGGATGAAACGGATGGCTGATGCGAAATCGACCAGAGAAGTTACCGTCACAGCCTGTAGTTGCTGACACACGATAAAGGGAAAGTGGAATCGGGCGTCGGCCACGCGAAGAGAACCCCACTCAAAGGGATGCGCTTCGAGAGCCTGGAAGAAGCGCAAGCGTATCTCGACCGCTGGGAAGAACGCTGGGCCGATACACGCATCCATGGCACCACCAAACGCCAGGTTGCCGCCATGTTCGCGGAAGAAAAACCGCACCTGCAAGCACTGCCTCTGGAACCTTTCCGCTACTACCAATACGGAGAACGTGTAGTGCATCTGGATGGTTGTGTGGAAGTGGAAGCTGCCTATTACAGTTTGCCGCCGGGATGGATCGGACGTCCGGTGAAGGTGCAATGGGATGAGCTACACGTGCGTGTCCTGCATCCCCACACCAACCAGCTTCTTCGCGAGCACCTGCGTCAGAAGCGCGGCGGCTATCGCATCCAGGAAGAAGATCACCCCAAGAAAATGCCGTTCAGCACGGCGCAGCTGTTGCGGCGGGCTGCTCATGCAGGCACCCAGACCGGCAAGTTCTGCCAGCAGCTGTATGACCGGCAAGGAGAGACCAGCATCCGCCGCATCCTAGGGGTGCTTTCCCTGATGAAGAAATACGGTGTTCCGGCGGTCGAAGATGCCTGTGCCGTGGCTCTCGACATCGGTGTTCACGAATATCGCTTCGTGCGCCGTTATCTGGAACGCCGTCCCCACCCGCAAATGTTCTTACGGCAGATCGATCCACTGATTCGCGAGCTCACCGAGTATCGCGATTTCATTAATCTCAAAATCAAGGAGCAACCGGATGAACCTCATTGAGTTAAATCGCGCCTTACGTCAGCTGCGCTTGGGAGCCATGGCGGCGGTGCTGGAGACGCGCTTGCAGCAAGCCCAAGCGGAACCCATGGCACCAATCGATTTTCTCTCCTGTCTGGTGTCCGACGAGTTGACTCGTCGCGGCGATCGACTGCTGGAAAGGCGCCGGAAACAAGCACAATTTCGCGATCCGCAGGTGACCTTCGACAACTTCGATTTCGACTTCAACAAAAAGATGAATCGCAGCTTGGTCTTCGATCTGGCGACCGCAGCGTTCGTCGCTCGTCATGACGATGCGCTGTTTCTGGGTCCACCCGGCACCGGCAAAAGTCACTTGGCTCAGGCCATCGGCAAGGCCGTCATCGACCAGGGTTATCGAGTGATCTATCGTGAGGCCCACATCCTGCTCGAGGAAATCGCCGAAGCGGCCCTCGACGGCAATCGTAAGGAGTACATGGAACCGCTGGCCACTGTGCCCCTGCTGATTATCGATGACTTGGGGATGCGCAAGCTAGTGTGGTGTCCCAGCTAATTCTTTGCAACGGCGCACCTTGTCGAGGATGACATCAGCCGTGGCCTTCCAAACGAAAGGCTGGGGCTGGTTGTTCCAGTTGGCCAGCCACGCATAGATGGCGCG
>Ga0209153_1000930_pt1 | contig 11309 bp, 11 predicted proteins | sample GraSoiAngelo_120_FD_185877 | JGI IMG/M metagenome (GOLD analysis project Ga0209153, IMG submission 185877) | Grasslands soil microbial communities from the Angelo Coastal Reserve, California, USA - 14_0919_09_20cm (SPAdes) (version 2) | ecosystem: Environmental > Terrestrial > Soil > Grasslands ...
ATCTCGGCGATCCGGTCGACGTGCTCGACCAGCTCGCGCAGCCCCGCCTCGTCAGCGTCGCCCGAGAGCTCGACCTCGTACTCCACCACCTCGGACACCGGTGGATCCCCGGAGAAGTCGCCGCGCACGGTCACGCGCACTTGGTCGAGCGTGATGCCGAGCCCGGGCGCCTCGCGGTAGAGGTCGTTTGACACGCAGCCGGCGACCGCCAGATATAGGAGCTGGCCGCCGTTGAAGCCGATGCCGTCGCCGCCTCCATCTGCAGGGCGGTCGATGACAAGAGTGAAGGGACCGGCGCTTCCGACGGCGGCGGGCCGCCCCGCCACGGTGCGAGTCTCCACCTCAAACATCGATCGGGACGCTACCGTTTCTCGCCGTGATCAGCACCAACCAGTTCAAGAACGGCACCCACATCGAGGTCGACGGGGTCGTCTACAAGATCGTCGAGTTCCAGCACGTCAAGCCCGGCAAGGGTGGCGCGTTCGTGCGCACCAAGCTCAAGCGGGCGAGCGACGGCGCGGTGATCGACAAGACCTTCCGGGCCGGGGAGAAGTTCCGCCCGATCCGCACGGAAACGCGCAAGATGCAGTTCCTGTACACGGACGGCAGCGATGCGCACCTGATGGACCTCGAGTCCTACGAGCAGATCACGGTGCCGGAAGCCAGCGTCGCCGAAGCGCTCAAGTGGATCACCCCGAACGAGAACGTCGATGTTCTCTACGTGGACGAGGAGCCGGCCGATCTCCAGGTGCCGAGCGCCGTCGAGCTCGCCGTGACCGAGACACAGCCCGGCGTTCGCGGCGATACCGCCTCGGGCGGTGGCGACAAGCCCGCTCAGCTCGAGTCCGGCGTGACGGTCCGCGTGCCGCTGTTCGTGAACATCGGCGATCGCGTACGCGTGGACACCCGCTCAGGCGAGTACGTCTCGAGGGCATAGGTGCGCCGTACCGACCAACGAAGGGCCGCCGTGGTGGCCCTCTATCAGCGCGACCTCACGGGGCGCCCCCTCGACGCCCTCCTCGACCGGGATGCAAAGGATTTCACGCGCGAGCTTGCGTATGGCGTCGCGGCCGATCAGGCTGAGCTCGACGCGCTCATAGAGCGCCACGCCGTGGGCTGGACGCTCGACCGGATCGCTCCGCTAGAGCGAAACATCTTGCGGGTCGCGTTGTACGAGCTTTCGAGGAGGGAAGACGTGCCCGCTGAGGTTGCGATCGACGAGGCCGTGGAGGCCGCCAAGGAGCTGTGCGGCGCGGAGGCGCCGGGGTTCATCAACGGCATCCTCGGCGCCGCGCACCGCGAGGGGAGCGCGTCGCCGCGATGACCCGCCTCGACTCGCTCATCGACGAGCTCGAGCAGACTGCTGCACGCCTGCGCGCGGGGGAGCTCGAAGGCGAAGCGGCGGCGGAGGCGGTGGAGCGTTGCGCGGAGCTCGCCTCACAGCTCGGGTCGGAACTCGACGTCCAGGCGCGGGCCGCCACCGCGGCAGAGCCGCCCGGGCAGGAGAAGCTCCTGTGAGCGCGCCGGCGCGACAGGCCGAGTACCCGATCGAGCTGCAGCGCGAGGTCGACGGCTACCTGGAGCACCTTCGTTTCTCCGGTGAGGCAACGACGGCGGGCCTGGAGGAGGCGATGCGCTACTCGCTGCTCGCGGGTGGCAAGCGGATCCGCCCGGTGCTCGCCCTCGCCACGGCCGAGGCGCTCGGCCACGTGCAGGAGGACGTGATCGCGCTCGCGGCGGCCATCGAGCTGATCCACACTTACTCGCTGATCCATGACGACCTCCCCGCAATGGACGACGACGAGCTGCGCCGCGGCAAGCCCACCTGCCACGTCGTGTTCGGGGAGGACGTGGCGATCCTCGCGGGCGACGGTCTCTTCGCCGAGGCCATCAAGCTCGTGCTGGACGAGCAGGACGGCGCCCCCGACCGCGTGCTGCGCGCCCTGCGCCACCTCGTGGCCGCGATCTCGGTGAGCGGCATGGTCGGAGGCCAGTACGTGGACGTGAAGGAGACCGCCCCGCACGACGAGGCTGGCCTTCGCCACCTGCACGAGCTGAAGACGGGCCGCCTGATCGCCGCCGCAATCGAGTGCCCACTGCTTTTGTTCGGAGCCGGAGAAGCTGCGACAATTGCGCTTCGTCGCTACGCGGCGGAATTAGGGGTGCTCTTCCAGATCGTCGACGACATACTCGATGTGACAGGTGACGAGGCCGCGCTCGGCAAGCCGCAGGGCTCCGACGAGAGGCACGGCAAGCGCACCTACGTCAGCGTTTTCGGGTTGGATAAGGCGAGAGAGCTTGCCCGGGAATCGCATGGGAACGCGCGCGCCGCGCTCGCGGATGCGGGCGGGCAGACTGCGACGCTGGAACAGATCACCGATTACATCCTGACCAGGGACACATGAGCCTTCTCGAAAACGTCAATAAACCGCAAGACCTCCACGAGCTCGACGACGATCAGCTGCAGCAGCTCGCGCAGGAGGTCCGCGAGTACGTGATCGACACCATCGGAGAGATCGGCGGTCACTTCGGAGCCAACCTCGGCGTGTGCGAGCTGGCGGTGGCGCTCCACAGCCTGCTCGACTCGCCAAAGGACAAGATCGTCTGGGACGTCGGCCACCAGGCCTATCCGCACAAGGTGCTCACCGGCCGCCGCGACCAGCTCGGCACGATCCGGCAGTACGGCGGGCTCGCGCCGTTCTGCTCGATGGCCGAGTCGGAGCACGACATCATGGGCGCGGGGCACGCCTCCACGTCCGTGTCCTACGCCGTCGGGCTGAAGGAGGCCATGCGCCGCGGCATCGGCGAGGACGGCAAGGTCGTCGCGGTAATCGGCGACGGCGCGCTCACCGGAGGCGTGGCGTTCGAGGCGCTCCACAACGCCGGCGGCATGGATCTTCCGATCGTGATCATCCTCAACGACAACGGGATGTCGATCGCGCCGAACGTGGGCGCGCTGTCGCGCTACTTCAACCGCGTACGGCTCAACCCGAAGCTTCACCGCGCGCGCGAGGGCGTGGAGACCGGCCTCACGAAGCTGCCGGCGGGCATCGGCGACCGGATCGAGCGCCTCGGCCCGCAGATCAAGGAGTCGATCAAGGCGTTCTGGGCGCCGGGCCTCCTGTTCGAGGAGCTCGACCTCGCCTACGTCGGCGTGATCGACGGCCATGACGTCCATGCGCTTCGCGACGCCATCGGCAAGGCGCTTCAGGCGGACCGGCCCGTGGTCGTCCACATCAAGACGGTGAAGGGCAAGGGCTTCGCGCCGGCGGAGGAGGGCGGCCTCGAGGGCATGGAGAAGTGGCACGCGGCCAAGCCCGCCTCGATCGTCAACGGCGAGCCCGCCCCGGCGCCGAAGAAGAACGGCTCCGCACGCTTCGCTAAGCCAGCGCCGCCCCAGTACACGACCGTGTTCGGCGAGGCGCTCGTGGACGAGTGCAAGCGCGACGAGCGCATCTGCGGCATCACGGCGGCGATGAACTCCGGCACCGGCCTCAACATCCTCCAGAAGGAGATGCCCGAGCGCTACTACGACGTGGGCATCGCCGAGCAGCACGCGGTGCTGTTCGCCGCCGGGCTCGCCCTGCAGGGGATGAAGCCGGTGGCGGCGATCTACTCGACCTTCCTGCAGCGGGCCTTCGACCAGATCGTCCACGACGTCTGCCTGCAGAACCTGAACGTCGTGTTCGCGATGGACCGCGCCGGGCTCGTGGGCGACGACGGGCCGACGCATCACGGCGCGTTCGACATCGCCTACCTGCGCGCGCTGCCGAACATCGTGCTGATGGCGCCGCGCGACGAGGCAATGCTCGTGAACATGCTCCGCACCGCGACGACCTACGACGGCGGCCCGGTCGCCCTGCGCTACCCCCGCGGCGAGGCCGAGGGCGTGGCCATCCCGGCGCGGCCCAAGCCGATCGAGATCGGGCGCGGCGAGCTGCTCCGCGAGGGCGAGCGCGTGGCGCTGCTGGGCTACGGGCTGGGGGTGTCGCTTGCCCTGGGCGCGGCCTCCGAGCTCGAGGCGCACGGACTCGAGGTGACCGTGGCCGACGCCCGCTTCGCCAAGCCGCTCGACACGGAGCTGATCGACTCGCTGGTGGCCGACCACGACCTGCTCGTGACGGTCGAGGACGGGGTGCTGATGGGCGGCTTCGGCTCGGCTGTCGGCGAGAGCCTGATGGACCGCGGCCTGGCGGGCGAGGCGGGGCTCCTACGACTCGGGCTGCCGGACCGCTACGTCACTCACGGCAAGCCGGCGCTCCTGCGCGAGGAGGTCGGGCTCACGCCGGCAGCTATCGCGGAGCGGGTAGCCGAGGCCGTGCTCGACCCGCACGCGCTTCAGAGCGCCTAGGCGGAGGCGGAGGCGGCGGCGGGTGAGGGCGCCTCGGCGGGGGCGCTCCTGACAGCGCTGCTTCGACGGCGGCCGCCGCGTTCGTCGCCGTCTGTGCGGGGGTGGTCGTGCTCCGCCTCACCGCCTCCTGAAAAGGCGAACGGCCCGCCGGGGTGACGGGCCGCTCGAGGGAGGAGATGCGTATGTGTGATTGATCGTTGGGGAGAGGACTTATGCGCGTCGTGCGCTGTAACTCGTGGAGGCGGCGAGCGTGAACTCGGCCAGGCCTGCCGCGAGGAAGAAAATGAGCGAGACGGGGCCTGCCGCCAGCCCGAGCACGATGCCGGTACAGACGAGGCCGGTGGCCACGGCCCAGTCGTAGGCCGCGTGAGCCGACAGCGGGAGGCCGCCGCGGCTCGTGGGATCGGAGCCCGTGAGGGCGAGGCCGGCGAGCAGCGCGCCTATCCCGATGCCCACCATCACCGAGCCCGGGGAGAGCCCGAGTGCGTAGGGCAGCAGGATCAGAGCCGCCGCGAGGGCGAGCTCGAGGGCCGCGTGAATCTCGATGCTGAGTGCCCTGGTGCGCCTCACGCCACCGAAGTTACGCGCGGAGCGGGAATTGTTGTGTGAGCCTTTTCACGTATACCCTGCGCCGATGGCGAAGACGCGGCTCGACGCGCTGCTCGTGGAGCGCGGACTGTTCGAGTCCCGCTCGCGCGCCGCGGCGGCCGTGATGGCGGGCGAGGTGCGTCTCGGCAGCGCCGGGGCGCGGGCGCAGAAGCCGGGCCAGCTCGTGCCCGGCGACGCGACGGTGACGGTGGACAAGTTGCCCGGGTACGTGTCGCGCGGCGGACTGAAGCTCGCGAACGCGCTCGACGCGCTCGGGGTGGACCCGAGCGGGCGCTGCTGCCTCGACGTGGGGGCGTCCACGGGCGGCTTCACGGATTGCCTTCTCCAACGAGGGGCTGAGCACGTGGTGGCGCTCGACGTGGCCTACGGCGAGCTGCACTGGACCATGCGCGGCCACGCCCACGTCACCCCGATCGAGCGTGTGAACGCGCGCGCGCTCGCGCCGTCCAACCTGCCGTACCCGCCGGACCTGATCACCGTGGACGTCTCGTTCATCTCTTTGACGAAGGTGCTGCCGGCAGTGCTCGCTTGCGCGGCGGCGGACTTCGACTGCCTGGCCCTCGTCAAGCCGCAGTTCGAGGTCGGTCGCGAGCGAGTGGGGAAGGGCGGTGTGGTGCGCTCGGCCGACGACCGACGAGCGGCGCTCGTGGCGGTGGGCGAGTGCGTGGTGGCGCTCGGGTACGCCGTGCTTGGCTTCGCCTCGTCGGGGCTGCCCGGGCCGGCCGGCAACCGCGAGAGCTTCGTCTGGATCGCGCCGGCAGGGAGGGGCGGCGCGCGCGAGGACGTCGAGGCCGCCGCGCGCGAGGTGGAGCCTTGAAGCCGCCCCGGGTGGTCACGATCCTCACGCACCAGGCGGCGCACGAGACCTCCGACGCCGTGGTCAGGGTGATCGATGAGCTGACGGGCGCGGGCGTCACCGTGCGCGTTGACTCGTCTGAGGTTGAGAAGCACGGTCTGAAACCCCGCGACGGGCTGACGCTCGACGCGGACCCGGTCGAGGACGGCACCGAGCTCGCCCTCGTGCTCGGGGGCGATGGCACGATGCTGCGCGCGATGCGCACCTTCGCGAACCGTGGCGTGCCCGTGTTCTCGTTCAACTTCGGGGCGATCGGCTTTCTCGCCACGGTGGAGAGGGACGACCTCGAGGAGGGTATCCAGCGGGTCCTCGAGGGCGACTTCGATCTGCTCGACATGCCGGCGCTCGCGATCGAGATCGGCGGCGTCCAGCACCTCGGCGTGAACGACATCTCGTTCCACAGGCGCGCGAACAACAGCGTCGCGGAGCTCGGGTTCAGCGTCGCGCGCGACCAGCTCGGAAGCGTGCGCTGCGACGGGCTCGTGGTGTCCACTCCGGTCGGCTCGACGGGCTACAACCTCGCCAACGGCGGACCCGTGCTGGCCTGGGGCGTGGACGGCTACGTGGTGTCGTTCATCGCGCCGCACACGCTCACGGCGCGGGCGCTGGTGGTGGCCACCGACGCGGTGCTGACGGTGCACAACAGCTCGGACAACGAGCCGGTGGACGTGACCACCGACGGGCGGATCGTCTGCGCGCTCGACCCCCAGGCCGAGATGGACGTCCGCTTCCACCACGATCAGGTACTCCTCGCCCAGCGGCCCGGGTCGAGCTTCTACCACCGGTTGCGGGAGAAGTTCGGGCGGCTGGCGTCGTGACTTTTTCGCTGCTTCCGTAACAGTTCTGTGACGGGAACGGTTGTTCGGTGCCGATCCGTCGGGTCCCGCTGGTAGACAGGTACGCATGCTCTTAGAGCTGCGAGTGGAGAACCTGCTCTTGATCGACCGGGCGGAGCTGCGCCTGGGCGATGGGTTGAACGCGATCACCGGCGAGACGGGTGCGGGCAAGACGATGCTCGCGCACGCCCTCGACCTCCTGCTCGGCGGCAAGCCGCGGCCCGGCATCGTGAGGCCGGGAGCGGCGGAGGCGTACGTCGAGGGAGTGTTCGCGCCCCCGCCCGGGCTGCTCGACGATCCGGCGCTGGCGGAGCTTCGCGAGCGGTTGCCGGAGGACGACTCCGAGATCGTGCTGGCGCGGCGGGTGAGCGCGGAAGGCCGGTCGCGCGCGTATGTACAGGGGCGGTCGGCCACCGCGGCGGACCTGTCCGAGCTCGGCGGGAGGCTCGTGGCGTTCTACGGCCAGCACGAGCACCGGCGCCTGGTGGTGTCCTCGGCGCAGCTCGAGACCCTCGATGCGTTCTGCGGGCCGGAGCACGTGTCGGCGCGAGGGGAGTTCGCGGGCGCGCACGCGCGTGTGCTCGCGCTCGAGCGCCGCCTCGAGGAGCTGCGTTCCCGGGCGGGCGCAAGCGAGCGCGAGCGCGATCTGCTCGCGTACGAGCTGGCGGAGATCGAGTCGCTTGGGCCGGACGAGTCGGAGAAGGTGGACCTGCTGGCGACGCGAGGGCGGCTGCGGGCCCTCGACGGGCTGCGAGCGGCGGCCGGGGGCGGGGCCGAGGCGATCGCGCCCGAGGGCGGCGAGCCCGGCGTGGCGCTAATGCTGGCCGACGCCGAGCGGCTGTCCGAGGCCATTGCGGGAGCGGACCCCGAGCTGGACGCGCTCGCCGCGCGGCTGCGGGAGCTGCGAATCGAGGCCGAGGATCTCGGGGCCGAGCTGCGGCGCTACGAATCGGTTCTCGACGGCGATCCGGAACGCCTGCAGGAGGTCGAGGAGCGTCTCGACATATACGACCGCCTCGAGCGAAAGCACGGCGGAACCGTTGCCGCCGTGCTCGAGCACGCAGAGCGCTGCCGGGCCGAGCTCGCGCTGCTCGAGGACACGGGCGCGGCGCTCGAGACCGTTGAGCGCGAGCTGGCGGAGGCGCGCGCGGACGCGGACTCGCAGGCCGCGGCGCTCGGCACGGCGCGGCGCAAGGCGGCGCCCAAGCTGGCCAAGGCGGTTCTGCGGGAGCTCACGGACCTCGCGATGGAGGGGTCGAGCTTCGAGGTGCGGATCGAGCCACGCGAGTCGCGTACCCGCTCGGGTGACGAGCGCGTGGAGTTCCTGATCTCGCCGAACGCCGGCGTGGCGCCTCAGCCGCTGCGCGAGACGGCGTCGGGCGGCGAGAGCTCGCGCGTGATGCTCGCGCTGATGACCGTGGCGAGCGGTGGCGGTGGTGGGCGCACGCTCGTGTTCGACGAGGTGGACGCCGGGATCGGCGGGCAGACTGCGCGTGTCGTCGGGGAGAAGCTGCGCGCGCTGGCCGCCGGCGGCCAGGTGCTGTGCATCACCCACCTGCCGCAGATCGCCTCGCTGGCGGAGCGCCACTTCTCGATCGAGAAGGAGCAGTCGGGCGACGTCGCGCGCGCCCGGGTGGCCCAGCTCGACGGCGAGGCCGTGGTGGAGGAGCTCTGCCGGATGCTCGGAGCAGACACTTCGGACACGGGCGCGCGGCGGCACGCAGAAGAGCTGCTTGCGGCCGCGTGAATGCGGGTAGCTGCCCGCTCGCCAGCCGCCAAAGCCGCGTAGACTGGCACGCGGCCGCCGTCGCGCCAGCCCATATGGCCGCCCCACGAATAACACGCCGTGCGCCGCGAATCGGCGCCCCGCGCGCGTCCGTGAACGGGCGCAACGGCCGGCTGCCGCAGTTCGAGGGCCCGGCTCGGCTCGGGAAGCGCACCAAGCGGCTCGTCAAGCGGCTCGAGGCCGGCGACATCGCGATCGTCGATCACGAGGACATCGACCGGGTATCGGCCGACGACCTGATCGCCTGCGGGATCCACTGCGTGGTGAACGTCGCGCACTCGTCGTCCGGCAGGTACCCAAACAGCGGCCCGCTGACGCTGGCGGAGGGCGGCGTGCACCTCGTTGATGTGCCCGGCGCGCCCCTCTTCGAGGAGCTGAAGGACGGCGACAAGGTGCGGGTGGTCGACGGCCGGGTGATGCGCGACGGCCATGTGCTTGCCGAGGGGGCGGTGCAGGACCTCGAGACGGTCAGGCGCGCGCACGAAAAGGCGCGGCGGCGGATCGGTGCGGCGATCGAGTCGTTTGCCGCCAACACGATGGAACACATCCGAGAAGAGCGCGACCTGCTCGCCGGCCGCATGGAGCTGCCGGACTTCGAGACCAAGTTCCGCGATCGCCCCGCGCTCGTGGTGGTACGCGGCGTGGACCACCAGAAGGACCTGCGCATCCTCCGCCCGTACGTGCGCGACGTGCGACCCGTCCTGGTGGCCGTCGACGGCGGGGCCGACGCGATCCTCGAGGCCGGATTCAAGCCGGACATGATCGTGGGGGACATGGACTCCGCAACGGACGCCGCGCTCGGCTGCGGCGCCGAGCTGGTCGTCCACGCCTATCCGGACGGCCGCGCGCCCGGGCGCGAGCGGCTCGACGCGCTGGGCCTGAAGTACAAGCTGGTACCCGCCCCGGCCACAAGCGAGGACGTGGCGATGCTCGTGGCGGCCGAGAAGGGCGCCGAGCTGATCGTTGCCGTGGGATCGCACTTCAACCTCGTCGAGTTCCTGGAGAAGAACCGCGCCGGCATGTCGTCCACGTTCCTCACGCGCCTACGCATCGGCGAGATCCTCGTGGACGCGAAGGGCGTGAGCCGCCTCTATCGCCCCTCGGCGGGGCGCGGCCCGCTTGTGATCCTGGTCTTCGCGGCGCTGATCGCGCTGGTGGTGATCGTCGCGTTCTCGCGCAACCTCGGGCCGCTGTTCGACCTCCTGTGGCTCAAGCTGCAGATCCTGCTTGGCTTGAAGTAACGGATGTTCGACTTTCGCTACCACGCGCTCTCGCTCGTGGCCGTATTCCTCGCGCTCGCCATCGGGATCCTGCTCGGCGCGACGATCGGCAACTCGCTCGTCTCCGATGCCGACAAGGGCATCCGCTCGTCGCTGCACCAGGACGTGATCAACGCCCGCAACTCGGCCAGCCAGGCGCAGGGACAGCTCAGCCAGCGCGACAAGATCATCTCGAGCTCGCTTCCGATGCTCGTGCAGGGAGAGCTGAGCGGGCAGCGGATCGCGATCGTCGCCACCGGCTCGCTGCCGAGCAGCATCGAGTCCGAGGTGCGCCAGACGGTCGAGACAGCGGGCGGCGCCGTGGATTCCGTGTCGACCTTCAACGTCCCGAGCCAGCTTGACTCGATCGAGCAGGCCGCGGGCGTCCGAGGCCGCAATCCCGAGGCGATTCAGGGTTTCGCCAAGCGCGTCGTCCGCTCGGTCGTGAACGGTGCGGGCGTGTCGGTCCGCATGCACAGGGCGCTGCCGGACACGATGCGCGGCGATTATCACGGAGCGGGCAGCGTGATCTTCTACCGCTCGCAGCCGCCCGATCAGGAGACCGACCAGGACAAGGCGCTGCGCGAGGCGTTCGAGAACGGGCTGTCCGACGGGCTCAAGGCGCAGGGCGTCCAGGTCGTCGGCGTGGAGGAGCAGAGCACCGACCCCTCGCAGGTGGGCTGGTACAAGGACCATGGGATGTCGAGCGTCGACAGCGTCGACCTGCCCGGCGGCCAACTCGCGCTCGTGTTCGCGGTGGGCGGGCAGAAGGGCTCGTACGGAGTGAAGAGTGGGGCGACGCCGCTACCGAAGCTTCCGATCGGGTCGGGTTAGGCCGCAGACTGGGAACTGGGAACTGGGAACTGGGAACTGCACGTCCGCATGGGCCGCTAGGGTCCGCTAGTGCAGTCATTGCCGTTCCTGGTCTCCCTGGGGCTGGCGGTCGGAATCGTGCCGGCCGCGGTGCAGGGCCTCCGGAGGCAGGGGTTCGTACGGCAGAACTACCGCGGGAGAGAGGTCGCGTTCCCGGCCGGGATAGGCATTGTCGCCGCGTCGCTCGTGGCGCTCATCCCGCTCGCGCTCATCGACGAGCTCGGGGACTCGAACGTGTTCCGGCCCGGCACGGGGCCCGCGCTCGCGTATGTGCTGGCGGTGGCGTTCCTGGGCCTGCTCGACGATCTCGTCGGAAGCGATCAGGCGCGCGGCTGGCGCGGGCACGCCCGCGCGACGCTCCGCGGCGGCTTCTCCACCGGGGCGCTCAAGGCCGCCGGCTCGCTCGGAGTTGCCCTGTTCGTGCTGAGCGGGCGCGGCGTGTCGGCCGGGGAATATCTGCTCTCCGTTGCGCTGCTCGTGCTCGCCACCAACTTCTTCAACCTTCTCGACCTGAGGCCCGGCCGCTCGATCAAGGCGCTGATGCTGCTCGGCGCCGGGCTCACGATCGGGTCCACCGACGTCCACCCGCTGTGGACCGTCGGACTCTTCGCCGGGCCGGTTCTCGTGCTGCTGCCGCTCGACCTGCGCGAGCGGGCGATGCTCGGGGACACCGGCTCGAACGTGCTCGGCGCGATCGCGGGCCTCTGGCTCGTGCTCACGCTTTCGACCCTCGGGCAGG
>Ga0209153_1000931_pt1 | contig 11287 bp, 8 predicted proteins | sample GraSoiAngelo_120_FD_185877 | JGI IMG/M metagenome (GOLD analysis project Ga0209153, IMG submission 185877) | Grasslands soil microbial communities from the Angelo Coastal Reserve, California, USA - 14_0919_09_20cm (SPAdes) (version 2) | ecosystem: Environmental > Terrestrial > Soil > Grasslands ...
GTTGGCGAGTTGGTCGGGCGAGTCGAGTTTGATCATGGCGGTTGCGCCTTTCTCTTATCTTCAAATCAGCCCTTTATTCACGCACGCTCAACTAATCTTGTCGTTTCAAGGCCTTGCCACTTTTTTTGTTCTTGCTTCTGACCACTTGATGCCGTATATTGTTGACCGGCTCAACCGTTATTATACGGATATTGTTGAATTAGTCAACGATTATTTGAGAGAAGATGGAGAATAATTCTGAGGATTGGGTAACGCAGCGTGAAGCTGCCGAGCAGACGGGCAAAAGCTTGGCAGCGATCAACAATCTCGTTCGACGCGGGCGCATTGCATCGAAAGAGATATACGGTAAAACGCTTGTCTCGTTGTCAGAGGTTCAGGCTTACGATGTGGCACCCGGTAGGCCCCCCAAGAACCCGGCTGATAAGACTCGCACGCTTAATGCTGCTTTCAAGCAGGCTATTGAGTCTGGGCGGAAGACCCGTAAGAAGAAAGGCGGCAAGCGTTGAACAGACGGTAGCAGACCGGCGTGCCGCGCGAGGTTGAACAGATGGACACCGATGACGGGCTATACGAGCTTACTTATTACACGCTTAACGATCCCAACAACGCGCCCCATACTTTCAGGAGCGGCACGCTCGCGGCGGCGCTGGCCACGGCTTGGCGCAACCAACATGCCGGTGGTCATTCGCGGGCCATCGCAAAGGGCGCTGCGCTTGTGTTAGACGGGACAGAACTTGCCAGCGCGTTGGCTCGGATCAGTGAGCTTTCCGCCGCCGCGCCGATGCGCTCAATTATTGAGTTGGCTGAAGAGGTGCTTCGAGCACAGTATGAGATAGACAGCCAAAGGTGAATATGTTGTTGCACTCGCTAGGAGCACGCCTGCGCAGATACATCGGCAACCGCCGCCGCACCATGAGACGCGGGGCGCGCGTCTTAGTTCGCTTGCCGGTCGTCGTCGCGCCGCTTGCTGTTGGACAGGATGCCAGCAGCCATCTGGCTAGTGCGCCTGCAATCGTCGGCTCCACGCGCGATCTCAGTGGCAGAGGACTCACCCTGTTGCTGCCCGCAGTGCGCGTCGGTGACCGCTATCTCACCGACCGAGATGGCTATCTCGGAGTGCGATTAGAATTACCGGAAGGATACCTTTATCTGCTCGCCGCCCCAGTGAGATTCGAACAGCTTGGCAGAAGCGCAGAGGGATATAGTTTCCTCATTGGCGCACGCATCATCAAGATGGCAGAGAGTGAATGGGCACGTTACTTGGCTTACCTGCGCACACTGGCGGGTCTTGACCGCCGGGGGGCTGAGCAGGCGCGCGCCAGCATGGGCCCACAAGCAGCGAAGGGGTGGGAATTAGTTACCCCAAGTTCTATTGCGGAAGCCTTCGATAGATTCGTGCGCGAACATGCCTCCCCGCGCTAGGCATAATTTGTAAACAACAGGTGCGATTAGAAGGGGAAAGTAATAGGTGGATGGTGGAGATCGAGACACGAGTTTTTCAAGAGCTAGGCCGGCATGAGGCGCAGGAGATGATTGATCTCGACCTCAAGTACAAACGGCTGCGCAACTTCTTTCAGTTGTGCGAGTCGCCCTTAGAGCAGCGTTTCCTCTTCTACGTCCTCGACTACAATCCGCACCGCTGCGCGCATTGCACGACTGGCTATGATCCTGTGTACAAGTGTCCGGCGATTAAATGCACGCATTGGGACATTGAAGCGTACCCGGACTTCGGCGTGAAGATCATCGCGCAGCATCCGGTGGACGGCGGGCGTTACCGGACAGATTTTCTCTTTGAGTTGACCCGCGATACTTACACGACGGATGACGGCGAACAACCTGTTCGACTCTCGCGCTCTGAAGTGTTCGCGCGGCTTGTGGTTGAACTAGACGGGCACGACTTTCACGAGCGCGCCAAGGAGCAAGCGCGGCGCGACCGCCCGCGCGACCGGTGCCTGACGGCACTCGGCTTTACGGTCTTTCGCTTTACAGGCTCTGAGCTTTACCGCCACCCTTTTCGCGTGGCTGATGAAGTGGAGACATTTCTGGCGCAGGCGATGCGGCGCGCGGAAGCGGGACAGTTGCTGCCAACCGCGCAAAGTCAGAGCGGGCTGCTGACGAACATTAAATTGGTCACGACGTTTTTCAAGCGACCTTATGGGCGAAAGAACCTACACGGCTACTGAGCAGAAAGGCAGTTAGAAGTGAGCACACCAACAGGGGATCGAGAACTACGTTGCGCCGACTGCGGGGGCAGTTTCACTTGGAGCGCGGAGGATCAAGCCTTCTTCAAAGAGAAAGGTTACGAGCCACCCAAGCGCTGTAAACCCTGTCGGCAGGCGAAGAAGGCGCAGCGCGAAGGCGGGCGGTCAAGAGGCGACCGACGTTAAGTTGAGCGGCGCGCTTGAGCCGCAGACCTCACCCATGGCACAACCGACGATTCTACTGGTGGAAGATGACCCGGCCATCCGCGAGCTAATCCTTGAGATGCTGGCGGGGCGCTATGATATTTACGCGGCCGACTCGGCTGAAGCGGGCTTGAACTGGCTCGAAGCCGCACACTGCGACTTGATTCTTTCGGACTTGGTGCTGCCGGGCCTGCAAGGACGGGATTTCATTCCACTGGCTCACTGGCAGTGTCCCGAAGCACCGATCATCGTCATCTCGGCTGAGCCGGCGAGTGGGACTGATCGGTGGAGCAGCTTTGGGGTGGTGGCCTACCTGCTCAAGCCGTTTGACGTGGCGGAACTAGAAGAGTTGGTGGCTCGGACATTACAGCAGCGTGGCGGGCACTGAGCACAAGATGTGACCATTCAATGCGGGCGACCGCGCAAGCGTCGAATGCTAATTGTGCGCCATGCTCAACGCATCGGACATTCGCCGTTGATAACTCGGCTGTGTGGTAAAGACCTGATAGGGTGCAGCAATCATCTGGCCGCACTCTGTTCGACCGACAGCCCGTTACGCCCCCGCGTGGCTGCGTATCGCACTTAACGCTTCGGCGCTTGCGAGACTTTGTTTTGAGGTAACTTGAACTTTATGCAATGGACTCACCTGCATGTTACTGGCGAGATTGGCGTGAGTGCCGACGGCGTCCGCGCTCGGCCGCGCCGCGCTGCTGAGAGGTCCGAGGCTCGGCGAACTCTTGAGCTTGCGCAAAGACGATCTCGACTTCGGGCGCGATCTCCTGAAAAAAGGCATTGAATTTTTCCGACGCGAGTGTTAAGTTCGCGCCATCCGACGCACAACAGACGGACGAGCTTGCCCGACAGCTTGCTCTCTAACCACTCCCCCGACTGCTTTGAGTAATCATTGTGGCTTGTCGCTACGCTTGAAGCTTCGCACTTGCACCTGTCAACTGGTCGTGCAGTTAATCCGCGCCGCCGATCAGTAGCTTGTATGCATCAGTCGCCTCGTGGAGGATCAGAATCATGGGTCAAATGCCATTCAATCCGCTTCGCGCTCTTTTCTGCACGCTGATTCTTGTCGGCTGTGCCTTCGTCGCTAACGCTCAGTTCAAGGCCGGCATTCAAGGGACTGTGACCGACGCCAACGGCGCGGTCGTGCCCGCCACGAACGTGACGCTGACCAGCAAAGAGACGGGTAAGACACAGACCGTGACCGCCAGCAACGAAGGGTTCTACCGCTTCGACCAACTGCCGCCCGGCACTTACACGCTCACGGCCGAGAAGACCGGTTATAAGAAGCAGGTGCTGGAAAACGTGATCGTGAATGCTGAATCCGTCCAAGGCATTGATCTGCTCTTGACGACGGGCGAGGTCTCCGAGACGGTCACGGTCACAGATACGGCCGTGCAACAGCTCGAAACCGAGAACGCCAACGTTGACCGCGCGCTCACCACGCAGGAGATACGGCAACTGCCACAAGTCGGGCGCGACCCTTATGAGTTGCTGCGGCTGACGCCCGGCGTCTTCGGCACGGGCGCGCGCGGAGCCAATGGCACGGCGTCTAATCTGCCGAACACAACGGGGCCGGGTGGCTCAAACAATTCGATCTTCCAGACCGAGAATCAGGTACAGATTTCCGCCAACGGGCAACGGCTCTCAAGCAACAACTTTCAGATTGATGGCGTCAGCGTCAATAGTTTCAACTGGGGCGGCGCGGCGCTCGTCACGCCGAATCAGGAGTCGGTGAAAGAGATCAGCGTCGTCTCTTCGAGCTATTCGGCTGAGGACGGACGCAATTCGGGCGCGCAGATCAAGGTCGTGTCGCAGAACGGCACGAACGACTGGCACGGCTCGGCCTTCATCAAATACAACTCGCCGAAGCTGAACGCCTTTAACAAGTATGGCGGGCCGAACAATGCGCCAACACAGCGCGTCAACAACTACATACGCCAGTTCGGCGGCAGCATCGGCGGGCCGCTCTACCTGCCGCGCTTCGGCGAAGGCGGGCGCGCCACGATGGGCGGCAAGAATAAATCTTTCTTCTTCTTCTCCTACGAAGGTTTGCGCAATAGCTCGAACAACTCTGCGCAAGGCTTCGTCGAGACACCGCAATACCGGCAACTCGTCACTGCCCTGCGACCGGGCACGGCGACCGCGGCCGTGCTCTCCGCCACAGGCATCCAGTCACGTATCATCGCCATCTTGCCGCAGTCCTGCGCCGTGTTTAATAATGATCCAACTCTCTGCCGCGTCGTCCCCGGCGGCTTGGACATCGGCTCACCGACCGGCGCATATGGGCAATACGTCAATACCTTCAACAACGCGATGCCGACGGGCGGCGGCTTCGACGGCATCCCGGATATTCAACAGGTGGTGTTCGCCTTGCCGGGATCGAATCGCGGCAATCAATACAATGCGCGCTTCGATTTCACGCCAACTCAGAAGGACACTTTCACCGTCAGCACCTATATCACGAAGCTCAATAACTTCGGCAGCGATGGGGCGGCACAGGGTCGCCCGATTGCCGACTTACCTTTCTTGCCGAAAAACACTTCCGGCTCGATCCTCTACAACCGTGTGCTTTCGACGACGATGCTCAACGAAGCACGTTTCAACGTCACGCGCTTTCACGATAATCAAGTGGCGGATTTAGCCGCCGCCGGTACGAACTTAGGCATCCCGCGCGTCGAAGTTGAGGGCTTGCCTTTTGACCGCATCCGTTTCGGTGCGCCGCAAGGTGAAGGCACACCCGCCATCTTCGCGCAGAACATCTACGAGTTCAGCGACACGTTGAGCAAACTCTTCGGCAATCACGCGACGAAGTACGGCATCGTCATTCGCAAAGAGCAGGAGAACAGCGACCTGTCGGCGGGCGGCGCACGCCCCGACTATTCTTTCCGGGGTCTCTGGAATCTCGCCAATGGCACGCCGATCTTCGAGGGCATCAACGCCGATCCGCGCACAGGTCTGCCGGCCACTTTCCATCCTTACTTCCGCACGAACTACTATGGCGGCTTCGCACAGGATGACTGGAAGTTCCGGCCCAACCTAACGCTCAACATCGGCTTGCGCTACGAATACTACACCCCGCTCCGCGAGAAGCACGGCCAACTAACCAACTTCTTTTTCACCGGGCAGAACTTGAACACTGGGCAAGTCCGCATCGTGGATCAACTTTACAAGCCGGACAAGAATAATTTCGCGCCCCGGCTCGGCTTCGCTTACAGCCCGCGCATTCACGGTTTCCACAACTACTTCAACAACGACCGCACAGTGTTTCGCGGTGGCTTCGGCATTGCCTACAATCGCATCCCTGTCGCGCCCTTGAATAACGTGCGCGGCAACCCGCCCTTCTTCGCGCGCTTTAGCATCTGCTGTGGCACGTCCGGGTCAGGCCCGGGCCAAGACGGTTTCGGCTCGCCGTTCGTTGACGGGCAGATTCTCTACGCCGTGAGCGCGAACAATTCGATTGGCGGCTACCCGCGCAATCCCGTGCTCGGTCAGGGCGTCAACCCGAACACGAACGCGCCGAACCTCGGTTCGGTCGAACTCTGGGGCACGCCCCAAGACTTGCCGAACCCTTACGTCTATACCTACTCGCTTGAGATGCAACACGAGTTGACCAAGAAGATCACGGCGACCGTCGGCTATCAAGGGAGCGCCGGGCACAAGCTGATTCGCATCGTGAATCAGAACTTCATCTACCCGAACAACCCCGCGTTCTTCCAAATCTTCTTCTCGACGCCGGACGTAAACTCGAACTACAACGCGCTCAACGTCAACGTCACACGCCGGTTGTCAGGTGGGCTGCAATTGGTCGGCAACTATCGCTGGAGCAAGAGTATTGACCAACTCTCCTACGAAGGCCCCGGCTTCGTCACCAACCAGACCTATCCGCAGGACAACCGGACAGAGCGCGGCCCGTCTGACTTCGATGTGCGGCACTCCTTCAATCTGTCGAGCATCTACGAACTGCCGTTCTTCCGTGGGCGCAACGATTTCGTCGGCAAGGCACTCGGTGGCTTTTCGATCAGTTCCATCGTGACCGCGAACTCAGGTTTTCCTTGGACGCCCGTCGTCGAAGGCACCGGCATCAGAACGCCCGGCGGCCCGACGCTCTCTCCTTTCCGGCCGCAAGGCTACACAGGGCCGAACATTGACACGTCCAACAGCGCCTTCATTACCGGCAGCAACTTCCCCGGCGGCGCGGCGCGTTTCTTCACCGTCCGCACGATTCCTAATGGCTCAGGTGGGTTTGTGGTTGCGCCGCCCGGTATCGGGCGCAACAGTTTCCGCGGCCCCCACTACTTCAACATTGACATGAGCCTTGTGAAGCAGACGCGCCTGCCGAGCGCCTTGCATCTCGGCGAAGGAGCGAACCTTGAGTTGCGCGCCAACTTCTTCAATATCTTCAACAAGCTCAACCTCGCGCCATTCGGCTTCGACAGTAGCTCCACAAGGATCGGCTTCTTCGATGCCAATGCCAACAACGGACAAGGCTTGCTGTTCAATAATTCCAGTTTCGGCATAGCCTCTGCCGGCCTCGCCGGGCGTGTCGTCGAACTACAGGCGCGCTTCCGCTTCTAGTCTCCGGGTCGAGACTCTCTACTGCGTGCATGGCTGAGTGAAACTAACTCAGCCATGCACGCAGTCTCACGGCAAGACCTGACAATGCTCCCCCGATAATTGCCCTCGCATGACATCATCGGCTCGCAACGCGGCAGTAAGTTTTTATCTTTAACGTTCGCGCGGCGGCGCTTCAGTGGTCGAGTCGTCGGGATTTTCGCCATCGTCTTCGTCCCGCCGACCTGATTTGCGTTCCGCTTCTGCCAGTTGTTTGAAGATGGCGAGTTCGCGTTCGGCTTCGTCTTTGCGTTTGAGCCGTGAGAGGACGATGAACTGTTGATAGTGGACGCTCACGTTGTTCGGCTTGAGCGCCGCGCCGTGTCGAAGAATGGGCAGGGCTTCGTCGTAACGTCCCACCTTCACGAGCAGACGACCGAGATCGTAGTAAGCATAAAAATGTCTGTCGCTCAGCATGGTCGCGCGCCGCAAAATTTTCTCGGCCTCTGCGTAGTTGCCGCGCGCGCCGACGATGTAACCGAGTTGCGCCAGCGCATCCACGTTGTCAGGTTCGAGCGTCAACGACTTTCTAAAAGCAGCTTCGGCCACATCAAAGCTGGCTTTGCCGCGCGCCGCGATGCCGAGAAAATAGAAGGCTTCCGGCTTGGTCGGGAAACGTTGCGCGGCCCGCTCGAAGACAGCGAGGGCATTGCCATACTGCTTGAGCAGCATGTACGTGCCGCCGAGCCGGACGTAATAGACCAACTGCGCAGGGTCTTCGGCGAGCGCGCGCTCGTAAAACTCCGCCGCGCCTTCGTAGCGCCGATGTTTGCGCAACGCCTCGCCAAGCATGAAATTGGCCGCGGCGAAGTTGGGACGCTGAACGAGCGCGCGTTGCCAGTAGTCCGCCGCCTGTTCGTCGTCGTCACGCGCCGCCGCGACGAGACCGAGCGCGTAAAGCACGTCTGGATTGTCGGGCGCGAGACTTGATGCGGCAGAGAGCACGCCGGCCGCTGCGTCGAGCCGTTTGAGTTGGTAGAGCGCAAACGCGAGTTGATAGAGCACGGCGACGTTCGTCGGCTGTTGCGCGCGCGCACGTTCAAGCAACGGCAGGGCGCGCTCGTAGTCGCCGCGCGCAGCGTACTGCACGCCCAGATTGAACGTCGCTTGCGGATGATCAGGCGCATCGCGCAGCACAGACTCGAACAGCTTGATCGCTTCATTCGTGCGGCCGTTGCGCGCCAGCAGCACGCCGAGGTTGGCGCGCGCCGAAACGTGATGCGGATTCAGACGCAGCGCCGTTTGATACTCACGTTCGGCTTCTGCCGCGCGCCCGCGTTGATCAAGCAGCGCGCCGAGCAGGCTGTGCGCGTCTGCATTCGTCGGCGCAACGGCGATAGCGCGTCTGAGTAACGGTTCGGCTTCGTCTAGCCGGCCCGCTTGCAGCATTTCAATCGCCGTGCGTAGTAATGCGAGCACATCTTCGCGCGCTGTTGTGCTTCCGCTTTGTGTCGCGCGTCGTTGTTGCGCTTGCGCCGTCGGCGACGCAACGAGCGTATGAACCACGAAGCCACACGAAGCAAGCACGAGAGCGAGATAGACAAGCTTGCTCGTGCCATGTTCGTGTGATTTCGTGGTCAAGCTTTTCATGTCCAAGTTTACGCGACAAATGTATTATACTCGCGCCATTCAAGCCACATAGCCGGGAGATCGAGAGATGAAACTCGCGCGACTTTTGTGTCTGCTCTTGTCGCTTGCACTGCTCGCCGCTCCGCGCATGGTCGTCGCGCAGCGCGCGCAGCCCGCACGCAACGCACAAGCTGACATCGAACGCAGGATCAACGCACTCGTCGCGCGCATGACGCTCGCGGAAAAACTTGGCCAACTGCAAATACTCGACGGCGAGGCGAACGGCAACTTCCGGCCCGAACACCGCGACATGGTGCGCAAGGGTTTACTCGGTTCGACCTTGAACGTGCGCGGCGTGGCGCGCACGAACGAGTTGCAGCACATTGCGATGGACGAATCGCGTTTGAAGATTCCGGTGCTCTTTGGCTTCGACGTGATTCATGGTTATCGCACGATCTTCCCTGTGCCGCTCGGCGAGACGAGCAGTTGGGACGCGGCGGCGGTCGAACGCGCGGCGAGTATTGCGGCCGACGAAGCGCGTGCGGCCGGCGTCCATTGGACGTTCGCGCCGATGCTCGACATTGCGCGCGACGCGCGTTGGGGACGCATCGTCGAAGGTGCGGGCGAAGACCCTTATCTCGGTTCGGTCATGGCGCGCGCGCGCGTGCGCGGCTTTCAAGGCACGGACTATAGCGCGCCTGATCGCGTCGTCGCCTGCGCTAAACATTGGGTCGCTTATGGCGCAGTCGAAGCGGGCCGCGACTACAACACGACCAACGTGTCTGAGCGCGCCTTGCGCGAAATTTATTTTCCACCGTTCAAAGCGGCGACGGATGCGGGCGTCGGCACATACATGAGCGCCTTCAATGATCTCGACGGCGTGCCCGCATCGGCCAATCCATTTACGTTGACGCGCGTGTTGCGCGGCGAATGGAAGTTCGATGGCTTTGTCGTCAGCGACTACACGTCGGTTGAAGAGTTGATCAAACACGGCTTGGCGGCCGATGGCGCGGACGCGGCGCAAGCAGCGCTGAACGCGGGCGTTGACATGGAGATGGTCAGTCGCAACTACAACCAGCACGGCGCGCAGTTGCTCAAAGAGGGCAAGCTCTCGCCAGCCGTGATTGACGAAGCGGTGCGCCGCATCCTGCGCATCAAGTTTCGTTTGGGCCTGTTCGAGCATCCTTACGCCGACGAAGCGCGCGAACGGAGTGAGATTTTATCGCCGCAACATCGCGCCGCCGCACGCGAGATCGCCGCGCGCTCGTTGGTGCTCTTGAAGAACGAGCGCGAGACTCTGCCTTTGAGCGCGTCGGCGCGTTCAATCGCCGTCATCGGCCCGCTCGCTGATTCGCAAGAGGACGTGCTCGGCTCTTGGAATGGCGACGGCCACATTGAAGATGCTGTGACGTTGCTCGCCGGGATCAAAGCGAAAGTTTCACCAAAGACGAAGGTGACTTACGCGAAGGGCTGCGACGTGAGCGGCGACTCAACGGCGGGCTTCGATGAAGCGGTGCGGGCGGCACGCGCGGCCGATTTCATCATCCTTGCGGTCGGCGAAGCGGCGGCGATGAGCGGCGAGGCTTCGTCGCGCGCACAGCTTGATCTACCCGGTCGGCAGTTGGATTTGATTAAAGCGATTCACGCGACGGGCAAGCCTTACGTCGTCGTGCTGATGAACGGGCGGCCCCTGACGATCAACTGGGTCGCGGAAAACTCGCCTGCGCTTCTTGAGACGTGGTTCGCGGGCACAGAGGCCGGCAATGCCATTGCCGACGTGCTCTTTGGCGATGTGAATCCCGGTGGCAAACTCCCCATCACCTTCCCGCGCGCCGTCGGGCAAGAGCCGCTCTACTACAATCACAAGAACACGGGCCGCCCGCCCGATCCGAACAATAAGTATTCGTCAAAATACTTGGATGTGCCGTTCACGCCGCTCTATCCCTTCGGCTATGGTCTCAGCTACACGCAGTTTCAATTCTCGAACCTGCAACTGAGTGCGCCGCGCATCCCCGTGAGCGGACACTTGAACGTCAGCGTCGAAGTCGCAAACACAGGCCGGCGCGCGGGCGACGAGGTGGTACAACTCTACATACACGACGTGGCTGCGAGCGTCACGCGACCAGTTCGCGAGTTGAAAGGCTTCCAGCGCATCACGCTGCAACCGGGCGAGCGACGCCGCGTCTCGTTCACGCTCGGCCCTGCGGAACTCGGTTTCTATAATCGCGAACTGCGCTTCGCGGTCGAACCGGGCGCGTTCCAAGTCTTCGTCGGGCCGAACTCGGTAGAGGGACTCGAAGGTAGCTTTGAAGTGGGCGCGCGTTAGTTTGATCTCTTGACTTGAGCGGCTGGCACAGTGCAACTCATCGCAGAGACGCAGAGGACGCAAAGTTCACGCAGAGGATTGATCTTCTCTCTGCGCCGTCTCTGCGGCCTCTGCGTCTCTGCCGTGAACACCATCGCACGTAACTCACAAGCAAAGTCGAAACCGCGCGCGCGGCGGCTCGCAACCGTACTGCTCTTAATCGTCACGCTCACACCTAACGTCACACTCCTCGCTCAACCCAATCCCGCCCGCCTCACAACGCAGAACGAAGCTTTTCTCATAGACCTTGAGCAACGCTCGTTTCGTTATTTCTGGGAACAAGCTGACCCACAGACAGGTCTCATCCTCGACCGCGCACACACAG
>Ga0209153_1000934_pt1 | contig 11256 bp, 9 predicted proteins | sample GraSoiAngelo_120_FD_185877 | JGI IMG/M metagenome (GOLD analysis project Ga0209153, IMG submission 185877) | Grasslands soil microbial communities from the Angelo Coastal Reserve, California, USA - 14_0919_09_20cm (SPAdes) (version 2) | ecosystem: Environmental > Terrestrial > Soil > Grasslands ...
CCCGGTGTGTGGATCCTGGGCGATCTCGCGGACGACGATCGTCACCACGGTATGGGCATCGTGGTCGAATACGCCGGCCACAAAGGCAAACCACAGTGGGCGGCGCCCAAGCCGTTTCGTTGGGACTACACGCGCTTTGCCAAGCCCGGCGCGTCCGCCCCCGAGCCCGACGAAACCTATGATATGACTTTCGCCAAAGACAACGCCGCTGAAGAAGGTTTCAACCGCTGGACCATCAACGGGGTCGCCTATGCAATGAGTAACGAAATAGCCCTTGCTTCATTCCATTTAAAGCAGGGCAAACGCTATCGCCTTCGGATGCGCAACGCCAGTGACGACATTCATCCCATCCATCTTCATCGCCACAGTTTTGAACTTACGAACCTCGCAGGAAGAAAAAGCGCGGGCGTCTTGAAGGATGTAGTCATGCTGGGCGGCTATCAAGAGTTAGACGTTGACTTCGTTGCCGACAACCCTGGGCTTACCCTTTTCCACTGCCACCAACAACTGCACATGGACTTCGGATTCATGACGCTTTTTGACTACGTATAGGCATAGACCCGAAAACCATCGCGGTCGCGGTAACGCCCGCTAATCCATGGGATCTTCCGGCATAACTCCTCGATCCGGCACTGGGCTCTCAAGGAATACGTTTCTTCTGGCCTTCGCGAGTCTGTTTGCGGACATCTCAACGGAAATGCTTTATCCCGTGCTGCCGCTGTTTTTGACGCAAACATTGAAAGCCACCGGCAGCATCGTTGGCTTGGTGGAAGGATTTGCTCAGGCGATTCAGAACATCGTGCAGGGTTTTTCCGGCACGCTTTCCGATAAGCTGCACAAAAGAAAAGGTATTGCGCTGGCTGGTTATCTCGCAGCGGCAATAGCCAAGCCTTTGATGGGTATTTCAACGGCCTGGCAGGGCGTCTTCGGTGCACGGTTGCTAGATCGACTAGGCGCTGGGACACGGTCGGCTCCGCGCGATGCGCTCATTGCATCTTCGGTGGACGAAAACGCGCGGGGGAAAGCCTTTGGACTAGAAGGCATTGGCGATAATACCGGCGCTTTCGTCGGGCCGCTCTTGGCGATCTTTCTTCTGTATTCGTTGCATGTTGGAATGCGCACTATTTTCTATCTAGCGCTCATTCCCGGCTTGCTTGCCTTTGTCATGGTCCTGCTCGTAACGGAGCGCCCAGCAGCAGTGAGGGCAAAATCAAAGATGGATGTAAACCCCCGCCAATTCCCAAGCGGATATTGGAAATACCTTTCGGTGATCGCTCTTTTCGGATTGGGCAATTCCAGCAATTCATTTTTGATTTTGCGGACACAGGATATTGGCGTCCCCTTGGAGACGACGATCTTGATGTATGCTCTGTTCAACCTTGGCGCCGCACTCATTTCATTTCCCGCCGGCTCCTTCTCCGACAAATTGGGAAGAAAAAATGTGCTGCTCGTCTCGTTTATCATTTTTACGCTCACCTATATTGGCTTTGCGCATGTACAGAATGCCCTAATTTTCGCCGCACTATTTATCTTCTACGGTCTATATCAGGGAATATTTCGGGCAGTCGGAAAAGCATTCGCATCAGATTTTGTTCCCGAAAATTTACGAGCAAGCGGAGTCGGATGGTACAGCAGCACCGTCGGGTTGTTGGGACTGGTGGCGAGTGTCGTAGCCGGACTGCTTTGGGACCGAGTAGGCCACGCCGCCGTATTCTATTATGGCGCGATTTTCGGTCTCGCCGGTAGCATTGGACTCATTGTTCTGACTCCAAAACACGACCACCCCGGCGCGGCGTGACCGGCCGACATGAAATGACTGAGGGCGAGAAAACGCATTCTTACAAAAAGGAAACAGCAAAGCCTCGGGTCGTCATCGTGGGCGGCGGCTTTGGCGGACTCTGCGCAGCACGCGGGTTAGCCGGTGCTCCGGTCAGCGTGACGCTGATCGACAAGCGCAACTATCATCTCTTCCGTCCCATGCTCTACCAGGTCGCGACCGGCTTGTTATCCGCCGATCAAATTTCCGGGGCACTGCGATCGATCCTGAGCCGACAGGTAAATGTAGAGGTGCTGATGGACGAAGTCAGCGGCGTCGATACGGACAAGCGCCTGGTTCGTCTGAAACAGCATTCAATCTCTTACGACTACCTGGTCCTTGCCACCGGCATTCGATACAACTACTTCGGACACGACGAGTGGCGGCACGTGGCACCCGGGCTCGAATCCTTGGATGACGCGGACCTGATTCGCGGCAAGATCCTGCTTGCATTCGAGCGTGCCGAGGAGATGGCTGCTCTCGATCACGCCGATACCGAGGCAATACGGCAACTGCTCACCTTCGTGCTGATCGGTGCGGGCACAGTCGGCGTGGAAATGGCGAGCACGCTCGCGGAGATGTCGCGGATGGCGTTGGCGCATGACTTTCGTCACATCGATGCGCGCGACGCGCAGATCCTGCTGTACGAGGCGGCACCGCGCGTGCTTCCAACATTTCCCGAAGATCTCTCGGCAAAGGCGCAGCGTCATCTCGAGAGCTTAGGCGTGAAGATTTACACGAACACGCGAGTGACCAGCGTGGATGCTGACGGAGTCGTGGCGGATGGCCAGCGCGTGCGCTCGAGCACGGTGTTGTGGGGAGCCGGAGTGCTCGCGTCACCAGCGGGTCAGTGGTTAGGCGCGGCGGTGGATAAGTCGGGCAAAATCATCGTTGGTGCTGACCTGTCAGTGCCGGGCCATGCTGAGATTTTTGCGATTGGTGATACGGCACACGTCATCGCGCCTTCGCGGAATTTGCTGGGGATCAAATCCAAAGAGCCGATGGTCATGCCGGGCGTTGCACAGCCTGCCATTCAAGGAGGAAGGTACGTGGCAGCCCTGATTCGACGACGCGTGGCGGGACAGAGGCCGCCGGCGCCCTTCTGGTATTGGGACAAAGGCGATCTCGCGATCGCGGGGCGTAGGTACGCGCTCGCCGATCTTCGCATGCTTCGCTTCACCGGATTTCCGGCGTGGATTGTCTGGGCGGTCGTGCACATCTATTTCCTGATCGGGTTCGCGAACCGGTTGTTCGTCATGCTGCAATGGTTCCTGGCTTTTCTAACCAAACGTCGGCAGGTGCGCGTCTTTCCTGGACAAGAACGAGCCGCAGAGGCTGAGTAGGATGCTTCTCCAGAGGAGTTCAACGGCGCCAGTTATGTTTTGGGTCACTGACGGGGAGCAGCCGCTGAAGATTCTACCCGCGCCGATCGGTGATGAAACGGGACTTTTGTGCTTCCTGTTCGCTATTCACCAGCTTTTTTAGAGAAGATGATATCGGTCACATCTTCCGGCCTGTTCTTCTCCGCCTCAGCATCTCTTGTAAAACCAAATTTCAGTAACAAAGCAGATGAGCGGACGTTGTTCTCGTGTGTCCATGCTTCTATTTTCGACAGCTTCAATGTGTTGAAGGCAAATTCCAGCACCGCAGGCAAAGCTTCGGTCATGATCCCCTTGCCGTAATAGGCAGGTAGTAACTCGTAGCCGATCTCTGCGGTGTTGCGCTCTTTGTCGAAATTCCATAATGTGAGCGTACCGATAAGTTCTGCTCCATTCTTAAAACTCACCACCCAGAAATATGAAATACCCTCGCTCAGCAGCTTTTCTATCTTATTGATGAAAGCTTTTGCATCATCTAATGATGTTGCCCTCGGCCTGTCAATGAACTCGTTATGTTTCTCATCAGAACGAAGCAGGTATATCTCCTGCGCATCATCGATGCTCAATAGCCGCAACTGTAAACGTTCGGTAGTTAAATAAGGGAACATCTTCGTAACAAGTTATTAGCGGAGCCGCAATGCAAATGGAATCTTATCTTAGTAGAGACAAACCAGCTGCCCGAAGCTTTATATCGGGAGGAAGGAGAACATATGCCCCAGGTTTCTTTCGAGCGTGATATCACAGCATTGTTTCGCCCTGTGTAAATCGAACACATGAAGGTCCACGGCGTAGAGTTGGACGACTACACCTTTATGTCGGATCCGGAAAACGCGGATAAGGTGCTTGCCACACTCTCGCCGCAAGATGCCGAACCGCAATTGATGGCACCTGGCGGACCCTACTGGACCGCGGACCAACTCGCGTTGTTCGCCCAATGGTAGCAGGATGGATATCAGCCGTAAGAGATACGCTTCGACAGGAACCTAACGAAATTGCGATGGCAGAATGGCGCCGGCATCTAAGAGGAACGCTTGTTTACGAAAAAACCAATACCGTGCTCGGGCAGAAAATACATAATGGCCGGCGTCGCGATCAGGACCAGGGCGAGCGGTGTGTAAATGAAGGCGACGACGATTGCCACGAGGTAAATGAAGAGCGCGATCAAATTTTTGCGCGCCATGGTCTTGTTGAGTCGGCGAAACTCCGGCTCGTGATGATGATGACGCGCGATCGATGCGCGCAGGAAGAAATAGGAAAGCGCCCCTGCGGCTGAAACGGCAGCGTAAAGCGCAACCGGAAATGGCAGGGCGTGATTATCCCCGAGGTAAACGGTGACCCACGGGATGAGCGAAATCCAAAAGAGCAGATTCATGTTCGCCCAAAGAATCAGCGCATCCACGCGCACAGCGAGATTAATAAGGTAATGATGGTTGACCCAATAGATCGCGATGATGGCGAAACTGAGGATGTAAGCGAAAAATACCGGCCACAATGCGGCTAACGACGCCGGTGTTGGGTCGTGCGGTGCTTTTAACTCCAAAACCATGATGGTGATGAGAATGGCCATCACGCCGTCGCTGAACGCTTCAATGCGGTTTGTTTTCATTGAACTGGACCAGTCGCTTTGAGCGGCCCCTTTTCGGCGTGGCGGACGATGAAAACGGTTGATTGACTAAAGGAGCTGGAGAGCGCCAGACCGACAAGGAAACAACAGAGCACGAAACGTTTCTTGATCGAGCAACTCTATAATAAGGCGCTGAGCGATTCGGCGCTGACTTCAGCGGGAGCCCGGCTTGATACCGATCTGCGTCGCAGTGAATGTGCCCTGTGTTCCACCAATGACTGACGTCATGGTGCCGTGTCTGGATACGCCCGTAAAGGCGACAGTTGTACTGTTCAGGTCACCTTTAAATACGTTAGCCACCGGCGCTCCAGTATTGTCCACTTCTTTCCATCCGCCGCCAATATTTGTGCCCGTCGGCGGCGGCACCCGCACCAGATGCTTCTCTTTTGTAGTAGCGGCGGAGTCTGCTGGGCTAATCTGGAGGTCGACGCGCTTGTTTCCGTCGACCTTCACGTCTGCGAATTGCACCACATTCGCGGAGGAGACGCTTACCTTGTATTTGCCGGACGCAACATTGATGAAGCGATACTGTCCGCGCATATCAGTTTTGGTGAGCATTGCCTCAAGCCTGGCGGACGAGTTCTGCAGCCGGACGTCGGCGCCTTTGATCGGTTGACCGTCGGGCCCACTGATCTTGCCTTCCAGAGTGGAACCGTTGACCACAACGCCGCTCAGCGAAAGACAAACGACAGACAACACGGTCTGCCAGCTATTCAGCATAGACAAAGCTTAAACCTCAAGGCACTGTCGAGCAATTACAAAATCTCGGCCGCTGCAGTAAATGGAAGCGTCATTTCGAAAGTGCCGCAAGCAGGGTAGGCTGGCCGTATTGATGGAGTGACTCACCGAAGCCTGGATCATGTCGCAGGGGGTCAAGAAAGGGATCATACCGAATGAACCTCGCATCGACGCGACTAGCCGAGAGCGTTTTCGCAAACCAATCGAAGCTTTCCTGTTTTTTGCCCGCCGCCGCATACAAAAGCGTCATGTTGTAGGGATCCACCTGGCCGCTCTCCGCCAGTGTGAGTATCTCCGGCATCATTGCCTGCGCTTCCTGCGCGCGTGCAGCCCGCCACAATCCTATCGCGGTTGAAGCAAGCGCGTCTCCTCTATGTTCCGGGCTGAGCTCAGCCATCTTTTTATACTGATCGATAGATGGTTGAAGCATGCCGTTGAGCTCGTATGCGGCAGCAAGGTTACCGTGCAGACTACCATTGTCCGGTTCCAACTCAGCCGCTCTCGCACAGTAGCGCAGAGCTTCCTGCGGCTGACGCGCGAAGACAAACAGGATGCCGAGAGCCGAGCTGTTCGCCGCGGAAAGTGGATCCAACTCTTGCGCGCGTTTCATATGAGCAATGGCTTCTTCAAGTTTGCCGCGAGCGGTCAAAATCCACGCATAGCGCTGATGTGCCACGGGCAGATTCGCGTTTAGTTCGAGCGCGCGACGCAGGGAGTGCACGGCGGCATCGTCCTGGCCATTGGAGAGCTGCACCATCGCCATCGCCACGTGCGCTTCAGCGATCGCGTCATCAAGTAGCAAGGCGTGTTCGGCGGTTGCTTTGGCGTTTGACACAGCTGCGTCAAGCGGCGCGAATCGGTAGTATCCTTCCAAATAGTAGCAATCAGCCATGAGGGCGTAGGCCAGCCCGTAGTTTGGGTCTTGCTCTACCGCCTGACGAAAGTAATCGATTGCGCGTGCAAGCTCCTGCCTGGTTCTTTTATTATATAAATGGAGGCCTACCAGGTAGGCATCGTAAGCAGCAGGATTACGAGTAAAATGCTTATCCGTTTGCTGTTTTTCGTCCTGCGTCAGCTTCAGCGTAAGTGCTTGGGCAAGCTTGTTAGCGATTGAATCCTGGATGCTGAAGACGTCCGTAAACGTTTCCTCAAACGTGTCCGACCAAAGCGCTCGATTGTTTTTGCCGTCACTGAGTTGCACCGTGACGCGGAGCCGATCGCCGACACGCTGAATTGTGCCGCTGAGAACTGCGTCCGTGTTAAGAGCTTTGGCAATCGCGGCGGGGTCGTCAGTGCGTGCGTTGTAACGCAGCATGGTAGTTGTAGGAAAGACACTCAGTTGCTTAACGTTGCTTAGCCGGCCAATCACCGCGTCGGCCATACCGAGCCCAAGTAACTCATTATTGGCATTCTTAGGGATTGGCTCGAACGGCAGAATAGCTAAGGATCGGATTGACTGGACCGGGTGACTAACACCTGCGATTACACCTGGTCCATGCCTTTGCCGTTGAGTGCGCAGGAGCCATCCAGCACCGACTAAAATGACTACAGCAATTCCTACCGCAGTGACTATCCGCCACTTCGGCCATCTCTCATCACGTGCTCGAGTACGCGATCCATCCTGTAAGCAATCGGTTATCTGTGCCATTAACTCGCCTACAGAGTCTTGCCGCTCTTTTGGATCGTCCTGTGTCGACCGAGTGATGACTCCCTTGATACAACTGCTTGAAGGGTCTCCGGCAGTCGCGCTATTGCAGGACTTTACCAAGTCACGTAACAATGTGCCGAGGGAATATACGTCAGTAGCTGGAGTGACTGGCTCGCCGCGGTGCAGCTCCGGCGCTGCGTACTTAGGTGTCAATCTCCGTTCCGCCACCACGGTAACATCGTCGTTCTCAGAGTAGGCAATTACCTTTGCGATGCCGAAATCGAGTAGCTTCGGTTGTCCATCGGGCTTAACGAGCACGTTGCTGGGCTTTATATCTCGATGGATAATTCCATTTTCATGAGCTGCTCGAACAGCGGAACAGACCTTCAGGAAGAGCTCTAGTCGTGATCTAAGAGAAACGTTTTCTCCGTTCGCAAAACTGGTGATGGGTTGGCCGCTAACCAGCTCCATGACAAAGTAAGGCAGATCATCACTTGTCACTCCGGCATCGAACAGCTGTGTGACACAGGGGTGGTCTAACCTGGCGAGTATCTGCCGTTCGGCTCGAAAACGCCTTAACACTTCCTCGGTATCGGTGCCGCGTTTGAGCACCTTGATGGCCACCTGTCTTTCGAACTGGCCATCGGCACGTTCTGCCAAATAGACGGCGCCCATGCCACCGCGTCCGATTTCTTTGATGATGCGGTAGGCGCCGAGCCGTTCTCCCACTCGATCAGGCAAGTCTTCCCGCAGGTGCATTGTTGCCCATTCGGCAAATTGCTCGAGCGGACCTGTATCTCCGCTCAGCAATGCTTCAGCCTCCCGTAGTAAGTCTAGATCGTTAGCGCAAGCCTGGCGCAATAGCTCCGCCCGACGCGATGAAGAGGTCTCTTCCAAGGCATCAGCCAGGACTGCTTTGAGCTTTTGCCAGCGACCGGCGGTTATTGGCCGTCGGGAGTTAGTTGATTCAGTCATACCGCCCATCTGGTAATTCTCAGTCAAACAGGTCGCGGGCTAGGACGCCGCAGCGTGCGACTTTAGAGCCGTTTGGTTAAAGTCTACGGTGAGACCTGCATCCGCCGAACATATCGTCAGGAGCAGTCGCCGTCCAACTCACATCACTGAAAGACAAGCGGAGTCGCATCTAAACATCTTAGCGTATTCGTGGAGAGCTTTTTCATCAGGCGCGGAGATCGTCGAAAAGCCGCATTTTTTGGTCCCTTGCTTTCCTTTTTCGATTTCGGTTCGCCGAAGTCTGGTTGGGAGCACGCACCCCGGCCTGTACTGCCGGTCCGGCTCGGACGTTGGTCGGGAAACTGCTGCGTTTACCCGTATGACTATTTCTGCTGTTTCGGCCGATAACCGTGTCTGGCTGCAGTGGATGCTCTGGGGATTGCTGATGGGTCTTGTCATGGGCTGGGTCGCGCGAAGCCGCAGCCGACCGAGACATGCCGGTTCCGCTCAGCGATTGCAACATCCGCTCAGCACTCTCGTCATTGGTCTCGCATGCTTTCTCCTTTTTGCCGTGATCGCTGTCATCTCGAACGTCTTTGCTAATGCGACAACCAGCTGGAAAACAACAACGATTTTCGTTGGATTCGCGCTGCTGGTGCTGCCAGTTCTCGGCGACTATTTCGCCGCACGACACGAACTTTCCGAGGAAGGCTTGCGCTACGGGCGGCTAGTCGGGTCTGGCGGTTACATGCGTTGGACGGAACTGAAAAGCGTTCGGTTCAGTGAAGCGATGAAATGGTTTCGGCTCGAATCGCAATCGGGCAAAGTGGTACGTCTTTCGGTCATGCTGATGGGGCTGCCGACGTTCGCTCAGTTGCTGCTGGCTCATGCCCCGCAGCAATCGATCGAGAAAAATACGCTACCGGTTTTGCAAAACACCGCCGAAGGAAATCCGCCGTCGGTTTGGGGCGCGCCCCGGGACTCGGGTTACATTCACTGATTCCTGATTTGTTGTAGCTGGCATTGGGAGGGTGAATTCTCTGTAATTCCGGGAGAGCGAATCCGCGCCAAACCTGGTTCTTCGCCGAGTCCGATGAACAGAAAGATGAAAAGAAAACGTTCCGGCACTTCACGCAATTTTTCGATCGACAGTGGAGCTGGCGGCGGCGTTGCAACAATGAGCGTGAGACCGGCGCACTGCACGATTTGTCTGGCAGATGGCGATGGGCGGCGCCGGCCGGGATCGTGCTCGCGCTCTGGGCAGCATCGATGGTGATCGGCGGCATGTTTCCAATGCCGGATGAGCGCCACGGCGCTTTCGGGATCGGCCCGGCAGGACCGCTCGTCCCGTTGTTCACGTTTCTAGCGCTGCGATCGGTACCGAATGCGTCAGCGATGAAGTTGTTCCTGGTTTTCATTTTTGTTGGCTCCGTGGTCGTGCTGGCGATCATGTTCGGTCTGGGCGATTTGGTGACGCGGCAAAACGTCGGTATCTGGCAACGGATAAACTCCGGCATTTCGATCCCATGGTTGGCAGTCCTGGGATATTGGCTCCAGTGCAAGCGCGATTAAATGCCGTTGTCGCGAAATCAAATGTCAAATGCCCGGCTCACGAAAGCTTTCAGAGTAAAGCCGGGACCCCTTTGCTCGTTTCAATCAGCTGTAGCGGCCGTAAGCGGACGGCACTTGTCTTGCTCATCGGCTTGGAGCTATGCGTCCGCGACGGCGACCTTCATTGCCTGACTTCCGGCACCGTCCCGTCAAGGATCTCCCCTGTGGTTCCCCCGGACTGCGTGTTCCCTAACATGTGACTATGCCGAAATTTTCGACGGTTATCCACGCTATTAGCCCCAAAATTCGCCCCTGTCTCAAATTCGAGAGTCCCTTTCCCAGCGGTGGCGATGATTGTGTGCTCGGTTGCACGGAATTAGCTGAATCTGGGGTCATGCAGACAATGCAATATTGGCAAGGAGGTGCTGACAAGCTGAGTGCGGCCCCCCGCAATCATTTTGCCCGTGAACGATTCTTCTGCCGGAAGTAGCAAAAGCGAAGCCCGCATTCTCGTTCTAGAACCGGACGAGTCGCTGGTCTCGTTAATTTTGAGCGCGTTGCACGAGGCCGCGCCGGCCGCGGAGTTGGAAGTAGCCCGTAATCTGGAAGAAGCACATCGCATTGTCTTAAGCGATCGGCCTGACCTGTTCGTACTCGACATGGATGCCGCCCATGATTTAGGCCAGGACTTCCTGATTGATTTGCGTACCAGTCATCCTGAGGCGCGCGCAATTGTTTTAACGGCGGTGCATCTCGCATGGCAGCGCGAGCAGGCAGCCGGGATTGGCGCCATTCATTTTTTAGAAAAACCGTTTCCGCATTCGGACTTCGTTGATCTAGTGCAGGCGCTTCTGCGACCGCGCGTGGAGGGCGAAAAATTCCAAGGCACGCTGAGTGATCTGCATTTGTTGGACGTCATTCAATTGAAATGCATGAGCGGCGCGACCTCGGCCCTTGAAATTAGCGGTCCGGCGGGGGAAAAGGCGCGCGTTTATTTCGATAACGGCCAAGTATGCCACGCGGTTTCTCCCGGTTGCAAAGGGGTGAGGGCCTTCAATGAAATCGTCAGCTGGAAAAGTGGAAAGGTCTCGGAAGTCGACGGCGCCAAGACACCGCCCTGTACCATCGATGTCGATTGGCAATTTCTCCTCATGGACGCGGTCCGCCGGATTGACGAGACGAATGCCCGCCGGGAGCGCCGCAAAATGGTCGGCCCCTCGAAACAGCACAGGGTTTTGGTGATTGATGATAGTTTGATGATGTTAAACTTCGTAGAGAAAATTCTTAGCGAAGCGAACTATGACGTAGTCACCGCTGCAACGGCACAGGAAGGTTTGCTCGCGACCTACGAACAAAACCCCGATTTGATCTTGCTTGACTATTTGCTACCCGATTTGCGCGGCGATGAAGTTAGCCGCCTCCTCAGGAGAGATGAATCTACCGCACGCATCCCAGTGGTGTTCGTGTCCGGTTTCGCGGCCGACTTGGAACAAACGCAATCAAAATCCGCGAATGTTTTGGGCATTCTCAATAAACCATTCACTTC
>Ga0209153_1000935_pt1 | contig 11211 bp, 12 predicted proteins | sample GraSoiAngelo_120_FD_185877 | JGI IMG/M metagenome (GOLD analysis project Ga0209153, IMG submission 185877) | Grasslands soil microbial communities from the Angelo Coastal Reserve, California, USA - 14_0919_09_20cm (SPAdes) (version 2) | ecosystem: Environmental > Terrestrial > Soil > Grasslands ...
GCCCTTCCATCCTCACCAAGCCTCGGAGCACTACTGCAGTGCTCGCTGTCGAGAGGAGGCGCGGGAGTGGTCCGCATGGAAGGCGCAGCAGAAGTACCGGGCAACTGTGCGGGGTAAAGAAAAGCGCATACGACTCATGTCTATATGCATATACGTGTATGCAGACTTGATGAGTGTGACGCTCAAGCGAAAAGTCCAGAGCCGACGCTACCGCGAGCGCGTGCGCGACAAGAGAACCCAACCGAACATGACCAAGGCGACGCATCTACGTGATCGGTGCTTGAGCCACTTTGCGACTCTGGGTATTCCGTTCCGACCCGAATCGCTGGATGTACTGCTCACGAAAGCCGAAAAAGAGAATCTCTCGCATCTGGATTTTCTCGATCAGCTCATCGGCGAGCAAGCCAACGCTCGCCGCGAACGTTCCATTCAGTGGCGCATCCGGGAAGCGCACTTCGCTGAGGACAAATCCCTGGAAGGCTTCAACTGGAAGTTCAACCCCAAGGCCTTTGACCGCCAGCAGATCGAAGAGTTGGCTACCGGAGATTTCATCCGGCGTCGCGCCAATGTGATCTTGGTGGGTTGGAGCGGAGTTGGAAAGAGTCACATTATTCAGGCCCTGGGGCAAAAGGCCTGTGTCCATGGGTATCGCGTCCTCTATCGCACCTCCGCCGATTTGATTTCGGATTTGACCGCTTCGCTCGCGGACAAAACGCTTCCCGAAAAGCTGCGCCGCTACGCGCGTCCGGACTTATTGATCGTGGACGAATTCGGATGCGACAAAATCGAGCGGGAGGCAAGCCCGTAATCGGCTCACCTGCTCTATAAGATCATCGCCCGGCGAAACCAGAAGAAGTCCACCGCGCTCGCCACCAACGTGGACTTCGAAAAATGGGGAGAGTATCTGCCCGATGGGCCCGTGGCCATGGCTTTCCTCGATCGCATCGTGGAGGGAGCGATCATCCTCACGATTAAAGGCCGGTCGTACCGTGCACACGGCCCCAAAGAAGGGGAACGTCCAGCATAGAAAAAGAACTGACCGATACACCAAAGGCCCGCATTCCTCAACGTGGCCACTACCGTACAGAGCGTAACCACCTCGCCGGTCCACCTGCTGCCGCCAAAGTGGACCAGTTTTTCGCCGCCGCCGACACCCAAAATCCTGCGTACGGCGATCGCAGGATTTGCAAGGTTCTTGCGTCCAGTCTTCGCCGCGGGACCAAACTTCACTTGAGAGCTCGTTCGAACGCGATTGCAGTTCGAGAGGATTCGAGCAATAGACGCAATGGAGGCGGGCAGCGATGCGTGAGTCCGGCGACCAGGGCGAGCGGGTTTTATGAGCTAGGCAGGCTAGGCGGCAAGGGGTGTTACACGGCGCCTGATTCGAAATCGAGAGCGCGTTCCTTCTGCAAAAGCGCGAGATAGCCGAGGATGTCCTGCTCGACTTTGTGCGGCTCGGCTTTGGAATAGATCGATTGCAACTCGCCGATGATTTGGGCCACAGAGTGCTCGCCATCGCAGCGGGAAACAATTTCCAAGCTCGGACCGTTAAGGCGCCAAGCACGCTTCGGCATCAGCAGAACGCGCTGATTATTGTTTTCTCCCATACGGCATCCTGCGGCGAGACGCGGCTTGCTGTTTAAGTCCACACTCATGCATTTTCCTTGGCGGGTTGCAACGCGCCCGGAGGAGGCCAGCCGGGATTCACGTACGCGAAATACAGGGCGTCGAGCTGCGCCCGGAGAATGTCGCACTTCGCGCGCACAGCGGCGTGTGCTTTATCTTGTTCTTCGCGATGCCAGCGGGTGGAGACGAAATCCACATAGGCTTGCACCGCAAAGCGCGTGGCAGGAAGGATTCCGTCACCGCGCAACGCGAGATCGCGAGAAAGGCCGGTCGCTTCGACGACTTTCAACCATCTTTCGATCCCGCCTGGCTTTGTGCCGTCGCCGTCGTGATCGGGAATCCGCTTGCGCCAGGCAAGTCGGAACGCCGGATCTTCTCTGCGCGCGAGAATCGCGGCGTCTTTGACGGGAATTCGGTTTTGGTAGAAGTAGCGGTTGAGTGCCCAGGCTTGAAGCTGACCGCGGGTGAGCTTGTCGTCATGCATGAGCAGATGAAATGGGTGTTTGTGGTGATAGCGCTCTTCGCCAATGGCATGGAAGCCAGCGGTGAACTCGGCTTTGGAAAGGGAAGGCCTTTCGAGAGTGCTTGCCACTGGCACGGTCATAGTTCGAACTCCATGCCATCGTAGGCGATTTCGAAACCGGCATCCAGCACCATACGGTGTTCCGCGCTGTCTTCGTCAAGAATGGGATTCGTATTGTTGAGGTGGATCAGGATTTTGCGGCCTTTGCCTTTCGTCGGGAATTGCTCCAGCAGGCCGCCAGGCCCAGACAGCGGCACATGGCCGATTTCGCGCGCGCTTTTGCTGCTACGGCCCGTGCGCATCAGTTCGTCGTCGCTCCAGAAGGTCCCGTCAATCAAAGTGGCATCGGCGGATTCCACTTCTGACTTCCACATCGCCGAAGACCCTGAAAGCGAGGGAGCAAAGAAGAGGCGCTTCTCGCTTTGCTCGATGACAAAGCCGATGGACGCCTCTTCCGGCGGGACTGCGCGGAGCATCTCTTCGCTGACATAATCGGGATAACAGCCACCCAAGGGCACCGTCGCGCAGATGAAGTCAGCCGGTCCGGAAGAATCCTCAGACATATGACAACCGAGGCGCCCTTTTGCAGATAAGGTTTGCCATTTCACCGGAGGATTAGCGCGCTCTAGAACGCCGAAGATCCGGTTTTCTCTTTGAAGAACGCACTGCACGCCGCGAGTGGCGAAGACAAAAAAGGTCTGGAACTCGCGCAGGTGGAGCAGCCCCATCACCGAATCCACTTCAGCGTTGGGCAGGAACACGCCGCCAATCGGCGGGGAAGGTCTATCAGCAGGGGGAGCGAGTTCCGGTGCCGCGAGAACTTGTTGGCGCAGGTCTGGAGAAGCGCACAGCAGAAACCAAACCTTGGAGTCGGGGGAGAAGATGACCTGGGTTTGCGTGCGCGGACGAGCTTTTATCTTGCCGCGCCGCAAAGCGCCACAGTTGGGACACTGACAATTCCATTGGGGAAAGCCGCCCCCGGCTGCGGATCCGAGGACTCTTACGCGCATCAGGCGCTTAAACTAGCACGTATCGGACCAAAAAGGAAGGGCGAGCTGCAGGTAACGGGGATGGGCAATGCTTGGAATGGCTGAACTTTGGAGAAGCACGAGGCTAGCGGCAGTGTGAAAAAGTCAGCGCGGTTCGGGCAAGGGCTATTGCAATGAAAATTGCCTGCGACTAGACGCCACTTACCAAACCGGACACACAATCCATAACGTGACTTGACGTTCCCAAGCGACCTTACCCAAGCTAGATTTTAAAGCCCAAGCCGGTCATTTTGAGGTGGGGTGTGAAGAAGACCAGAACGTTCCTGATTTCGGCAGATCGCCTTCGAGCCCGTGCGGGGCTTGCGCTGCTGTCCTTCGCCTTGGCCTTAAATCCATTCGCCACTCCGGTGTCCGCCCAGGGGGTGTCAGACGAGGACGTCAAGCCCGTCCCCTTACTTCAGGGCAGCGTGGGCTTTATCACCAATTTCACCGGCGGGCAACCCGATTTGCATCCCATTGCCGCGCCGGTGGTGCTTCTGCCCATCGGGCAGAGATGGCTGTTCGAAACGCGCGCGACGTTCGAAAACGACTTGGTTCAAGTGCCGGGAAGAAGCGGGTTTCACGGTGGCCCTGTTCAAAAGGAAGTCGAATACGCCCAAATCGATTTCATCGCGAATTCTTACATGACGGTAACTGTGGGCCGATTCCTGACGCCTTTTGGCATATTCAACGAACGGCTCTATCCGGCGTGGATTCGAAACTTGCAGTCTGACCCGCTGATTCTGCCCATCGGAATCGGGCCAAGCAACGCCAGCACTGGGACGATGATTCGGGGAGGGTTTAAGGCGCATCCGCAGCTCAACATCAACTACACGGCTTACTTTTCGGCGCTCTCGACGAGGAGCCCGGTCGATTCCGACCGATTTGCCGGGCTGCGTGCTGGGATTTTTGTGCCCAGCGAGAGACTGGAAATCGGGGGCTCCTTCCAGCATTTGCTGCAACAGGAGCGATCGAATCTCTTTGGCTTTCATACGATCTGGCAACCGACGCCTCTCCCGCTGGACATCCGCGGCGAATATGCCCATTCCAGGCGCGGCAGCGGCTATTGGGTAGAACCCGCCTACAAACTGAGCCAGCTCCCGTTCTTGCGAAACAAAATGCGGCGCACGCAACTCGTCGCGAGGTATCAGCAGTTTTTTGCCGGAGAGCTGCCCAACGACGCGCTGCCCTCGGTGAATACCAAAGAGTTCGAATTCGGCGTGAACTACTACTTCATGGATGGATTGAAGGCTTCCAGCAATTACGGGCGCCAATTTAGTGCTGCGGGGAACCTGAATGTTTGGACCATGGCCCTTACGTATCGATTTGTCGTTCCGCTCGGGCCAACAGGGAGCGCGCAATGAGGCGAAATTGGATGCTGTTTTGCTGTTTTGGCGTGACGGCCTGCCTGGTCCGAACTGCGATTGCCCAGGAGCACAAAGAATCGGAAAAGGCTTCGGAATCCGCGGCAACTGCCGGCCTTTCGGCTACCAATTCCATCCCGAGCCATGACCGTGCGTCCCCGCAGGCTTTTAGAAGCTCCGCAAGCGAAGACAGAGCAGCGCGAATAGAGGGCGAAAAGCGGTTCCGCACGAATTGCGGGCGCTGTCATCAGCCGCCGCATAAGTTTCCGCCGAGAGTGATGGCCACGGCGATTCGACACATGAGAGTGCGAGCCATGCTCACCGATGAGGACATGCGCCTGATCTTGAAGTACATGACGCAATGAGACCGAACACCGGCTTTCTGAAAACAATGTTCCTTTGGCGCTGGCCTCTAGTTGCGCTGGCGCTATGCGCCTCGGCTTGGGGACAGAGCCCACAACCGGCATTACGCGTGATTGAAATCCTGGCGGACCACGATAGCCGATATAAAATGGCGGGGCAGAAGCAACCTGTAATTACCGTTAAGGCGGGCGAGCCACTTACGTTGCGGATCACGGCGAAGAAGGCGAAAAACGTCAATCGCGACGGCGCGATTCATGGCTTCAGCTTGCTCCGCGCCAAGGATAGGAGCCCTGTCGATGGGTGGGACTTCCTGCTGAAACCGGGCGTTCAGGAATTCTCGGTGACGGCGCCCAACGAAGCAGTAGAATACGTGGTGGTATGCACCGTGATCTGCAGCCAGGACCACGAAGGGATGGAAATGAAGCTTGTCGTGCAGCCGTGAACCGTTGTTGCGGCCGCAATCCTCTCGCAGGCAGGGAGAGAAACGAATGACCAACAAATCAGGAACAATTATCTTTATCGCGGTGCTGATTGGGGGCGCCTTTAATGCGGCCCGCGTGCGCGGAGCAGGCGAGAAGACCTTCCTGGGCGAGATCGCCGACACGCAGTGCGCGCTGAACGTGCATTCGCTAAGCCAGTCTCACAAGGAAATGATACAGATGAAGCCGGAAATCAGAACGAATGCTGAGTGTGCCCGCTATTGTGTCAAGGAACGCGGCGGAAGATACGTGCTACAGGCCAAGGACAACGTTTACAAGCTCCAGGCGCAGGCCGTGGCAGAGGGATGGGCGGGGCAGAAGGTGAAAGTCGTTGGCACACTCGATCCGAAGACGAATACGATAACCGTGGCGAAAATAGAATCCGAAACCGCCAGACCGAGAAGCTCCGGGCGGCACAATTAGTACTTAATTCTCACGAAGCTCGTTCTTGCCTGCGGGCGCTTCTGGAACCCCACCGCTAAATGTTGAAGACAATATCAGCATGACCCACAATTCGTTGCGCATGAAAAGCTAGGGCGAATCCTCGTCTCATTTTCACAACTTTTTTCACCAAAACGCATGTTTTCTCTTGACAAGCGCACAAAAGAGGGTAGCATGGGGCGCAAAGTGGTAGAAAGTGGGATGCAGGGGCATTCGCTAGAAAATTGTAGGGCAAAGTAGAAGCTCGGCGCAACTTGTGGCCAAAGCGGACATTTTGACCATTCGTGACCACATTTTCGCGTTCGATCCTCGCAACCGGGTCGAACTGTGCGGTGCATATGAAGCTGCGGGGAAACTGTCCGGCCAAGGTCGACGAGAAGGGGCGTCTGAAGATACCCGCGGTGTTTCTCGAGCAATTGAAGGAGTACGGCAACCAGTTTTACATCACCAGCACGACCGGTGAGACGGCCCGGATTTATCCGATGAAGGTTTGGTCGGAGATTGAAGACAAGCTAGAGAAGATGCCGAGCGCAAACCGGGCGAAGCGGAAGTTTTTGATGCGCACCAGCTACTACGGGCAAACCGTGGAACTGGACGGGCAGGGCAGGCTGCTTCTGCCACCCGTGCTCCGGGAATCGGCCCAGACCAAGGGAGACGTGGACGTGCTGGGCAACCTGGACTATTTGGAAGTGATGAATCATACGCGGATGCTGGATCAACTCAAGAACGAGCCGTACACGGACGAGGACGACAAGGCATTGGAAGACTTGGGGATTTAAGGGAAGAGATGGCGAGTGGCGAGTGGCGAGAAAGCAACAATCCGCCACATATGCCGGTGATGTTGGGAGAGGTGCTCGAATGGCTACGCGTAAAGCCGGACGGAACGTACATCGACGCCACGTTAGGGGCGGGCGGGCACTCGGCGCCAATTGCAGAGAGGTTGACCTCTGGCAGGCTGATCAGTCTGGACCGGGACGCACAGGCGCTCGCCATGGCGCGAGAGCGGCTGAGGATCTTTGGGGCGAAAGTGACAGCGGTGCACGCCCCGTTCTCGAGGATTGTGGAGGTCGCACGCGAGTTGGGGATTCCGCCGGCGGACGGGGTCTTGGCCGACTTGGGAGTTTCGAGCATGCAGCTTGACCAGGCGGCGCGAGGTTTTTCTTTTCGCGGGGCTGGTCCGCTGGACATGCGTATGAATACCGAGAATGAATTGACGGCAGACGACATTGTGAATCGATGGCCGGAGCGGGAGTTGGCCGATTTGCTCTACCACGAAGCGGATGAGCACGATTCCAGAAGGATCGCCAGGGCGATCGTGAGAGCGCGCCCAATACGCGACACTGCGCACCTGGCAGCGGTTGTGGCAGGGGTTCGAAAACAATGGGGAAGGCAGAAACTGCATCCCGCAACAAAAACGTTTCTGGCGCTGCGGATAGCGGTGAATCGAGAGTTGGAGGAACTCGGGCAGTTTCTTTCTCGGACCCCCGCCGCAATGAATTCGGGCGGACGCTGGGTGGTGCTGAGCTACCACTCGCGGGAGGATCGCCTCGTTAAGCGTGCGTTTCAGGAAGGCGAGCGGGCGGGAACGCTCCGCGTACTAACGAAACATGTAATCCAGCCCACCAGGGAAGAGATGGCGGGCAACCCGCGTTCGCGAAGCGCGAAACTGCGGTGCGCGGAAAGAGTGTAGTCATGACCAGCAGGAGAAAAGTAAGGCCGATGCGCGAGTTCCAAACCGTAAAGAGAATTGACAATTCGCGCCTGGTGCGCCGGTTTGAACCGGTCAAGCTGCGATATTACTACCGCATGCTGGCGCTCGGCACGGTGGTGGCTGCTTTTTTCATGCTTTACATCTACCAGCATTTTCGCTGCATCGATCTGAGCTTCCAATTGGAGCAAGTCAAGGCAAAGCAGGTGAAAGCGGCGACGCTGAATTCTTCCCTAAAACTGGAGATTGCCAGCTTGAGAAACCCGATGCGCATTGACGTGATTGCGCGCCGCCAGTTGGGCTTGACGGAGCCGCTGCCGACGCAAGTGCGGGAGTACGAATCTCCGCCGGGAGCGCAAGTAGCCGCGGCGAGATTCCTGCGGCAGAACAATTCGCAATAAGTTTGCTCGCGGGCGAGGTTTACGGAAATCCTCAGAATTTTGCACCCCCAACAATGAACCGTGAGGCGGTGCGTTGGCCGAACTGAACCCATCATGTCCCGAAACCGCGCGCACGTCGTGAAGGCTGACCGCAAACGAGTGATGGACCGGCATGAGTTCACGGCGAGCGAGCGGCTCCTCCTTGTTGCCAGCCTAATTCTCGTTTGCTTCGTCGCGGTTCTCTTCAGACTGGGCTACCTGCAACTCGTCCGTCACCGGGAATACCTTCTAAGCGCGGCTCGACAGCAGCAACGCACCATCGAAATCACCCCGAAGCGCGGCTCCGTCTACGACCGCAACATGGATCCGCTGGCGATGAGCATTCCCGTGGACTCGGTGTTCGCGGATCCCATTGATGTTGGGGATCCTCAGCTTGCAGCGCAATTGCTTTCGAGGGTGCTGGGAATTCCGGTCGACGTACTGGAAGCAAAACTGAGCTCAGCGCAGAATTTCGTTTGGATTGCCCGCAAAGTACCGCCTGACAAAAAAGAAGCAGTCGAGGCGCTGAATTTGAAAGGTATTTACTTTCAGAAAGAGAACCAGCGCATTTATCCCAAGCGCGACCTTGCTGCTCATGTTCTGGGCTTTGTGGATCTCGACGAAAAAGGCCTCGGCGGAATCGAGTACGAGCTGGACAACCAAATTCGCGGCAAGAGCGAAAAATTCGTGATGCTGGCGGACGCGCGGCAGCGCTGGTTTGATGGAGTGGAAGCTCAGCGCGAACGCGGCGCGGACGTAGTCCTCACGATCGACGAGCAGATTCAATACATAGCGGAACGCGAACTTGCCGCGGTTATTGCCAAGACCCATGCGCAGGCTGGGACGGTCGTGGTGATGAATCCCAACACGGGGGAAATTCTCGCGTTGGCAAACTGGCCGAAGTTTAATCCCAACGCCGCAAATGAGGCGTCAGCCGAAGCGCGGATGGACCGCGCCGTTAGCGCTCTTTATGAGCCGGGATCCACATTCAAGCTGATTACTTTGGCGGCGGCCTTCGATCAGGACATCATCCGGCCGGAAGAAGTGTTTGACTGCGAAAACGGCGCCGTGTACTTGGCGGGACACCGTATTCGCGACCACAAGCCATTCGGCTTGCTGCGAGTTTCGGACATCCTGGCGCAATCGAGCGACGTCGGAGCAATCAAGATTGCGCTCCGGTTGGGCGCACCGAAATTCTACGATTACATTCGCGCGTTCGGATTCGGCCAGCTTACCGGCGTGGACCTGCCTGGGGAAAGCAGGGGATTGGTGCGGCGGCTGGAGAATTGGTCGGCAATCTCCATCGGATCGATTTCGATGGGGCAGGAGGTGGGTGTCACGCCCATCCAGCTCGTTACTGCCGTTTCGGCGATCGCCAACGGAGGGCTTCTTTACAGGCCTCATGTGGTGGCGCAACTGCGCCGCGACAATCAGGTTCTGCCTCCGGAAGGACCACTCACTCCTGTTGAGGCAAAGCGTGTCATCCGGCCCGATACGGCCGCGACGCTCCGGCGGTTGATGGAAGGCGTGATTCTGAACGGCACGGGGCCGCTTGCACACTTGGATGGCTGGACCGCCGCAGGAAAGACCGGCACGGCGCAAAAAATTGATCCCACCACGGGTCGCTATTCCCGCACGCAACTGATTGCTTCCTTCACCGGGTTTGCGCCAATCAATAATCCTGCGGTGACAATTCTCGTCTCGCTGGATTCGCCCGTGGGAGAACACGAAGGCGGACAGGTAGCAGCGCCGGTTTTCAAGCGCATTGCCGAGCAAGCGCTGCCGTATCTGGATGTGCCGCGCGACGTGCCCATCGAGCCCCGGTTGATTCAAGTTGCCTACAAGGATAGAAATGCATCACACTTAGCAGCGCTCGCGGACTTCACTCCAACTGATTTCGCTGCTCTACCGGACCTACCCCCAGCCAAGTCCTCCGGGACAAATGCGCGGAGCGCCAACAACCATATGCCAGCTGTGACCGTGGCTGTCGATGAAGGCGGCGACATTCTTATTCCCGACTTCGCCGGAAAGACCATGCGCGAAGTCACCAAGAGGTGTCTGAAGCTGGGCCTGGATCCCTTTTTGGTTGGCAGCGGTCTTGCAACAAGTCAAGCGCCGGCGGCGGGGTTGAAGGTGCGGCCTGGGGCGAAGCTGACCGTGCAATTCGGGGCACCGGCCCCCAAAATTGCCAGGCCGAAACGAAAGCGCAGGCATTAGGATGAAGATGGCATTGGGGCACAATAAACTGGTGAAGCCCACCACCGAGCGGGACACGCCTCGGAAACACTCTGTCCAAGCCACCGAGTCGAAGATGGGGAAAAAACTGAGTGAGCTGCTGCGTGGCGTGGAGGCTAAGATTCTGTCTGCCGCCGAGCGCCTCGAGATCCAGCAGGTGACTTGTGATTCGCGCAAAGTCGAGAAGGGCGCGCTGTTTTTTGCGCTGCACGGCGCGCAAGTGGACGGAAATACGTTTATCGAAGACGCGGTAAGACGGGGCGCTGTGGCCATTGCCAGCGAAGAACCGGGGCCGGTGAAACTCGCGAGTGGAGCGGCTTGGATTGAAGTAAAACAGGCGCGGAGGGCGCTGGCGACGACAGCCGCGAATTTCTTTGACTATCCCGCAAACGCTCTGCAACTGGTGGCGGTGACCGGAACCAACGGAAAGACCACCACCGCTTCGCTCGTGGACGCCATCATTAAGGCTTCCGGGGCCAAGACCGGTTTGTTTGGCACCATCGCCTACCACACGCCGCTAGGCGACTATCCCGCGCCGAACACCACTCCCGAGTCCGTGGATCTTCAGAGGTTTTTCGCAGAAATCCGCGGCGGCGGTGGAAAGTTCGCGGTCCTCGAGGCGAGCTCGCACGCGCTCTGGTTGGACCGCTTGTGGGGCTGCCATTTCCAGGTCGCGGTGTTCACCAACCTGACGCGCGAGCACATGGACTATCACAAAACGTTCGAGGGCTATTTCGCGGCGAAAAGGCGACTCTTCGAAGGAACCGGCGCGGGCGCGCCGGAAGTCGCTGTGCTGAACACGGACGATAGTTACGGCAAGCAGTTGGGCGGTTTGGCGAAAAACACGGTAACGTACGGGCTCGAATCGGATGCGGACATTACCGCCAAAAAATTCCACTTAAGTTTTGAGGGCCTGCATTTCACCGCGCGCACGCCGAACGGAACCATGGAGGTGACTTCGCGGCTGGTCGGCCGGATCAACGTCTACAACTTGCTTGCCGCGATTGGCGCGGCGCAGGCTCTGG
>Ga0209153_1000936_pt1 | contig 11209 bp, 9 predicted proteins | sample GraSoiAngelo_120_FD_185877 | JGI IMG/M metagenome (GOLD analysis project Ga0209153, IMG submission 185877) | Grasslands soil microbial communities from the Angelo Coastal Reserve, California, USA - 14_0919_09_20cm (SPAdes) (version 2) | ecosystem: Environmental > Terrestrial > Soil > Grasslands ...
CTACCGCAGAAGATGTTCGAGATCCGGGCCTCCGATCGCTGGAACATGGCGCAATGGTTTCTAACCAATGAAGCCGCTCCGCGCGCCAACAGGCTGCTCGATATCTTCGCGGGAGCGAAGAACTCCATGGGCTCGCGTATGGGGGGCATGGTTTCGCGGCAGCAGGACAATCTGCGGGCCGACGGTGCGGCGGTTCTCGCCGAAACCAATTTCCTGACCACGCTGCTTTGGGTGCTGTTGGGCGCAGGCATCGGCATCGCCGCGACAGTCGTCTACATGACCAATCGTTCGATCGTGCCGCCGATCCTCAAAATGGTCGGGGCCATGGGCCAGCTTGCCGCCGGCGACCACTCGGTCGAGATTCCGGCAACGGACAAGAAGGACGAGATCGGCCAGATGGCCAAGGCGGTGCTGATCTTCAAGGAGAACATGATCAAGGCCCGGGAGCTTGCCGCCAAGGAAGCCGAAGCGATCAAGGACCGCATTGCCCGCGCGGCACGGGTAAACGAGCTGACCGAGGCGTTTGATAGCGACATATCCTCGGTGCTGAAGTCGGTGGCATCGGCCTCAACCGAACTACAGGCCACAGCATCGTCGATGACGGCGACGGCCGAGGAAACCAGCAACCAGGCAACCGCCGTCGCCGCGGCGACGGAGGAGGCTTCAACGAACGTGCAAACCGTTGCGGCAGCGTCGGAGGAACTGGCGAGTTCCGTCACCGAAATCAGCCGTCAGGTCGCGCAATCGGCGGCGATAGCGCAGAAAGCCGTCATGGAGGCCGATCGCACCAATGCGACGGTGCAAGGACTGTTCAATGACGCAGCCAGTATCGGCGATGTGGTCAAGCTGATCAGCGAAATCGCCGGCCAGACCAATCTTCTCGCGCTCAATGCCACGATCGAAGCGGCGCGCGCCGGCGAGGCCGGCCGCGGCTTCGCGGTAGTGGCAGCCGAGGTCAAGAGTCTTGCCGAGCAAACGGCGAAGGCGACCGATCAAATCAGTGCGCAGGTTTCATCGATCCAGACTTCATCCAGCGATGCCGTCAGTGCTATCAGGGGGATTTCCGGGACGATCAATCAAATGAACGAGATCGCCGCCATGATTGCCAGCGCCGTGGAAGAGCAGGGCTCGGCGACGCAGGAGATTGCACGCAATGTGCAGCAAGCGGCTCTCGGCACCGGAGAAATTTCATCCAACGTCACCGGCGTTCAGCAAGCCGCCGGCGATACCGGCGCCGCCGCCCATCAGGTGCTGGAGGCATCGAATGAGCTGTCGAGGCAATCCGAGACGATGCGAGGGCAGATCGAGTCCTTCCTCAGCAACATCAAGGCTGCTTGACCCTATAGCGAGACGGTGCACTCCCTCGCCGCGTTTTCTTGTCCGCCGAAGCCCACCTTCGGGCGAAGGCGGATGCGGGAGAGGGTTGGGTCGATATTATTTCCGCACGCAGATCACGCGCAGTACGGAGGCTTTTGCGTCTGACGAACCAACCAACGCATGGATGCCGTTCGCCGTTAAAAATTCCTGCACGCTGTCCGGCGAGACCAACACTGCCTGCGCCGCCGGCGTCGTATTGGCCGGGCCCGCGACGACCGCAGGCTTCAACAGCGCGACGCCGGCGAATTTTCCGTCATCGAGCGCGGCTGCGCCAGAAAATCCCAATGCCGGCGATGGCGACAGCGCGAGATCGCCGCCGCTGCCGACTTGCGTCACCTGCGCCTTCACGCTGCTCACGGCTGACCCGCCGCCCTGGTTTTGCGGATCGGCAATGCCCGTTAATTCGACGGCGGATTTCGCGGCGTTGCCCGCGAGATCGAGCGGCTGCAATCCACGCGCGCCGTAGAGGCGCAACAGAGCGAGGCCGTGATCCTTGTCCTCGGCAACGCGGTCGGCATGACCATGGCCAGGAATCGCAATGGCGAGGCAGCCATCGGTGATCTCGCGATCGGCAAGGATCGCGCCGTCCTCGCTGACGACAACGCCGGTGCCGTACTCGACGGTTTTGCGCGGCGGCGGACCGCCGATCTGCGCTGCGGACGGAAACGGGTTGAACGCGCTCGACATCGCGATCACCACCGGCTCGACGGTGTTTTCCATCGCCTGGTCGTACAGGATGGTAAGGATGCGGACCTCGTCGCCCTTGAACGTGCCGCGCAGATAAAACTTCTTCAGGCCTTGCAGGCCCGACAGCACGAAGAAATCCGGTTTGACCACGGTGTAGTCGATATTGCGCCCGGCGGGCTCTTTCTTCTCGCGTTCGGCGAGCTTTGCCGTGGTGGGGTTGGCCTCCTTGCGACGCGTCAGCACGACCTGAACGGTGCCGGTCGGCGAACTCCATTTGGCGCCGTTGGCATCGCTCGATTGCTGCGGCACCAGTTTTATCGGGATACCGAGCCGCACGCCGGTGCCGGGATCGGTCACAATCCTCCAACCGACATTGTCCTGCCGCCGCCGCGCGGTCTCGGCCAGCACGCTGCGTTCCTGCGGATTGAGCACGCCGGTCGGCTTGCTGCCGTGGGCCTTCTGAAATTCCTTGATGGCCGCGACCATGCGGTCGCTGACTTCACCGGATATCGCCCCGTTATATTGCCCGACCCAGGCGAGGTCCGATTGCAGCGACAGCCGTTCCGCCTGCGCCATCGCGCCCGCGGTATCGGCGGGGCTCTGGAGTCCCGGCGGACGGATCGGAACGGTCGCGACCGTCTTCGGCTTGCTGCCGGCCGTGGACGGCGCCGTCATCTGCGCATGCGCGGGTGCCCCCAAAACCAAGGCCATGAATATCAATGTTGCGGTCAGCATCGATCTCATGACAAATCCGGGGGACGATAGGGCACTATTGCGAAGCCGGTAACTAAGCACATCTGCTTGGTCGGCAACAACTGCGCCAGGGTTCGAGAAATGGCCGGGGAAACCAGTTAGGACGATGCTGAGCGCCGACGAGCTCGAACGCTATGCCCGCCATATTGTGCTGCGCGAAGTCGGTGGACCCGGCCAGGCCGCGCTGAAAGAGGCCTCCGTGCTGGTGGTCGGCGCCGGCGGCCTGGGCGCGCCCGCCCTGATGTATCTCGCCGCCGCCGGCGTTGGCACCCTCGGCGTGGTCGACGACGACGTTGTCTCGCTGTCCAATCTGCAGCGCCAAGTCATCCACACCACCCCCGATATCGGCAGGCTGAAGGTCGACAGCGCCGCCGACCAGATCCAGGCGCTCAATCCGCACGTCGCATTCGCATCCCATGCCACGCGGCTCGATGCCGATAATGCGATGTCGCTGATCGGCGGTTACGACCTCGTGCTCGACGGCTCCGACAATTTCGAGACCCGCTATCTGGTTTCGGACGCATGCTTTCTCGCCGGCCGGCCGCTGATCACAGCCGCGCTTGGCGTGTTCGATGGATCGCTGACCACGATCCGTGCCCATGAGCGAAATGCCGAAGGCGAATTCAACCCGACGTATCGCTGCCTGTTTCCGGAGCCGCCGCCGCCCGGCACGGTGCCTCCTTGCGCCGAGGCCGGCGTGATGGGCGCGCTTGCAGGCGTCTTGGGCTCGATGATGGCGCTCGAGGCGATCCGCGAAATCGTCGGCTTCGGCGAGGGCCTGGTCGGGCGGCTGCTGATGGTGGACGCGCGCGCGATGCGGTTTGAAACGCTGCGCTATACGCGCGATCCACTCAACATTTTGAACGGCGATGCGCTCACCATCACCGATCTCAGCGGGCATCGCTGAAGGTCAGGACGCTTTCAGCGGTCTCTCGCTGTCCATATGCGCCAGCTGCGCCTCCGGATAGCGCGCACCGGCCGCAGCGCCCGGCGGAAACGCCTTGGCGAGCGCCGCCAGATGCGCGTCTGTCAATTTCACTTGCAGCGCACCGAGCGCCTCGGTCAAGCGGTCACGCCGCCTTGCGCCGACCAGCGGCACGATGTCGCTACCCTGCGCCGCCACCCAGGCGATCGCGACCTGCGCTGGAGAAGCGTCGGCCTCGCTGGCGATCGCGCGCAGCCTTTCGACCAGCGCGAGGTTGTTGTCGAGATTATCGTCCTGGAAGCGCGGACTGCCGCGGCGGAAATCCTGCCCGGCGGAACGATCCTTGGACCAGTGTCCGCTGATCAATCCGCGCGACAGCACGCCGTAAGCGGTGATGCCGATCCCAAGCTCGCGGCAGGTCTTCAAGATGTCGCTCTCGATGCCGCGCGAGATCAGCGAATATTCTATCTGCAGATCGGAAATCGGATGCACCTTATGGGCGCGACGGATGGTGTCGGAGCCGACTTCGGAAAGGCCGATATGCTTGATCCAGCCAGCCTTCACCATGTCGGCCAGCGCGCCGACCGTCTCTTCGATCGGCACAGAAGGATCAAGCCGCGCCGGCCGATAGATATCGATGTGGTCGACGCCAAGCCGCTGCAGCGAATAGGAGAGAAAATTGCGCACTGCCGGAGGCCGGCTATCGTAGCCGAGCCAGGCTTTGGCCGGATCGCGCAGCGCGCCAAACTTCACGCTGATCTGGAAATTGTCGCGGGCGCGGCCCGAAACCGCCTCGCGGATCAGCATTTCATTGTGGCCCATGCCGTAGAAGTCGCCGGTATCGAGCAGCGTGATCCCGGCATCCAGCGCGGCATGGATGGTCGCGATGCTCTCACCGCGGTCGGTCGGGCCATAAAAATCCGACATGCCCATGCAGCCGAGACCGATGGCTGAGACGGCGGGTCCGGTTGAACCGAGCCTGCGCTGTTCCATGATTACTCTCCTTGAAAGGGGGCGGCGGGCTTCCGGCGCCGTTAGATATGAGCCTTTCCCATTGCGGGGATAAGCTGGACAGTTATGAATAGATTGTTCACTATATCGAACAATGAAGGAACTCGACCTCCGCGACCTCGACGCCTTCGTGGCCGTCGCGCGCACCCGAAATTTTCGCCGGGCGGCGCTCGAGCAACGTGTCTCGGTTTCGAGCCTCAGTCAGCGGCTGCGCGATATGGAAGAGCGGCTCGGCGTCCGCCTGATGAACCGCACCACCCGCAGCTTCGCGCTCACCGAAGCCGGCGAATTGCTGCTCGCCCGCGTGGGGCCTGCGATGCATGACGTCTGCGAGGCGCTCGATCGCGTGCGGGGCTTGCGGGGCGTGCCGTCAGGGCGACTGCGGATCAATGCGCCGCCGCCGGCGATCGATCTGGTATTGGCGCCGATGGTCGCTCCGTTCATGGAAGCTTATCCGCAGATCCACCTCGAGATTATCGGCGAGAGTTCGTTCGTCGATATCGTCGCGCGGGGGTTCGACGCCGGCGTTCGTTACGGCGAGCATCTGGCGCAGGGTATGATCGCGGTCCCGCTCAGCCCACCGCAGCGCTACGCGGTGGTGGCCTCGCCCGACTATGTCGCGCGGCTTGGCAAGCCGAAGCACCCCAAGGACCTGCTCGATCACCGTTGCATCCGCATCCGCTTCGGCAGAGGCGCGCTTTTGGACTGGGAGTTCGAGAAGGCAGGACAGGTGGTGAAGGTATCGCCTGCGCCAAGATTGATCGCGAACTATCCTGGTCTCGTGCAACGCGCCGCGCATGACGGATTTGGTTTTTGGCTGACCTTCGAGGGCTATGTGCGCGAGGCGATCAAATCCGGCGCGCTGGTCAGCGTGCTCGACGATTGGTGCGCGCCGTTCCCCGGACCGTTCCTGTATTACCCGAGCCGGCGCCAGCCGCCGCCGGCGCTCGCGGCCTTCGTGGCGTTTGTCGCGCAATGGCGAAAGCGCGAACGGCGCAAGCCCAGAGCATGATCCGGAAAAAGCTTGCCCTCGGGCTGCGACCCGATGGGTGGGCGCCGGTTTTCCCTCGCGACAAACGCGGAACGCGTTTGCGCGGAGATCATGATCAAACAAAAAGACGCGTAGTGCTCACAGCATGCTGGGCAGCACGCGATCCGGCGGCTTGTGGTTGTCGAGGAAGGTTCTGATGTTGATGATCACCTTCTCGCCCATCTCGACTCGGCCCTCGATCGTGGCCGAGCCCATATGCGGCAAAAGCGTTACCTTGCCGGTCTTGGCGAGCCGCACCAGTTTCGGGTTAATCGCCGGCTCGTGCTCGTAGACGTCGAGGCCGGCGCCGCCGATCTCTCCCGCCTCGATCAGCTTGATCAGCGTCTCCTCGTCGATCACCTCGCCGCGCGCGGTATTGACGATATAGGCCTCTTTCCGGATCAGTTTCAGCCGCCGCGCCGAGACCAGGTGAAAGGTCGCAGGCGTGTGCGGACAATTCACCGAGATGATGTCCATCCGCGCCAGCATCTGGTCGAGGCTCTCCCAATAGGTCGCGGCGAGTTCGTCGGCGATGCGCGGCGCTACCGGGCGGCGGTTGTGGTAGTGGATCTGCAGGCCAAACGCGCGTGCGCGGCGCGCCACCGCCTGGCCGATGCGACCCATGCCGATGATGCCAAGCCGCTTGCCGCCGATGCGATGGCCGAGCATCCAGGTCGGCGACCAGCCCGGCCAGTTCTTGCCCTCGGTGAGGATGGAGGCGCCCTCGATCAGCCGGCGCGGCACCGCGAGGATCAGCGCCATGGTCATGTCGGCGGTGTCCTCGGTCAAAACCTTTGGGGTGTTGGTCACGGTGATGCCGCGGGCCTGCGCCGCGGTTACGTCGATATTATCGACACCGTTGCCGAAATTGGCGATCATTTTCAATTTGCAGTCGGGCTGCTTGAGCAGCTCTTCGGTAATCTCGTCGGTGACGGTCGGGACGAGCACATCTGCGGTGCGGATCGCTTCTGCGATCTGCTCCTCCGTCATCGGCGTATCGTCGAGATTGAGCCTTGCATCGAACAGTTCGCGCATGCGGGTCTCGATCGAGTCCGGCAGCTTGCGCGTGACGACAACAAGAGGCTTTTTCTTAACCGACATGTCCTGCTCTCATGGGCGCCGGCTCGGCATGCCCGCGCTATTCAGACCTCGTTAACCCGGTTGTTCGACACTGCGGTTGCCGCGTAGTCCCGGCGTTTCCTTGGGTTCCCCCGCCATTTCCTCACGGCAAATGCGGGATCGTGCTGGCTCTGAAAGTGTGCCGTCCTCTCTAGCAGAAGGCCGGGCCAAGACAAGAACCACCGCGAGGCGCCCTTGGGAACGACAAGCCATGGGCGTTAGGGGACGGGGCACAGGGGATTTGAGGGTGTTGGGCAGTTCGGCTCGAAGAATTTGAGCTTAAGGCCTCTCGGCGGGAGACGAGTTGATGGCGTTGGGGCGGTTTTGTTCGGCAGTCGTGCTCGCAGGCGGCTTGCTCGGTGCGTCGGTGACGACAGCATTTTCGACCAAGGATTCCGCCCTTACTACCAGCGGCTTGCCGGTGCCGCGTTACGTCAGCCTCAAATCCGACCATGTGAATGTCAGGGCCGGTCCGACCAAGGACAATGACGTGGCGTGGGTCTACACCCGCTCCGGCCTGCCGGTTGAAATCACGGCCGAATTCGAAAACTGGCGCCGGGTGCGCGATTCGGAAGGTGCTGAAGGCTGGGTCTATCATTCGCTGCTGTCGGGCCGCCGCACCGCCGTCGTCACCATGAAGAGCAAGGACGAGCTCGCGCCGCTTTATGATCGCGCCGATGAAACGAGCGCGGTCACCGCCCGCTTGCAAGCCGGCGTCGTGGCGCAGGTGAAGAAGTGCACGACAGGGTGGTGCCACGTTGCCGGCAACGGCTTCGACGGCTGGATCCAGCAACAGCGGTTGTGGGGCGTTTACGCCGATGAGAAGGTGGAGTGAGCGGCCGGTTTGCGTGACGATACCCGTATCATCGTCATGCGCGTGCTTGTCGCGGGCATCCACGACTTTGTTTGCAGCGCCAAAACGTGGATGGCCGGGCACAGGCGAGCGAAAACGACGCCATCCTTCCGACGGCTAGCCCCGGCCATGGCGATCTAACCAGCGGATCGAAGAAATCAGCGCTTCTTGCGCAGGCGAACGACCATGTCGACGCGGGCAATCTCGTAGCCTTCCGGCACTTCCGGCATCTTCGAGAGCACCAGATGCGGGTCGGGAATGTCGACCAGCTCGTGGTTGTTTTCGAGATAGAAGTGGTGATGCGCCGACACGTTGGTGTCGAAATAGGTCTTGGTGCCGTCGACGCTGACCTGACGCAACAGGCCCGCATCGGTCAATTGATTGAGCGTGTTGTAGACGGTCGCGAGCGACACCGGAACCTTGGCGAGAGTGGCTTCCTCGTACAGCATTTCCGCGGTGAGGTGGCGAGCTCCCTTGCCGAACAAAAGCCACCCAAGCGCCATCCGCTGACGGGTCGGGCGCAGGCCGGCCGACTGCAGCATTTCGTTGACATCGTGCCAGGGACAACCGGTCAGCGCCGGTTGCCGCCCGCCATGGGGGGACGCAGTATGGGCAGTGTCATCATTCACAGTCGAACCGTCGTCGCTCATTTCCACGTCGGGCACCACGCTGGCTATCGCGCACTATCGCAGTGGAATATAAGAAGGAAATACGTTAGATGCAAGTTTTTCGCAACTAGCGCCGACCTCCCGGGAACTCCAAGCTTGATGCGGCGATTTACCCGAGCGGGGGCGCTTTGCCGTCCGAGGGGGCCTATGATAGAGGTCCCGCGGACCCGCTGAACCCCTTAACCGGCACAGGCGAGCGCCGGTTGCTATGGGCCGCATCTTGATCTGTGGTAGTCGCGTTCGACACAGGAAAATTGATGCGCTTGCAAGGGAAAATGGGTCCGTTTCGCCCCAAAACGCTCCATCTGGATTTCCAAAAAGGCTGCTTTTGATGCTGAATCGTCGCGGCGGTTACGAATATGAGGATTTGCTGGCCTGCGGCCGTGGCGAGATGTTCGGCCCGGGCAATGCACAATTGCCGTTGCCGCCGATGCTGATGTTCGACCGCATCAGCGACATCAGCGAGACAGGCGGGGAATATGGCAAGGGCGTCGTCCGCGCCGAACTCGACGTCAAGCCGGACCTCTGGTTCTTCGGCTGCCACTTCAAAGGCGATCCCGTGATGCCCGGCTGCCTCGGGCTCGATGCGCTCTGGCAGATGGTCGGCTTTTATCTCGGCTGGACCGGCGGCGAGGGCCGCGGCCGGGCGCTCGGCCTCGGCGAATTGAAGCTTGCCGGGCAGGTGATGCCGAACGTGCGCAAGATTGTGTACAACGTCGACATCAAGCGGGTGATCCGCATGAAGCTCTGGTTAGGTATGGCCGACGGCTGGCTTTCGGCCGACGGTGAGATTATCTATCGCGCGAAGGACTTGAGGGTCGGCCTGTTCAAGCAGGGCACGGCGCCGGCTTGAGCGAGGAAGCGCAAGAACCTAACGACAGGACGAGACAAACATGAGGCGGGTTGTCATCACGGGGATGGGCATCGTCTCATCCATCGGAAACAACACCCAGGAAGTGCTTGCCAGCCTCCGTGAGGCGAAGTCCGGCATCACGCGCGCGGAGAAATATGCCGAGCTCGGCTTCCGTTCGCAGGTGCAGGGCGCGCCAACGCTCAATCCCGCCGAGGTCATCGACCGTCGCGCGATGCGGTTCCTGGCTGACGGCGCGGCGTGGAATCATGTCGCGATGGAGCAGGCGATCCGTGATTCGGGCCTCGAACCGAATGAAGTGTCGAACGAGCGCACCGGGATTATCATGGGTTCCGGCGGACCCTCGACGCGGACACTGGTCGAAGCTGCGGACATTACGCGGACCAAGGGTCCGAAGCGGGTTGGTCCGTTCGCTGTTCCCAAGGGAATGTCGTCGACGGCATCCGCGACCTTGGCGACATGGTTCAAGATCAAGGGCGTGAACTACTCGATCTCGTCGGCGTGCGCCACCTCGAATCACTGCATCGGCAATGCCTACGAGACCATTCAAATCGGCAAGCAGGATGTGATCTTCGCCGGCGGCTGCGAGGAGCTCGATTGGACCCTGTCGGTGCTGTTCGACGCGATGGGCGCGATGTCATCGAAATACAATGATACGCCCGCGACCGCCTCGCGTCCCTACGACGTCAGCCGCGATGGCTTCGTGATTGCGGGCGGCGCCGGCGTCGTGGTGCTGGAAGAGCTCGAACGAGCCAAGGCGCGCGGCGCCCGTATCTACGGCGAAATCGTCGGCTATGGCGCCACCTCCGATGGCTACGATATGGTCGCGCCGTCGGGTGAAGGCGCCGAACGCTGCATGCGGATGGCACTGTCGAGCGTGAACACCAAGATCGACTACATCAACCCGCACGCCACCTCGACGCCGGCCGGTGACCCGCCGGAAATCGAGGCGATCCGCAAGGTGTTCGGCACCGGCGACAAGTGCCCACCGATTTCCGCGACCAAAGCGCTGACCGGCCATTCGCTTGGCGCGACGGGCGTGCAGGAGGCGATCTATTCGCTGTTGATGATGAACAACGGCTTCGTCTGCGAGAGCGCCCACATCACCGAGCTCGATCCGGCATTCTCCGACATGCCGATCGTGCGTGAGCGCATCGACAACGCCAAACTCGGCACGGTGCTGTCGAATTCGTTTGGCTTCGGCGGCACCAACGCCACGCTGGTTTTCAAGCGGCTGGATGCGTGAGATTGGACGCGAACCTCAACTGACCGTCATGGCCGGGCCTGTCCCGGCCATCCACGTCTTGATCTGTGCGAAGGCAGAAAGGCGTGGATGCCCGGTACGACGAAGGAGGGAGTATCTTGGCAATGCAGGACCTGATGAAGGGCAAGCGCGGGCTGATCATGGGGGTCGCCAACGATCATTCGATCGCGTGGGGCATTGCGAAAACGCTTGCCGCACAGGGCGCCGAATTGGCCTTCACCTTTCAGGGCGAGGCGCTGGGCAAGCGGGTCAAGCCGCTGGCGCAATCGCTCAATGTCGAATTGGTGCTGCCCTGTGACGTCGAAAATCTCGACAGCGTCGATTCCGTGTTCGAGACCCTGCGCGCCAAATGGGGCCATTTGGACTTTCTGGTCCATGCCATCGCGTACTCCGACAAGAATGAGTTGAAGGGGCGCTACGCCGACACCACGCGCGAGAATTTTGCCCGCACCATGCTGATCTCCTGCTTCTCCTTCACCGAGCTTGCCAAGCGCGCGGCCGAATTGATGCCGCCGTCCGGCGGCGCCATGATCACGCTGACCTTTGGCGGCTCGATGCGCGTGATGCCGAACTACAATGTCATGGGCGTCGCCAAAGCGGCGCTAGAAGCCTCGACCCGCTATCTCGCCGCTGATTTTGGCCCACGCGGCA
>Ga0209153_1000940_pt1 | contig 11180 bp, 15 predicted proteins | sample GraSoiAngelo_120_FD_185877 | JGI IMG/M metagenome (GOLD analysis project Ga0209153, IMG submission 185877) | Grasslands soil microbial communities from the Angelo Coastal Reserve, California, USA - 14_0919_09_20cm (SPAdes) (version 2) | ecosystem: Environmental > Terrestrial > Soil > Grasslands ...
AATCCTTCATAGCTTTAATCTTGTCCGCGGTACATCGTGGCGCTAGCAAAAAAAGAGGATCCCACGGCCGCATCGATCCCCGTTTGCCTCGTTGGAGTTCTATCAAAAAACATCCGCGTTCATTCCTTTATGGCAGTCGTGTTCTTGCTGTGGCTGGTGATTGTAGGCTTTGAGATATACCCCAGCCTCAGTTCTCGATAGACGGGAAGACGGCAATCGTTCAATCCTGAGCTATCTGCGAAGGCGCGCGCTGCCACGGCAATTTCCCTTCGATCTCCAGTTGGAGTGACAAACTCAGGAACGTGCGGATCAGCACGATTAGCCCTAGAACGGCCACGTTTTGCATCGTCGGCGCGACAACTACGGTCCGGATTAGGTCACCGGCGATAAGAAATTCCAAGCCGAGCAAAATCGCGCGTCCCACATCCTGACGGTAGCAGACATAATAATTGCCGGCGCCATGCGCGCGACGAAGTGCAAGACGCACCGTGGCAAAGAGCGCGCCGCCTACAACGATAAGTACGCCCACGCCATCCACGCTGGTGCCGACCATGTCCATAATCTGCCGAAAATTTTCCATGGCTGTCCTTATTGCCGGAAAGCGCGCTGATTTTCAATACAGTTTACTGACAGCGCCTGCTAGTTCGGCCGATTACTGTAGCCACCGGCCTGTGGCCGGTCCCTCTGATCCGCAACGAACGCCCGATGAACGAACGGCCCACAGGGCCGTGGCTACAAGCGCACATTTAGTAGAATCATACCTAGCTCTCGAGAACGACGCAGGCGATCGCATGATGCTCGGTATGGCTGAGAGTGATGAGGGCCGACGTTACGCCGCGTTTCGCAACGAGCTCATGCGCAGGTCCCGAAAAGATGAGATACGGCTCGCCGCTCTCTTTTTTTTGGATGTCGATGTTGCGCCAGCCCATTGCCTTGCCGATGCCAGTACCGAATGCCTTTGCCACCGCTTCCTTTCCTGCGAAGCGCGCAGCCAGATGCCGCGCCGGGAATTTCATCGACATCGAATATTCAATCTCGCCATCCGTAAAGACGCGATGAAGAAAACGGTCTCCAAATCGATCGATGGAACGTTGAATGCGCGCGCACTCTACAAGATCGACACCTATACCGATCACGCTCATCTGGAAGTATCAAAGCGCTTAGCCACTTGTCTGACGCGAACTGTTTCGCCTCTCCCTTCCCAAGGGCTAGGTGAGCCAAATATGTTCTTACCTTTCCAAGGGGAGAAACGAATACAGCGAGCACCAATACTCATCCGGGATAATTCGCCATCGCGGCGAGCATTTCTTTTACGGCGCTTTCAAGGCCCACCCGCATCGCGCGCGAGACGATGGAGTGACCAATATTGAGCTCGGTCAGAGATGGAATCTGATGGATAAGCGCGATATTTTTGTAATTGATGCCGTGGCCTGCGTTGACCTGGAGATTTGATTCCGATGCTGCACGCGCCGCGGCCCGCAGTTGTTCCAGTTCTTCCTTTTGAATTTTTTCCGTAAACGCGTTCGCCAGTCTGCCGGTATGCAGCTCCACCATTTCAACGCCGAGCTCGGCCGCCGCATCGACCTGGTCCAAAGTGGGATCGATAAACAGGCTCACCCGAATTCCAGCAAGTTGCAGACGTTTGATAGCCGGTTCGAGTTCCTTGCGTTGAGCAATGACATCAAGCCCGCCTTCAGTGGTGACTTCTTCACGTTTTTCGGGAACGAGGCAGACCTCCTCTGGCTTAATGCGCAGAGCAATATCAATGATCTGCTCCGTGTTTCCCATCTCCAGGTTCAGTTTGGTCATTATGCTCTGGCGCAGACGCTCGATGTCTCGATCCTGAATGTGGCGCCGATCAGTGCGCAGATGGGCAACGATCCCGCCGGCGCCGGCTCGCTCGCAAATTGAGGCCGCCAAAATCGGATCGGGCTCAGCATTCTTTGATTCCGGCATGGTGGCATAACGCGCCTGCCGCAACGTCGCCACATGATCGATGTTCACTCCGAGGCGCAAACTGCTCATTTAACCGCGCCAAATAGGACTCACTCACTGAGCTAGAGCAAGTGCGAAGATCGGAACATAGCCTTGCAGCCTGTTGTGGCCAGCGGGTTTGAAGCCCGCTGTGTGACCCGATTTCAGCGGAGGTGCAACTCTGCTGGGGACAGACCTGGAAGTCTATGTTCGTTCAGCGACCGCTGGGGGTTGGTGAGGGTGTAGTGGGCTCCTCGGTGGTTTGCGCCTTCGTCTTCGTCGATGTCTTTGTAGATTTTCGGTGGGTTGTCCTGGCCGTTTCCTTCGTTTTCTCGCCTGTACCTTCGACGGTTTCCTTGGTCTTTTTGGCTACAGTCTCAGCTGTCTCCTTGGTTTTCTCTCCCACTGTTTCTGCGGCCTGCTTGGTTTTCTCCGCTGCGGTTTCGACGCCTTCCTTAACTTTTTCTCCTGCTTTCTTTGCCCCCTGCTTCATGTCTTGGGCCGTCCCTTCCTGCCCAAACGCGGCTAACGCTGTCCCCCCGATCAGAGCGACGATCAAAGTCGTGATTTTCATATTTGCCTCCTCATCTGTAATCCTACACAAAACGGTTCGGATCAGGCATGCCAGTCGCGCGCATGCGTAAGGAGTTCAGCATGTAATTGGGCTCCCACCTGCTACGCGGGCGACGGCTCAGGTTCGTGCGCGGCGCAACACATGTATTGGTGCATTCGGGCAAGCACCGATAAGGGAACGCCGAAAATATAAAGCGTTGCGATGAAGCCATAGGCAAATGTCAGGCGCGCGGCTCCGATTGCTTCATAGCGCCGGGGACTTACCACAATTCGCTTCTTGCTGTGTACCACACGCCCATAACGATGAAGCCGGCGAAAAAACTCCACGTCTTCCATCAACGGCACCGTGGGAAATCCACCGACATCAACAAACGCGGTTCGCCGGCAGAAGATTCCGTGGTCGCCGCATCGCATGCGGAGCAGCATGCCTGCATAATGCGCTAGATTGTCCGTTAACCGATAAATCAAGGCTCCCGGCAGGCGAATCCGGAAATAGCCACCGACAACATTCGAATCCTCCATGATGCGCATAATCTCGTCCAAAGATTGCGATGGTAGCTCAACATCAGCGTGGACAAACCAAAGGATGTCGCCACGCGCGGCATTCGCCCCGGCATTCATTTGCCTGGCACGATCCCGCTGACTCTCAACAAGCCGATCGCAGAAGCCTGGGGCGAGATCAGCTGTGCCATCGGTGCTTCCACCATCTGCGACAATAATTTCCGCTCCAGGCGCTCGCTCGCGCAGATGCGCGAGAAAGCGCCGTATCAACGGCGCCTCGTTGAAAACCGGAACAATGATCGAGATCTGCATTGTATTATTCCATCCGCGAACCGATTTGTCGTCTTATGAATTTTCCCGCAAAAAATTTTACCGAAATAAAGTGGTTGCTTGTGGCGTCTGTTGGATGAATACAGATTAACGAAGTCGAAGACGGAGGAATTCATATGATCACAAGAGTTATTCTAGCAATCGCTATTGCACTATTTTTTATGCCGGCAACGCTGCTCTTTTCACAAGAGCATCCAGAACATCCCACGAAAGGCGGAGCAGAACACGCGAAGAAGGGCGGAACCGAAAAGCAAGTGAGCACGGCCGACATTTCTGCTGGTATAAAACAGAACATCGAAGCCGAAACCAAAAAGGGCAGCGATCGCAAGTTTCATGTTAAACATGAAGGACAGGATCTGGCTCTCGACTTGATAAGAGTGCACGATGATCGCCTGCAGGATCTTGGTGGCGGGAAATATTTCGCGTGTGTGGATATGAAAGGTACCGACGGGAAGACCTACGACATTGATTTCTTTCTGACTGGGCAGCCGGGCAAAATGAAAGTTACCGAAACCTCAGTTCACAAGATCGACGGCAAGCCGCTTTACAACTGGAAAGAAGAAAGCGGCAAGTGGAACAAAGTGCCGGCAAGTTGAAGGAGCCAATGTACCGCATTGTAGCCACGGCCCTGTGGGTCGTCCTTCAAATAATGAAACTCTTGAGAGAGACCGGCCACAGGCCGGTGGCTACAGCACCTCCGCTATGGAAAAGCAGATCAGCGCCTCTTCTGATCATTCCAATTTGTTTTCTGTTAAGCGCAGTCGCTAGCCACGCCGCGGGCGATATCGGCATTATCAAAGGCGCGGATCAGTTCGAGTTTGTCTATCGCGTTAAACTTCCAGAAATCACAGGGGAGGCCTGCGTCTGGATACCGCTGGCGAAGACGGATTCATTTCAAACCGTGACGGTGGAAGAGCTGAATGTTCCAATGAAATGGGAAAAGGCTCATGATCGCGAGTATGGCAATGACATTTGCGTTCTCCATCCCCAGCCTGAAGACAGCGGCAAAACGATCGAGGTGCGCTACCGTGTCGTGCGCAAGGAAAAAGCGTCCTATCCTGCAAACAATGCAGAAGCCGCACGTTACTTGCGTCCGGAGAAACTGGTACCGATTGACGAAACCTTCAGAACGCTCGCTGAGAAAGCGGCGGCCGGAAAAACTGACGATCTCGATCGCGCGAAAGCTTTGTACGATCATGTGATGGGCCGCATGCGCTACGACAAGTCAGGGACCGGTTGGGGCCGCGGCGACGCCAAGTACGCCTGTGATGTGCGCACCGGTAACTGCACCGATTTCCACTCCTATTTCATTGCTCTCGCGCGCAGCATTGGTATCCCGGCGCGCTTCGCCATTGGCGCTACCATTCCAGCCGACAGGAACGAAGGCACAATCGAGGGCTATCATTGCTGGGCAGAATTTCTGGCAGATGGACGCTGGGTCCCGGTGGACATTAGCGAAGCTTGGAAAAATCCGAAGCTCGCTGATTATTATTTTGGCCACAATCCAGCGAATCGCTTCGAACTAACGAAGGGCCGCGATCTGGTGGTCGATCCGGAACCCGAAAGCGGACCGATCAATTTTCTTGCATACCCTTTGCTTGAGATGAATGGCGAGGTAGTAAAACCAGAGACCACGTTCATGTTTCGACGCATCGGGGCATAGCGATAGCGTTTGGTCTCGTCAGCTCGTTATTGTCGCTACGTATTCGGCGGTGATAGAGTCACAGCGACACGACGCCTGACTGTGCAAAAAATTCCCCTGATGGATTATGTCGGCAGGCCATTGCTGGCTTGCGTATTTGTTGCGTTGCTCTGGCTGCAATGGCGATTTCCGTTGCGACGCCAGCATTTCAGCATGCTCCATCGGCTCGTGCGCAACTTTGTGCTCTCGATTCCCGGCTTCGCCATCGTTCGTCTCGCCATGCTGCCGATCCCCATCGCTGTGGCATTATGGGCACAAGATCGACGGATCGGTTTGTTGAACTGGCTGCCACTCCCCGGCTGGGCTACTGCCATCGTAACCTTCCTGCTAATGGATTACGCCTATTGGTGGTGGCATTGGGCCAACCACATGATCCCGATCTTCTGGCGGTTTCATAACGTGCATCACACCGATCTCGACCTCGATGTCAGCACCGCCGCGCGATTTCATTTCGGCGAAATGATTTTTTCCATCGGCTTTCTCTCGCTTGCGGTGACGTTGTTTGGTATCACGCCCGTCATGCTGGTAGTCTTTTTTATCACATTCGAGGCCGCGACGCTTTTTCATCATTCCAACTGGCGTCTGCCGATTAAGCTCGAACGGATTCTGAATCTGATCATTGTGACGCCCCGGATGCATGGCATTCATCATTCGATTGTGCAGCGCGAGACCAATTCAAACTGGGGCACGATTTTTTGCTGGTGGGACAAACTACATCGCACGTTGCGCCGCGATATTCCGCAGGATGCCATTACCATCGGCGTTGCTGCCTATCGCGAAGAACACGAACTGACACTTGGCAAACTCTTCGCACTGCCATTTCGCGGGCAACGCGAGTGGCGACTGCCAAACGGCGAAGAGCCTGAACGGGACCCGCAGCCAGCAGAAAAGCTCGTCGAGTAATTTCGCCATGAGCTCATCACGCGTAACGAACCTCAGACGTATAACCAACAAGCACGCGTAAGTGTGCGGCGATTATCGCCGGAGTTGGCCATCAGGAATATGCCTGAGAGTAAGAATCTCGCCCAAGAGGAGAAGATACCTCGCGTTTGAGATAAGTCTTTTTTGCTGAAGGCGTTGTTCGCCCTCGGACAAATCATTGGAGGCATCGTTGCGTTGTTTGTCACCAAGGATTTCTTGCTCAAGACCGTGAGCGTTTTAACGCAGGAAGAGCTTGCCGAGGATCCGCGGGACTTGATCGCCAACTATATGCTGCATTCGGCACAAAACCTATCTATCGGCACACAACTTTTCGTGGCGCTCTACCTCCTCGGTCATGGCAGCATCAAGCTATGGCTAATCATCGGACTCCTGCGTCAGAAACTTTGGTATTACCCCACGGCCATCCTCGTCTTTGGCCTCTTCATCGTTTGTCAGCTGTACCGCTTCAACTTCACGCATTCTGTGTGGCTCCTGCTGATCACGCTCGTAGATGTCATCGTCATCGCGCTTACGTGGCATGAATACAAATATCTGCGCGGGCTTTTGCGCCGACTGAAATGAGGTCAATGATTTCCGGAAATTGCTGCCACGACTGCTTCAGCACCGCCGAATTCATAAGAGACGAGAACAAAGCTCTCCACACGTGGTGAATCGCCGGTGCAGCCAAAGAGCGGTGCCAAGCTAATTCGTAATTGTCGCGTCGGTTTCCATCCGATAGTTGGACCGGTCACCAACTCGTCCCTGTCGACGGGATTCCGCTGCGGCGTATTATGCACATAGCGCATCTCCGCTCCGAATTCGAGCTTACCCTTCATTGCCCCATAAGCCACCGACTGGCTGATCTCGAACTCGCGGCCAGAGTCGCGCGAAACATCCTGCTGTAGGCCGACATTTAGTCCGTAGCCAAAATGGTCGCCAAAATTTTGTCCGAGAAGAAGGCGAACGGCGACTGCGTTCGGTTGTCGGCGCAGGTCCTTGTCGCTCCCAGTGTCTTTGACGGATTTGCCGACGCCAAAAATGTACTCTGCGGAAATCGCGGGATTCAACGGAATGGCGTTCCAGTTCGCAAAAGCATATCGCGCTTCCGCAGTGACGCTCGTTTCGTGCGCGTCGCTGCCGACTAACCCAAGTTCATTCTCTAAACCGACTTCGAACCTGTGCGGCAACCCGAAATCGACTTCCTGCGTTAGGTCATGCAGGGCCTTGCCATGCCGCCTAAAAATGGCCTCCCAAATAGTCCCGACAAACATTTCGTATGGCGACAACACATAGACGCTCGTCGTCGAAGAAAACCGGCTACGCTCCGCCCATGCGGGCTGCGCATATTCGCCCAGTTCGGTAAATTGGTCGTGCTCGGCTTCCTCGGATTCCGCGCTGACTACTACACGCTGTTGCGTCTCCTCCTGAGCGTACAAGGCAACACCGCAGCTGATGACGGCCCACCAAATGCATACCACCTGCCAACGCGTGATAATGTTCATCTAAATGCCTCCGAGTTGATGTGGTCCGTTGCGATCATCTAGCGGATTCATTCCGGGACGGATAAAGTGTGTTAGAGATACGCGTGCGATAGAATCAAGTGATCAACGCTGACCCATCCCGGCCCGGAGAAGAAAAGCCAAAGGAGAATGACGAAATAGAGCACCTCGGGAAGATACAAAAATTCGGCGAGCCAGTTAAGCGGAGATGCTGCTTTGATATTGCGAATCGCGGTCGTCGCAATGGCCATAATCATTACGCACCCGAGCATCGCACACGCGAGAGGCGTCAGCGCTCCAAGAATCAAAAGAAGGCCCAACACAAATTCAACGGTCGAAACGAAAACCGTATTGACCTCAGGAAACGGAACGCGCGCCTCAATCAATGTTTGGCGCATCTGTTCTCGCCGCTCAGACACAAAAAGTTTGCCCCGTCCGGAAAGAAAGAACAGCAGACCCACGGCGATACGCGCCATGAGAATTCCGAGCCATTCCCACGAATGCAACTCGCCGAGAAAAATCCGAACGCACGACATCCATGGAAGATCGACCGACAATTTCTCAACAGCAATCGATCGACACGTGTAATGACTGTAGCCGCCACCCCCTGCTCGCCACGCCGAAGCTTGGCGAAGGCGGGCCGGGGCGCTACCGATGAAGCACACGGCGACAGAGCGCCGCAGCTACATGACGATTACTATTCACGAAATGCCTGCTAACGAAAAGAAGGCGCCGAAGAGCGCAGTCCTTCAGCTCATCGCGCTGATCGCGATTCTGATCGCCCTTTTTCTCGCGATGAAGTTTCTGCCCGTTCAACAGTGGACGAGAAATTTCAACGACTGGGTTGGCCAGATGGGTGTAGCCGGTGTTTTTATTTTCATCGGTGTCTATGCCGTGGCCACGGTGCTGCTCGCGCCCGGATCGATCCTCACTATTGGGGCCGGGTTGGCGTTTGGTTTGTGGAAAGGTTTTCTCGCTGTCTCCGCCGGCTCTACTCTCGGCGCAGTGCTCGCCTTTCTCGTGGCCCGCTTCGTCGCGCGCGACAAAGTCGAGGCAATTGCGCGGCAAAATGAGAAGTTCGGCAGAATCGATAATGCGATCGGAAAAGAAGGCGCGAAATTGATTTTTCTGCTTCGACTTAGTCCAGTGATTCCATTTAACGTGAGCAATTATTTTTACGGCCTCACCGCAGTGAAGTTTTGGCCCTACGTGCTGGCGAGTTGGATCGGCATGATGCCTGGCGCGTTCCTGTACGTTTATATCGGTGCGACCGGCAAGGCCGCCGTCTCAGTCGCAACCGGTAGTGAAGCGGCGCAACATGGCTGGCAATACTGGACATTCATGAGCGTCGGTCTCGCTGCGACCATCATCGTAACGATTTGGGTCACAAGAATCGCGCGCGACGCGTTAGAGAAAACTGGACCGATGTAAGAACTGCGAGCTTCTCAGGAATAAGCCGGTCTGCTAAGCTTCGCATCAAGATGATCGAATCCCAAAGCAAAGAGAGCATCGTGCGCCAGCGTTACGCTGCTGGCGCAAAAAAACGCGGGGAGAAACTTTGTTGTCCCGTCGATTATGGATCGGAGTATCTAAAAGTGATTCCGCGGGAAGTGATCGAGCGCGATTACGGTTGTGGCGATCCGTCGCGTTATCTGCGCGACGGCGAAACGGTTCTCGATCTGGGCAGCGGCACCGGAAAAATCTGTTTTATCGCCGCGCAAATCGTCGGGCCAAACGGCAAAGTGATTGGCGTCGATATGACGAACGAAATGCTGGAGGTGGCGCGACGTAATGCGCCGGTGGTCGCCGAACGCATCGGCTACGCAAACGTGGAATTCCGCAAGGGCCGCATTCAGGACCTGGCGTTGGACCTGGAGAAGTTAGATCACGAACTGAAGAAACCAATCACAGATGCAGCCTCATTTCTCCGCGCTGACGAGCTTGCCGAAGAACTGCGCGATCGCCACCGATTCAATCGACGTGGTCGTTTCCAGCTGCGTGCTCAATCTGGTCGAGCCGAGATCGAAACCGCAACTCTTCGACGAAATTTTTCGCGTGTTAAAGAAAGGCGGCCGCGCCGTGATCTCGGACATTGTGAGCGATGAAGTAGTGCCGGAGGAACTGCAAAACGATCCGGAACTTTGGAGCGGCTGCATCTCCGGTGCGCTGACCGAAGAGGGTTTTCTCGTCGCGTTCGAAAAAGCAGGCTTTTACGGAATCCAAATTCTCAAGCGAGACGTCCGACCGTGGCGCATGGTGGAAGGAATCGAGTTTCGTTCCGTCACGATCGAAGCGTTCAAAGGCAAAAGGGCGAATGTTTCGAACGCAATCAGGCGGTGATTTACCGTGGACCGTTCAAAGAGGTTCTCGATGACGACAATCATCGGATGGAACGCGGGAAGCGTTACGCGGTTTGCGATAAGACTTACAATCTCTACAAAAAAGCGCCGTATCGCGCGCGTTTCGAGTTCGTCGACCCACTTGTCGAGGTTCCCCTCGATCAAGCGAAACCGTTCGATTGCTCGCGAACTGCGCTGCGGCATCCCAAAGAAACCAAGGGCCAGAATTACGACGCGACTACAGAAGCTGATAACAGATGCTGTGATGGCGGCAGTTGCTGCTGATTTAGGATGAATCGGTTCGCCCAGAAACTCGCGCAGCACTCGCTCTCGCTGCGTCGTGGACGTCCCGAAATTCTTCAGGTCAACGTGGGCAAGCTTTGCAATCTTATTTGTGTTCACTGTCATGTGAATGCCGGACCAAAGCGCAAAGAGATCATGTCGCGCGAGACCATCGACCGGATCATCGATTGGCTGGCTAAGACCAATATTCCGATTGTGGATCTTACCGGCGGCGCGCCGGAAATGATTCCGGATTTTCGTTATTTCATCGAGCAAGTGAAATTACTGCAACCGCATCGGCACATCATCGACCGTTGCAATCTGACGATCTTGCTCGAAAGCGGCTATGAAGACCTCGCCGCATTTCTTGCAAGGAACAAAGTGGAGATCATTGCGTCGATGCCGTGCTACTCACAAGAAAACGTGAACGCGCAACGCGGCGACGGCGTTTTTGAAGGCAGCATCGCTGCTTTGTGCCTGCTTAACTCACTCGGCTACGGAATCGACCCAGACCTGCCGTTGCACCTTGTTTACAATCCAGTGGGCGCGTTCTTACCGCCGTCGCAAGCAGAGCTTGAAGCCGATTACAAACGCGAACTCAAAAAGCATTTCGGAATTGTGTTTAACATGCTCTATACGCTCACGAATCTGCCGATCGGCCGATTCGCAAGCTATCTGCGGCACAACAATAAACTGGATGAATACATGGAGACGCTAATTCAGGCGTTTAACCCAGCAACGATTGATGGCTTGATGTGCCGCAATACCGTCAGCGTGGACTGGCGGGGAGAAGTTTACGATTGTGACTTCAATCAGCAGCTCGGAATGCAATGGAGGGGCGATGACGGAATCCAGTCGCTTTTTGTGTGGGACATCGATGCGGAGTCGCTCGAGGATCGCGAGATCATGACCGGCGATCACTGTTTCGGTTGCACCGCCGGGGCGGGCTCAACCTGTGGCGGCGCCATTGTGTAACTCGCAATACAGGCGTCCTGGCCTGCCGATCTTCTTTAGTTAGCGCGTTTGAGAATCATTCCGAATCTTTCCAGGCTCTACCAC
>Ga0209153_1000943_pt1 | contig 11165 bp, 10 predicted proteins | sample GraSoiAngelo_120_FD_185877 | JGI IMG/M metagenome (GOLD analysis project Ga0209153, IMG submission 185877) | Grasslands soil microbial communities from the Angelo Coastal Reserve, California, USA - 14_0919_09_20cm (SPAdes) (version 2) | ecosystem: Environmental > Terrestrial > Soil > Grasslands ...
GCGAGCTCTCCGATCGCAAGGGGGTCAACCGTCAGGGCGGCGGCATCTCGGCGCCCGCGGTGTCGGCGCGCGACCACGAGGACATCCAGTTCGTCGCCGAGGAGGGCGTGGATTACATGGCGGTATCGTTCGCGCGCGACGCCGCCGACATGGAGCAGGCGCGCGCGCTGCTGCGCACCGCCGGCGGCCAGGCACGCCTGGTGGCCAAGGTCGAGCGCCACGAAGCCGTCGAGAATCTCGCCGGCATCATCGAGGCGAGCGATGTGGTCATGGTGGCGCGCGGGGACCTGGGCGTGGAGATGGGCTACGCGGAGCTCACCGGCCTGCAGAAGACCATCATCCATCAGACCCGCACGCACAATCGCGTGGTGATCACCGCGACGCAGATGATGGAGTCCATGATCCAGAACCCGGTGCCGACGCGCGCCGAGGTGAGCGACGTCGCCAACGCGGTGATCGACGGCACCGATGCGGTGATGCTGTCCGCCGAGACCGCCGCCGGACGCTATCCCGTCAAGGCGGTGCAGGCGATGGCCCAGGTCATCGAAGGGGCCGAGAAGTATCAGCTCACCCACACCCGCCCCCGCCAGCGCATCAAGGAGGGCCAGTTCCAGGGCACCGAGGAAGCGATCGCCATGGCCGTCATGTACACGGCCAATCACATGAAGGTGCGCGCCATCGTGGCGCTGACCGAATCGGGCGCCACGCCCCTGTGGATGTCGCGCATCCGCTCCGACATCCCGGTGTACGCGTTCACGCGCCACGAAGCGACCCGCCGGCGCGTGACGCTCTACCGCGGCGTCTACCCGGTGATCTTCGACGTCACCTGCCCGGATAACTCCACCGAGAGCCTCTACCGCGCGCTGTTCACGCGGCTGCTCGAGCTGCAACTGGTGAAGAAGCGCGACCTGGTGATTCTCACCAAGGGTGAGCTCTCGGGAGTGCAGGGCGGCACCAACTCCATGCAGATCCTGAAGGTCACGCTGAACTGAAAGCTGCGCGCGCATGCGGACGCTGAAGTACCTCGGCGCCGCCGCCGCCGTGCCGCTGCTCGCGGCGCTCGCCCTCGGCTGGCTGCTGTTGCGGGCCTCGCTGCCGCGGCTGGACGGGGCGCTCGCTGCGTCGGGCCTCACGGGTGCCGTGCGCATCACGCGCGATTCACGCGGCGTGCCCACCATCGAGGCCACCGACCGCGCAGACCTCGCGTACGCCAGCGGTTTCGTGCACGCGCAGGACCGCTATTTCCAGATGGACCTCTCGCGGCGGCTCGCCGCCGGGGAGCTGGCGGAGCTGTTCGGCGGGGTGGCTCTCGAGCAGGACCGCAGGGCCCGCCTGTTCAGGTTTCGCACGGTCGCCCGCGAGGTGCTCGCGCAGGCAGCCCCCGCCGAGCGCGCGCTGCTCGAGGCCTACGCGCGCGGCGTGAACGCCGGGGTCGCAGACCTTGCCGGACGCCCGTGGGAGTACTGGGTGCTGGGCGCACCCCCGCTCCCGTGGCGCCCGGAGGACACGATCCTCATCGAGCATGCGATGTGGTGGGATCTGCAGGCGAACGGCCTGCGGCGCGAGATCCTGCGCCAGGAGATCAACGCGCGGCTTGGAGGCGCGCTGTGCGGCGCGCGCTGGAAGTGCGGCTTGAGCTTCCTGTACCCGGCCGGAACCAGCTGGGATGCGCCCGTGGCCCCTGCGCAGGGCGCGGTGAGCGCGGCGGAGCCTGCGGTGCCGCCCGCGGAGGTGCTGGATGTGCGCACCGGCAGCGCTGCGGCGGCCGTGTCCGGGAGCGTCCCGCGCGCGCCGGCGGCGGGCAGCAACAGCTGGGCGGTCGCGGGCCGCCTGACCGCGACCGGCGCCGCGCTCGTCGCCAACGACATGCACCTCGGGCTGCGGGTGCCGCCGCTGTGGTATCACGCCCGCCTGCGGATCGCCTCCGGCGCACAGGCCCTCGACCTGAACGGCGTCACGCTGCCCGGAGCGCCGCTGCTGGTCTGCGGGTCGAACGGACACATCGCCTGGGGCTTCACCAACAGTTACGGCACCTGGCTGGATGTCAGCCGCGTGCCGTGCACCGCGGTGGGGCAGCACGAGCTGACGACGCCCTCGGGCCCGGTGGCGCTGTCGGTGGTGCGCGAGGAGATCCGAGTGCACGGTGAGGCCCCGATCGTGTTGGAGGTGAAGTCCGCGCCCGCGGGCGTGTTGCTGCGCGCCGATGAGGCGCAGCACAGCTGTTGGTTCGGCGCCTGGCTGGCGCAGAATCCGGCGGCGACCAACTTAGGTCTCATGGCGCTCGAGCGCGCCACCTCGGTCGCCGAGGCGCTCGCGCTCGCCCCCGCCGTGGGCATTCCCCACCAGAACGTGGTGATCGGCGACGAGCGGGGCCACATCGGCTGGACCATCTACGGGCGCATCCCCGAGGACACCGGAGCGACGCGCGCCAGCGGCGGCGCGCCCTGGACCACCGTGGCGGATCACCCGCGGATCGTGGACCCGCCGCTGGGTCGCATCTGGACCGCCAATGCGCGCGTGGCCTCCGACGATCATCAGCTGCAACTCATCGGCGGGGACGTGGCGGCGCTCGGTGCGCAATACGATCTCGGGGCGCGCGCCGGCCAGATCCGCGACGATCTGCTGGCCTTGCAGGGCAACATCACCCCCGCGGACATGCTGCGTATCCAGCTCGATGACCGCGCCGTGTTCCTGGCGCGCTGGCGCACGCTGCTGCTGAGCGTGCTCGATGAAGAGGCGCTGCACGATCACCCGCGCCGCGCGCAATTTCGGCAGCTCATCGAGGGCTGGAACGCCCGGGCGAGCGTCGACTCGGTCGGCTACCGCCTGGTGCGCGCCTATCACGAGCGCACCCGGCAGGCGGTGTGGGACATGCTGCTCGCGGGGCTGGGCCTCGAGGCGGAGCAGGGCGCGGCGCCGCCGGCGCAGTTCGAAGGTCCGCTGTGGCAGCTCGTCAGCGCGCAGCCGCTGCATCTGCTGGCGAAGAGCTATCCCGGCTGGCCGCAGTTCCTGCGTGCACAGCTCGACGCCACCATCGCCGAGCTCGGCGCGAGCTGCCCCGAGCTCGCGCACTGCACCTGGGGTGCGCATAACCTGGTGCAAATCCGTCATCCGCTGTCGCGTGTCCTGCCGTGGCTCGCCTCATTCCTCGACATGCCGACCCTGGAACTGCCGGGCGACCACGACATGCCGCGGGTGCAGGACGGCGCGATGTTCGGCGCCTCCGAGCGCTTTGCCGTCTCCCCCGGCCACGAGGAGCAGGGTTACCTGCAGCTGCCGGGCGGACAGAGCGGGCATCCGCTGTCGCCGTATTACCACGCCGGGTTCATGCAGTGGGCGCGGGGTACGCCGCTGCCGTTTCTGCCGGGGCCGGCCGAGCACACGCTTATCCTGACGCCGAACTGAGCGCAGGTAGTTCCGCGCAGGTTCAGCTGTTGGCGGTTAGACTCGCGCTGTCATGAGTGAGCAGCGCTACACGGGCACCGACCAGTATGTTGCTACTTCCATCACACAGGCTCCGGCGCCGGCGGTTTCATAATGGCCGGTGGAGTGTATTCACCTATGGATGGCTTCGGCGACACTGCGATCAGACCCGACCTCCGCCCGACCGTCGGGCTGGTGCTGACCGGCGGCGGCGCGCGCTCGGCGTACCAGGTGGGCGTGCTGCGGGCGCTCGCCGAGCTGTTGCCACGGTCGCGCAATCCGTTCCAGATCATCGTCGGCACTTCCGCGGGCGCGGTGGCGGCGGGCGTGCTGGCCGCCGAAGCGCATCACTGGCGGCGCGCGGTCGCGGGACTGGAGCAGGTGTGGGCGAACTTCCGCTCGAGCCAGGTCTTTCACGTGGACGCGCGGCACATGATGCGCGCCGGCGCCCACTGGGTGCTGGCGCTGGTCTCCGGCGGGCTGGTGCTGTCGCCGCCCAGATCGATGCTCGACAACACGCCGCTGCGCGAGCTGCTGGGCGTGCATGTGGACTGCAGCGGCATCCGCCGCAGCATCGCGCGCGGGCACCTGCGGGCGCTCGCGCTGTGCTCCACCAGCTACGCCACCGGCCGCTCGGTCGCCTTCTACGACGGCATCGACTCCATCGGCGACTGGGCCCGTGTGCAGCGCGTCGGCTGCCGCACCGAGATGACGGTCGATCACCTGATGGCGAGCGCCGCCATCCCGCTGCTGTTCCCGCCCATCAGGATCGGTGAGGAGTACTTCGGCGACGGCGCCATGCGCCAGATCCACCCCCTGAGCCCGGCGATCCATCTGGGGGCCGATCGCCTGCTGGTGATCGGCGTGCGCGCGCGGCGCGCCGCCGGCGTGACCGTCGACCGCCTGCACACCGTCATGCCGACGCCGGGCGAGATCTTCGGCTACATGCTCGACACGCTGTTCACCGACCAGATCTACGGCGATCTCGAGCAGCTCGAACGCATCAACACGCTGGTGCACAGCGCGCCGCAGGCCGCCCGCGGCGAACGGCCGATCGAGACGCTGATGCTGGCGCCGAGTGTCGATCCGCGCGAGATCGCCTCGCGCCACGTGCGCGAGATGCCGCAGGGGCTGCGGGTGCTGCTGCGGGTGATCGGCGGGCGCGACGAATCCGGCTACCAGCTGGCGAGCTACCTCATGTTCGAGGCCGGCTACACGCGCGCGCTGATCGAGCTCGGCTACCGCGATGCCATGGAGGCGCGCTCGGCGCTGATGGCGTTCATGAGCGGCGAGAAGCTGCCGCAGGTGATGACAGCCGCCGGGGTCGCGCAGGCGACCTGAGCCGAAAGTCGGATCGGCTCGAGCGCTCTCAGGCCGCGCCCCCGGGGCCAGGCGCAGCGCGGCTATTCCGTCGCGGCGTCCTGCGCAACCTGCGCGCCGCTCGCCGCCCGCGGGGGCGGCTGAAAGAGCTTGGCGCCCGGCAGGCCGCTGTGGCGCGCCGTGACGTTGCGGAATTCGCCGGCGAACTCCTCGGCCAGGCGGTCGACGATGTACACCGAGCGGTGCTGGCCGCCGGTGCATCCGACCGCCACCGTGAGGTAGCCGCGGTTGCTCGCCTGGTACTCCGGCACGCGGCCGCGCACGAAGCGCGCGATGTCGGCCACCAGCGTCGCCACGTTGGTGTGGGTCTCGAGGAAACGGATGACCTCGGGATCGCGGCCGGTGAGGTTGCGCAGGCCCGGCTCCCAGTAGGGGTTGGGGAGCGCCCGCGCGTCGAACACGAAATCGGCGTCACCGGGGATGCCGCGTTTGAAACCGAAGGACTCGAAGCTGATCGACAGCCGTCCGGCGCTGCGCTGCTCGACGCGCTTGTGGACGATGTCACGCAGGGCATGCACGCTCAGGCGCGAGGTGTCGATCAGCAGGTCGGCGACCGAGGCGATCGGCTCGAGGAGTGCGCGTTCCATGGTCATCGCCTCGCGCAGGCCGACGTCGCTGCGGCTCATGGGATGCTTGCGGCGAGTTTCCGCGAAGCGCCGCAGCAGCTCGTCCTCGGCTGCGACCAGGAAGATCACCTCGCACTGCAGGCCGCTGCGTTTGAGCTCATCGACCAGCTGCGGCACGCTGGCCACCTCGGCGGCGGTATTGCGTGCGTCGAGCCCGATGGCGGTGCGCTCGTAGGTGGTCTCGGGCCTGCGCACCGTGTAGGAGACGAACGGCTTCAGCAGCGCCGCCGGGATATTGTCGATGCAGTAGAAGCCGAGGTCCTCGAGCATGTGCAGGGCCACGCTCTTGCCGGACCCGGACAGCCCGCTGAGGATGATGATGCGCACGCCTCAATGGTTATCCACGGGGCACTGCCGCCGCAAGTCCCGCGGCCGCGCTTCCATGGCGCGGCTTACACCCGCAGCGCGCGGCGTCCCTCGGCGGCATGGTGGTCGGCGCGCTTTTCCTTGTGTTTCTTGATGCAGCGGTCCAGCTTGTCCGCGAGCAGATCGATGGCGGCGTACATGTCTTCTTCGGTGGCGTCCGCGTAGATGGCGCTGCCGCTCACGTGCAGCGTGGCTTCGGCCTTCTGTCGCAGCTTCTCTACCGTCAACACACAGTGCACGTCGATGACCTGATCAAAGTGTCTGCCGATGCGCTCGAGCTTCTTCTCCACATAGCCCCGCAACGACGGGGTGACTTCGACGTGGTGTCCGGTGACGCTGAGCTGCATGGTCCGTCTCCTGTGTGCTGTCTTGAGGCGCTTGCGCATTGGCTCACATCTGTTTCAGCCCCGCTCGCCGGCGCTCGTTGGAGGCCGCGATGCCCATCGCTTCGCGGTACTTGGCGACCGTGCGGCGCGCCACCGGAATGCCCTCCACCGAGAGCAGTTCCGCGATGCGCCCGTCGCTCAAGGGGGCGTCCGCGTCCTCTTCCTTGACGAGCTTGCGGATCTTGGCGCGGATGGCGGTGGAGGAGGTGCCGGAGCCGTCGGCGCCTTCCACCTGGCTCGAGAAGAAGTAGCGCAGCTCGAAGACCCCGCGCGGCGTGTGCATGTACTTGCCGGAGGTGACGCGCGAGACCGTCGATTCGTGCATCGCGACCGCTTCGGCGATGTCCTTGAGAATCATCGGCCGCATGTGCTCCTCGCCCTGCTCGAGGAACGCCGTCTGGCGCTCGACGATGGAGCGGGCGACTTTCATGAGGGTCTCGTGGCGGATCTCCAGGCTCTTGAGCAGCCAGCGCGCCTCCTGCAGCTGCGCGCGCATGCTCGCGTGGCTGGCGTTGCGCCCGATGAGGCTGGCGTAGCCCTGATTGAGCCGCACGCGTGGCAGCGTCGCCGGGTTGATCTCCACGCCCCAGCCGTGCTCGGTGCGGCGCACGAACACATCCGGGACCACGTACTGCGCACTGCCGGCGCACACGGTGGCCCCGGGGCGCGGATGGCAGGAGCGCACCAGGGCGAGCGCCGCATCGAGCTCCTCCTCGGTGGCGCGCAGCTCGCGGCGCAGCAGCGTCAGCTCGCGCTGCGCCACCAGCTCGAGGTGCGCGCGTGCGATCTGCAGCGCGGTGCCGAAGCCGGGGGTGGCCGGGTCCAGTTGCCGCAGCTGCAGCTCGATGCACTCGGCCACCGAGCGCGCGCCGATGCCCGGGGGGTCGAGGGTCTGTACCCGCTCGAGCACGCCGTGCACTTCCTCGGTCGAGCACTCGAGCTCCGGGCGCAGCGTGTGGGCGATTTCGGCGAGCGATTCGGTGAGATAGCCGTCGTCGCTGATGGCGTCGACGATGGCGCGCGCCACCGCGAGCTCCCGCGGCGCCAGGCCTGCGAGCTCCAGCTGCCACATCAGGTGATCCTGCAGCGACTTGCCGCTCTCGTCGACGTATTCCTGGTGGCGCTCGTCCTCGTCGCCGCTCCAGGGGGTCTCGGCGGGTCCGACGCTGTGATCACCCCAGCCCTCTTCGAGCACCTCGACCGTGCTCTCCGTAGCGCGCTCCGGGGGCTTGGGCTGCTCGGCGGCGGTCACCGCCACCTCGAACGTGCCGCTGGCCTCGGCCTCGTCGGGCTCGAGCATCACGTTCGTCTCGAGGAGCTCGCGGATGTGTGCCTGCAGCTCGAGCGCCGGCAGCTGCAGGAGCCGGATCGCCTGCTGCAGCTGCGGGGTCATGGTCAGTTGTTGACCCAGCTTCAGCTGCAGAGAGGGTTTCAGCATGGTGGAACTATTTGAAAAACAAGGGATTTGGCTTTAAACAATCCGAAGAGCTCACAGCCGGAACGACTCACCCAAGTACACCTCACGGACTTGGGGGTTGGCAAGGACTTCTTCCGCACTCCCGGACGCGATGACCGTGCCCTGATTGACGATGTAGGCCCGGGCGCACACGCCCAGGGTTTCGCGCACATTATGGTCAGTGATCAGGACGCCGATGCCGCGGTGCGTCAGCTCGCGGATGATGCGCTGGATATCGAGCACGGACAGCGGATCCACGCCCGCAAACGGCTCATCCAGGAGCATGAAGCGCGGCTCGGCCGCGAGCGCGCGGGCGATCTCGACGCGCCGCCGCTCCCCGCCCGAGAGCGCCATGCCGAGGGTTCTGCGCACGTGGCCGATGCGCAGCTCCTCGAGCAGCTGCTCGAGGCGCTGCTGGCGCGCCGCGCGCCCCAGGTCCGGCCGGGTCTCGAGAATGGCCAGCACATTGTTTTCCACCGTCAGCTTGCGGAACACCGAGGCCTCCTGCGGCAGGTAGCCGAGGCCGAGCTGCGCCCGGCGGTGCATCGGCAGCAGCGTGATGTCGGTGTCGTCCAGGCGGATGCGGCCCGCGTCGCACGGCACGAGCCCGACGATCATGTAGAAGGCGGTGGTCTTGCCGGCACCATTAGGCCCGAGGAGTCCCACGACCTCACCGCGCTCGAGCTCGAGCGACAGGTCGCGCACGACTTGACGGGACCTGTAGCTCTTGGCGAGTCCCGTAGCCTGCAGGGCGCTCATGGCTGCCCGGTCGGGTGCGGTGGCGGTTTCACCGGCTCGATCTTGCCCGGCCCCGGCACGACGCGTGGCGCGATGGTGATGTGCACACGCTGATCGGTGCCGGGCGATGCGGCGGCCTGCACGCGCTGCGCGCGGATGTTGTACACCAGCAGGGGGCCCGAGATCTCGTTCTGTCCGTCCGTCAGCCAGGCGTCGTCGCTCAAGCGCACGGTTCCGTCGTTCAGGTCATAGACGATCTCGCCCGCGTGACCGCGCGCAGTGCCGCCCTCGTTGCTCTGGTTGCGGGAGGACTGGCCGTGGGACCGGCCGCTCAGGCAGCCACGCTGAAGGTCAATTGCAACGCCGGGGGAGATCTCCAGCACGCAATGCGGTTGTCCCTGAATTCGATCGTCGCCTGGTCGGAGCGCAGGCTGCCGTGCTGCTCCGCGTCGATGCGCACCTTGCCGTCGAACGTCCAGCGGCTGTTGGCGAAGTTCAGTCCGGTGGCATGCGCGTGCTCCGCCTGCACCCGGGTGGCTCCCTGCGATATGACGACATCGTTGAATGCCAGCGTGTTGGTGCGGCCGTCGACCTCGGTGGAGGCCGCGTCCAGGTTGATCGGCTGCTGGGCGGGGGGCGGCGCAGGCGGTGGCGCCGGCGCCGCGGCCGCGCCGCTGGCGAGCGCCGCGGCCAGCAGCAGTTTACGGCAGGAACGAGCCATGCACGGCCGATTCTAACTGCACGTGACGTTCCTTCAACCTGGCGATCAGCCCTTGCGCGTGCAGCTCTCGTCCCGACACGAGCAGCGTGACCGGATCGCGCGTCGTGACGATCTGCGATCGGGTGTCGAACGCGAGGCGCTCGGTGGAGATCGCGGCGGGCTCGCCCATGTCCGGCAGCACGCCGGCGAGCCGCACGCCACCCTCGAGCTGCACCACGCCGCTCTCCTGGGCGAGCTCGCCACGATCGGCGCGCGCGCTCCATTCAGTGCCGCTGGTGTCGCGAAATCCGAGCTGCACCTGTTGCAGGTCCACCGTTCCCTGGTTCGGCTGCTGTTGAATCTGCGCGGCGTCGAGTGTGTACAGCGCTCGTCCGTCGGAGCCGGTCTGGATGAGGCGCGCCCTGCGGGCGGCATAACCCGGGTCGTGCAGCGGCCCGACGGTGGCGGGCGCCGCGCTCTCGCGCTGCGCTCCGGAGAGCACCACGACACCGACGATCAGCGCCACCAGCGCAAGCATCGCCAGCAGGCGATAGATCATCGCGCGCGCGCCCGGCGCGCCTCGAGCGCGAGCAGGTGATCGCACACCTCGCGCACCGCGCCGCGCCCGCCGCCCCGCCGGGTCACGACATCGGCGGCGCGCCGTACCTCGCGGTGCGCATCCGCGACCGCGAAGCTGAGCCTGACTGCGCGCATCAGCGGCACGTCCGGCAGGTCATCGCCGACACAGGCGCACGCGGCGGGCTGCAGGCCCAGGCGCGCGCACAGGCGCGTCAGGGCCGTGCGCTTGTCCGCCACCCCCTGCAGCACATGGCGTACGCCCAGTTCGCGGCAGCGCGCGGCCACCATGGGCGAGCGCCTGCCCGAGATCACCGCCACCTGCACCCCGGCGCGACGCAGTTGCGCGATGCCCTGTCCGTCGTGCACGTGAAACACCTTGAGCGCCTCGCCACGCGGGCCGAAGTACAGCCGCCCGTCGGTGAGCACGCCGTCCACGTCCAGCACCAGCAGGCTGATGGCGTTCGGCATGGGCGAGCCGGCCGAGCGCTTCACACGACGCCGGCGCGCATCAGATCGTGCACGTTGAGCGCGCCGATGAGGCGGCCGTTGGCGTCGCTGACCGGCAGCGCCGTGATCCGGTGCACTTCCATGAGGTGCACGGCTTCGGCCGCGAGCTCGCGCGGGCCGATGGTCCGGGCGCGCGCGGTCATCACCGTACTCATCAGCGTGGCGTGCACATCGATCTGCCGGTCGAGCGCGCGGCGCAGGTCCCCGTCGGTGAACACCCCGAGGATGCGCTCCTCGGGATCGACCACCACCGTCATTCCCAGACCCTTGCGTGACATCTCCATCAGGCCCTCGCTCACGGGGGCCCCGGGCGCGATGCGCGGCACGGCCGTGCCGGTACGCATCAGGTCCTCGACGTGCAGCAGCAGCTTTCGGCCGAGCGCGCCGCCGGGGTGGGAGCGCGCGAAGTCCTGCCGGGTGAAGCCGCGCGCCTCGAGCACCGCGACCGCGAGCGCATCGCCCATGGCGAGCGTGGCGGTGGTGCTGGCGGTGGGGGCGAGATTCAGCGGGCAGGCTTCCTCCGGCACGCCGACATCGAGCGTCACGTTCGCGGCGCGAGCGAGGGTCGAATCGCTCCTGCCGCTCATCACGATGAGCGGCACGGCGAGGCGCTTGAGATGCGGCAGCAGCAGCACCAGCTCCGGAGTCTCGCCGGAGTTGGACAGCGCCAGCACCGCATCCCCGCGGGTGATCATGCCGAGGTCGCCGTGCCCGGCTTCCGCGGGGTGCAGAAAAAAGGCCGGTGTGCCGGTACTGGCGAGCGTCGCGGCGATCTTGCCGGCGACATGCCCGCTCTTGCCCATGCCGGTGACCACGACGCGCCCGTGGCAGGCGAGGCACACGCGGCAGGCTTGCGCGAACGCGGCCCCGAGCCTCGTGGTGAGCGCCTCGACCGCGCGCGCCTCGATGGCGAGCGCGCGCCGCGCGGAAGCGAGCAGCTGCTCATCGTCGGGTGCCGGGTGGGGGGTGGCTGCGGCCGCCGGGTGCAGATCCATGACGGTCAT
>Ga0209153_1000945_pt1 | contig 11154 bp, 17 predicted proteins | sample GraSoiAngelo_120_FD_185877 | JGI IMG/M metagenome (GOLD analysis project Ga0209153, IMG submission 185877) | Grasslands soil microbial communities from the Angelo Coastal Reserve, California, USA - 14_0919_09_20cm (SPAdes) (version 2) | ecosystem: Environmental > Terrestrial > Soil > Grasslands ...
TTCACCAATCACAAGACCGGTGCGCCAGCGCGAAGATGAAGACCGGCAATGACAAGAGCACCGCGAGCCGATACAGCCGGCCCTGCCGCGCTTGTACAGTCACTCATGCCTCAGCCAGCTCGATCTCCTCGTTCCGCCTCTCCTCGGCGTTGAAGATCTTGACCTGAAGCATCGGGAAACTCCTCTTTAAGTCTCTGGCCGCTTTCAAAGCGCGATCTTTCGTCTTGAACTCGGTTTTTATCTGGCCGTCGACCACCAGCGCGTAACCGCTGGTCGGAGGCTCAATCGACGCTCTGGTCACGCGTGCAGGCGCTGGCACTGCCATTCTGCGCTGTTCGCGCATGGGGTAACTCCGCTTTGGGGGATCGGGTAAGTAAACCATTTAAGCGGGCTAAAGTTCCTAGAGGCTAGTTTTGGCCGCGATCATCGGTCAATGCCCTCACGGGCGGCCTTCGCGCGTATACTCCCAGCCGAAGGAGCGGGACCGATGGGCGGTACCGGGGTTCCCATTAATTTCGATGCGCCGGCTGTTCTTCGCAAATGGCCTTCACTCCGCAACCAGCGTCGTACCGAGGGCGCCGGCCCCTATCTACTCCTCGACGGCACTCTTGATGAGTGCATAGGGGAATTCATGGCCAAGCCGACGGCCTCTCGCCACTTGTACGAAATACATACTGCGCCGCAGCCGCCGTTAGTGAGTGCCGTCTTGTCTGGAGACCACATCGTTGAGCTCGCGCGGCTGCGGGATTTTCTCTGATCCGGATACGCCCAGCGACCAGGCGTGATCTCGTTAAGCTTGATCATGAGCGCCGGCCGCGCTTCAATAGGGCATGCCTCATGATTGGCAGCCTAGAGCATGATCCGGAAAAGTGGACACCGGTTTTCCGAAAAGATCATGCTCAATCAAAAAACTAAAGCGCGATGACGATCTAACTTAATCTCATCGCGCTTTAGTGGCTGATCGCAACTGCTCCGGTGCATGCGTTGGAGTGCGAAATGGCAGACAACATCTTTAAGCGATGGACGTCCAAACGGGCGCGAGCGCTTGCTGCTTCAGGCGCCCCCTATTCGACATTGCCGCGATGCTCGCTCAGACCGAGGCAGCCCGTATGGACCGGAACGAATTAGGGCCACCAGCGGCGATCAACAAGATCACATGGCAGAAAGCCGGACGCGTGACCGAGCCGGGCCGATACATGTTCAGGTTCGGCTGGCTTACTGTTACTGCGGACGATTTGGCGATCTGGCGGCAGTTTCCGGACGCGACATTCACGCTTGTCAGGACTGCTAAGGAATCTGGAGAAGAATATCGTTTGGGCGCGTTCGAGTTGCCGGTAGGTCCGCAAAAATACAAGTAGCTTTCGAATTGAGCCTCATTCGATAACCTCGTCGGCCCGGGCGAGCAGCGTCGGCGGGACTTCGATGCCAATCGCCTTTGCCGTGCCAAGATTGATGGCGAGCTCGAATTTGGTTGGTTGCTCCACAGGCAAGTCCGCGGGCTTTGCACCCTTCAGTATTTTGTCCACATAGACAGCCGAGAGGCGAAAACTGTCGACGATGTCGGGGCCGTAGCTCATGAGACCGCCGCCGACAAGGTAGGCCTTGTTTGCGAAAATCGTTGGCAAATTGCGTCGCCGCGCAGCGGCACCTATCTGCGAGCGATTACCTATTGTCGAGCTATCTGAGATAATAAGCACGGCGCCGGCTCCGGCTTGCGCGGCTCGCGTCATGCCAACCTCCAGACCATCTGGAATTCGCACGTCGAGAGATTCGATCGCAATGCCTAGGGCCCGACCAGCCGCTTCAGCTTCTCGCAACTGACTGGCGCCTCCAGCATTCTGAACATTCCAAAGTGCAGCAACCCGCGACAAGCCGGGTACAACCTCCTTGAGTAATTCGATGCGCTTCTGTGTCAGTTCTGGCGCGTACACAGATCGTCCCGTAACGTTATGGCCAGGTCGGGCTAAGCTAGCTACTAGTCCGTCGCCCACAGCATCTTGACTGCTCGTCATCACGATCGGGATAGTCGTCGTCGCCTTTTTGGCAACTTGCACCGCTTGCGCACCAGCGGTGACGATAGCATCCACCTTTAACGCTACTAGTTCATCAGCTAGGGCTGGGAGTCGTTCGGTTTTGCCTTCAGTCCACCTATACTCGATAGTGATGTTCCGGCCGACCTCGTAACCATGCTCACGCAGCCCAGATAAGAATCCTTCATCGAAGAGTCCCGGCCCAGACCGATCCATGAGATAGCCAATTCGCGGCATTCGTTGCGCATTCTGGGCGCGAGCCGCAATTGGCCAAGCGGCCATTCCGCCCAAGATCGCAATGAATTTGCGCCTGCGCATGCCCCGCCTCCAACGATCAGAAGGTCGCCATTGTAGTCGCCCAAACTCGACATGTGGAAGACGCCGGGGGCTGGGTCTAATGAAATATCTTTGTAGGTCGCCGATTCCGTTGTGCCCCGAGCATGTCCGGTTAGGGGTAATCCAGGAAGCGCCGATTGTCCGGTTTTGCGGTCCTTCTCGGCTTTTTGCTTCCAAAGACGATGTTACTCGTGGATCGCGGATACGACGCGCACTGGATCGGGGAGCTTGCCCGCCGGCAAGGAGTGCGCGCAAACATTGCTCCAAAACGCAATCGATCGACCCGATCTGCTTCTGCGCGTACCTGTGTCGCGCGCAACTTGGTCGAACGGTTCGTCAACAAGATCAAACAGTGCTGTCGCATCGCGATCCGATATGACAAGCTCGCGGCCAGTTACTTAGCCTTCGTCAAGCTCGCATCCATTCGCATCTGCGTGCTAATTGAGTCCACGGCTTGGAATTCGATGTTTCCGATGTTCTTCACCAGCGATGTCCTGAGGCGGTCGTTCGGCCGGCTACTGGACCACGCAGGGTTGGCACCGCAGGAAGCGGCTTGGCACTCTGTGCTGAAGCAATCGGATCTTCAGTTGCGCCGTTACGGCCACGACGCCGGGACCGCTGGTGCGATCTTGATTGTGCCTGCCCCGATCAAGCGGCCCTACATATTCGATCTGTTGCCGCAGGTGAGCGTCGTACGGCGGCTGACCGAAGCAGGGTTTTCCGTGTACCTGAGCGACTGGTGTGAAGGAGAGGGCGCAAGCGGAGACCTCGGCGCGAGCGTAGGGTCACTCGGAATAGCACTTGAGCGGATCGCGGCCATGGGCGGGCACCGATCCTGATCGGTCATTCTCTTGGTGGAACGCTGGCTGCGATACTTGCGGCAATCGAGCCGCATCGCGTCGACAAGCTTGTTCTGGTTGAGGCGCCGCTGCGCTTTGGCGAACAGACCGGCGCGTTACGATCGATCACCGCCTATCCGGACAGTTGGCTTTCTGACGGGTCGGCGCAGTCTATCCCGGGGAGCGTCCTCGATGTGGCCAGCGTTGCGGCGGCTCCGGAGGAATTTTCGTTGGGGCGTTGGAGCGATGCCTGGGCCAGTCTGGGCGATGTTGAAGCCCTCGCCATCCACGCCCGGGTCATTCGCTGGAGCCTCGACGAATTCGCGCCGCCGGCTGCATTGATTCGAAATGTCGTTGATTTGCTCTATCGCCAGGACCAGTTCGCGCGGAACGAGCTTCGCCTGTTCGGCCGTGTAGCCGGTGCGGCGTCGCTCGCCGAAATACCCGTTGCCGCCATCGTGGACCATACCAGCCGCGTGGCGCCGCCGGCGTCAACTCTGGAGCCGCTGCGCAATCCAACCGTGTTTTCTTATGAGCCGGAAATCGGCGTCGGACTGCAGCACGTAGGGCCGCTGGTCGGCCGGCGCGCCCATCGCGAAATCTGGCCTCGCGTCATTGAGTGGATGCGCGGCGCTCATCGGCAATCTTGACGAATGTCGCTAACGGAACGCTCCATCCGCCGGGGGACCGGCCAGCGCCGCTGCCGTTCCCCGTGAGCACGCGCCGGGTCGCGATTACTGGGCGTAAATTCAGACTGATCGATGGACGTCCGCTTTGGTGTGCCTTTCGGACTCAAGCCGGACATTACGGCACTAACCCGACGTGACCTCTGGTGGATCAAAATCCAACTGGCGTGTTCGGGTGAGCGCGTGCCCCGGCGTCACGGTTGCGGGCCTCCAGGATCGCCTACGAATACTTCAATTGGGAGAGGGTGATTGATCACGTAGGTACCGTGGTTCTTGTCGTGTCTGTCAGGTTGCATCAGGCCGCTCGCATCCTTGGCGCGGGCCAGCAACGTGTATTGCCCAGGCTCCTCCGGTGTCCGCCAATCGAATTTCCAACGCCGCCACGCATGCCGTCGCACCGGATCAAGGAATTCCGCCTCGGCCCAGGTTCGGCCGCCGTCGGTGCTGACTGCGATCTCTGTCACATCGGTTTCGCCTGCCCATGCAGCACCGAAAACCGTGTAGATCCGGTTCGGGATCACGGTTTCGTAAACACGCGGTCGAGCGATCTCGGACTTGAGCTGCATTTCTCCCAGAGGGCGCCGCACAGGCATCCCGTCCATCGAAGCCCAGTATCCGTAATCCGATGTGTTCCAGTAGCCGTGAAACGGCTCGCGTACGGCCTGGATGCGCGTCAACCACTTGACTGAAGACATTCCATAGTATCCGGGCACAACTGCTCGCACCGGAAATCCGTGATCGCTCGGAAGATCACGACCGTTCATCTGGTAGGCGATCAGGACTTCCGGCCGGATTGCTTTGGCTCGGGGCAGGCTCCAGGCATACGATATCGGTTCGGGAGGCACGGGCTCCTCCTTCGGTGTTCCGCGATCCGCTCCTTCGAGCACAATTTCGCAGGCATCGTTTTGCAAGCCGGCACGCTCAAGCAACACCCGTAGCGGTACGCCGGTCCATTCTGCATTGCTGACCGCACCAAGTTCCCACTGTGCTCCTTGCACCTGTGGGACCAGAAAGACCCGACTATTCCCTGCGCACTCCAAAGTCGCGACGCGAGTCTCGGACGGCATGCTTCACAACTCATCGTAGCTCAATGCCAAGGGACGTTTGACCGTGCCGTCGATCTTCAGTTGGTACGAGGCTCGATCCAGGGCTGGTGTCGGAAAATGACTGCGGATGTAGAATAGCCCGGTCGGAGTGAGATAGGAGTCGATCCGATCGAAGGGAGCCTCCAGATTTTTTGGCTCCTTTTGTCGGATGGTCAGACCCGCCGAAGAGAATTCACTCGTATTATCCACGTAATGGGTTCTTGAGCCGTCCATCTTCTCCTCCTATTTGCCGATCCGATGCGCCAAGATCTAATGCAACGCGCCCGGCGGGTGCGCCAGGAACAAGGTCAGGTAAATCGTCATGGCGATGCCGAGCAGCGCCAGGAACAAGGCCACGATCACGCCTTGCCTGGAGAGCGAGCGGTCCACGAGGTGATCGCGGTTCAACTTGCCCACCAGGCGCCCAAAGCGCTGCGCGGAAAAGAGGTTCACAGTTGCGCCGATCGCGATAAGCACGGCTCCAACCCAGAGTGAGAACTCGTGCGGATGAACGGCTTGGGCATGCTGCGACATTTGGGGCTCGTCCCCGAATATTCCAAATCGCGCGACCACAAACCCGAAACCCATCAACGCGATGCCTGTGCGAATCCATGCGAGAAACGTCCGCTCTTCCGCCAGATAGTCCCGCAGGTCGACCGCTGGCTTTGCTTTGATGGGCGTATCCATTTCTTCTTTCACAAGATCTTCGGATCGCGCAGCCTTCTGGTGTGCGATACTTGAGAGATAGCCGCCCACGCGGACTTGCCGATTAAATAAGACTTTATTCTTGAGTTGGCTGCGCTTGATTTGGGTGGTTGGAGAAACGCTTGATGCAGGCGGAGGCGACTCCGATCGGGCCGCCTCCTACCAAGAGCAGATGTCTCAATAGGTCGTTCGCGTCGGTTTGACTCCCCGCCCGCTATTTCCCGTCTACCCCAATCAACGGACATCGCCAGACCGGCCCGACCGGTCCGGTTCGTGCCATGCGCGGTCGTCGAAGACAGGGCGACAAGCCCTAATGAAATCTCATACATCAACGCCGATCCGGGTTCTCCTCGGCGGCGCATTTAGGATGGCGTGATTCCGCCCAGTCGCTCAACAAGATGCGCGCGCGAGGGTGCAGGGTCAAACCGATCGCACAGGCGACACCGCGCGGCGGGAGGCTGTTATCCCATCTGGAGCACGTCCACGGGGAAACTATCGGCGTTAATCTGGCCATTCACGTCGGTCCAAAAGCAATCCACCTGATCGCCCTTGATACCTTTGACGGTCATCAATGGTCCTCCTGAACGCAGCCGAACAAGATTGCCGCTCCGAAACGCAGGAGCGGCCTGGTTCTGTATGTTTGATGGAGCAGAGGCGGAAGAGGCCGGAGCCATTCCTACTGTTTTTGCGGAGACGCCATCGTGACCAACTATGGTTAAGCCTGGACCCGAAATCGTCTCTCGCGACGGGTCTCCGACCGGCGGATTTTGGACTGCGTCAAGTACTGGCGTGGGCACATAAGCACCGGCGGAGCCGTTGGGTGTCGCTGCCGCCGCTAAAACTGAATAGCGCCCACGGAGAATGCCCGTTCCATAGCGAATGCCCGTTCCGTAGCCGATGCCCGTTCCATTGCCAATCGCAGTCCCATAGCCAGTCCCCGTGGCATAGCCAACGGCACCTCGGGGAATGCCCGCCATGTGACCTCCGCCAATACCTCCGACGCGAGCTCCGCCGAAGCCACCCACGCGAACTCCGCCGAAACGGCCCACGTGACCTACGCCCCTGTGTCCTCCGCCTCCGCGTGCCACTGCATCAGTGGCTAGAAGGCTGCCGGCAAGCGCCGCACTTGCTAAGACCATCATCACTCGCCGTCTCATGACATTCTCCTTTGGAATGGACGGAGCCGTCCGCCACCGGGCCTTGTCAGACGCTGGCGCGCCCGAGGAAAACAGATGCCGACGTCGCGATGGACTAAAAATGGGAAAACGTATTGGTCGCCTCAACTAAATTCACGTTTATGAATTCAACATCTGCGTGACAGCTCGAATATTGCGTTTCATTGGCGAACAGTCCTTCGCGGAATTCCATGATGCTCACGGCGTAAGATGGTATGTCGTCATAGGTACGTACGAATTCTCTGCCGGCGCGCCCATCGCGAAATCTGGCCTCGCGTCATCGAGTGGTTGTGCGGCGCTCATCGGCAATCTTGATCAATGTCGCTAACGGAGCGCTCCATCCGCCGGGGGACCGGCCAGCGCCGCTGCCGTTCCCGTGAGTAAGCGCCGGGTCGCGATTACTGGGGCGGGATCGGCTGACGTTCGCTTTGGTGTGCCTTTCGGACTCAAGCCCGACATTACGGCACTTCCGAAAGTGCCGACAACGGAAGTAGTCGTTTGAAAAACAAGAGCGGAACTCGACACTCCTTGTGAGTCTTTTGCGTGTGCCACATAGTGATCGTATGACCGATTATGTGGAAACGAACCGACGAAACTGGGATGAGCGTGCAGCAATTCATGCTCGTGACATCACGGGCACCTATTTGCTTGACCGATTTCGTGCGGGGGAGGACGCGCTGCACGCGATTGAAGCGGCCGAACTTGGCGATATTTCCGGAAAACGGGTGCTGCATCTGCAATGCCATATCGGTCGGGATACATTGTGTCTGGCGCGGCGCGGTCCGGCCGTTACTGGACTCGATTTTTCTAGCGCGGCACTGAACGCTGCACGGCGTTTGTCCGAGGAGACTGGCCTGAAAGCAGATTTCGTCGAGGGGACCGTGTATCAAGCTCAGCTTCTAACGCCCGGCCCTTTCGATCTCGTCTTTACAACTTGGGGAACCATTTGCTGGCTGCCCGATTTAAAGAGTTGGGCAAACGTCGTCGCGTCAGTGCTGGCGCCAGGCGGGGAGCTCTATTTCGCAGACGGGCATCCCGGGTTTAGCGTGCTGGAAGAATGCGATGGAAGGCTTGTACCCACGTACGACTTTCAAACGCCCGCGGATCGGCCGCTGCAATTCGCAGATGAGACCACTTATACGGGCGACCCGACAGTCCTTTCACATCAATCGACACATGAGTGGATACACTCTCTATCAGCGGTTCTCGGCGCACTGATCGATGCCGGGCTCATGATTACGATGTTTCATGAACACGAAGTCCTACCTTGGCAGGGTCTGGGATGCTTACTGCCTACGGCCGACGGGCTGTGGCGCCTTCCCGATGGGATGCCCCGCATTCCTTTGTCTTATTCAGTAAGGGCGAAAAAGGTTCGAGCGAACAAAGAGGCCAGTGAGAGTCAGGTCTTGCATCGCTGAAAATCTAGAGTCGGCTTAACGCCCGATGTCTGCAATGGGTCATCGCGGCGGTTTGACTCCCGCCCGCAATTTCGCCAGACCGGCCCGACTGGTCCGGTTCGTGCCAGGCGCGGTCGTCAAAGACAGGGCGACAAGCCCTAATGAAATCTCATCACATCAACGCCGATCCGGGTTCTCCTCGGCGGCGCATTAGGATGGCGTGATTCCGCCTAGTCGCTCAACAAGATGCGCACGCGAGGGTGCGGGGTCAAACCGATCGGCGAAATATTGCGTTTCGTTGGCCACCAGTCCTTCGCGGAATTCCATGATGCTCACCGCGTAAGATGGTATGCCGTCATAGCTAAGTACGAATTCAGTGACCCAGAGATCGCCGCTGCCGATAATTCGCCGGACCGTAAAACGCTTCTTGTTTGGCTGAACGGTTCGGCTCTCCTGAATATTGTGTCGGCCGTGAATCCGCTCGCCCGATTGCGGATAATCAAGCACAGCATCCTCGCGGTAGATTTCATGTTCGATCTTGAAATCGCTCGCGTCCGAAGCATTCCAATGGCGCTCCAGCGCCACCCGCACGGTTCGATCATCCATCTCAATCTCCACCTACGCTCCCGGCTATAATTTCGGGACCACTGAATGCATTGTGCTGTACGCCATTGTGAAACGTTGAGGGCGCACGGTGCTATGCGCCTTTGCCCACCCTGCATTGCTCGAATTGCCCGTCGTGCCAATCTGCCGCAGCCGCGCGCCATTGATCTCACCCCCAAGTCAGCGGCACCACCGTCGCGTCTGCCCATCGATCCTGGAAGGAGGTTAGCGCAACCTGACCGTCACGCCGCTGAAGGCGATGGATAGCTCAATTCCAACCCGTGCTCCGGCGAGTTCAAGAACGACGCCCTTTGCGTTTCGCAATCGTACGCCACCTCCCCCGACAGCAACCGCTGCCCCGGATCCGATCGCAGTGTACGTTCCCTCGATGTCGGCCGGCCGGCTTTTGCATGTGATAGGCATGTCCTCTCAGCTTCGCTGTCGACAGGTCGATCGTGGCGCCGAGACTCATGCCGCCGAAAACCAGCGCGTAGCTGGATCGTGAAAGATCAATGTACCGCGCCCGCCGCCGACGCCAATGATAAATCCGCCCCTTCGTGACGACAGCGTGGACGATACCGGTGTCCGCCTGCGCTCCCGTTGCTGTTCCCGTGACAATCAGCAAAGCCAACGCGATCAAGCGCATCGACTTTGATGCAGCTCCATTCGCCGAGATTCTCATAGTGAGCGCTCATCTTCGTTACTGGTTTCCTCTCGCGCGAGAGAACGCTTTAGCCGGCGGCCAAACCGGCTGAATGGGTCGAAAAATGACCCGGGGGATATCGACGATCCTCAAAACATATTGCGCTAGCGACTTCCCGATCCCTTCCAAGCCGAAAGCAACCGACTATGATGTCGGTCCAATCGCCGAATTGGAGTGGAGATTGGACATGCGCCAGAAGCTTGGACACCCCTTGACTGCAATTGTCTGGGCCGCCGAAATTTTCTCAAGATGACGGGCAGTGCGACTGTAGCCGGAGTTGCGGGTGCCAGTCTCTTAGCCTTAGCAGATCGGGCACGCGCAGACGCCCTGTCGAAGGACCTGCGCGACAAGCTGACACCCGAACAAATCATCCAAGCGATGAAGAATGGCAACAAGCGCTTTCGAAACGGCGAAAGAAAAGAACGCAACTACCTTCGCGAACAGAAAGCAAAGGACAATACCCCGCAGCCGTGTTGCTAACATGCATCGACTCGCGCGCACCGGCCGAGGTTATCATGGACCTTGGAATTGGCGACATTTTTAACTGCCGGTTGCCTGTAACGTTAGAAACGCGGACATCTTAGGGAGCATGGAGTTTGCTTGCAAATTGGCGGGGGGAAGGTGGTGCTTGTCATGGGCCACACGGCATGCGGCGCCATCAAGGGCGCGATCGATAATGCCGAACTAGGCAATCTGACTGTATTGCTGACCAAGATAAAGCCCGCGATCGATGCAACGACCTATACGGGCGAGCGTTCGGCGAAGAACTATGCCGTCGTCGCGCTGTGGCGCGAAAGAATGTTGAGATGACCGTTGCTGATATACGGAAGGAAAGCCCCGTTCTTGCTGAAATGGAAGCGAAGGGTGGGGTCAAGATGACCGGCGCGATGTACAACCTGGAGACGGGCGCGGTCGAGTTCTTCGGCTGAAGATTCTGGAGAAGTCTATCACGAACCGGCAAATCAGTTTCGCGGATGAAGTGGAGCATGATTACGAAACCCTGGGGCAGCACAGCCTACGCGGCCATGACGGCGCTATTGGCAACCTTGACGCTCTCTTTTCCCTCAGGAGCTGTGCTGGCGATTTCGCTTCCTCTCAGCGCGCCGGAGGCGGTCGGCCTCTCATCCGAGCGGCTTCGGCGTCTAACCGCTACGCTGAAAACTGAGGTCGATGGCGGTCGTCTTCCCGGGGCTGTCATTGCCATAGCCCGCAAGGGTCAGCTCGCATATTTCGAGGCTGTTGGCTTTCGCGACCCTCAAACCAGGGCGCCGATGCCGCGCGACGCCATCTTCTCCATCGCCTCGATGACCAAGCCCATGGTGGCGGTTGCGATTATGATCTTGCACGACAATGGCAAGCTCTTTCTCTCCGATCCCATTGGCAAATACCTACCGGCTCTAGCCAACATGCAGGTTGCCGCAACCAAGGCTCCCGGGACAAGCAAAGGCGAGATCGAGACCGTTCCCGCGCTCCGACAACCTACTATCATGGACTTGCTGCGCCAGACGTCCGGGTTCGTCTACGGTAGCGGCGGAGCCAGCGAAGCGCACGCGGTGTGGCCCAGTTCTTCTTCATTTTCGGCCATCACATATACC
>Ga0209153_1000946_pt1 | contig 11151 bp, 14 predicted proteins | sample GraSoiAngelo_120_FD_185877 | JGI IMG/M metagenome (GOLD analysis project Ga0209153, IMG submission 185877) | Grasslands soil microbial communities from the Angelo Coastal Reserve, California, USA - 14_0919_09_20cm (SPAdes) (version 2) | ecosystem: Environmental > Terrestrial > Soil > Grasslands ...
CTAATTCGCTATGCTGCAGGTCCGACGGTAATGTGAAGCGGCTACAGAAACGGAACAGCTTCAGCCTCGGATTGCCATGGAGGCTCATGGTTTTAGGAGAATCCTTATGATTGTCACTTCAGTGGATGTTTTGAGCAGGCGCCTGAAACCGCTTTGCTCGCGCGACAACCATGTCATGAAGTACGAATCTGCGGGCTCCAGGGCAAATTCTGGTGACGAAGCGTCGTATCACTGCGGTTCCGTAGGATGCAGCGCGCGGTATAACCCAACGAACGGATATTTCATGCTCATCGGAATGCCTGACCACGCGAACGCCGTCGACGAGCCCGGCGTAAACACCTTGACGTGTCCTAGACATGGTCGCTGGCTGTACCGCCGAGAGGGCACTGAGGCGGAGGCGGGTGTTCGTTGGCTTTGTGGTGTCGAAGGTTGCGACCATCGTTACAGTGCGAATACAAAGGCCGAATGGGTCAGGACCTAGTAAAGGTATTTGTTCACAAAATGAGAGCCCAGACACCGAGGAGATCGGAGTCGGAATAGTACTCCGTAGCGCCGCATTTCCTCCAAACGGGACCTCATGGGCGGGTTGCTGGGGACAAGGGGATTTGCCAATCGCTAGCCCTGGAGCATTGATTTCGCGTTTTTGCCAACCGCTACCAACATGATCACGCTCTTGCCCTGGGCGTGTGGAGAAAAGAACCGGATCACTTCATCGTCGTAAAACGTCAAACCCGTGGCACTTAAGCGTTGGGCGTAAGCGGCAAGATACAGCTTGCCGCTCAAGATGCCCGCTTCGAGCTGCACGGCGCGGTATCCACGATTGCCGAAGCGTCCCAAAATGATTTGTAAGTCTGCAAGGAAGAAGATGTCCGCGGCGGCTTCAACCGGCAATTGCTGGTCCAGCCCCAGATGACCAGCCTGAGCGCGAAAGTTTCCCGCTTTCAGGCGTTCGAGCACACGGTGGTCGCGGTGGTATACGTAGGCTCCGGGCTCGAGACCTTCGACTGCATTCACTATTAGGTAGACCTCGTTCAGCTGAGCCCCCTGGGGATTCAGGAAGTCCGCTGGGATACCACGAGTAGCTCGGTCCAAAATGGTAGACAGCTGTGGCAGATCGATCGGGACTTGGGCAAACTTGCGCGCGGAGCCACGTCGAAGGATGACCTGCTCAATCGGATCACGAGGCATTTCCGCATCTGAATAAGGGTGGAGCTGAAGGATCGGTCCCGTTGGCGATGGATGTTTAGCGAGCAGCGCGTGATCACGCCAAATCTCAACCTCTTCGGGCGAATTGAGCGAAGAAGCAGCGTGAATTTCGCGCATGGCTGGGTACACAGTTTCGTTTCGAGATAGCGGAACGGTTTCTAAATGGAGAGCGGAGAGCTTGGAAGGTGGTTGCTGCGCCAACGCTTCGACACGGCCGAGGGCTACGAGAGAATAGGCGACCTCACGCTCGGGATCGACATCCAGCAATCGGTTCACCTCCGCGTCCACAAATCCGCAGATCACTTTGGCAGGCATTCCAAGAGCCGTGGCAACCGCCAGCAAATTGGCGAGAAGGGTGCCATTATCCCAGCCAAAGTGTCGATAGGTACGGGCCTGATATTTCCACGCATTGCGCCAGTAAGTGCAGGTACAAATGATGGTGAGCGGGGCATGGACAACTGCTGTTTCGCTCGCGGTAGCCTCACTCAGCACGCTTCGATAGTCTCCATCCCGCAGTCTGCGCAGGGCGAACTCGGCGGGAGCAAAGTGATACACGCCTGCTTCCAAATCGATAAGATTTCCGCACACAACGTAGACCTCGACTTCGTAGAGTGCTCCGGTGCAGGCTGCGGCGCGAAAATAAATATCGCCGCCAGGATACTTCCGATGCCGAGTGATCCCCGCGGTTAGATACAGCAATTGGGCCAGCGCCTCCAGGTCGGGTACAACCTTAGCCTCCAGGTGGATGCTCTCAGCGATCGCGGAAAGGGCAGCGACGCCAGTTTGGCGTACCTTGCGGGGCAACGGCAATGGGTCTAAAGTGGTGTAAGCCTTGAATGGCAATGGTTGATTCGCCCAATCCAAGAAATGCGGGTTGTTATGGACGCTGACATAGGAATGCTTGGAAGTGTTGTGGTACTTCCAGGCAACTTCAACATTGCTGTTGACGGTCATCGGTGAGAGAACCAGTCTGCCACCAGCATATTACCGCCATGCACAGAGCGCGTCGCGAATAACTGTCGATAACAAGGCTTCCCCAGCAATCAAGGAAGCGGTTCAGAAACGGGGTTCGAGGAGATCAGTAGTGATGGCCGGTTACCGTTTACCAAACTTTGGAGACGTGGACTCATATCCATCGGATGTGCAATTTTGAACAGTTATGCGTTCCTTGGTGACTAATACTGGATTGATGGAGCCTCTCAAAGGTTTTGTCAGCTTTTGTTGACCATCAGAACGTGGGCCGTTCCCGTTGTCCTGTTTCTAAAATAGAAATTCCGCTTAAATGAAAATCTTACTATACAACCCCGACAACGGCGTGACCCGCAACTTCATGCCGCATCTTTGGATGTTTCTGCTGCAAGCACTGACTCCGACCGGCCACGAAGTGGTGCTGATCGACGGCAACGCGCAGCCCATGGATGAAGAAAGTATTGCGCGATACGTGCGTGAACAGAATGTGGCACTGGTCGGCATCGGTGCCATGACCAGGATGATCGCCAAGGCCTATCGCATGGCGGATGCAGTGCGCGCCGTGGGAGTAAAGGTCGTAATGGGCGGCCCTCACGTGACGGAAATGGCCGATGAGGCTCTCGGGCGTGACGGCGGCTCGCGCCATGCCGACGCCGTTGCTCTTGGCGAAGCTGATGAGACATGGCCCAGAATTGTGGAAGATGCCGTGCGCGGCACGCTCAAGGATATCTACGCGCCAGTGGACGACTTTGGCCAAGAGCGCAAACCATCGCTGCAGCCCTATCCGGAGATTCCCTGGAACAGAATCAAACTGGACCAATTCAATTTGCTCCCTGGCATGTTGCACCCACTACTCAAGCGAGTGGGCGCCGGCTGGGGAACGTTTCGAATTATTCCCGTGGAGTCCGGGCGCGGCTGTCCTTACGGATGCGAGTTTTGCACCGTGACGGGATTTTTTGGCGACTCGATCCGCTTTCGGACCAATGAAAGCGTGGTGAACGAACTCTTGCTGCTGAAAGAACGCGCGCGAGAGGAGGGCGGGCAAATTGCAGTATTTTTCATAGACGACAATTTTGCCATCAACATAAAGCGCACAAAATCATTGCTGCGAGACATCATTGCGGCCAACGCGCAAGTGCATTGGGTTGCCCAGATCAGCGCCAATCTGCTGCGCGATGAGGAGCTGGTTGATCTGATCGCGGCCGCGGGGGGCAAGTGGATTTTCATCGGAATGGAATCCATCGATCCGACCAACCTTGCTGACGTAAAAAAGGGCTTCAACAAGCCCGGTGAATATGCCGTGGTGCTTGATCGGCTCGCCCAGCGCAACGTTTTTGCCATCACCTCTTTTATCTTTGGCATGGACAATGACACACCTGGTGTAGCGGAGCGAACTCTGAAGGAAATTCGTAGTTGGCCTCCGGGGCTGCCTATCTTTGGCTTGATGACCCCTCTTCCAGCGACGCCCCTGTACAAAAAGCTGGAAGCCGCGGGGCGGCTCACCCGCCCCAAGCACTGGCAAGAGTTCATTCCCTTTGCGATGGCCCATACGCCGCTAAAGATGAGCATCGACGAAGCACATAACGAGGTGCGCAAGGCGTGGATCAACTCTTACAATCCGGAGGCAATCAAAAGGGCCGTGGATTCACTGAACCACAAACCGCTGGGTTATCGCATCAACATTTTTATCGCACGTCTCTGCTTCCGGGGAATTTATTTTCCGCAAATGGGCCGCTTCGCATGGCTGAAAACGATTTTTGAAAATCGGCGCACAATTTTAAAACTCATAAGGCAAGGATTCGGAGGAGGGCTGCACGCAGCCGTGCCGTCAGTCGCAACCCAGCCGGTGACAGAGCAGCGTGACTGAGGCCGGCATTTTTTCAACGCAAGATTGGTTGTTCGCGAAAAGCTGTTTTAGCCCAGGACAAGTTTTCCGCTGCAGGAGCAACCACTGAGAACGAAATTAAAGATTTGTACCGAAGCGGATTACTTGCAGGCCCCCTTATTGTAACGGCTATTGTGGGAGAAGCTCGCCACTGGAATCCGGCCTTCCACATCCTCAAACAGTGCGTAACGTCGATACTGAAGAAATGGATTGGGGCAGCGAGCTCCGCCAGATCCTGGTTAGTTCGCCTTACCGGACCAGAACTCGAATGTCCGGTTAGCGTTTATCAGGCATTGAGTCCATTAGCTAACGGGAAGTCCGGCTTCACAGCACGTGACTGTAATATAAAAGCACTGTCACTTCTCCTGCACTAAAATATCGGCTTGGTCAAATCAGGCTTGCTCCCCGACGTACCAAGGCGCACCCACCGCAAAGATGCGTTCGTTGCCGCGGGCGAGCAGCGCTCATTCCAGAAGCCGGGCCCGCTGATTGTGAAGAAAATATTCATACCATCTGTCTTCTATAAGCTCGGGTATGACCACGATGATGCTGCGATCGGGGTACCTTTTCGAAAGGTCGAGAACGAACTGAACGATGGGAATGATGATAAAGCGGTAGGGTGAAGGCAGGACATAGAGCCTCGGTGGTTCCTTCCCGGCCGCGCGAAAGGGTTGTTCAACGTATTGCCCCCAGTTTTCTCGGAGCAATTCGGAGTGTTCGGTAGGCTCGACGTGTAGGGCGATCACTTCCTGTGAATGCCGGGCAGCAAATTCAATTCCTTGGCGGGTGATGTTGCTCCAGCGGTCGATGGGAATGATGACAATAGGAGGCTGGCCGGGACTTGCCGCGTGGACGGGAACTTTGCACGTGGTAAGAATCTTCAGAGAGTGGTAGTGGCGGTGACGGCGCGCATTTGGAAACGTAGAAATTCGAACACATGCCGTGCTTTACGAGGAGCTACTCATCGCACGGGGTTTGAAGCTTATCAGTGCGGAGGGGCTTGAGAAGCGCGAAATTGGTTAGAATGGGCTCCCGGAGGTAGGGAGAAGGAAAAACCCCGGTTCAGAACAACCGGGGTTTTTCATTTGATTTCCTGATCATGCGATCAGCGGCGAGTCCGGGAGATCACACGTCGCGCAAAGGGCGTCAGCATTGAAACGACGATGCAGGAACTGGCCTCCTATATGCGGGGCTGGCACAGCTATTTCAGCTTCTGCGAAACTCCTCGCGCGTCCTCGTGTCAATTACTAGCTGGGTCCGTGCGCGACTCCGTGTGGCACTCTGGCGACAATGGAAAACACCCCGTCGTCGTCGGGCAGCTCTCTTGGCACGGGGCGTACGTCCAAAACTGGCGAGCAACACGGCCGGTAGCAGCCGAGGCCCTTGGTATCTCGCCCATGCCAAAGCCTTATCCGTCGCGCTTCCCAATGCCTACTTCAAATCGCTCGGGCTCCCGAATTTGGAGGATGCGAGCTAGCGTAACGTGGCAGGGGTCAGTGGGCGACCGCTGCCCCTATGCCGATCAAACACGGTTACCGGATAACTGAAAAAAATGCCCAAACTGCTTCTGGATAGTTTCTGATGCCGACAAGGTATGAAGGCTCCAAACAAAATGGCGAGCGCGGCCCGCAGAGTGGGGCGCCATTGAGGGAGTTCTTACGAAGCGAGCCGCCGCTTCAAGGCGGTAACGGTGCCGGGGTTCGCCCTTATCTTGAGACAAACACCCTTTTCCTCGTACGACTCACTGAGCACGTGGATGTTCTTACGGATGTCGGCGAGCACCCCTTCCTTGCCGTAGGGAACGACAAACTCCACCTGGGCCATGTTATCGACAAAGAAACTCACGAGACGGGAGTGGAGTGCCTCGATGTCCTTGGGGTCCAGCGCGGACATCGCAATGGCCTCGGGGAACTCTTTTTTCAGCAATGCCTTTTGCGAAATATCGACGGCGTCGATCTTGTTTAGGATCAGAAGAGACGGGAGCTCTCCCGCCCCAATGCCTTCGAGCACTTCCTTCGTCACCTGAATGTGGGAGCGCAACGCCGGATCCGCCGCATCCACTACGTGGAGCAGAAGGGAAGCGTCCAGCGCTTCGTCGAGAGTCGACCGGAATGAGGCCACCAGATCGTGGGGAAGATTTCGGATGAAACCAACAGTGTCGGAAACGAGAATCCGAGGTTGAGTCTCCGGGTGCAACGCGCGCACGGTGGTATCCAGGGTCGCAAAGAGCTGGTCGGCCACGAGCACTTCGCTCGCGGTGAGCGCCCGCATGAGTGAAGACTTTCCGGCGTTGGTGTAGCCGACGATGGCGACCTTGGGCAAACCTTCGCGATGACGGCGGCGCTCAACTTGCTCTCGATGGACTGCTTTGAGCTCTCGTTGCAGCTCGCTGATTCGGTCCCGCACTTTCCGGCGCTCGATCTCGTGAAAGGACTCGCTGACCCCTCGCGCGCCACGTCCCCCACCCTTTCGCTCTTTGGCCCCCGACACGCGCTCACGGGGTGCGAGGTACTTGAGCCTTGCCAGCTCCACCTGAAGTTGCGCTTCTTTGGTGCGAGCATGCCGATGAAAAATCTCGAGGATGACGGCCGGTCGATCGTAAACCTCCACGCCGGTCGCTTCTCTAATATTTCTGACTTGTGTGGGGGTTAGTTCGTGATCGAATACCACGCTTTCCGCCTTGCGGGGCGCTTTCACGAGCTCGCTCAGCTCTTCGAGTTTTCCCGGCCCGATGAGAGACGCGGCCGTAGGGGACTGCAGTTTCTGTGTGAGCGTTCCGACGATATCCCACCGCAGCGTTTCAATGAGTTGCCTCAGTTCCAGAAGCGACGCATCGTGCTCTTCGGCGGGCGTCTTCTGGAGCTGCACATCTATAAGGATGGTGGCCGGCCTAACTGCGGAATCCGAAGGATGGGCCATCTTCAAAGCATATCTCAATTAAGCCGGAATTTGCGATTGGACCTCCGTCTCGCGCATCGTACGTTTTCCGCGCGTTCTTGATACCCAAGTCCCGAGAAACGGGAAGTCCTAGTGTTGTATCGGAAGCGCGAGGAAGCAGGAGGCGCGGGAGATTGGCGTGTTTGCGCGCTTTCGATACAACGACTTGAAGCAAGCCGCCCGGGTTTGCGGCGGATGCGGGCCCTATGGAAATTGAATGGAGTGGAAGGGTGGCGTAGAGGCGTGCTGGGGTCGAGCGGCGGAGCACGACAGCTGGCACGATGGGTCGCAAAGTTGGCTATGAGGAAAGAATGTTGTGAAGAGAGTGCCTGCAGAAGCCGGAGGAAGAAATTGGGTCGGCGATAAGTCAAGAAGCGACGGACCGTGCCGAAACACGCGAAGCATTCGAATTGGAGAGAGTCGCTTCATGCTGCAGCCGTGAGCACCGGCGGAGAACGAAGTCGGATTTCAGCAGCGGTGAGTCTTTCGACGATCATCATCGGCCCACCACACTTGGGGCAGCGCCAGAGATCGCTCGCGTTGTTGGCGCCCGACCTGTCTTGTTCGGTCTGCGCAGTTGCAGCTGAGCCGAGCAGTTGAAAGCAAAGTGGCAAGTTGGTGGCACGTTTGCGATTGGCCAGGAAGCCGAAGTTCCGAATGCGCACGAACCCTTCAGGGAGTAGATGCAATAGGAAGCGGCGCAAGAACTCATCGAGCGCTAGGTTCATGAGTTTCGGTTCGTTGTTGTGAGCGGAATCGCGCCAACGAAACGTGACCTTGCCGTCAGCAAACGCGATCAGGCGATGGTTGGAGATGGCTACGCGATGGGTATAGCGGCCCAGATAGTGGAGCATATGTTGTGGGCCGCCAAACGGTCGTTTTGAGTAGACCACCCAGTCCTTTCGGAACAGCGGCCTTAGCCACGAGGAGAGAACGTCTTTGGCTGAGCCAGGGGCGCCAGGTCTCCATGGAATTGCAATTGGCCGTCGCGAGAGGCGCGCTTTGAGTCGCGCCACTTCCTCCTGACTGAGAATCGTTGGCAGGTGAACGGCCTTCTTCGGGTAGGGTGTTTCCGTGATGCTCCAGGCTTTCTTGAGTGTCTTGACGTAGAAAAAGCGTAGAGCCGCCAGGTGTTGTGTCACCGTGTTCGGCGAGAACTTCCGCTTCCAAAAGCTTTTGTGTCACACGCGTTCGAGTTCTCCGAAGGGCGGTTGCTCAAAAATCGCTCGTACCTGCTTTGTCTTGCCGGGTACGCACTTACGGACAATCAATTCTCGAATTTCTCCAAACATGGGCGCGGGCGGGCCCGCCAAGTCTCTCTTCAATTCTTCCCTACGCTGGAGTTCGGCCAGCTTCGAAAGCCTGTAGGACTCCGTAACTTCGGAGGCGCTCGCTAAGTCTTTTTGCTCCAAGCCCAATTCTTCCAGGCGTCGTTTAATTACCAAGCAAACGTCCACAATGACCCTCAAACGAATTAACTGTGAAACTTAACTATACAAAATAATCTCAGATTTTGCTTGACAAAGCAAGTTAATTAACCAAATATGGTTAAAGGACTAAGGGACTTTCAGAATATCTTAACAGTTGCTGGTTATCTGAATCGCTCCTTTGACATCGAGAACCAAGGAGAGTGTCATGTTTGCACGCAGAGTTTACATGCATTTGAAGCCCAATAGCGTTCCGGAGTTTACCCAGAGGCTGGAGAAAGACGTCCTTCCTCTGCTTCGAAAACAGAAAGGATTCCAGGACGAAATCACGTTCGTTGGCCAGGGCGGCAGGGAAGCGTTCGCGATCAGTTTGTGGGACAAAGCAGAGAATGCCGAGACGTACAATCGCGGAACCTACCCAGAAGTGACAAAGATCCTCACCACGATAGTTGAGGGAGCCCCTCAGGTTGAGACCTTTGACGTCGCTAACTCGACGTTCCACAAGGTCGCCACCGTCGTAGCAGTCTGAAGCCGATAGGTCTCTTCCGTTATGTGGGGGCGGACCAAGTCCGCCCCTGCGCGAGAATGCGCTCTAAGGATTCAGAGTCGATCGGGAGGACCGCCTAATGCCCTGCCGATGGTGCTTGCCGGCACTGGAGAAGCTCAAACTCCACGACGATGAAGCCATCGGGGTGAATATCGTAAAGCGTGCGCTTGAAGAAGCCTTGCCCCAGATCGCGGTAAACGCCGGGCATGAAGGTGCGGTGGTGGTAGGACGCGTGCGCGAATCGAAGGATGAGAACTTTGGCTTCAACGCCGAGACTGGTGAGTTCGGCGACCTGGTCAAGGCCGGCGTAATCGATCCAGCTAAAGTCACTCGTCTCGCACTGCAGAACGCAGCGTCCATCGCTGCCCTGATGCCAACCACCGAAGCCCTGGTAGCCGACATCAAGGAAGGCAGAATCAAGGCAGCAGCTGTCGCCGGCGGGATGGGTGTAACGTACTAACGCTGAGCCGCCTGAGTAGTAACAATCTGGACGTCTTCAGCAGCTCGGTTTCTGCCATCGCAGTCTACCGTGGAGGTTAACGGCAATGCGTCTTTTGGGAAAAAGTGGGAGTGTTGGGCCCAGTTTATCGTTTGGTTGGCCAAGGCTTCAGCGATCGCGAGATTGCAGCGAAACTGAATCTTCCGGAACCCAGCGTTCAGGCCTGCATAGCTTGGATATTGCGTTTCCTGCGATTCACGGAGCGGAACGAACTGATAGGCCACGCAGCAGCTCCGGCGGCGGTGTGAACGAGTCACGAGTTCGAAGCTTCCAGTTCGGCTGCCACGCAATTACTGCCTTAGGAGAATTTTTATGATGATCGCTTCAGTAGATGTTTTGAGCAGCCACCTGCGACCGCTTTGCTCGCAAGACAACCACGTAATGAAGTACGAATCCCGTGGCATCCGGTCAAACGCCGAGAACCAAGCGTCATGCCATTGCGGTTTCGAAGGCTGTAGTGTTCGCTATGACCCGACCGACGGATATTACATGCTCATTGGAATGCCTAACCACGCGAATCCCGTCGACGAGCCCGGCGTAAACGCTCTGAGGTGCCCTAGACACGCCCACTGGTTGTATCCCGAGAGAATATCGATGCCGGACCGGCTGCTGGTTGGGGTTGCGGTGTCGAAGGCTGTGACTATGGTCACAATGCGAACACAAAGAACGATTAGGTTATAGACCTATCTAGTAAACATATTCGTTCACAAGACAACCAGGGAGGTTTTGCCATGTTTGAACGCAGAGCACCATCGGGAGACGAGATCGCTCGCCGAGCTCATGAGCTGTATCTTCAACGCGGCGGCGAACACGGAAAAGATGTCGAAGACTGGGTTAGAGCCGAAAAAGAGCTCAGGGAAGAACCTGTCGCGGAACCAGCGAAAACGAGACCCGCCGAACGCGTTCGCAATGCGTCCAATTGACCCTCGGTGTGAGTGTACACATCCAGTGAACTAAAGCGCGACGCCAATGGCAGGCACACTCAAAACGGAAACCACTTTGATGGAGGAAGGCGTTCCACTGCCGGAATCTGTGCGGTTCGAAAACGAGCCTTGGACCTCTTTCTACTTGACGGGTGAAATTGTCCGGGAATTTCGGAAGCGGCTGGAAGATGAGAGCTTCTACGAAGAAGGTTCGTCGCGAATGCATAACGAAGGGTGTCCCAACGAACCCTAACATCTGCTGTAGGAGTCATTCATTGCGCCCTTCCAGGTCTGTTGACCGCCCGCTTGAAGGAAAGGCTCACGCCCCACAAATGGAGAACGTAGTCAGGGCTGAAAAGTAGGGGATCACAAGCTGAAGGCATTTAGCCTTTATTGGATTTTTGACTTAAGTTTTGTTGTCGAGTGGAGACGAAAAATGGAATATCAACGACAAATCATTCGGTTTCTGGAAAAGGAAATTAAGACTTACACGGCGCTAGCCTTATTCTTCGCAAAGAGAGACGTCAAAGAACATGTCCGGGCTGGAGACAAAAAAGTCCCCATAGGCCCAAAGTTTTATAAGCAGAGAATGAAAGAGGCCAAGAAGCTTGTGGATGAACTGAGAAGATTGGTAACAGTTCAGATCTCTGGGCTGGACAAATTCCGGAGAATGAGTTAGCTTACGCTGGATGATTGCGAGCACCGCTCGACGAGTTGCTGCGAAACTCCGCGGCTCGAGCCTTCCCCGATCCTCGCTA
>Ga0209153_1000947_pt1 | contig 11130 bp, 8 predicted proteins | sample GraSoiAngelo_120_FD_185877 | JGI IMG/M metagenome (GOLD analysis project Ga0209153, IMG submission 185877) | Grasslands soil microbial communities from the Angelo Coastal Reserve, California, USA - 14_0919_09_20cm (SPAdes) (version 2) | ecosystem: Environmental > Terrestrial > Soil > Grasslands ...
AGAGCTGCAGCCGGCCGCCGCTGAGGCTCCCGCGCGCGGACCAAGCCGCCGAATGCTGCTCGCCTCCGCGGCGGCCGGAGCGGCAGCAGCGCTCGCCGGCGGAATCTATGCCTTGCGCAATCTGCCCGGGCAGGCCGAGCGGAAGCCGATCGCGCTGGCAATCCTGCCATTCGAGGACCTGGGCCGCGATCCCCGGGCGAAGCAGCTGGCGCGAGGCATCTCGCGAGACCTCCGCGCAGCACTTTCGCGGGTCGCGGGCCTGGACGTGATTTCGGACCTCTCCTCGTTCGCGCTTGCCGACCGGCAGCTCGCTCACCAGGAGATCGGGCGCCGGCTGGGCGCCTCGCTCCTGCTTCAGGGGAGCGTCAGCCAGTCCGGCGGGGCATTGCGGATCGGGACCGAACTGGTCGAAGCGGAGCGGGATTCCGTCGTCTGGACCGCATCGCACCGCGGCGGCCTGGCCGACTTGTTCAAGCTGCAGGACCTTGTCACCTCAGCGGCGATACAACAGCTCGAAGGGATGATCGGACCCGAGCGGGTCACGGAGCGGCCGCCGATGCGCCGCCGCGATCCCGTCGCATTCCGCAAAGTGCTGCAGGCGGAACAGTTGATCGAGGACAGCCGCACCCTTCGGATGACCGCGAAGGAGGGCGACGCCCTCGACGCAGCGGACCGGGCATTCGCGCTCGCAAAGGAGGCGCTCGGCGTCGACCGGAACGATGTCGGAGCTCTGCTCGCACTCGCGGTCCTGACCCGCAACGGCTGGACCCGTCAGATGACGGCGCAGCCTCTGACGACCGGTCAGCGCGCCGCGGCCGCGATCGGCTTCGTGCGGGCCGCCCTGGTCTCGGATCCAAACGACCCAGCGGCGCTGACGGCGCTCGGCGACCATTATCGGCGCTACGAATGGCGATGGGGCGAGGCGGAGAACCTCTTCCGCCGGGCCCTCGCGATCGACCCGAACCTGCCCGAGGCGCATTGGTCCTATGCCTATATGCTCGGCACACAGGGACGGGGGATCGAGGGTCTCGCCCATGCGGAGAAGCTGTTCCGGCTCGACCCGGAGACGGCCTGGCGACGGGTTGCCCTTCCCCGGCTCCTCTACATCGCGGGGGACCGGGCGGGAGCATTAAGGCGCTACGACAGCGAGCTGGCATTCGCGCCGGACAACCTCTTCCTGATCCGGGAGGTCTACCTGATCCACCTCTCGGAAGGCGATGGGGCCGGGCTTGCCGGCCTCCGAGCCAATGTCGGCAGGCTCTGGCAGACTCGACCGACACCCGCGGGCGTGACGAAACTGGCGAGCCGCATAGAGGCCGCCGAGGCGGCGCTTTCGGGACGGCCGCAGGCTTTCCTTGCATCGGTGGATGCCGACGTCGCCGCGTTCGACGCGCCCGCCTCGGGACCGTCGGCGACCCAGCAGGGGCGCGCCAGCGTCGACCTGCTGTACGTCCATGCCCTGGAATATGCCTGGGCCGGCCGGAGCGACAGGGCATTGGACCTCCTCGAGCGGGCGCTCGCCGCGCGCTCGCTCTACTGGCCGGCAACCCTGCCCTACGGCCGCGCCGAGTTTCCGGAAGCCGTCCGAAAGGATCCGCGCTACGCCGCTTTATGGAAGAGCGATCCGCGGCTGCAGGAGCTGATCCAGACGCGACTGCGCTCCCTCACGTCGCGGCAGATGACCGGAACCCTGCCGGACGGCAGCCGCGTGACTGGCAGTGTGACTTAGGGAGGCTCTGAAGGTGCCCAGGGACGGAATCGAAGAAGCCCCGAAGCCCCGCGGTTTACCCCCGCTGTTTCGCCTGCGACACGAGCTGGTGCCCCGGAACTACCCCCAGTTCGAAATCTGACGGTGGTTGGATTCCAGGATGCGGTAAACTGAGGCGTAGCAGTGGCAAGCTGCTTACGGCACCGACCGCTCCCGACAGCTTGGGGGAGTGGCCTCCACGCAACGGGTGGCGGGCGGGCTGATTCAGTGACCCGCCTCCATCGCACTGCAGAGGTCAGGGGTTCGATTCCCCTCAGCTCCACCAGCCTTCTCAATGACTTAGCGCCGCCGCAAAGCGGTCGTACGGAAAAAGTACGGGAAACATCCTCGGACGGCACGGGTACAAATGAGCCCGTCACGCCACCAGCTGCCCAACAGCGGGATCTCTGGATCCGGGACGTTGCATGGCTCGATGTCCCGGGAAACATGTGTGTGCGGCGCATAGGCTGCCAGTTCTGCTTTTGACTAACGGCATGCGCGCAACCTCTTGGACATCTGACCACCCAATGCGCCCGGTGACCGCCGCCCGATGGCATGATAGATGTGTGTGATGGGCATCTGTTCCCCTCCAGACCCAGGATTGTTGGGTGGACTCGTCGAGAACCGGGACGACGCTCCAGAACTCGAAGACAAGCGTTGTATGCCGCTTATGGGCCCGTGCCGCCGTGCTGCGATCGCACGGCACGTCTGTGTTCTGGCGAGGTAGGCAAAGAGACACCCATGCAAGAAATCCTAAATGCAGGGTGGTTTAGCCTCGCAGTAGGTTCTTTCCTGAGCTTAGCGAGTATTTGGCTAGCTCTCGTTTTATACAAGCGCGGACGTATAGCTTCAACGCTCCGGGCCTTCCTTGTGGAGGAGTATATCAAATGTCCGTCGGGTTCCACGCACGGCCAGTCCCTCGAGGTACTCTACAGGGGCAAGCCAATTCCACGGCTGACATTAGCTGTGTTCGGGGTCTGGAACGATGGCGTGACAACCGTCCTCGGTAATGACATTATTGATAGCGACCCTCTGAGGCTGGAGTTCGAGGAATCGACGGAAATTCTGGACGCATTTGTTGCCAGCAGCGTTAGGATAGTAAACAAAGCACATGCAGATATTAGTACGAAAGAATCTGTTGAAATACGGTTTGATTTTTTAGATCCTGGCGATGGGTTTCGGCTGCACGTGATGCACACTGGCCTCCAAGGGTCCGCACGATTGAGAGGGACAATACGCGGTATCCCGAGAGGTTTTGAGTCGCCTAATAGAGTACCCAATATCAGGTGGTTTACTAGGTGGGCAGCCCACATCTGTCTAATGGTCCCCGTAGGTGCCGCGGCCTACTTTGTTGGACTACAGCTGCAACGGATTAGCGCTGAACCTTGGATTCCCAACATTCCGTTTGCTTCCATGGTTGTAGCAATATATTTAGCTATTTCTGCCGTACGCGCACGCGAGGCTCCCTTATCCTATCGGATTCGAAGCGCGCCCCGCGTGGTCGTCGATGGCATCTTGTTGGCGGGATGGCCGTCTCGATCCCCCGATGAGCCGGAGCGGTAGCAAGATTCTCGTTAGTGGCCGCACCATGCAGAGACATCGACGTGGCATATCACAAGCGACGCGATAGCACGCTGGCGGCGAACCGGACGAAGGAGAAGGCGCATCTCGGCTTTACGCTGGTCTCGCGCTAGACTGCTGATACGTCCACTCACGCCAGCCTCTAGATCCAAGAGCAGTGAGCAATGAACATAGAGGGTGTCGGCGAGCTTCTCGCACGAGTTGGGCCGCTGGGAGCTGCTTGCGTGCTGTCTCTTATGGCGGCGGTCGGCCTTCTTTTCTATGCAGCCCATCGGGTCAATGAAGCACGGCCGGTCCGCTGGCCGACGTGGGCTCTCCTGTTGACATCCATTGTGATTGCTTCGGCGACTGGATGGTGGCTAGCAGCGCGGTCTCCCGGTGCGGCCACCTCTCCTCCACCGCAGGCCGTCGCCACCTTCCCCGCGAGAACCGCCATCCCTCAACAACTAAAGCGCCGAGACTTGGCCGAGCGGCCTCTCCCCGCACGCCGAACAGGCGCTCCTGAAATCGCAGCTCCAACTCAGGAGGATCCCCGGCCCGATTATACCTGCGGTCCACCGTATTACCTTGCTTGGTTTAGAACGACGGAAGATGATTACGACTCCACAGTTCCTGAAGCCCAAACTCCAAAGGAATGCTCGGCGCTGATGAGTGAAAACGGGTACAATAAAGGGTTTCCTACGAAAGTGGCGGCGTTAGCTGCAGCCGCTGCAGCGAATAGGTGTGCTGCACCTCACCATACTATATGGGAAGCGGACTTAGATAAATGTTGAATGATACAGCAAGAAAGGCAAGGCCGAAGCACAAGTCTTCTAAGCTTGGGGTCGCAGGTTCGAATCCTGCCGGGCGCGCCAGTTTTCCGCCATTTTTCTGTTACCTTTCCCCCGGCTAGGTAACACATAGGTAACAAATCCGCGGGACAGGGTGGCACTTTGCGGTCCCTGCTGGGACGAGCCAGCCTGCGGCGGCAGCGTTTTGGCCGTGAGCCGAAAGTCTGCTCATGGGTAGTCCAATCGAAGGGGGCGCAAACCAGAACCTAGGAGCGCACCGGGTGCGCCCGGCCAATCGACTCGAGCGATCGCGGGACATCGTAAGACCCTCAGGGGACCGAAAGCGGGGAACCGACGGTGCGACCGAGAGGTCGCGTAACTCTTGCTAACTGCGGCACGGGACGTACCGAAGGAGTTAAGCGGCCTTCTTGTTCTTCTTCGAGAGAGTGTAGCGCTTCACCTGGACGGGGATGAAGCGCAGGATGATGTCGCGGAACTTGCAGACCTTGCGAAGATGGTCGTGCATAAGCTTCAGCTCATATTGCGCAATCAAGGGAATGTCGGACTTGGCGGGTGCGGACTCCTTCGAATTGTAGAGGAGCCATAGGCAGAGTGTGTAATCCTTCCCATAGTTCTCGGCAATGTCGGGTTTGATATAGGCGAGGTAGTCGGCTTTGCGCGCGCAGGGGCTCGCCAAGATGTGGCCGCGGATCTCCTCAAGGAACACCTCGTCATTGAGGAACGCTTCGCAGTAGAACTTAGCCTGTGAGAAGAGATAGTTTATCGCCGAGGCATCCTTGTGTTGCTTGACGTTTATGATCCGTATCCTGTCGTCGTCCCCGAGGTCGAGGACATCACAGAACTCCTTGTCCTTGCGCCCCGTGCCGATCCTCAGCTTCGAACGGTCGAATAGGATGGAGGAAGGGCGAAGCTCGACGATCTTTTCGTTGAAAATGCCCTCGCTGTTGCGCATCGCAGCGTCGTCGCTGATGTCGATACCGAGATACCAGCCTTCGGGGGGCTCTTCCCGGACGTGGTCCGCCATGAAATCGAGGATGGACTGGTGGAACTCCGGGTCCACCTTGGTCCACCGGCCGCTACTCAGCATGAAGTAGCCGCCGTCGAGCTCATGCTCGTAGACGAGGCAGTCGTAGATCTCCCACGATTTGTGCTTGAGGACGCGGTCTTCCGCGGCTGAGTAGGCGTAAATGCGGCGCGACTTAAGCCGCTCGATCGAGAGTTCGTCCGGCTTCTTGAACACCTCTTCGAGGAGGGGAGGAACCAGGAAGGCGTAGATCCGGTTCTCGCGTCGCGTGTACGCCGTAAAGGAGAAGCTGTAGTCCTCCTCTGAAAGGAACTCAGGAATGCAGAGGTCGACTTTCGAATAGTCCTTGGCCTTCAGCACCTCGACGAGATGGGCGTCGAGCTGCGCGACCTCCTCGTCGGACGCGGGCTGGAAGTTCCGGTAATTCGGGAACAGGTCGACGTAGTCCTTCGACTGATAGCGCTGCAGGGAGTCCCGGCACCGGCTGATCAGGCGCTCCCAGGTCAGCTTCTCCTGCCCGATCACCTTCACGGTGAGGTGGTCGCGTCCCTGCAGGGTGACGTTGCGATCGCCCTTGATGTGGGCCGAGATGTACCGAAGGTCCTCGGCCTCGCTGAGGCCGAAGACGAACGTTTCGGAGGGTCGCGCCACCTGCCGGTCAATGTGCGTCGGGGTGATCGTGTTGCTCTGGCTGCGCGTCTGTCGAATTTCCTCGTTGCCGCACATGTTCATGGCGGTCTTGATTCCGAAGTCCGGCTCGAGCTCCTTCCTAACCAGGGAACTGGTGGCACTGCGCCCGAAAACCGCTGCCAGGACATGTCCGTCCAGGCTTACCAGGAGGATGCCATTTGGGGTGCGGGTCTGGTCCTTGAAACTGATCGGCGTATCGTCGGGTAGCTTCTCGTTCAGGAAGTCCAGCCAAGGCGGGTTCGTCCGCTGGGAGACTGTCTCGAAATAGATGAAGCGACAGGCCGCATCCTCCGCCTCGAAATTCGCGATGCGGATCGTTTCTTTTTTCGCTTCCCCGACGTCCAGATTAACGACCGAATCGAAATCAGGACTGCCCTTGGCAAGGTAGAACGTAACCTGCGCAATTTCTCGGCTTACCGCGTCGACGGTTTCGGGCTGCAAAGATTCGTCATCCATTTCATAGCGCCACGAAATTGCAGCTTGAGCATGCTAGTTGCATGCACATTAGGCAAGCAGAGGATGTTGGGGGGTCTTCAGCCTCTTCAGCCACCTAGGCGACCGAGGATTTCCTCAAGGAGAGTGTTCCGGCGGCGGATCGCTTCGGCCGCGTTCCGGTCGATCGGCAAATAGGCGCGCATTGCCACCGAGTGCTCTAGACCCCATTCCTCCCAGGCGCGGATCGATTCCTGCCGCTGGCTAAGCTGTTCCCTTCCCGCCTCCAGATAGCCTCGCAGGGCGACGACATCGATGTCGGGATCACCGTGGAAAGATCTCGCGACCGTTGCGGACAGCATGGCATCATCCGCCGCCGCAATCTCGCGCAGCAGACCCGTCAGCTCCCCCGTATCGAGTAATGCGGCGAGCGCCTCGTCGAGATCCGCCACCCGCCCGACAAACTCGTGCCGTCTCTCCTCGGGGATCCTGCCGGTCCGCTCAATCGCCTTCACCACAAAGTCGAGCAGCCCGTAGAAACTGGGCGTGACGGAACGCTCAAGCTCGGGAAAGTCGTCCGCAATCCCGCTCGCTACCGGCCAGAGCGCCTTCGCATAGCTGTTCGAAAGCTCAGTCTGCCGTTCGGAAAGCGTCGGCGCGCGATCCCCGTCGAGCGCCGACATCGTCTCGATGTTCCTAGGCGCCGGGCCTGGACTGAAGACGGCCTCGGTCAAGTCGTCCAGACCTTCCAGCTCGTCAATGGTGGCCGGCGTGGTCCGTTCAACGGGCGTCCTTCCGAACAGCGTCCCGCCCGCGGTCACATAGGCCTGGGCAACGAGCGCGGAACAGAAGATGCCGTGATCCTCAATCCTGCTCAATGTGCGGACGGGAAACACTGCACTTACGGCTCTGGCTCTGGAATAGTCGCGCCCGATCTCGAGCTGGACGAGCCTCGCTGCCTCCGCGGCGACCGAAGCGTCCGGATAGCGCAGGAGCCGCACATTCCTGAGGTCATGCGCGAAGCAGCGTGCGAGAGACAATGTGCTGACGCCGGCACTGATTGCCTCCACGAAGGTCGGCGGGCTCGAACAGATCAGGGCATGGCTGAACCTGCCCCGCGTCGCAGCGGTGATCAGCCGCGACGTCTTCGATCCGGCACGATCCCTTGATTCCGCATTGAAGGTAAGGAGTATGTCCCCGGACCGGATCAGCCCGACCCGCGGCAGGAAAACCGTTCTACCGTCATATTGCTTCATCGAACCAATTGCGGGCCTTTCAACCCCGGCTGACGAGCCGGTGTCGGCGGGAGGTGGTGTTGGGTCAGGTACACTGCAAGGAAGGAATCTGCGACGTCCGGCCCAGCGAACGTCGGGCCGATCTCAGACTGTCGCTTCCTGCAGTGTTGAGGCTCGACCTCGTGCAACGCGATGCCTCATAATGGCGCCATGCCCTATCGAGTGTTGAACGACAAAGACGGCCCCCTCGATGCGCACCTCGACATCGATGGTAGCGAATTCGTCTTCCATAGCCGCGGCGGCAAGCGTGGGGATCCGGGCGCTCGGAATTTGGATTACGGGCCGGCGCTGAGGCTCCTACTCCATCGCGTGGCCGAGGCTGACCTCAGGGTCTTGGGCGCCTGGATCGACAGCGATGAGGTCCTTCACCTCGAACGAAGCCACCGGCAGATTCTAGAAGGCGAGGAGCTGGATGGTGGCCCCGACGCGCAGTTCAGCGCCATGTCCAAGAACATGCAGGCTTTCGGACGGCCGCCTGGGTCGGCTTACGGGGGGAGTCGGGTTAAGAAAGTTCGTGTCCGTACCGACTGGACCGGAACCGAACATGGTTTGGTCGATCTGCTGCGGCTGGATGATGCGCCGACTGCACCGCGTGGCGGCGGCAGGCTGCCGTCGAAGGTGCTCGACGCCATCACGCCAGAGCACGTCTGGGAAGCGGTGCAGTTGCTTGAATCCGGCGCTGATCATTCATTCGGCGAGGCGGGGGCCTTCGAACTCATCGCCGACGATGGCGTGCGCCTGCCTCCCGAAGCCGTATTCGGCACGGCGGCCCGCCTCGCGCTGGACGCCGACATCCGGCCCGAGCATTTCACTGGCGGCGCCGCGGGGCGCTGCCACCGGACACTCGAAGCGGCCGGCTTCGAAATCGTCGCCCGCGGCCAGCCCTCTCGGGCCGCCGCGCTTCCGCTGCCCAATGAGGATCGCGAGTGGTCGGAAGGACGGCCGAAGCTCGTCTTGCACTTGAGGCGGGAGCGGGCGCCGGGCCTCGCGCGCGCCAAGAAGCTCGCGTTCGCTCGACAGCACGGGCATCTCTTCTGCGAGCGCTGCGGCATGGATCCGGTCGTCGCGTTCGGGTCCGCGGCTGGCGAAGCCTGCATCGAGGTTCATCACGACCGGACCGAAGTCGGCAAGATGGGTGACGGAGGACGAACGACGCTCGCCGACCTAAAATGTCTATGCGCCAACTGCCATCGGCTCATCCATGCTCTGATGCGGGAGGCCCTGAAAACAAAGCGCGGCTCAGACTTCGATAAATGCCGATAGACAACCCCGATAAACGTCTATATTGCCCGAATCATGGAAAGCGTCGACGATCTCCACCGCATCCGCAGCGAAGAGGCTGACCTTGAGCGCCAGCTGGAGGAGGTGCGAGCCAAACGCATCGCCTTGGAGAAGCGGGGGCGACCGCGTAGCGGCGAGGGTGGCCGTCCGCTTCGCGATCTCGTCCTCGACCTGCTCCAGGACGCCGGCGGACCGCTCAACTCGCTGCTTCTCGCCAGCGTGATCCGCCCCCTTCAGGGCCGCGAAATTCCTGCAACGCGCTTCGGCACGCTCTCTAACGACGAGGCCAAGTCGTACGACTCCTCCCGAGCGCGGCCGGTCTATCTTTGCCACTGCCTGACCCACGACCAAGGCCAGGCCGTCAAGCGTTTCTGGGCGCGGTCGGACTGGAACCTCGCCGATCGAGTGATGGGGCCGATGTCGGGCCGCATGATGTTCCTGCAGGGCGCCGCCTGGACGATCAACCTCGCGCGGCTCGTCGAGGCCGGCGAGCTGATCGCCGAGAAGCCCGACGTGCTCCAGTACGTCGCCGCCGACCAGGCGCGCGACGCCGGCCTCTCGGTCAGGCGCGGCGAGTTTCCCTACGAAAGCTGGCTCGAGGCGATCGCTGGCGCGATCGATCGCCACTTCGAAGAGGATCTCGCGCTCCGTCAGGCTGCTGCCGTCGATCTCGCTTCGCGCCTGAGCGACCGCGAGCTGCTGTTCGGCTCACGCAAGGGGCTCGTCTCTCTGCCCGGCTCCACCCCGTCATGGCGGAGCGCGATCGATGAGCGTTAAGGGCAGCACTGCGCTCGTCCGCCTCGCGGGTAATCCCGATTGCGAGATCCTCGGCGCCATGGTGCTCCAGGAGGGGTCGGAGAAGCGATTCTACGAGCGCGTCGTCGGCGTACCCTATGATCGCGAGTTCGGAGAACGCCAGTCCTCCAAGCGGCGCGGCGCCCAGTTCGAGCGCAACGCCTATGCGGGCGACGCGCGGCTGCTTCGCGAAGCCTTCGGCCCAATTCTCGGCATCGACCCCGACTACCTGACGGTCCGCAACCTCCTCGACGACTATCCAGGCTCGAAGGACGACGCGCGCATCGCTCGGCTGCGCATCACCCGCGGCATCCTTGGTGACGCCTTGGCTGGCCGCCCTGCGCCCGACATCATCGTGCAGCCCCAGCTGCTCCTGCCGACCCGACCCGGTCCGAAGCCCTATTTCTTCATCGCGCCCGATCTCATGGTCCGGTCGCCCGGCACCAGCATCTATCTCCCCGGCGATCTGAAGTCTTTCATCGTACGCGAGAACGAGGTCGCAGCCAGCGATCTGGCGCGGGTGCGTCTGCAGCTCGGCGCCCAGCTCCTCGCACTGCGTCACGAATATGATCGGCTCGACCCCTCGATCGTGGTGCCGCCTAGCGGCATCCTCCTGTTCTCGAAGCCGAACGGACTCGCCCCGCATGCGCCCCGGATCGAGGACATTGCCGGCGCAATCGAGGCCGTGCGGATCGGCGTGGCCGCGTTCCTGCGCCACCGCGAGAAGGTGAACGGCCTGCGCGCGGGCGCCGAGCCCTATACCGTCGTCGCCGATCTTCAGCCGCACTTCAAGGATGCCTGCTTGTCCAGCTGCGTGATGGCGCAGTGGTGCCGGCAGCGCGTCGCCGGCCTGCCCGCCGACATGGGCGATGTTGCCGGCAACGTACTCACCGGCATGACGATGGATCGACTTATCGACCTGATGGCGGGCGTCGCCGCGCCCGGCGACGCGCATGAGGAGGTGGTGGCATCGCACCTGCGATCGCTGGCTGGTCAGCACAGCGTCGGGAGGGCGGCATGAACGCGTTCGACGACACGCTGCACCGCGCTCTGGCGCGCATCCGGGGCCAGGCACTCCCAGTCCGCACGTCGAGCGGCCTCGCCCCCGACCCTGAGGTGACGATCGGCATCTCCACGATCAAGATCGTTACCGAGGAGCAAATCCAAGCCATCGCGTTCGGCCCGCTCGACACCGAGCCGACCGTGGTGGTCCGGCTCGACCCGATCGGCCGCGACGTGACCGACATGCTGCCCTTCGCTCGATTCATCGAAGCAACCGTCCAGCGCTCGATCGTCGCCGATGCGCCGATGCGGATCTGGATACCGCACGCGGTCACGCTCGAAGCTCTCGACGTGCTCGGGCACCGCTACTGGCGCAATCAGCAGGCGCCAGCCGAGATCGTCAGGATGGGCGAGATCTGCAGGATCATCGCCCACGAGGCGACTATCCCCGGCCAGCAGCTGGTCGCCGACGCGACCGCGCAGCTCCAGGGC